>Ga0181539_1004682_pt1 | contig 11570 bp, 7 predicted proteins | sample PEATcosm2014_Bin_46_FD_119767 | JGI IMG/M metagenome (GOLD analysis project Ga0181539, IMG submission 119767) | Peatland microbial communities from MTU Mesocosm Facility, Houghton, MI, USA - PEATcosm2014_Bin23_60_metaG | ecosystem: Environmental > Terrestrial > Soil > Wetlands > Peat | place... | reverse complement strand
TGCTCGAAGCGGGTGTTCACTTCGGGCATCAGACGAAGCGCTGGAATCCCAAGATGAAGGAATACATCTTTGGGGAGCGCAACGGAATTTACATTATCGACCTGCAGAAGACGCTGAAGCTTTTCAAGGACGCGTCCAAGTTTGTGGTTGACTTGTGCGCGGGCGGCAAAACGATCCTGTTTGTGGGCACCAAGCGCCAGGCGCAGGATGCGATTAGCGAAGAAGCCACGCGGGCGGGTATGCCGTACATCAACCAGCGCTGGCTGGGCGGGCTGCTGACCAACTGGGTGACGGTGCAGAAGAGTGTGAAGCGCCTTCAGGAACTGGATGAGATGGCCGTGGACGGCCGCTACGACCTGCTGACCAAGAAGGAAGTGATCCGCCTGGAGCGGGAGCGCAAGCATTTGCAGGCTAACCTGGCCGGCATCAAGAGCATGAAGCGGCTGCCCGATGCGCTGTTTATCGTGGACTCGAACAACGAGGCCATTGCGGTGAAGGAAGCGCGCAAGCTGGGCATTCCCGTGGTGGCGGTGGTAGATACCAACTGCGATCCCACGGTGGTGGATTACGTAATTCCGGGCAACGACGACGCGCTGCGCGCCATTCGCCTGTTTACCTCGAAGATTGCCGACTCGGCAGCCGAGGGCGTGAACCTGCTGGGCGACAAGGCCTTCCAGGAAGAGCCTGTGGCAGCCGCGGCTGCGGAAGAGGGCGGCGAAGCGGCGGAGGAAGTTGCGCCGGTTGAAGAAGTCGACCTGGAAGCGGCGCTGGGCGGCGGCATTCGCAAGGCTCCTGCCGGTGTAGCGGTTTTGGCGGACGAGAGCGAGGCTGCCGAAGGCGGCTTGTAGCCGATTGCTGCGCGAGACCATGCGCATACGATGTGGAGCGTGGCCGCTACGGTGGTCGGCCACGCTTTTCTTATGCCGGAAACATTGCCGGCGTAGGGTTTGATGGTGAATTCATATCCGCGACGCATTCGCGGGGCGGCTGCGGCCGGGGGAAAACAGAGAGAGATGACGACAGTGAGCGAAAAGATTGATGCCAAGCAGGTGAAAGAGTTGCGCGAGATGACGGGCGCGCCCATGGGCGACTGCCTGAAGGCGCTACAGGAGAGCAAGGGCGACAAGGAAGCCGCCGTCATCGTGCTGCGCAAGCGAGGCATGGCGTCGGCGCATAAGAAGGCCGCGCGCGTGACCAATGAGGGTGCGGTGGGCTCGTATATTCACGCCGGCGGCAAGATTGCCGTGCTGTTGGAACTGAACTGCGAGAGCGACTTCGTGGCGCGCACGCCGGATTTCCAGGAGCTGCTGAAGGACGTGGCGATGCACATCGCGGCCAGCGATCCGCGTTACATCAAGCCCGAGGACGTGACCCTGCAGGACCTGGAACGCGAGAAGGAGATCTATCGCGCACAGGCGGCGGCGACGGGCAAGCCGGCTCCGGTGATCGAGAAGATTGTGGATGGCAAGATGGCGAAGTTTTATGAAGAGGTTTGCCTGTTGGAACAGCCGTTTATCAAGGACCAGGCCATCAGCGTGAAGGAACTGATTGCGCAGAAGGTGGGCAAGCTGGGCGAGAACATCACGGTGCGGCGGTTTGCGCGCTTTAAGGTAGGCGCGGCCGACTGGACGGTGGCGCAGACCAAGGCTCAGGAAGCGGCAGAATAAGTCTTCCTGGAAAGAACGCGAACGCCCGGGGGATGCCTTCGGGCGTTTGTTTTTTTGGGCCCCCCAGAGGGAGGGCGCGAACAATTGGGGCAATCCGCGATGCGGATTGCCCCGTTCAATTTGGCCTGGACTGAAGGCCGGAAGCTACGGCAGGTAGTAACGGAACGAGGTGAAGAACATGTTGTCGTCACCGTGCGCGCCGCCACCGGGGTTGGCCGTGCCGCCATTGCCGGACCAGATGTCGCGGCGGATGTTCTGATAGGTGATGCCCTGGCGCAGTCGGCCCTTGGGGCCGCTGTAAATGTTGTACCAGTAGCCGGCAACGAATTCCTGCACGTCCTTGTTGTTGCCGGCGCAGTTTGCGGGAGCGGTTTGGTTGGAGCCCGCAGCGCCCACGGAAGTGGAAGCGGGAGCAGTTTCAACCAAGCAACCGGTCATAGCCGGAGCGTTGACGATGGAGGTGCCGAGGCTCGGACCGCCGACACCGTAGCCGGCATAGGTGTTGCCGCCGGAGTTGGTGCCGCTGACGACGAAGTCACGATAAATGTAGTCGCCGCCATAGTTGAGGTAGACGTTCAGGCGCGGCGTGGGGTTCATTTCAACGGTGCTCAGCGCGGAGAAGCCCTTGAGGGGGTCCAGTATGCCGGTGGGACGAACGGTCACGTCAGCAATGGTCGAGTTGCCATAACGGCCCACGCCAATGCCGTAGAGGCCCTTGAGGCCAATGGTGACCTTTTTGTTGGCCAGGGGTCCACGGAAGCCGCCGCCGATGCCGCCGCCCGGTTCCATATCGTTGTAGGGGCTGCCGGTCGTGGGATAGATGCGGTCACGGAAGAAGCGGCCTACGCCGAAGGCTTCCCAGTGTCCCCAGCCCGGCTCGACCGCGACCTTGGCCACGAGGTCAGGCGCAAGGTTGAAGGAGTAGTTGGCCTGATTGTCGTAAAGTCCGCCGCCGGTGCCGGTAGAACCGAAGAGGTAGTTCGAGGGCAAGCCCGATCCGGCCGCGTTCAGAGTCTCGGCATTCTCAGCCGACATGCCGAACCAGGCCTTCGTGCCGATGTTCTTTACCACGCGGAAGCTCTCCTGGCGCGCCCAGACGAAGCCCGCATCGTACTGTGCGTCGATGGTAGACGGCAGGGTTTGGGTTCCGCGGGTCAGGCCTGATGCGGTTTCAGTAACCAGCGACCATCCGGTGCCGCCGGAGAAGTCCCAGCCGCTGGTCGTCTTGGCGTCGGCCCACAGTTCGCGCTGGCGCATCGTGTAGCTGTTCGACTGGTTGTTGTTGGAGGTGGTGCCGGAACTCAGCCAGTCAGCTTCGTAGTAGCCGGTCATGGTCATGCTGGCAATCTTGCCCGTGGCCTTGAGAGCGATACGCGACTGACGAGCGCTGCCGAAGAACTCGCTCAACTGCGCGCCGTCGGCGTTCTGCAGCGGAACGCTGGTGGCGCCGGTGTTGATGTCGTCGCCGGTTGCGCCTTGACGCCACACGGTTGCAGCTTCAATGAAGCTGCCGGTCGGCGAGAGCGTGATGCCCTTGAACATAATGGCATCGGGATTGGCGATCGACTTCTTGAGACTCGTGGTTTCGTCAGAAACCGTGGTAGCCAGCGAGAGTTGGTTGGTCGTGAGATCTTTCACCGTGCTCTGCAGGGTCGTGACAGCATCGGTGTTCTGCGTAAATGCCTGCTGCTGCGCCTGGGCGTCGGCCTCAGCCTTGTTGGCCATGGCGCGCGCATCGGCGGCATCCTGCTGCGCCTGACGCAACTGCGCGTCCTTGGCGGAGAGATCGTTCTTCAGGCTGTCGATCTGCGTCTGGAATTCGGTGCGCAGAGCCTGAATCTGGTCTGCGACGGAAGGCGCCGGCGGGGCGGCAGGTTTCTTAGCCGGCGCGTGCTTTTTCGTCGCCGACCCCGAATGGCTGGTCGAGGGCGTGCTGCCGGTTTGAGCGTTGGCAACAACGAGACTGGCTGCCAGAATGACTGCGGCAGCCGCGTAGAGTGTGCGTTTCATTTGGGCCTCTCTGTTCGTTTGGAATCGTTCTGGAATTCTGGCCGCGCCCGCATGCGCTCATCTCGCACCAGTCTTCTGCATCGCGGACACATCAATGAGTTAGGAAAAACTTGCGTTATCCTCACCGGCGCAATACAACACGACGATGAACGCGCGAGGGAAAGGAATTCGCAACAGAGAAACCCCTTCCCATCGTTCCGCATCCCAGCCTCGCAGAATTCGATGAATATTTGACGAATTCACATAGATTTCATATTTCTGGTTATCGCTGACCGCGCAGAAGTAGGAAGTTAGAAAAATTTATGCACTATTAACAAAAGCGGTTGCTGTCCAGCGGAGTGAGCGGGGCTTGCGGTGTTAGGGATGCGAAGGCGAGTGGGCGTTCGTGGACACGGCGCCGGCGCTGAGGAGATTGGCGAACAGGCGATAGGCGCCCGGCACCAGCTCGGGAAACTGCCGGTGGAGCGCGAAGGCAACATAAATATAGGTGCCTTTGCCGCGATGCGCGACCAACAAGCCGCCGCGTTGCGGATCCTGGCCGGGATCGGCGGTTTCAGTGAGCGCGATGTAGTCGGGATCCCAGTGATCGAGGAAGCCGTGGCCCCGCTCTTCGAACCAGCCGTCAAAATCGGCTGCAGTGATCTGGTTGGGCGAGGTGAGAAGCGGGTTGGTGGGATCGAGCAGCTTGACGGGGGCCTGCTCATCGACGACGCGCTCGCCTATGCCTTTCATGGCCAGCGGCAGCGGCGCGGGAAAGTTGTTGGTCTGGTACAGCACGAGGAGCGTTCCGCCGCGCTCGACGAAGGCTTCAAGGCGGGATTCGGCGGCGGTGAGTTCGCGGCGCACGGAGTAGGCGCGAACGCCGATGACGAGCACGTCCCACTGCGAGAGATCGGCGGTGGCGAGATCGCCGCTGGTGAGGAGATGCGGAGTGATGCCCAGCGCCTCGATGGCTTCAGGGACGGTGTCGCCGGTGCCCATCACGTAGCCCACGCGGAGGCCGGGCGCGAGCTTGACATCGACTTTGCGCGTGCGCAGCTCGGCGGGCTTGTACTGGTTATAGGGCCGCAAGCCGGTGTATCCGATGCTCTGCCAGCCGATGGAGTAGTCTGCTCCGTCCACATGCGCGACGGCCTGGATGGTGTAGGCGCGCGCGGCCACGTCGCCAGCGGGAGAAACCGAAAATACGAGCGGCTCGGTGTCGCCCGCGCTCGTGAGATGAAACTTCTGCTCAGCGGGCTCGCAACGCCAGCCTTGTGGCAGTTTCAGATTCACCATGCCGTCGGCGGCGCGCTCGGCGTGGACGGAAACGCTGACGGGAAACGGCGAGCCGTCGAGGGGCAGAAGACGCGCTTCGGGTTCCACGCGTACGCCGATGGCGGGCGTGACGACGAGCGGCTGGTAGACACCGCCCACCCCGGGGACGCGGGCCAGGGTTTGCACCACCATGCCGAGACGGATGGGAACGCCGTCGAAAGTGAACTCGGCCCAGGCGCTGAGCGGATAGGGCGCGAAGGAGCGCTCGCGCCAGGCGTCGTCCGAGACGTCGTAGTAGGGCTGCTCGGTGGTGGGGCGCGTGAAGTAGGGCGCGGTGGGTTGTGCGTCGGCGGGGACGTGGACGCGGAAAAGCCGATCGCTCACGCGGACGACCGCGGATGCCGATCCGGCCGCTCCAGTGGCATCTTCGATCGTCCAAGTGGGGCTGCCGCTGCTTTCGAGCCACACGCGGCTGATGCGAGCGTCTCCGATGGCATCCGTCAGATGCGCACGTACGTTGAAATGCTCGTCCGGCCACACGCTGCGCGAAGATTCATCGGCAGACGCACCACGGCCTCCGCCATAGCCCTGGCCGCCATCTCCTCCCGACGTAAAGGCGATGAGGTCGAGACCAAGCAGATCTTTCAACGCGATCTGGAACTGGTTGATTTTTTCGCCCAGCTCGAATTCGAGATCGGACTTTGCCTGGGTGCTCAAGTCGCTTGCCTCGATCCGAGCGTAGAGATCGACAGTTTCGCGATAGATGGCCACGAGCTTGTGCGCGGCGGCGACGCCGCCCTGATTGCTGCAGTCGGCCATGAACGCGTCGAAATCGGATTGGATTTTGTGCAGACCATCGGTGAGCCATGAGGGCGGCGCGTTAACGGCAAGCCGCGCCAGACCTGCGATGCTGGTATCGATGTTGACCTTCTGGTTTTGGAACAAGTTCGCATTGCCCGCGTTTGCATTGGCGCTTGCCGCCGACGGAGCAACCGCCCACAGGTGATAGCTGGACGAGTCGGGCGCGCTAAGCGCTGGATTGGCGCCGCCGTGTTGCGACATCTGTTTGCCCCAGCCCTCGCGCGCAATCTGCACGAAGGTGCGGCCGAGCACCGGGTCCCACGTGCCCACGGGAATCGTCACGTCGGCTTGGGGCGCGCCTTCCGTCCACTCGCCGGTAACGTAGTTGTGAAAGCGCGCCGGGGCCCACTTGCCGGTGGCGTAATCGAACATTTGGCCGTTTTCGATGCGCGCGAACGGAGCGCGGGAGTAGACGGCCAACGGCTGCCAAGGTTCCAGGCCATTCTTAAGCTGCTCGGGAAAGACCTTCGGATCGCCCGCGACCTTGAAGGCCTCCTGCGCGACTTCCCCCGAGACCTGGTGATGGCCGTGGCCATCGGAGGGTCCCCCTACAAAGGTGGACAGGATGATCTGCGGCCGCACCATGCGCACCGCGAGCACCGCGTCGTAGAGCACGCGATCATGTCCCCACTTGGCGAAGGCCTCTTCCTGAGTTTTGGAGAAGCCGTAGTCGGCCTCAGTGCCCCACAACTCCTGCGCGCCGTAATACTCGTCGGCCTTCAGCAGCTCATTGGTGCGGATGAGGCCCAGCGCGTCGTAGCTCTCGGCCGACATGGCGTTCAGGCCTCCTTCGCCGCGCGTGAGCGTGAGCAGGGTGACGCGCACGCCGAGGCCGCGCGAAAGATAGGTCATGAGAGCGCCATCTTCGTCGTCGGGATGGGCGACGATGATGAGCACACTGGCGGTGGTGCCCAGGCGCTTGAGGGTCTGCTCGAGGTCGGCAGCGCCGCGGTCTTCCGGCAGCGGCAGAGCTTCTACGGTGGGCTCGGGAAGGGGCAGCGGCGCAGTGACGATTGCTGCCGGGTCCGGCGTGTGCGACTGCTGCGCGCGGAGCGATGCAGGGCGCACGCCCAGCAGAAGGGTAGCCATGGCGGCGATACCGGCCGATCGATGCAAAATTCGGGGAAACGAAATCATCATCGACAGTGTACAAGCTGGCGTGCCGACCGACCCGGCGAATACAGGGTTCGTGCTATCCCAGGTCTCAAAATCGAGACCTGGGGCACCCGTGGTCGTGCTGAATGGAGAGTCTCTTACCGCCAGTCGTCGCGGGCATTGGAGAGGCCCTGATTCATCATCGCGTCGAAGCCGGTGTGCTTCTTGATGAAGATCTCGCTGAAATGGCGGTCCTGGCGGAGCAGGATGGCCTGCAAACGGACGAGCTCGAGAAGCGCGAGAAACATGGCGATGAGGGCGCGCTCGGACCTGGTGTGGCTGAGCATGCGGCGCAATGCGACCGGTTTATCTTCCATGGTGAGGCGGCGCGCCAGGAACTGGATCATCTGGCCGACTGTGACCGAGTCTTCTTCGACATTGAGGATGGGACGGTTGCGCGCGCGCTCGAGAATGCCGCTGAAGACGCGCACCAGGTCGGTGGTGTCGGCGGCAATCTCCGGCTCCGCGCCGGCATCTTCCTGAAACTCGCGAATGCCGGGATTGGACCAGGTGGCGGCTTCGAGCATTTGCTTTTGAAGAAGCATCTGCGCTGCGTTTTTAAAGCGCTCGTGCTCGAGGAGCCGCTCGACCAGCTCGCGGCGCGGATCTTCAGCGGCATCGTCGGGCCCGGCAGGGGCGCGCGGCAGCAGCATCTTGCTCTTGATGTGAATGAGCAGCGCGGCAGTGTAGATGAATTCTCCGGCCACATCCATGTCGCCGGCGCGGAGCTGGTCGACGTAGGCCAGGAACTGCGCCGTGATTTTGGCGATGGGGATGTCGTAGATATCGATGTCCTGCTTGCGGATGAGATCGAGAAGCAGGTCGAGGGGACCGTCGTAGACCTCATTCACGATGACGGAAAACGGCGACTGCTCGGCGCTTTCGCCGCGCGCCTTGAGCGCCGCCGCGACCTTTTCAGCGGTGGTACGCTCGGGCTTTTCCGCAAAGGGCAGAGTGGGCGCGATTTCCTGTGGCGCGGGTTCGGGCGCGGCGGGGAGTGGTTCGGGCGCGGCCTGGGCGGCGATGGCGACAGGTTTCGTTTCGGCGACAGCAGGATTTTCTGCGGCAGCCGCGATGGCGGTGGGTTGCTCGGCTGCGACGGTCTGGGATTCGGGCGCGGGAGCGGGTTCGACTGTATCTGATGTTTCGCCGGGCGGAGCAGGAGCGGGTTCTTCTGCCACAGGCGGCTCTGTAGCAACATCGGGAGCTTCAGCGGCAACGGCTTCGACGGTTTGGACTTCAGCGACCGCGGCTTCAAACGGCTCCGTTTCGGCAGCCTTGGATTCGGTTGGTTCGTTTGCTTCCACGGCCTGCCTGGCGGACATGGGTACGGTGGGAATCTTGGTCTCAGTCACCGTTGCAGCGGGAAGCTGATTGGTTGGAACGGACGGTTGTGACACGGGTTCGTCGGTGGGGTGTGGAACGGCGTTGGCGGACGGCTCGCTCTTGGCCGCGGCGACCTCATTGGGTGCAGTGGGCTCTTTGGCCGCCGTGGGTTCGGGATGGGGGGAAGATGGGTTCACTCGACTCTCTTCTTTTACTGCTTCTGTCTCGTCTCTTTCGGCTTCAGGGCGTTGGGCAGCGGCCCCGACCTCAAGAGCGACCTCCGCGCCGGTGGCGGCCTTTCCGTTGCGCCGGAACAGACCGAATCCCGAGCGGATTCCGCCGAGAGCTACTTTGAGCGCCCTGCGCCACCACGGGACTGATCGTTCCATCATTCTTGCTTTCCTGGCCGCCTGCGCCGCGCTTTCCGCGGTCCCTTCCCGGCGGCCCGTGCTTCGCGCGTCCGGCTCAGGCTTTCACGGTGGTCAAGGTCATCTTCATGGCTTCGCGCACCTCCACCATGGTTTGCTCGGCGCGTACCGCGGCCCGCCGCGAGCCTGCGTTCAAAATCTCGATGGCCTGCGGCTCCGTGATCGCGGCGCGCCGCTCCTGAATGGGTTGCAAAACTTTCAGGAGTGCGTCGGACGCCCAGCTCTTGCACTCGATGCAACCAATGCCCGCCGATCGGCAGCCATCGTAGACCTTGGCCATGGTCTCCGGCGTGGAGAAGACCTTGTGCAGATCGCCCACCGGGCACTTGTCGGGATCGCCCTTGTCGGTGCGGCGAATGCGCGCCGGATCTGTGACCATGGTTTTGAGCTTCTGGCGCACCACCGGCTCGGGATCGCTGATGAGGATGGTGTTGCCATAGCTTTTGGACATCTTGCGGCCGTCGGTGCCGGGGAGCTTGGGCGAGGGCGTGAGTAGCACCCTGGGCTCGGGAAGCACCTCTTTGCCCTCGAACCCAGGGAGCACATCCGCGGGAGAATGCATGGCCGGTGGATAGAACTGGTTGAAGCGCCGCGCGATTTCGCGCGTGAGTTCGACGTGCGCCTGCTGATCCTGGCCCACGGGCACGAAATCGGGCTGGTAGAGGAGGATGTCGGCGGCCATCAGCACTGGATAGCCGAGGAAACCATAGGTGGTGAGATCGCGGCTGGTGAGGTTTTCCTGCATCTCCTTATAGCTGGGTACGCGCTCGAGCCAGCCGAGCGGGGTGCTCATGCCGAGCAGCAGCGAAAGCTCGGCGTGCTGGAGCACGCGGCTTTGCAGAAACAGGACGCTCTTCTCGGGATCGAGCCCGGCGGCAAGATAGTCCAGCAGGACCTCGACCGTGTTGGGCGCGATCTGCGAGGTGTCGGCGTAGTCAGTGGTGAGGGCGTGCCAGTCGGCGATGAAGAAATAGCACTCGTACTGGTCTTGCAATTTGACCCAGTTGGCGAGGGCGCCCATGTAGTTGCCCAGGTGCAGTTTTCCCGTGGGTCTCATGCCGCTTAAAACGCGCGGCCGTTCGGGTCGATTGGGGAGTTCAGACATGATGCGATTCGAAGTCCTCACGGCCAAGAAAAACGGCCGCCTGCATGGTGATCAAAAACCGGACAAAACACTCATTTTATTGTAGCGGGAGGGGAACGGTGGAGGCCGACCCTAGATGCGCCAGAGCGCCGAAAAGATGAGTCCGAGCGACGGTCCCAGCAAGAGCCTGAGGATAAAACCGCCAAACACAAACATCAGAATGTAGCTAACCCATATATTGATCCCGTCATAGACCCGGACGGCGTTGTAGGGCAGCATGTTACGCAGGACGCGGCTGCCATCGAGCGGTGGAATCGGCAACAGGTTGAAGAAGAAAAGGCATAGGTTGACTTCGATCGCCAGCAATGCCAGCAGTACCAGAGGCTGCAACCCGCCTTCGAAAGCCAGCACTCCGCCCAAATTCGCATGTACCAGCGCTCGCCCGCCGGGTACGGCGATGCACACAACAACGAGAATCGTGAATGCGATCCCGACCAGCAGAAGATTCGAGAATGGGCCAGCCAGCGTTACGAGATTGTCGTCGCGCTTGATGTGCTTGAAGTTGCGCGTGATCACCGGCGTTGGCTTGGCCCAGCCGATGAGGAAACCGAAGTGGCCGAAGATCGCAATTGCCGGAATCAGCAGCGTTCCAATCGGATCGATGTGGTACATGGGATTGAGGGTGATGCGCCCCTGCAGGCGAGCCGTCTGGTCGCCCAGGCGCGAGGCCATCCAGGCGTGCGCGCACTCATGAAAACTGAGCGAGAAAATGAGCAGCACAAACTCGAAGACGTCGATGACGAACGCAGCGGGTTGCAAGCGAATACCCCGTTCCGGCTGAGGCGGCGCGTAGTTCTGCGCGCCGTAAAGGCCGAACTCAAAGATTCAGGTTAGCATGGCAGGATTGCGGGGCTCCTGCGCCGGTGCGAGACACTCAGCTCTCGATATATTCCCAGAAGGAGTCGGCCAGGTCGGCGCCGAGTTCGGTGGTCATGCGGCGGGCGGCGCGCTCGGTTTCTTCCATGAGGCCGTGCAGGTAGTCACGCGAGCGCGAAATGGCGGCAACGCCCAGCGTGGCTGACTGCCAGGTGACGGCCTCGTCGAGCTCAGCGACGGAGACGTTGAAACTCTGGCGCAACTGGTCCTTGAGGGAGCGCACCACCTGGCGGCGGTCCTTGAGCGATTGGGCGTGCTCGATGCGGATCTCGAGAGTGAGCTGAGCCACAGGCATAGCGGTCTCGGGGGATCACCGACAGTGTAAGACCGGTTTGGCCGGGCGGAGCAAGTTTTTTCTTGGATGGTCCCACCGTAAACGCAGAGAACAAGTTGTAAGATGGGGGCCCGGCATTTCACAGATCGGTTACCTGTTGCGAAAATCAGAGGAGGGGGAGTTATGCCACTTGAGCCTGAAAATGTGATTTCTAATCTGCGCGAGCTTCGTGACCTGACGGCTAACGCGACCGGGGCACAGCGGGTTGCGTTTACACCCACATGGCTCAAGGCGCGCGAATGGTTTGGGAGCAAGCTGATCGGCCTTCCTGTGGAACGTCACTTCGATGCCGCAGGAAATCAATGGATCACGCTGCGGGGCGCCAGCGAGAAGGCGCTGGTTCTCGGCAGCCATCTTGACTCGGTTCCCAACGGCGGCTGGTTGGATGGATGCCTGGGCGTGGTCGCGGGACTTGAGGTGCTGCGGTATCTGGCGGAAAAATACGCCGGAAAACCGCCATGTACCGTGCGCCTGGTGGATTGGGCGGATGAGGAAGGGGCGCGTTTTGGCCG
>Ga0181539_1004679_pt1 | contig 11578 bp, 8 predicted proteins | sample PEATcosm2014_Bin_46_FD_119767 | JGI IMG/M metagenome (GOLD analysis project Ga0181539, IMG submission 119767) | Peatland microbial communities from MTU Mesocosm Facility, Houghton, MI, USA - PEATcosm2014_Bin23_60_metaG | ecosystem: Environmental > Terrestrial > Soil > Wetlands > Peat | place... | reverse complement strand
GAAGCTTGTCCAGCCACCCGTGACCGGATCAACGTAGGCGCCGGTGACCAGCCCAAGGTCATTGATGCCCAAAGCCTCCGACGGGACGGGCACCGTAATTGCGATGAACCGGTATTGCGGTTGATTCGTCTGCCCCATTGCCGTGAGCAAACCCGTCCCCAGCAGCAAGGCGATAACTCCGGCCTTCGGCCATAATCCTAGACCGAAAGCCCGCCCCGGGCGAACCGGCGGCGCAGCGGCTTCGTTGGCCCACGCGGACTTAGTGTGTGTTCTGTTGTTGATGTCATTTGTCTGTTTCATAATTTACTCCTTCACTTTGTTCTTTTTGTTGTGGCCCGAGGGCCGGTTTTTAATTTTGAATCGGTGGGCATGTTTGCCCATCGTTAACCAGTGCGAAATTCCGGGATGAAAGGGACAAATTAAATTGCAAAGGGAAGTCCAATCCCGAGGTCTGGTGTTCATCTAAGTTTGGTTTTATGCCGGGACTGGCCCGTTTGCGCGATTACGGGCTGGAGAGCCGGAAAAACTGTTGTGAACCGGAAATGGGATTGGTTACGGCGTTCTGTCCGTTCACGACGACTGGTGAAGGCAGGTTCGTGTTCCAAGCCGCCGGAGAAACCAGGTTCGTCGTGAACTGCAGGGTGCCAGTCACATTGGTTGGCCACGTCAAAATCACATTGGTCCCTGAAAGAACTATGGCCAGCGCATGCAGGGGTTGGAAGGCCAGGTAGTCCGGGCCAGACAACACGGTGGCAAAAGTGCTTCTCATCCCGCCCGGCGTGAATTCATAGATGTTGCCGCTGCCATCCGACTCAAACAGATTGCCCGCGCTGTCGAAGGTCAGTCCATTAGGAGACAATCCGGAGGCGAAGGTGCCCATCTCTGTGGCCACACCATTCGTGAATTCATAGATGTTGCCGCTGCCACTATCCGCCACAAACAGATTGCCCGCGCTGTCAAAGGCCAGTCCATTAGGAGACAACCCGGAGGCAAAGATGCTGTTCACCACGCCCGGCGTGATTTTATAGATGTAGCCAGGAGGAAACGGGGGGCCGGGCTTATCCGCCAAAAACAAGTCGCCGGCGTTGTCAAATGCCAGTGCAATAGCACCCCCCAGCCCAAGCCCGACGGCAAAGGTGCTTTGCGCTCCGCCCGGCGTGATTTCAATAATGTTGCCGGGGATAGTCGTCACAAACAGATTGCCCGCGCTGTTAAAAGCCAGTGCAAACGGACCAGGCAACCCGGAGGCAAAAGTGCTTCTCATCCCACCCGGCGTGAATTCATAAATGTTGCCGCTGCCTATATCCGCCTCAAACAGATTGCCCGCGCTGTCGCAGGCCAGCCCTTGAGGGGCGTTCAACCCAGAGGCAAAGGTGCTTTGCGCTACGCCCGGTGTGAATTCAAGAATGTTGCCGCTGGATTCCACAAACAAATTTTGCGCCTGGGCGCTGAAGGCCAGCATTCCCCACTGCAAGACGACCGCCATGGCAAGACCGCAAAGGGCGTTTTTAGGTTTCATGATTGTGCCTGTTCAATTCATTTTCAGTGCGTGAGCCGTTTGGCCTACGTCAACCAATGCGCAGTTCTACTTCCGTTACGGAGTGTCGTGGTCTGAAGTTTCATAACATGAATTTTGAATTCAAAACGTTCACGGCGAACTCAGGCGGTAATACCCCTGTTGCGGGCTAGTGATGGGAAGGGTCACGGCGAATTGCCCGTTGACGATGATGGGCGGCTCTATCAAAGTGACAGACACCCAACCCCCCGTAGCGCCCAGATTCACGGTCTTTTGCAAATACCAGCCGGGGTAATTGATCGGCCATGACAAAATAACATTGGCTCCGGAAAGAGTCATGGTCAGCGGCGGTTGAATGGTCAGCCGGAAAACGGTGCCCAGGTTGTTTGTGCCGCCGTATTGAGTCGTGCCATAGAAACTGCCGTCGCGGCCCTGCACCAGCGCGGCCGAGGGACTGTTGCCATCATTGGTGCCGCCGAATGAATACAAACTGGTGAGCACCCCATTGGCGCTGATTTGGAACACCGTGCCAAAGCCGTAAGCTCCAATCTCTGGGTTGAAGTTCGTTTTGCCCCCGATTGCTGTCGTGCCATAGAAACTGCCGTCGCTGCCCTGCACCAGCCCGGCAGGACCCCCGCCATCATTCGTGCCGGTGAAGGAATACAAATTGGTCAGCGCCCCATTGGTGCTGATATTAAACACATTGCCATTGCCGTATGTGCCGCCACCGAGTGTCGCGCCATAGAAGTTGCCGTCGCTGCCTTGCACCAGCCCAATGGGCTGCTCGAACCAAGGGGGGTTGAAGGTATACAAAGGGGTCAGCGCCCCATTGGCGCTGATTTGGAACACGGCGCAAGGGTAGAAGAACGGCCCGTGTCCAGCCGTCGTGCCGTAGAAATTGCCGTCGCTGCCCTGCACCAGACCGACACGAGGATACGCACCGTCAGCGCCGCCGGTGAATGAATACAGACTGGTCAGCGCTCCATTGGTGGTGATTTTGAACACGGCGCCCAAACCGTTCGTGCCGCCGGCTTCAGTGGTGCCGTAAAAATTGCCGTCGCTGCCCTGCACCAGCGTGGCATAGGGATTTGCGTCATCATTCGTGCCGCCGAATGAATACAAACTGGTCAGCACCCCATTGGTGGTGATTTTGAACACGGTGCCAAAGTTGTTCGTGCCGCCGAATGGAGTCGTGCCATAGAAATTGCCGTCGCTGCCCTGCACCAGCCCGGCAAGAGGGTTTGCGCCATCATTGGTGCCGGTGAAGGAATACAAACTGGTCAGCGCCCCACTAGTGCTGATATTGAATACCGTGCCCAAGTTGTTCGTGCCGCCGTATCGAGTCGTGCCATAGAAACTGCCGTCGCGGCCCTGCACCAGTCCGCCTCGGGGATTTGCCCCATCGTTGGTGCCGCTGAATGAATAGAGGCTGGTGAAGACCGCGCCCGCCTGTGCGCTGGTGATCAGCCAGCTGCCCAGCAGGAACAGGACAGATAAAAGCTGGCGATGGGTGTTTTTAGTTTTCATACGAATACCTTTTTATTTAGGGCGATAATTGGACGCGGTAGAAACGTTGCGGAAAATTCGTCCACTGCGGATCGCTGAAATAGCTCGTGCCGCCGGTCAGGGTGTTTATGCTCACCGCAATCCAGACCGGATTGGCCAGATTCGTGGCGGCTTCCACCACGACGACCATGTTGGCCGCCCAATTGATGTTGAACCCGAATTGATTCGATTGAACGCCAAAGCTGCCATTGCTGGTCTGCACCTGCGGCAACCACAACGCGGTCGGCAGACCGTCAAACATCGCGCCCCAGCCCGTGGTGCCCGGCAAATAATAGACAGTCGCGGAGTCAGCAGCAAAAACAGTATAATCATTGGTTGGGGACGGAGCGTTGCCCGTGAAATAGACGCTCGTCAGGCTGAAGCAGTATAAGAACGCATCACTCCCTATGAAGGTGACGCTGCCGGGAATCGTGATGTTGGTAAGGCCGGTGCAATACCAGAATGCACCATCTCCGATGCTGGTGACGCTGCTGGGAATCGTCACGCTCGTCAGGTTGGTCAAGTCATTGAACGCATCCAATCCGATGGTGGTGGCCGTCAGGCCGTTGATATTGGTTGGAATGGTCACAACCCACGGAGGCCCGGCATAAGCGACGATGTTGGCACTGCCGTCGGCGTTTGTGCTGTAAGTGTAGATGCTGCCGTCGGCATTGGTGCTGTAAGCGTCTTGGGCGGAACCGGCAAGCATACCCAATTGCAAGACGACCGCAATGGCAAGGCCGCAAAGGACGTTTTTAGATTTCATAATGGTTTCTCCGATTCAATCGATTGGGTCAGGACGGCAGTATTGCTTTTATATTGTGGCTTGAACCGCACGAATGCCAAAACCAACGCCGCGAACGAGACAAATAAAGAACCGACTGATGGCTCCGGCACGACTGTTTCCACCCACACACCTGGATCGGCTGACACTGACCCCTCCCCTACGATCCCCGACTCCTGATCGAGGTTGCCCGAATCGACAACATTGCCGGAGTCATTTTCAGTCTGGATTCCCTTGGTTTCTGTTCCGCCGGAGAGGAAAGCCAAAACCTCGAAGTTCCAGGAGACGATGGCTCCCGACGAATCGGTGCCGAAGGTGAAAGCCCCTACATACGGGAAGCCCGCTTGAGTTCCTCCGATGTTCTGCGGGCCAACTCCATCAATAAAAATGAAGTTCACTAGGGTAGCCGAGGGGTTGCCCTCATAGTTATCACCCAACGGCGCGGAAAAAGTTATGGACCCTGTAACCTTGTCTGATGTTGTATAAGGCACAATACCATACATAAGCTCGTTGGGGGCGTTGAAAACGGACGTGAAATCATTGCCTGTGTAGGTGTATACGTAGGTCTGGGCGGAACCGGCCAGCACACCCAAGTGCAAGACGACCGCAATGGAAAGGCCGCAAAGGGCGTTTTTAGTTTTCATGGTTGGTTTTCAATTGATTTTCATTTTCCGTGCGTGAGCCGATGTGCCCACCATTGACCAGTGCGAAATTCCGGGACGAAAGGGACAAATTATTTTGCAAAGGGAAATCCAATCGCGAGGTGTGGTGTTCATATAAGTTCGGTTTTTTGCAGGGACTGGCCTGTTTGCATAATTACGGGCTGAAGAGCCGGAAAAACTGTTGTGAACCGGAAATGGGACTGATGAGGACGTTCTGTCCGCCGATGACGATCGTGGGCGCGGAATTGGTCTGCCAGACCACCGGCGGAACCAGATTGGTGGCACACTCCAGCGTGTAGCCGTTGGCGGTGAAACCGGTGTCGGCGGCCGGCCAGGTCAAAACCACGTTGGCTCCGTCAGCAATGATGGTCAGTGGCGGTGGCAACGCGATAATAATAATCTCGCCATTGAAATTGCCGTCTGGGCTGTAGGTGCCGGAAACCTCGGTGAGAATCGCAATTGCCGATGAATCAATGATTGAGCCGCCACCGCCGCCGCCGACACCGGCATCGTCCTGATAATATACGCCACCGCCGCCGCCACCGCTATAGCCGCCGCCGCCGCCGCGCCACCGCCACCGCCGCTGGGGCCGGGACTGGTGTCAAAAGGGGGATTTGGGTCGAAACCGCCACCGCCGCCAGCACCGTTGGTGCCGCCAGCGCCGCCGGTAAAGCCGAAGCGGGAGTTGACGTCGCCGCCACCGGTGCCGCCGCCAGTGCCGACGTTGCCGTTGCCGCCGTAGCCACCGGCCCAGCCGCCACCGCCACCGCCGCCTGCGATGACCAGCGGTGTGCTGCCTTCGACAACGAAGCTGCCGCCGCCACCGCCGTTGCCAAAGGGGTTCGGCTCGTATTGTCCGCCGCCGCCCACCAAAAGAGTGAGGGTCGTGGACGCTGAGAAGTTAAATTCGGCGCTCATCTCGGCCCCGAGGCCGCCACCGTCGCCGGCATAGATGCCGCCGCCGCCCGGAGCGCCGTAGGCAGTGATGATGTAAGTGCCCGGGTTCAGAGTGATATTCGTCTCCGACCCGCTGAACAGGTATATGTTGGTCTGGGCGGAACCGGGCAGCATTCCCAACTGCAAGGCGACCGCAATGGCAAGACCGCAAAGGGCGTTTTTAGTTTTCATAATTGTGCCTGTTCAATTCATTTTCAGTGCGTGAGCCAATGTGCTCACCATTAACCAGTGCGAAATTCCGGGGCCAAAAGGACAAATTATTTTTTGCAGGGGGAGTTCGAACTACAAACGGAGGCCTATTGACATCATGTCAAACCTCAACCCAGGCAAGGGGAGTGCGGTTTTCAGGCTGCCCGGCAGTGAAGGGATTAAACCGCCAGCAGGATCGCGTTTTCCGGCATTGCGCCGGGCGGAATGTCACTTCACCATGTTCCCGCCTTTTCGGCCGCTTCGATTTCCGCCCAGGACGGCGCCCGCCAGAGTCGCAGCACGCCGAGACCGTTGAGAGCGCCAATCACGTTCCCATCGGGTGAAAATTCACACCACCAGACCAGGCGCGACTCTCCTTCCAGCGACAAAAGTTGGCGAGCTCCGGCGACGTCCCAGATGGAGACGGCATCTTTGCCACCGCTGCCTATTGCCAGGCGTTCGCCGTCCGGGGAGAAAGACAAACTGTGGCCGCCTGTTTCCATCCTGCCCAATGGACGCAGGTTGTCTGTTTCCCACAAATTGAGGTTGAACCCCAAATTGTCGCTCAGTGTGGCGAAGAGTCGCGAGTCGGGGGAGAATGCCACATGATCAATGTGTCCCATGAGCAGATCGGCATTCGTGGTGCGATTGGCAATCAAATCATGGAGCAAGACTGTCCCTGCGGAATCCACGGAGAGGTGCCACCGGTCGTCCGGCGAGAAAGCAAATCCACCATACCAGTGAGAGCCCGCCTTGGGCTTTCGCCAGTACCGCGTCTCCTTTCCGGTTGTCAGGTTCCACTCGTGAAGCGCCCCACCGTCTCGGTCAGCCACCACAAGTTCCCGGCCACCCGAACGGAACGCCACGGGTGACGGAGCGCCCGGGCATTTGAACTGGTACTTAATCTCGCGCTGCGGCAAATCCCAAACCCGCACGTTGCCGTCCTTGGAGGTGACAGCGAGAAGCTGGCTGTCCTTCGAGAACAGATAGTCCCTGCAATCGCCACTGTTGCCGACGACCATCAATGCCTCCATTTGTTGGAAATCTTTTCCGGTCCACCGTGCCACCTGCCCTCCCGCCACAGTGAGCAGTGACTGGCTGTCGGGTGCAACGCGCCAGGCGCCGCCCAATCTCACGGGCAAGGTTACGGGGGAACCCGCTGTGTCTTGCCTCGCGGTGTCCCAAACACGAATTGAACCATCAATGTCCCCGCTCACGAGCCGCGTATTGTCTGGCAAGAGTATCACGTGCCCCATCTCCATGTTGACGCCTGCCACGCGAGGCGGGGGAATGTTCGTGAACTGGCTTAGGTTCCAGACACGGATCGTCCCGTCCTCACTGGACGAGGCAAGCGCCTTGCCGTCGGGCCAAAAGGCCATTGTGCCGACCCAGTCCCCATGCGCTTGCAGTCGTGCGATCTCCTTGCCTGAGGTGACATCCCAGAAACGTATGGAGGACTCGTGGTAACCTGCGCTTGAGGCGAGGATTTTTCCATCCGGTGAGAATGCCAGAGCCATGACATAATCCTTTGCGGCATCTGCGTGCCAACGCTCCTGACCGGTGGCAAGATCAAGCAGATGAATGGTTGGGCTTCCGTAAGCCGCCATCGAGGCGTCAGGTGTTATCGCGAAGGGGATCGCCTCATCCACCGCATTCTGCGGCGCGGAGTAGCCGGCCAACTTGGTCCGGTCAGAGACTCGCCAGAGCGTAATCTGATTGTCAGTGCTTGCTGTCGAAGTGACCAAGGTCTGCCCGTCGGCGGAGAACCCCAGCCCGACACACTCTGCGCCCAGCGGCAATTCACCCACGCTCCGATCCGCCGTCACTTCCCACAGCCGGATGCTCGCTTGTCGGTTCGTGGACGGACCCGCCACGGTTGAGTAAGCCAGCAATGGAGCCGATGGCGAGAAAGCGGCGTGGACTTTCCCATCTCCAGCGGGCAAGCGGGATTTCACTCGTCGATTGCTCAAGTCCCATACCAAGAGGCCTCCGTTCTCATTCTCGCCAACCGCAAGCCACCTGCCGTCTCGCGAAGCAGACAAGGTCCAGATTGAGTTAGAAGTCTGCGGCAGGGTGAACAAGGCGGGTGTGTAGCAATACTGCCACAAGTAGCGCCATTCCCAACCACGAAGGTCCTTCTGGCCGGGCTGCGGCCGCTGGCGATTCAGGAGTTCCTGCACGCGACCGAGGTTGTTCGCGGCCAGTGCCTGCTGCGCCAAATTCATGTCGGAAGCGTAGGCGGTTCGGCGGTCCGCCAGTTCCTGGGCTTCGGCTTGGTGACGCAATTGCGCTTCGTTCGCCTGCTCCTTTTGGGCTTCTTCTCGCAGACGAACCTGCTCCTGCTCCGCCCGCCTGGCGCGCGCGGCTTCCCAACTGCTTGCCACGACGCCCACCGCGAGTATCGTGATGACCGCCGCACAGGCCGCGAAGCCAAATTTGTGACGCCGCACCGTCTTCTGAAACTCGTAGAGGCGGCTGGGTGGACGGGCGAGCACCGGCTCGCAGTTCAAATGCCGTGTGATGTCCATGGCCAAACCATTGGCCGTCTCGTATCGGCGCGTGCGATCCTTCTCCAGCGCCTTCATCACGATCCAGTCCAGGTCGCCCCGCACCAGATGAATCAGCCTGGGCGGCGGCACCTGGCGGTGACCCGCCACCATGTCAAGGTCAGCCACGAGCATCGTGCTCAGGCGTGTCGAAGGACGCGCCGGTTCCCGCTCCCGAATCGTCCGGCGAATTTCGTTCAGTCCTGCCGCCAGGAGTTTCTCGGCATCAAATGGGGTCTGGCCCGTCAGCAGTTCATAAAGCAGCACGCCCAAGCTGTATATGTCGCTACGCGTGTCAATGTCCTGCACTCTCATCTCCGCCTGCTCCGGACTCATGTAGGCGGGCGTCCCAACGAACTGCTCGAACGCGGTGAAGAGGGTTTGATCAGTCAACTTGCCTTGCGTCGCCTTGGCGATTCCGAAGTCAATCACCTTGGGCACGGGCGCACGGTCGTCCATCGTCACCAGAATGTTTGACGGTTTAATGTCCCGGTGGATAATGCCTTTCTGGTGCGCATGCTGAATCGCGCGACAAACCTGCATGAATAAATCCAGTCGTTCCCGGGTGGAGAGATTGTTCTGGTCGCAGTAATCCGTGATCTTGACGCCGCGCACCAGTTCCATGACGAAATACGGCCGGCCGGCGTCCGTGGCGCCGGCGTCCAGCACCCTGGCAATGTTCGGATGGTCCATCAACGCCAGCGCCTGCCGCTCGGCTTCGAACCGGGCAATAACCTGTTTCGTGTCCATGCCCAGCTTGATGACCTTGAGCGCGACCCGCCGGCGAACCGGTTCCTCCTGCTCGGCCATATACACTATGCCGCAGCCGCCTTCGCCGATCTGTTGGAGGAGTTTGTAGCGGCCAATCCGGTCGCCCGGTTTCTCGGCGGTAACCGACGCGAGCCGGACGGTTCCGCTGGGTCCGGGCGAGCCGGCGACCGAGCCTTCGAGACAGGGGCAAGATTCTTCACTGGCCTTAAGGAGTTCTTCGACGCGCTGGCGCAAGGCGGCGTCGTCGGCACAGGCCCCGTCAAGATAAGCTGAACGCTCCGCAGCGGGCAATTCCAGCGCAACGTTGAACACCTCAATTTCGTGTTCCGGGGGCTGAGGCATAGGTAAATTGAATCATTCACCCTTCAATGCGAAAAAAACAGCGCAAAAGGACAAGGAAAATTCTCTTTTTTGACGGACTTGAAATGACTGGAAGCGGTTTTTCGACGACCGGAGCGTCGAAACGTGTGCAACTCAGGGCGATTAAGTTTGACCGGTGGCCAACTTGTTCATGCCGCCTTGCAGCCGCATGATCCAGCCTTGGGGGCTGACACCTTCAACCGGCCAGCGTGAAGCTGGGTTTGGCAACCGCACTTCTGGAAACTTTACCTTCGCGGGGACGGCGTCACGTTCCAAGCGCAACCACTTGCTCAGGGTGGACAACCCGATGCCATGACGAGTGGCAAAGTCCCGTAAAGTTAATTGGCTTTGATGGAAACGCGCCAGCAATCGTTGCCGCTGTTTAGAAGTCCAACGCCGCCGTCCTGATCCACTTATTGATGAATTCATGCCACCATGTCTTCATAACCCAGTGCCAGAAACTGGACGTGCCCGCTCAGACGCATCAATCCATCTCCGGGCTTCCGATTTTGCCTTTACAGTCGGGAACCCTTCGGGGCATTCTGAAGGCACAACTGTTGCGCAGCGCCAGTTATCCCATGATTGTTGTCGGCCAAATCAAAAAAGGCGCTTACTTCGACTCCGTAACGCTGATGCGGGTCGGGAAAGAGTTGGCCGGGCTTCCAGGCGTGGCGGATGCCGCAGTCGTGATGGGGACCAAATCCAACAAGGCGATTCTTCACTCCAGCGGCTTGCTGATTTCCAAATTCGATGTGGCGGGTGATACCGATCTGCTGCTGGTGGTAAAAGCCAGGACTCAACAAGCGGCGGATACGGCCCTGGCCTCGGTTGATGGGCTGCTCACCAAAGCTACGCGCAAGACCGGCACCGATGGCGAGGCGCGCCCGTCGAGCCTGGCCACGGCGCTCCAGGTGATGCCCGAGGCCAACCTGGCAATAGTCTCGGTGGCGGGGCGCTATGCGGGTGATGTTGCCAGGAGCGCCCTGGAAAGCGGGCTTCATGTCATGTTGTTTTCCGACAATGTGCCTCTGGAAACAGAGATCGCGCTGAAGAAGTTCGCCCGAAAAAGGGGCCTGCTGGTGATGGGACCGGACTGTGGCACGGCAATCATCAACGGTGTTCCACTCGCCTTTGCGAACGTGGTCAATCGAGGTTGCATCGGCATCGTCGCGGCGGCGGGGACCGGCTTGCAGGAGGTCAGTTGCCTCATCTCCAATGCCGGGGCCGGGATTTCTCAAGCCATTGGCACAGGCGGACGCGACGTGAAGCAAGAGGTTGGCGGCATCATGTTCATTGAGGCGCTCAAGGCCCTGGCCGGGGACAAACAGACGCGTGTGATTCTGCTCGTCTCGAAGCCCCCTCACCCGGAGGTGTTGAGGCGGATCGAAAGGGTGACGAAGGGAATCCGCAAACCCATCGTTGCCCTGTTCCTCGGCGCCGAGACGCGGAAGGGCGGCCCGTCCACACTCGAAGAGGCGGCGCTGCAGGCAGTGGCGCTGACGCGCGCGCAGAATCCGGACGAGGTGGCCTCGCAGCTCGCCGTCCGAAACCAGAATCTCAACAAGCTGGCGAAACGCGCGGCGGCCGGGAGAAAACCGGGCCAGAAATACCTGCGCGGCCTTTTCAGCGGTGGCACCTTTTGCGCCGAGGCACAGGTTCTCTTCAGGGCTGTGCTTAAAAACGTGTTCTCCAATGCGCCGATCCGGGGCGTGAAGCCACTCCGCAATTCTTTGGTCAGCCAAAAGAACACCGTCATTGACCTGGGCGAAGACGAATTCACGGTAGGCCGGCCGCACCCGATGATTGATTACTCGCTGCGGAATCGGCGGATTCTTCAAGAGGCGGAGGACCCTGAGACAGCGGTGATTTTGCTCGATGTGGTTCTCGGCTACGGGGCGAACCCGGACCCGGCGGCGGAGCTTTCGAGTGTTCTGCGTCAGGCGGCGGCGAAGGTTTCAGTGATCTGCTCCATCACGGGCACGGACCAGGACCCGCAGAACCGGGGCCGGGTTGAGGCGGCGCTACGAAAGACAGGCGCAGCAGTGATGCCCTCGAACGCTGCTGCCTGCGGGCTGGCGGGCCGGATTATCCAATTGTTATGCCCTCCCTAAACCAACTGTTCGAAAGCGAGTTGAAGGTGATCAACCTTGGGCTCTCGGGGTTCAAGCAGGCGCTGGACGACGCGCAGGTGCCCGCCGTGCAGGTGGACTGGAAACCGCCCATCGAAGTGGATGGCCGGCTGCTGGCG
>Ga0181539_1004678_pt1 | contig 11581 bp, 10 predicted proteins | sample PEATcosm2014_Bin_46_FD_119767 | JGI IMG/M metagenome (GOLD analysis project Ga0181539, IMG submission 119767) | Peatland microbial communities from MTU Mesocosm Facility, Houghton, MI, USA - PEATcosm2014_Bin23_60_metaG | ecosystem: Environmental > Terrestrial > Soil > Wetlands > Peat | place... | reverse complement strand
TCGGCCGGGCGATGGAAAAGAACGTGGCCAGCACGTCGGCCGAGCCCAGCCGGGCGGCGATCCGCGCGACCAGCGCCTCGAAGCGGCGGTTGGTCTCCGCCCGCGGACTGCCGTGGCTGACGATCAATATGCCCGTTCGGTGGCCTTGGCTCATGCGTGCTCCTTCGATCGAGTAGGTTATGCTTCAGCATAACGGGGTCGAACCGTTATCCTTCGGCGTAACCGGGTCGAACTGTCATGCTGAAGCATAACCTACCTCTGACGATCAACGTTCCCGTTCTGCGGCTTCGATTCATGCACACTTCTTACAATAATTGAGGAAATGCTGCACCGATTCCGGCCGGGAGGCCCAGTGCAAGTGGACGTAACTGGCCAGGACATTGCCCCGCGCGAAGCCCTCGTTGCGGCGGGCTCCCGCGCGGGGACGCGAAAGCGCGTAAGCCGGCTGCCAGCCCGCGGACGAGCCCACGGCGGCGATCTCCGAGTAGTGAAACTCATGCCCGCGGCATTTCCAACCGGCGGGGCCCCAGAGCCCGTCGCCCATAAGCGAGACCTCGACGTAACCCAGGTGGCAAAGCCGCGACATCATCCAAGTATCCACCGGCAACACGCCGGCCATCTCGTGCGTTTGGTCGTCGACGGTCCTTAACGAACGTCCCAGGTACATCAGCCCGCCGCACTCGGCGTAGACGCACCGGCCCGATGCGGCGAAATCGCGGACCGCTTCGCGCATCGGCCGATTGGCCGCGAGCCGTTGGGCGAACACTTCCGGGTAGCCGCCGCCGAAGTAGAGGGCGTCGAGATTTCCCGGAAGCGACGGATCGGCAAGCGGCGAGAAGCTGACCAGCTCGGCGCCCTGTTCAGCGAGCGATTCCAGGTTGTCCGGATAATAGAAGTGGAACGCCTCGTCCCGTGCCACGCCCACGCGGAACGCCGCCGGCGAACCCTTGGAGTGCGGCGACTTGTCGCCGCTTTCGTCCGCGGCGGGCATGGATGGAAGAGAGTCTTCCGTTGAACTGTCGCTTCGCTCTCTTGTTGTGGTCACTCCAGAAAAGCGGCGACAAGTCGCCGCACTCCAAAGATCGGCCAGTGCAACAATCGCATCCAGATCGACATATTGCTCCACGGCGTCGGCCAACTGGTCGATTGCCGCGGGAGTGATACCGCTGCGGTCGGCGGCGACCAGGCCGAGATGGCGGCTTTCGAGTATCGGGAGGGCGTCGCGCGGGACGGCCCCGACCAACGGCGGCAGACCGGCCGCGCGGAGCGATTCGGCGAGCAGATCGCGATGCCCGCTGGAACCGCCCTGGTTGGCGATCACGCCGGCAAGCCGCAATCGCGGCTCAAAATGGGTGAACCCATGGACCGTCGCGGCCAGGCTCCGGCCGGCCCCATGGGCGTTGACCGCCAACAGCACGGGCGCGTCCAGCATAAGGGCGATCTCGGCCGTGCTGCCTTCCAGTCCGTCGGGCGAGGCCCCACAGAACAGTCCCATCACGCCTTCGACCAGGGCCAGGTCGGCGTCGGCCGTCGCCCGCGCGAAGAGCTGCGCGACGTACTGGGCCGAGGTCATCCAGGCATCGAGGTTGTAGCAGGTCCGGCCGGAGGCCATGGCCAGGTAGGTCGGGTCGAGGAAGTCGGGCCCGACCTTGAAGGTCTGGACCACGAGCCCGCGTCGCACCAGCGCCCGGGCCAGCCCCAGCGTGAGCGAGGTCTTGCCCACGCCGCTGCCGGTCGCCGTGATCACCAGTCTAGGACAACTTCCCGTCACCATTCGACCCCCGCTTGCGCCACAATCCCGCTCTTCAGGCCGTGTTTGACTTCTCGCATCTCGGTCGCCGTGTCGGCCGCGGCCAGCAGCGACGCGGTCGCCCCGCGGCCGGTCAGCACGAAGCAGGTTCCCGCCCGGGCCCGCCGCAGCACGGCCAGCACGTCGGCCTCGGCCAAGAGTCCCTTGGCGACGGCGACGCAAACCTCGTCGAGGATCACCAGCCGCGCCTCGCCGGCCTCGACGATCCGCTCGGCTTCGGCCAATCCCTCGCGGGCGGCCACCTGGTGCGCGGCGATGGCCGGGTCGCCAGGCTTGGGCAGGAATCCGCGGCCGGCCTGAACGACCGTCACGCCGGGCAGCCGCGCCAGGGCCTGGATCTCGCCCACGCTGCGGTCGGACTTGACAAACTGCACGACGGCCACCGGCAGGCCGTGCCCGGCGGCGCGGAGCGCCATGCCCAAGGCGGCCGTGGTCTTGCCCTTGCCGTCGCCGGTGAAGACGAGGATCCGCACGTCCGGATTCATGCGGCGGCCCTCCAGAGGTGCCAGAGATGGACTACCCCCAAGCGGACCACCACGCCGGCCGTCACGAATAGCATCGCCGCGGCCAGCATCAAGGCGTTGGCGGCCGGGATGTGCCGGGCGGAAAGCGGCACCTGCGGGTCGCCGATGGTCGGCTTCTCCAGCGGCTGACCATCGTACCAGTTCACGCCACCAAGCTGCACGCCCAGGGCCCCGGCCATGGCGGCCTCGGGCAGGCCGGAGTTGGGGCTGGCGTGGCTGCGGCCGTCGCGGACCAGGATCCGCAGGGCCCCCAGCCCGTGCTGCCCCAGGAACATCGCCGACAGGCAGACCAGCGGCGCGGTGAGCCGGGCGGGCAGGTAGTTGGCCGCATCGTCGATCCGCGCGGCCGCCCAGCCGAAGCGGGCGTAGCGGGCGTCCTGGTGGCCGAACATCGAGTCCAGCGTGTTGATCGCCCGATAGACCATGGCCCCCACGGGTCCCGCCGCCAGGGCGTAGAACAACGGCGCCGTGACGCCGTCCACCGCGCTTTCGGCCACGCTCTCCACCGCCGCGCGGACCACGCCGCAGTCGTCCAGCCGATCCGTGTCGCGGCCCACGATGCGGCCCACCCGCCGCCGCGCCTCGGGCAAGTCGCCGGCGACCAGCGCGGCGAAGACGGCCCGGCTGTGGACGGCCAGGTCGCGGGCGGCAATCGTCGTGTAGATCAGGCCGATGGAGACCACGTCGGCGGCCAGGGGATGCCAACGGCCGGCCAGCCAGATCACTCCCCAGGCGACGCTGCCGGCAATCGCAATCACGGCGACCGCCGCCGCCAGGCCCGCGATCCGGCCGTCGCCCAGCCATCGCCGCGCCAGCGTCTCCAGTCCGGCGGCCAGCCGGCCGATGCCGCGGACCGGGTGCGGCAGCCATCGCGGATCGCCCAAGGCCAGATCCACGAGCAAGGCGGCAACGACCTGAAGCTCGATGCTCATCGCAACCCCATCATGCGGTAAATCTGTTCCACCGGCAGCGCGCGGCGGACGGCCTCGGCCAACCGATCCAGGGCCGGCTCGATGTCGTACCGGCCGACCACCCGGCCGATCGGCGCGAACCCCCGGCGAACGCGCAGCCGGTCAATGAACCAGCGGCGGAAGGGATCGGAGTCGAAGACCCCGTGCAGGTACGTCCCCCAGACGCGGCCGTCCGGCGAGGCGGCGCCCAGGAGTTGGCCGTCGGGCCGGCGAAACTCGCCCACGCAGGGGCCGGCGTCGGTCTGCCCGTGGTGGATCTCGTAGCCGGTCACCTCCAGACCCGAGGCCGTGTGGCAGGCCGTTGTCCGCCGCAGCGTCTTCACAGCGGCCAGCACCGTCTTCACCGCCAAGAGCCCCATCGCTGGCGGATCCTCGCCGGCCGATTCGATCCCCAGCGGGTCGCGGATCTCCTGGCCCAGCATCTGGAAGCCGCCGCAAATGCCCACCACCTCGCAGCGACCCGATCGGGCCAACCGGCCAATCCGCTCGGCCAGCCCGCTGGATCGCAGGTAGGCCAGGTCGCCGAGCGTGTTCTTGCTGCCGCCGACCAGCACGGCGTCGGGCTGGTCCAGGTCCGCCGGTCCGCGGACGATCCGCAGCCGCACGTCCGGCTCCACGCGGAAAGCGTCGAAGTCGCTGAAGTTCGACAGGTGCGGCAGATCGACCAGGGCAATCTCGACCGCCGGCGTGGCCGCCGGGGCTAACATTCCGGCAACGTCCTGGGTTAGCCCCGGCGGCCACGCCGGCGGTGCGGCGCAACGGGCCTTGAACTCCACCGAATCTTCCTCGGGCAGGTTCAAGGCGTGCAGGTAGGGGACCACGCCCAGCACGGGCCGGCCGGTGTGCCGCAGGGTGTAGTCCAGGGCCGGGCCGAGCAGGCCGGCGTCGCCGCGGAAACGATTGACCACCCAGCCGGCCACCAGATTCCGCTCCCAGGCGGCCAACACTTCCATGGTGCCGACGAAGGAGGCGAAGACGCCGCCGCGGTCGATGTCGCCGACGATCAGCACGGGCGCCCCGGCGTAACGGGCCATCCGCATGTTGACAATATCGTGGCTCTTGAGGTTGACCTCGCCCGGCGAGCCGGCCCCCTCCAGCACGACCGCGTCGAACTCGGCCGCCAGGCTGTCGTACGACCGGCAGGCCACGGCGAAGCCTTCCCGCTTGTAGTCCACATACTCCCCCACCCGCATGTTGCCCAGCGGCTTGCCCTCGACGATCACCTGGCAGCCGGTGTCCGAATTGGGCTTCAGCAGGATGGGGTTCATCCGCACGTCGGGCTCCAGCCGGCAAGCGCGGGCCTGCACGACCTGGGCCCGGCCCATCTCCCGGCCGTCGCTGGTGACGAAGGAGTTGAGCGACATGTTCTGGGCCTTGAACGGCGCCGCGTGGAAGCCGTCCTGGAGCAGGATCCGGCAAAAAGCGGCCGTCAATAGGCTCTTGCCCGCGTTCGACGAGGTACCCTGAAACATCAACCCCGGCCTGGGGGAGGGGCGCGTCAAGTAGCAGGCACACTCCGTGTGCCGTCCGCTGCGTTGTCCGCCTTGAGCGGACGGCACACGGAGTGTGCCTGCTACGATCTCCGCCAGCGCGTCGCACAGCAACGCGTTCTCCTCGGCGGTCCGCACGGCGACGCGGAAGAATCGGCTGTCGAGATACTGGCCGGCGCCAAACGTACGGATCGCGATCCGCCGGCGCAGGAGTTCCTCGGCCAGGGCGAGGGCGTCAACCTCCGGCCGGTCGATGCGGACCAAGAGGAAATTGGCCGCGCCGGGGTAGACGTGGAGCCCTTCCAGTCCGGCCAGCGCGTCGGCCAGTTCGCGACGCCGGGCGGCGACGTAGCCGACCGTCTCATCCACGTAGTCGTCTTCGTCCAGCAAGGCCAGACCCACCGCCTGGGCCAGCGAGTTGACCGACCAGGGCAAGACTTTGGCCCGCAGCCGCTCGGCTACCGCCGCGTGGGCCACCGCGTAGCCCAGCCGCAGACCGGCAATCGCGTAGAGCTTGGTCAGCGACCGCAGAACGACGACGTTCGGGCCGAGGTCCTCGACCATGGATCGGCAACCCTCGACGAAGCCGGCAAACGCCTCGTCGACGACAAACCAGGTTCCCGCCCGGGCGCGGGCCAGGCTGACAAGCCGCTCTGTGTCCAGCGGCAAGCCGGTGGGATTGTTGGGCTGTCCCAAGAGCACGAGGTCGCCGTCGCGGAGTTGGTCGTCCAGCGCAGCCCAGTCGAGTTGAAAACCGGCGGTCTCCGCAAGCGGGATTTCTTCGACCGGCCGACCCGCCAGAGTGGCCGCGGCCGCGTAGTCGACATACGACGGTACGGGGATTACCGCCCGCGCATAATCCAGGGCACCGGCCAGGGCGAAGAGCAGTTCCGTCGAACCGTTGCCGACAACCACTTGCCCGGCAGGCACCCGGTGCTTTCGCGCTAGTCCTTCGGCCAACTCGGCGCTTTGGGGATCGGGATAGTGGACCAGCGCGTCGATGTTGCGGCTAATGACCGCACGGAGCGACTCGGGCGACCCCAGCGGGTTGACACTGGCGCTGAAATCGAGAATTTCCTCCGGGCGGCATCCGGCCCGCCGGGCCAGGGCGCGGAGATTTCCACCGTGCCGGCTCATGGGACCCACCTCGCCAGCGTCAAGGGCCAGACGGCCAGCGTCACCGCGGGCACCGTCTCCAGCAGCTCGCACACCGCCCCCAATGTGTCGCCCGTGATGCCGCCGAGCTTGCCCTTCAGGTAGCCGGCCGAAAGGAGCATCACCGCCAGGGCCACGCCGCCGATCACCAGCCCCGGCGACCCGAACAACGCCCAGCCGGCGGCGGCCAAGAGCGCTAGGGCCCAAACCGCGGCCGGCCAGCGGCGACGGTGACAGAAGATAGTCGCCAGGCCACCGGGCCGCACGTAGCGGAGCAGGGCCAGGTGGACCACGATCGCCACCCGGCCGGCCAGCGGCATCAAGAGCACGGCCGGCCAGCGGAGCCCGGCCGGCATCGAATATAACGCCGAAACCTTGGCCAGCAGGACCACCAGCACGGCCATCAGACCCATCGGGCCGACGTGGCTGTCCTTCATGATCTCCAACATGCGGTCCCGCGATCGGGAGCTGAAGAGACCATCCGCCGAGTCGGACAGCCCATCCAGATGCAGGCAGCCGGAGCAGCCCAACAGCAACACGACCAGCGCCAGCGAGGCCAGCATGGCCGGGACGTTGAGCCGGCTCAGGAGCCAGGCCGCCGCCGCCCCCAGCCCGCCCAGCAACAGGCCGACCAGCGGGAAGCAGGGAACGCTCCGCGCCAAATCCTCCTCGGCCGAGCCCCAGGAGCCGGGGACCGGGCAAATGGTGAGGAATCGCAGGGCTGCCAGGAAACGGTTCATGGAGTGGCGAGTGGCGAGTGACGAGTGGCGAGTGTGGGTGTCTGAAAACACTTCATTCGTGGGCCTTGCTCACGTGGGCTTCGTCGAACGTGGCCATCTCGGTGAGCACGCGCTGGGCCGCCTCGACTAGCGGCATGGCCAACGCGGCGCCGGTCCCTTCGCCCAAGCGGAGGTGGAGGTCCAGAAGCGGCTCCTTGCCCAGCCGCTCGTGCATCGCGCGGTGCCCCGGCTCGACGCTGCGGTGGGCGGCAATCGCGTAGTCGGCCGACGCCGGCGCGAGGGCCTGGGCAATTAGTGCCGCGGCCGTGGAAATGAATCCGTCGACCAGCACCGGTTTACGCCGGGCGGCCGCCGCCAGCACTACGCCGGCGATGCCGCCGATCTCGAAGCCACCGACCTTGGCCAGCACGTCCAGGCCGTCGGCAGGGTCCGGCTGATTGACGGCGATCGCCCGCTCGATCACGTCCACCTTCTTGCGGAGTTGTTCGTCGTCGATCCCCGTGCCTCGCCCGCAGAGCGAGGATACCGGCAAGCCGGTCAGCAATGCGGCGATGGCAGTCGAGGGCGTGGTATTGGCGATGCCCATGTCGCCAGTGCCGAAAACGTCGGTCCGGGCTGAGGCCCTCACGATCTCGATTCCCGACTCGATCGCGCGGATCGCCTGATCGCGGGTCATCGCCGGACCGCGGGCCATATTCTGCGTGCCGGGGCCGATCCGCATGGAGAATATCTTGCCCTGGCGGGCCAGGTCGTCCAGACTGGCCTTCACGCCCATGTCGACGACCACCACCTCCGCGTCGGCGACGCGGGCCAGCACGTTAATCCCCGCCGATCCCCCGGCAAAGCCTCGCACCATCTGCGCGGTCACTTCCTGGGGATACTTGCTCACGCCCTCCTCGGCCACGCCGTGATCGCCGGCCATGGTGACGATCGTCCGCCGGGCGACGGCCGGTTGCACAGACCGCGTGATCCCGGCCAGATCCATCGCCAGGTCCATCAGCCGTCCCAGGGCCCAGTGGGGCATGATCAGGCTGTCCAGCCGCTGCTTGGCCTTGGCCCGCCATGCGGCGTCCTGAGGGGTAATCTGCGAAAGGGTCGTTTGGAGAAGATTCATCGCTCTTCCATTCGCCGGCGACCGGCACTACGTAGGTTATGCTTCAGCATAACGTCTATTAACGTGCTGCCATGTTGCGCTTTGACGAACAAAACCGGTAATCGGGTGGCCCCGATAGCTTGCTATCGGGGCGGCGCAGCCGCAAGAGGAATGCGTAATGGCCTCTTGTGCCTTCGGCACCCCGATAGCAAGCTATCGGGGCCACCCAACGGTATTTCTGGTTTTGTCCGTCAAAACTCATTAGGACGTTCTGTTGTGTTGTTATGCTGAAGCATAACCTACCTCTCTACCTCATACGCTTGATCGGCAGTGGTATCCCACAACACATTAGCACCACTTCTTCCGCCCGTTGGGCCACGAGCTGATTGGCCTGGCCCACCAGGTCGCGGTAGCGGCGGGCCAGCGGGTTGTCGGGCACGATGCCCAGGCCGACTTCGTTGCTCACGAAAATGACCCAGCCGCGGCAGGCCACGGCGGTGTCGAGCATCGCGACGCAAGGCGGCTCGCCCGGCTCGCGGCCGGCACGTTCGGCCTCGTACAACAGGTTGTTGATCCAGAGCGTAAGGCAGTCGATCAGCAAGACGTCCATCGCCGCGTGGCGGCGCAAAGTGCCCTCCAGGTCGATCGGCTCCTCGATCGTAATCCAGCCCTGGCCTTCCCTGGCCCGGCGATGGTCGGCAATCCGCCGGGCCATCTCGTCGTCGATCACGGGGCAGGTGGCCACGTAAGCCCTTCGCCCCGGCAAGGCCATCGCGCGGCGCTCGGCATAGGCACTCTTACCGCTGCGGCAGCCGCCGGTGACCAATACAATCTTAGCCATGGCTCACCTCGCCATTTCCCCGTACTCCTCTCGCTCCGCGAGAGGGATAACGTCACGCGGAGCGTGACGAGTACAGCAAGCCGCGTCGGTGGCCAGCACGCCCCGCCCGTCGAAAAGGCGAATCAAGGTGATCGAGGCGTAGCCTACGTCGAACAGCACATATTGCGACGGTCGCAGTCCGAGGTAGTGGCAGACCAGCGCGCGGATCGTGCCTGCGTGGCTGACCACCAGCACAGTCCCGGCCGGATCGCCGGCCAGCCGCCCGGCCACCCGCGATACCCGGGCCTGGAACCCCTCCAGGCTCTCGCCCCCAGGGAAGGCGAAACCCGGGTCGTACTCCGCCCAACGTGCCACCAGGTCCGGCTCGGCCGCCGCTACGTCGGCGAAGGTGCGGTTCTCCCAGCGGCCGAAGTCGATCTCCCGCAGGTCGGGATCGAGCCGGACCGGCAAAGGGCCGGCAATGGTCGCGGCCGTCTGCCGGCAGCGGGCCAGGGGGCTGGAGAAACAGCACTCCGGCTCCAGTCGGGCCAAGCGATCGGCCAAGCCCCGGGCCTGCGCTTCGCCCTGCTCGTCCAGCAGGAGGTCGGTCGAGCCGATCAGGCGGCCGGGCGAGCCGGTTGCCGGGTGTGCGTGCCGAACCAACACCAGCCGTGCGGCCACGAATCGCTCCTGTTAGAACTCGAAATAAGGAACCACCACAAAGGGCACGAAGAGCACGAAGTTTGTTAGGGTATCTGACCTGGTGTCCGGTCAATCTTCGAGTGACGGGTGCCATGGCCACGCTTGCGTGGCCGTGCGGCGGCGGGTCACATGCCCACGACAAGCGTGGGCATGGCACCCAACCTGCCAATGTGTCCTTGGTGTTCTTCGTGTCCTTTGTGGTTCGTTAATAGTTCCGGTCAAGCGCAACAAAAAAGGCCCGTCCTTCGGACAGGCCTGGAACAATCCCTGGAGCTTGCCCTTCCCGCGAAGGACGCCGATGGCGCCGTTTGGTATCCTGACTTCCGAGTCAACCTACTGGCCGCAGCCTTCCCGCCCTTGGGGGGCAGTGGCTATCCGTGCGGCGTTCGTCGTCGGTCACAGTGGCGGGGCCGTGCCGGAGTCTCACCGGCTTCCCATTTCAATCGAACACGCTCAGGATAAGCCCGCGCGGCGGGTTCGTCAAGGGGCCGGCTTCTGGCTGAGGAAGACGAAGACCCCTTTCTTGTTGCCCACGATCACGTCGGGGATGCCGTCGCCGTTGAGATCGACGGCCGTCACCTGGGTGCCCACGCCCGAGTTGTTGTCGATCTGGTGCGGCACGTAGGTGACCCCCTTCTCCTTGTCGCGCTTCAACTCGAACCAGTAGAGCACGGCCGGGGCGTTGGGCTCGGCGTCGCCGTGCGGGCCGTGGGCCCAGAACCGCTTGCCGGTGACGATGTCCTTCAGGCCGTCGCCGTTGATGTCGATCAGGTCCATGGCGTGCATCTGGCTGATCCGCAGGGCGTCGGACTTGAGGTCCGGCTGCGAGGGCAGGATCACGTGTTTTTCCCAGGTGATCTGGCCCTTGGCGTCGCGGACCTGCTTGAACCAGTTCAGCCCGTACATGTGGCAGTGCCAGACGGCGATCACGTCGTTCAGCCCGTCGCCGTCGACGTCGTAGACGTACATCTGCGAAGCGGCGTCGGCGAACTTGAACGGATGGAAGGCCCAGGGTTCGCCGGCCTTCTCGACGGCCGGGTGCTCCCACCAGCCGTTGGACTCCAGCAGGTCGATCCGGCCGTTGCCGAGGATGTCGCCGTAGCCGATGCCGTGGGTGTACTGCCCGTAGCTGCCCTTGGGCGTGACCGGATGGAAGGTCCAGAGGTCGTCGGGCTTGGCCGGGTCGTAGGTGGCGTAGCCCAGGTAGCCGTCGATGTTATAGATCAGCTCCGGGCGGCCGTCGCCGTTGACGTCGGCCCACATCGGCGACTCGTTGCCTACGCACTTCAGGGCCAGGTGTTTCTTCCAGGGCTGGTCCTTGCCGGCCGGGTTCTCGTACCAATAGCCCGCCCCACCGGGGTAAGGCACATAAAAAACGTCGGGCCAGCCGTCGCCGTTGAAGTCGCCGGTGTAGGTGAGGAAATTGTCGGAGTAGCCATTCGGGTCATAGGCATTGGGCGGGCGGATCTCGTGCCGCTTGGTGAAATCCGGGCCCTCGTACCAGTAGGGACCGGCCACCACGTCCAAGTGCCCGTCCTTGTTGAAGTCCGCGTAATACGCCCCTTCGGCGTAGAACTTGTCGCTCAACTGGATCTTCTTGTAGCTGACCGGCGGACCCGCCAGCGAGACCGCAGTGCCCAACGCCGCCAACGCCGCCACGAAATAGCCGATCTTCATGGATGTTTCTCCCAGGCGTGAAAGGGTTTCCCGTCCCGCACCGCCGGCGCTACGGGCCGGCCCGGCGGGCTTCAGGACCAGTATAGTCTGCGGGGGAGCCCGCCGCAAATGGCTCTTGGCGGTGCCTCCTCAGGCGTGTGCCGATGGAAATGTGTGATATCGGACGCGGATTACCATGTCCCGTTTTGTTTTGATCCAGCCCCAGGGCTCGCCCCAAAGGAGCGGATGTTCTCTCAGCCCGGGGCAACGCCCTCGTGGTTACGCACATCTTTCTTGCCGAACTTGTCAACAATGAGGGTCGTTCACGACCCTTTCCGCCGTAGGCGGTCTTAGACCCGGCATTTATGCCGGGTTGGGGAGGCAACCGGAACTGTTGTTCTCTGGAGGCCCGTTTACGGGCCTTCTCCCGGGGCTTTAGCCGACTCCGTGGGCTAAAGCCGGCGCATCGAGAACGCCCGTAAACGGGCGTCAGCACGAAATTTCTCTTTTCCCCCTCGCCAACCCGGCATGAATGCCTTGTCCTTACCCACATTTTTTCCTTGTGTTTTTGAATTGGTTGGCAAGCTCTGAACCGCGGACGAGCATGTACAGCTTGCCCC
>Ga0181539_1004667_pt1 | contig 11597 bp, 6 predicted proteins | sample PEATcosm2014_Bin_46_FD_119767 | JGI IMG/M metagenome (GOLD analysis project Ga0181539, IMG submission 119767) | Peatland microbial communities from MTU Mesocosm Facility, Houghton, MI, USA - PEATcosm2014_Bin23_60_metaG | ecosystem: Environmental > Terrestrial > Soil > Wetlands > Peat | place... | reverse complement strand
TTCCTTGGTGCCGAAGATCACCAGCACTTCCTCGCCCAGCTTGACCTGCAATTGTTCCGCGGATTGGTTGCCGATCACGGCCTCGCGAAGCGCCGGGTCGCGGTGATCGATCCAACGTCCTTCGAGCAACTCGTAGGGGGGCGTAGCGGCGCTGGTGCCGACGAGCTTGGGGCCGCCAGGGCCGCCGCGTCCGGGCGGCCGGCCCTTGCCGGATCCGCCCGCGCCGGTTCCGTCCATACCCGTCGGCATGGGCTGGTCGGCCTGCACCCTGACGGTCCACTGCAAGGCGGGCTCCAGTTCCGCGACGGCCTGGTCCTTGCGGACCGCCTCGATCAATTCGGCCGGGATGAAGGATTCGTCCAGGGAATCGGGAACCAGGAAGAGGTCGTACCGGCCCAGGTACTTGGTTGCCTTGTTTCCAAATTCCGACAGGAGGGCGTCGTACCCGCTGACGACCCAGACCACGACGCACGCCGAGGCGATCATCGCCAGCGAGGTCAAGAGCATCCGCGCCGGATGACGCCAGGCGTAGGCGAGGGCCAGCTTCCAGGTGATGCTCATCGGCGCACCTGCTGCGTGGTCGCAGCGCTCACGATGTCCTGATAGTGGGCCGCCAGCGAGTGGGCGTCGTGGAAGTCGGTGGTGGGGAACTCCGTCAACGTCTGCCCGTCCTTGAGGACCACGATTCGCCCGGCCATGACGTGCAGCAACGTGCTCTTGCCCGATCCGCTGGCCCCCATCACCGCCACGAACTGTCCGCGCGCGACGGTGAGCGAGATGTCTCTCAGCGCTTCGATGGTGGTGTTGCCCTGGCGAAATCGCTTGGTCAAACGCTCCACGTGGAGCGGTGACGGGAGCAAACTCGCTGATTCAGTCATGCCAGACTCCTGCACCGTACCGGAGAAATGCGTCAAAGAGCCGTCCCGGTGCGGCCGCTACTTGGCCGCTTGCGGCCGGCAGTACGAGAGCGCCAACAAGGCAAACGAGGTCGCCAGATTAGGGTCGCCTTCCATCCACCTGCTGTCGGGGTTGATCCAGGAGCCGTTCGGTTGCTGCCGCCGGGCCAGTTCCTCGGCCAACTCTCGCCGCCAGTCGTGCTTCACGCCGGCGGCGTCCTCGATCTCGTCGATCCCCAAGACATCCAGCGCCTTGGCAAAGGTGTGGTAATAGTAGTACAGCCCGGCGTCGCCCATGCCGGGATTGCTCTTCACGTCGTAGTTCTTGCGGATCCATTGAGCGGCGGCTTTCACCCGCGGGTCGTCCTTCGTCAGCCCCGCGTAGATCATGCTCTTCAGGCCCGAATAGGTCATGGAGCCGTAACTTCGCAGTCCACCGTCGGGCGTCTGCCGCTCTTGTTCCTGCTTGCTGAGCACGGGCGTGTAATAGAACCCGCCGTCCTTGACTTTGGCGGCGAACTGCGTCGTGTTGTGTTCGCTCTCCAGGTTCTGGCAGCGTGAGACGAAGACCATCGCCTTCTGGATGGCCTTGTCGTCCGGGCCGGCGCCGCAGGACTTCAACGCCTCGATCAAGAAAGCGGTGTTCGACAGGTCCGGCCGCGTCTTGCCGCCGTAGCCGGCGCCGCCGTAGTACGAGTCGGACTTGCCCTTGTTCTTGCTCTCGTCCCACTGGCCGCGGCGGATGAATGCCTCCGCGGCTCGGATGGTCTTGTCGTACCGTCCGTCGCGATTGGCTTCCCTGAAGCAGACCAAGGCAATGCAGGTTTCGTAGGTGGAGATGAAGCTGCCCGGGGTGTGGATGCCGCCGCTCTCCTGGACGTAATCCTCCAGGTACTTGAGCGACCTGGCGACCTGGGGATCGGTGACCGTGCGGCCGGCGCGCAACAGACCCAGCGTGCTCAGCGCGGTGGGACCAATCCCCATCTGAGGACTCAGCGAGCCATCCTGCGACTGGCTTGTCGCAAGGAATTGAATCGCTCGACTGATCGTCGATTGATACCGCCGACGATCAGGGCCGAAGGACTTGCCGGGTTCCGCGCCAAGCACGCCCAGGGAATGCGCAGCAAACCACAAGCCAAGCAGGGGCACCGCAGCCAACCGCAAAGCACGCATCGCTTCACCTCCAACCTGGCCTTCCGCTCACGCGGGCTGCCATTGATTTAGTGTAGGGTGGGCACCGCCCACCGCAATAGCTTACCGTTGGTGGGCGACGCCCACCCTACCTGTGGGATTGCCTCCAACAATTTGCGATTATTATCGACAGTCCGCAAGCCCGGGGTCGGTCCGCCGACGACGAGATCCCTCCCAACCCTGGCAATTGCCGTGCCGCGGATGCGGTATAAGGGAGATTCGCGCAAACGCGCTGGCGTGCGATCGATTTATGTAGTCGTGGGCCATCCCCCATGACGACGGAGGCCGAACGTGGCGCCGAATCGCTCGACACCCGTGTCGATTGCTTCGACACGCGGCATAAGACGTGGCATTGCCTCCGCGATCGTTATACAATAACAATAATGGTTATCCAGTTGACTCAAGCGGCGGTAAGCCCACGTCGCGTAGCGACGATGCGACGATAGCCGTGGGTTTTAACCCACGGAACGTTTGGCCCCACACCTTCCGTTCGTCGCGCAGCGACGATTGAAATGGCCGGGTCGCCCCTTGGCACGCGGCTTGTTCTCAACCGTCGCTACGCGACGGGGCAAAATATCACGATCCGATCCGTGGGTTAAAACCCACGGCTACCATCATAACGTCGCTACGCGACGAACTTGGGTCAAGTGGATAACCATTATAACAATTGGTTGCGTAAATTGGGGTCACATCGGATCCGGGAGCGGAGCCGTGGCCTGGCACTGGTTCTCACTGGTCGCGCCGAAACATGCCGCGCGCCGCCGCACCGCTGGGAGCCGGCTTTCGCCGTCGGCGCTCTTGGGCCCCGAAATACTGGAGCCGCGGCGGATGCTGTCGGGCTTCCATCCTGTCGCGCTGGATGCGGCGGTGCCCGGCATCCCTACGCCCGATCACGTGGTGATCGTCATCGACGAGAACCGCGCTTTTGACGAGATCATCGGCAGCGCGGCGGCCCCCTACATCAATTCGCTGGCCGCCGATGCCAACGGGGCCGTGTTCACCGACTATTTCGCCCTGGAGCACCCCAGCCAGCCGAACTACCTCGAGTTGTTCTCGGGATCGAACCAAGGGGTGACCGATGATTCGGTTCCCAGCGGAGCACCCTTCAGCACGGCGAATCTGGGCAGCGAGCTTTTGGCCGACGGCAAGACCTTCATCGGCTATGCTGAGGACCTGCCCTCGGTCGGTTTCACCGGCGCGGCGTCCGGCGAGTATGCCCGCAAGCATTGTCCCTGGGTGAACTGGCAGGGCACGGGCACGAACCAGATCCCCGCCGCCGATAGTCAGCCGCTGACGGCCTTCCCCAGCGATTTCAGCAAACTGCCCACGGTGTCGTTCGTCATTCCCAACTTGAACGATGACATGCACGACGGCACGATCCAGGCCGGCGACGCCTGGCTGCAACAGCACCTCGACGGCTACGTCCAGTGGGCCAAGACGCACAACAGTCTGCTGTTGTTCACCTTCGACGAAGACGACTATACGGAGAACAACCAGATCGCCACGTTGGCCGTGGGTTCCATGGTCCGGCACGGGCAGTACGGCGGGTACCTCGACCACTACAACCTGCTGCGGACGCTGGAGGACATGTACGGTCTGCCGCATGCGGGCCAGAGCGCCTCGGCGGCGCCGATTGTCGATGCCTGGAACGTAACGCTGAGCCTCAGCGGGTCTTCCTTCTCTTTCACCGGCGGCCCGGCCCCGGCGAATTGGACGATCCTGGTCGACGGCTCTCCGGTGACGAACATCCCGGCCACGGTCACGGCGGTCAGCTTCACCGGCGCCGGCGGCAGTGCGACGGCGACCATCGTCGGCGCTTCACCCAGCGGGGAATCCGCCGACATCTCCCCGGGCCAGGCGACGTTCAACGGCGTCGGCAGCAGCGGTCCCTATATGGTCACGACCACGAATCTCCTCTCGGCCGCCGTCACCAGCGGCGGCAGCGGCGCGCTGAGCGTGACGGATGCCGCGGGCGGCAACGTCCTGACCGAATCGCCGGCGTCGACCACCTTGGCCAGCTCCAGCAATCCTGCCGCCCAGGAGGTTGCCAAGGGCTTCAACAACGTGATCGCCACCGCTGTGGGAGCCGGGTCGAGCACCGTCGCCAGCCTTTTCGGCTCCAACGCCGCGGACGCCTTCACGGCCAACCCGCAAAGCGCCGTGATGCACGACTCGGCCGCAACGGCGTACCGTCTGGAGGCCGACGGCTTCGCCTCCATGCGGGGCATCGGCGGGACGGGCGGCGACACGGCACTGCTGACGGACGCGGCCGGCGGCATCTTCAACGCCACGGGCAGCATGGCGACCCTTTCGGGCGCCGGCTACAGCATCATGGCCAGTCACTTCGCCTCGGTCCAGGCCGTCGCGGTCGGTCCCAGCGACGCGGCTTACCTGCGGCCCGGCCCGGGCAACAATCTCTTTTCCGGCAGCAAGGGCAAATCGGAGCTCAAGGGAGTCAGCTTCGACAACGTCGCCGAAGGCTTCTTCACGGTCTACGCCTATGGGGCCGCCACAGGTTACAACACGGCCGTGCTCATCGACGTGACGGGCAAGGCCACCGCCACGCTCAACCCGCAAACGGCTCTACTCACCGACGCCTCCGCCCAAAGCCCAGCCTCGTACCAGATCGACCTGCCCTCCGGTTTCCAGGCAATCCAGGCCATCGAGACCTCGCTGGTGGGAAGCAACAAGGCGATTCTAACGGGCTCGTCAACCGCCGCCAACGCTTTCACCTCGACCTCGACCACCGCCACGCTCGTACCGGCCGCGGGGAACGCCTTCCGGGAGTACGCCCGAGGGTTTGCCACGGTCCGGGCCACGTCCACCTACGCCACCGACACGGCAAGCCTGTTCGACTCGCCGGGCAACGACCTGTTCACCGCCACGCCCACCACCGCCACCATGAGCCTGGCCACCGGCACGACGGTCACCGTCGGCGATTTCAAGACCGTCAACGCCTATTCCAGGTACGGCGGCACCGACACGGCGAACCTGGCCGGCAGCACCGGCACCGACACGGCATGGCTTTGGAACACCAATGTTCTGCTGAAGACCAGCGCCGGCAACACGGTGCGAGCCTGGTACTTTGCCGACTATAACCTCGACGGCGGCGGTGGCGCCGGCGACACGGCGACCACTCTGGACGCCTCGGTCCTGCCGGTGAAGCAGACGACCGTGGCCGGCGCCAAAGTGATCGCCTGGCTGACCGATTTCGCCCAGATGAACCAGGACTACAGCCCCGGCAGCCAATACACCAGCCGGTCCTACGCGATCGCGCTGGACCAGGTGCTGACCGCGTATTGGGATTGACGGCGACTCTATTTCTTCCCCTGCCGGGCGATGGCCTCGGCCTGTGCGGCCAGCTTCTTGTTGGCCGTGGCGTCGGCCACTTGCTTCATGGCCGCGGCGACCTCGGCGCTGTGGCCGGAGGGTACTCTCTCGGCAATCGCCACCGCCGCCAGGCACGCTTCCTCTTTCAGCTCAGGGTTATCCAGGTACGAGGCGGCCAGCGTGAGCGCCTCGACCGTGGGGATCTCGCCCAGCGCGCTGAGGGCCAGCCGCTTCTCCTCGGCGCGATCGGCCAAAGCCATTGCGTCGGTCAGGGCAGCGAGCTTCTTCGCCTCCGGGCAGTTCTGTTGGGGCACCAGACGCACGAAGCCGCGCAGGGCCAGGACCTTGATGGTCTTGCTCGGGGACGACTTGACCAGCCCGGCCAGCAAGGGCAAGGCATCGGGCGTGGGCCAGTCGCAAAGTGTCCGCAGCGCCGTCTCCTTGACCTGGGCGTCGTTGTCGGTGGCAGCCTCCCAGACGGTCCGCAGGGCCTTCGGCCCGCCAGCCGACCGCAGCGCTCGCAGCAGCGCCAGCTTCGGCTCGCCCCGGGCCGATCCCATCGCTTTGCAGATCGCCTCGACCACCGCCGGAGGCGCCGAGGTGGCCGTGAACGAAAGCTTCTCCCCCTCGGAGACAGTCTTGCTGGCCGTCACCCCGTTGACGCGGTAATCGACGCGGAGCTTCTTGGACCGTCCGTTGCACGGGTCGCCGAAGTTCTCGTTGGAGGCTTCGATCCCGAATGCGCCGGCCTTGACCAGCGCGGCAGCCTGCCCGGTCACGTCGGCCGAGGGGCCGTCGGGCAGGTCACCGTAGACGGCCTTGAGGATGACCACCTTCCCGCTGGCGGGCCCGCTCAGGTGGGCGCAGACGGCGCCCAGGGCATTTTCGGCCGCCTGCGACTCGGCCGGCGAGCCGGCCTTGACCAGGATGCCCAGCAGGGCGGGCAGCTCGGCCAATCCGGCCTGCTCGCGCAACACGCTGAGGACGGCCACCCGGACCGTCTGATCCTCGTCTGCCGCGGCCTTCAGCAGGCTGGCGACCGAGCCGGCGAAATCGCGCTGCCCGATCATCTCCACGGCCAGGCAGCGGACCTTGGCGTCCTGGTGAGTGAGGAGGCCGAGAATCGCGGCATCGGCGTCCTTGCCGGCGAAATTGGCCAGGCAGGTCCGGGCGGCTGCGGCCAGTTCGCCGCTGCCATTCAACGACAACTCGGCCAAGAGCTTGAGAGCGGGCGTGTAGCTTAAGTGCGTGAGGTTGTTGACCGCGGCCAGCCGCACGGCCTCGGGACCCTCATGCGAGGCCACCGCCAACAGGGCCGGGCCGGCCGAAGCGTCGCCGCGATAGCCCAGCGTGTTGATCACCAGCACCTGCTTCTCGGCAGGCAGCTTGGGCAGCTCGCCGGCCAGCGCCGCGGTGACCTCCGCGTCGGGCATCTCCATTGCGGTCCGCGCGGCGGCGGCCGTCAGCACGTAGTCCGAGCCGCGAACGGCTTCGAGCATCACCGGGATGTCCGTGCGAACCCGGCGGGAATGCCCTTGCCCGTTGACTCCGATGACCTCCACGATCTCCGGGGTCTTCTGCCGGCCGAGGATCGCGCCGCGAAGGGCCCCGGCGCGGACCTGTTGCGGCGCCTGCGGCAGGCCGCGGAGGCGGTCGTAGATCGCCAGCGACTCGGCGCCCTGCCCGGCGGCCGCCAGCGCCTCGGCGCAGCGGAAGAGGCCCTCGCAGAAGGCCACCTGGTTGGCAGCCGGCGCGCCGGCCAGCGCGTCGCCGAGCGCCTTGGCGGCCTCGGACGTGCCGATCTGGCCCAGGGCGCGGGCAGCGGATCGCGCCAGCTCGGCGTCGGCGGCAGTAAGCCGTTGGGCGATCGCCTCGACGGCCGTAGCGTCGCGCCTTACGCCCAGACTGCCGATCACGCCCAGCAGGGGCCTGCCCTTGAGCTTGCCCAACGCGTCGCGCAGTGCCACGTCGACCGAGGGGTCGGGAATGGTCTCCAGGGCGTAGCGGGCCATGTGCGAAAGCTTCTCGTCGGCCAGCAAGGCGGCCAGCGTGGGAACGGACTGCTTGGTGGCCACTCGCGCCAGCTCGCGGCAGGCGTCGGCCTTTTCCTTCTGCGTCGCGTTGGACTTGAGCACGGCGATCCATTCAGCCTCCCCGGCGGCCGCGACGGCCGTGATCGTGGCCAGCATCACCGCGGCCAGGGCGAAGTTCAGTAGGCTCTTACGCATGATGGCAAATTCTCCTTGAAGTTGGCTTTGGATTCTTGCGTAGTGTTTCCGCCTGATGGCGATTTAGGGGTGCCATGCTTGCTAGGCGAGCGAAGCGAGACAGCAAGCATGTTCGCCGCCAGGTCATGCCCACGGCAAGCGTGGGCATGGCACCCTTGTCCTTAGTACACGTAGGGTTCCCGCATGGCCCGGCTGCGCAGGCGGTTGGCCTCGTCGTCGCCGACGAACTCTTCCTTGACCGGGTCGAACTTGAGGCTGCGCTTCAGCCACATGGCGATGTTGCCCGCGTGGACGGTGGTCATGGAGTGGTGCATCACGGCCGGATTGGCGACGGTCAGTTGGCGGCTCTTCACGCAGTCGAGGAAGTTCCGCATGTGGTTCAGCGCCCTGCCCGTGCGGGCCACATACTCGCCGACGACCTTCTTGAACTCGCCGAGCAGGGCGGGCGAGGAGACGTCGGGCTTGGCGTAGCCGTCGGCGGCGGCGGCCCAGCCCTCGGTGCCGTCGAACCGCTCGCCGCAGGAGCCGTGCCATAACTTGTCGCCGCGGGAGAAGATCATCTTCACGCCGTTGGCGAAGTGCGTGACCATGCCGTCGCCGCTGTCGTTGGCGACATACTCATACTCCACCGGCGAGGTCTCGCCGCCGCCGATGCCCGCCTGGGCCTGGGCGAAAGTGTGGGCGCCCCATTCGCCGATGCAACTGGTGTGGAAGTCGTAGAAACCCCGCCAGCCGCCGGCGACGTAGCTGGGGTGATAGGGCCGCCAGGGGCAGGGGCCCAGCCAGGCGTCCCAGTCGACCTCCTCCTTGGGCGGCTGCGGCGCGCCGGCCAGCCAGTCGTGCCGCATCTCGGCGGCGTCCCAGGGGGCGATGTGGGCGTAGACCGTATGCACCTGGCCCAGCCGGCCGGTGCGGGCCATCTCGATGGCAAAGACGTGGTTGGCCTCGCTCAAGCGCTGCGTGCCGGTCTGGTAGACGCGGGCATAGCGGCGGGCCGTCTCAACCACCGCCCGGCCCTCGGCAATGGTCATGCAAGACGGCTTCTCGGTGTAGACGTCCTTGCCTGCCCGCATCGCCAGGATCGAGGCCAGCGCGTGCCAGCGGTCGCCGGTGGCGATCAGCACGGCGTCGAGGTCCGTCCGCTCGGCCAGGAAGCCGCGGATCTCCGGGTACATCGCGCAGTCCTTGCTGCCGTAGCGGTCGTCGACGAAGTTCTTCACCCGCAGACGCTGCTTCTTCTGCAGGTCGCAAATGGCCAGGAACTGCACGTCGGGCTGGCCCATGATCCACTCCAGGTCGGACATGCCCCGGCCCTGGATGCCGATGCCGCCGACGAGGATCTTCTCGCTGGGCAGGACGGCCCCGTTCTTGCCCAGCACGGTCCCCGGAACGATCACCGGCAGCGCCAGGACCGCACCCGCCGTCGCCGCCGCCTTGAGAAACTCTCGACGCGTCGCTTTCGTTTTCCGCATGTTCATCTTCTCCCGGGCTGCTACCTCTGTAGGGAACGCCCTCTGAGGCGTTCCGGGAAGCTGGAATAACGTCTCTCTAGGGGCGCGGAACGCCACGGAGGGCGTTCCCTACAGTGGCGATGGCTGCTCCGCTCGAATCACGCAAGTCTATCCTCGTGCCGCCAGGCGCCTCTGGATAGAAATTCTGATCCGGCGACGCCCCGATTGCAAGCAAGTTCCCGGTCAGACATAGACCCGGCGGTGGAAGACGTACCACTCCAGCGAGAGTACGCCGAGGCCGGCCAGCAGCAGCCACTTCCAGGTCTCGCGGCGGCCGATGCGCCCGCCGGACGGTTTTGCCGCGACCTGCTGGTGGCCGATGTTCAGCTCGCCGCGCGGTCGCAGGTCGCTCTCCGCGACGCTGAACAGGTTGACGGCGAACCGCTGGAAGGTCTTGCCGCCGCTGCGGACTTCGTAGACGCCCAGCTCGTCGGTCTCGGCGAAACTGAACCGCCCCTGCTTCGGCCGGGTAAGCTCGACGGCACGCCCACTGGGCCAACGGACCTGGATCGGCTTGTCCGCCGACGGGCCCTCCAGGTTCACGACCTGGCCGGGCAGCACGCTGTCGCCCTGGAGCAGCGCCTGCCCGCCGCCAAGGTAGCGGAGGATATTCAGCGTAAAAACGGGGAAACTGGGGCGGATCGGCCAGTTGGAACCAATGAACGGCCGCCGCTGCCCGTCCGCCGCCACCGCCTCGTCAATGAGCACGAAGCCCAGCACGGCGTCCTCGAAGGCCTCCCGCGGGGCCACGGCGAACAGCGGCCCCAGGTGGCTGTCGATGAGCACGCTCCCGCCGGGCGGGGGCGCCAGCGGCGTCGCCTCGGCTACCAGCACGTCGCCCAGGCTGAGCCAACGCGTCAAGGGGTGGGTCGGATCGACATCGATGATCTGCGGCTGCCCGACTTTCGGCTTCGCCTTCCAACTCCGTAGCGGCGGCAGCGAGCCGAGGAACAGCGTGTTGGCCTGGGGCATGCTCTTGGGCTGACAGCGATCGTAGATCACCAGGTCGTAGCCGCCGCCGGCCGCTTGCTGCTGGTAGCCCTCCTTGTCGAGAAAGCCGGGCGACTCCACGGTCAGCTCGGCAAGCTGCCGGGCGGTGGACGTGCCCATCGCGATCTCCAGCGGCTCGTTGCCCGGCGTGACCAACAGCACCTTGGCCCGCCGCGGCGGATTGATGACCGCCCAGGCCTCGTTGTCCAGCGCCAAGTCGTCGGGCGTGGCGATCTTCAGGCTCAGCACGCCGGCGTCCACTTCGCCCAGGTCGAAGACCACGCCGCGGCGGCCGGGCGACTCCTCGCTGATCGTGTTTCCGGCCGCTTGCCCGGCGTGGCCGCCTGGGCTAACTTCGTCCGCGCTGTTAGCCCCGGCGGCCACGCCGGCGCGGCTGCCAGGGCCGGCAGGCGAGTCGCCGCGGGCGGAGAGGGTCACCTTGGCGCGGTCGATCAACTCGCCGTCCAGCCGCAGCTCCAGTATGACGGTCGTCTCCTCGGGACCGAAGTTGGCCAGCCGCGCGAAGGCCTGCAATTGGCCCGCCTTGGTTTCGTGCCGCCGCACGCTGAAGGCCACGATCGCCACGTTCTTCGCCTGGCCCTTGCCGATCGGCACGTAGATCGGCGAGAGGTGGCCGAGGGCGAACTCGGCGGGCTGCTCGAAGTTGCCGTCGCTGAAGATCAGCATCGTCGCCGGCAGGGCCTCCGAGAGGCGGTTGGCCTGGCCGGGGTTGGCCAGACCGGCGGCCACCTTGAGGGCCTCGGCCAGCGAGGTCCGCCGCACCGTCGGCCGGATCGCCTCGATGCTGCGGCGGAGCTGACCCCGGTTGTCGGTGAACATCTGCTCGACCCGGGCCGTGTCGGCGAAGCTGACCACCATGCCCACGTCGCCCGAGTGCATGGCATCGACCAGCTCGATCGCCTTTTTCTTGGCCGCGGCGAGCCGTGTGGGCTTCTCGTCTTCGGCGTTCATGCTGGCCGAGGCGTCGATCAGGAAGACGAAGCGGTTGCCCTGGAGCCTCACGCCCTGCCATCCCGGCCGCAGCAGGGCCAACGCTGCCAACGCCAGCAGCAGAAGCTGCAAGAACAACAGCAGGTTCCGCCGCAGCCGCTGCCAGATCGTGTTCACATGGAGGTCCTCGATCGAGCGGTGCCAGAGATACGTGCTGGGCACCTCGATCGGCTTCCGCTTGAGCTTGAGGAAGTACAGCAGCACGATCGCCGGCGGCACCGCCCCGAGGACCAGCCATTGCCACCAGTTCAGCATGTTCATCAGTTGCGGCACCATCCGCGGTCTTCCTTTCGGCTCTGATGAGTTTTGCGGAACAAAACCAGAAATACCCTTGGGTGGCCCCGATAGCTCGCTATCGGGGTGCCGAAGGCACAGGAGGCCACCCGCGCATTCCTCTTGCGGCTGCGCCGCCCCGATAGCAAGCTATCGGGGCCACCCGA
>Ga0181539_1004666_pt1 | contig 11601 bp, 10 predicted proteins | sample PEATcosm2014_Bin_46_FD_119767 | JGI IMG/M metagenome (GOLD analysis project Ga0181539, IMG submission 119767) | Peatland microbial communities from MTU Mesocosm Facility, Houghton, MI, USA - PEATcosm2014_Bin23_60_metaG | ecosystem: Environmental > Terrestrial > Soil > Wetlands > Peat | place... | reverse complement strand
GGCGCCGATGGGCATGGCGCGCGTGGTCAAAACCAAGTTCTGGCTGGCCAGCATCTCGTCGCTGTTTGTCACGTCCGGCCTCATCACGCTGTCCTGTTATCTGCTCAAGATGAGTTGGGACCGCGTGCTGTTTTTTGCCGCGGTGATTACCGTGATGACATTCGCGCTCAATGGCCTCGCCATCGGACTGGGCGTCCTTTATCCGAACTTGAAGGAGGTCAACCCGAACAAAATCGTCAGTGGCTTTGGGGGCACGCTCTGTTTTGTGCTGAGTTCGTTTTACATCCTGGCCTCCGTGCTGTTGCTGTTTTTTGGCGCGGCCGGCCTGCACGCGCACGAAAGCTGGGCGGCGGAAGGCATCACCGGCTTTGTGCTGCTGTCCGTTTGCATCGGCTGGCTGCCCCTGAGATTTGGGTTGCAACAATTGAAAAATTTCGAGGCGTAATCATTGGAGCGCCGGCCTCCGGCACGGCGTGTTGAGGTTTGTTTCACCATCGCGCCGTGCTGGAAGGCGGCGTTCCATGGTCCGCAAACAAGCAGTATTTCGGTTGATTGAGTGCTACGAGGAATGCAAAAATTTGTCCAGCGCTTCAAACAACAACGGGGCACTCGACAGATGCACCACGATGCCATCCCGCGCCACCCAACCAAAGCCCTCACCGTAAGCCGGACCGTTCGTAATGCACAAATCGGTTGAACATTCGGCAATTTGCCGTTGGGCGGCGCTGATGGCATCGGCGCGCGCGCCGTCCGCCTCGAATTTCCATCCCACGATTCGCGTTTGCGGAAACCAGCCGCGCAGCCCGGCAATGATTTTGGGCGTCGCCACCAGCTCGACGAGCAACTTGCTTTGCCGGGTGGGAATTTTATTGACCGCCTTGATTTCGGCGAGTTTGCCGGATTCGTTGGGCGTGAAAATTCTTCCAAACGCAAAATCGCCGACCGCCGCCGCGTGAAAAATCGCGTCCACTTTTTTGGATGACACCGCTTTCAGCTTTTCGCGCAGATCGGCCGCCGTGGTGAACGTCTCCACTCGCTGCGCGCGCCTTTCACCGCGATGCGTGGCCATGGTGCCGATGAGCAGAATCACCTTGTGACCGCGCGCCGCGAGAAAATTGGCCAGCTCCGTGCCGAGGCGGCCGGTCGAGAAATTCGTGAGCCGCCGCACGTCGTCCAGCGGCTCGTAAGTTGGCCCAGCAGTGACGATGCAGTTCATGCGGCGAGGATAGTGGATGGAAGATGGAGAATGGAAGCGAGAATCGCGCCCATTGATCCCGTAGGAGACGACGTGAGGAGTCTCAAATTTTCGGGAATACAGTTAGAGACTCGTCACCTCGTCTCCTACGGCAGAAGAATCACGTTGAGATTGAGCTAGGCGTAGCGGCGGCTCGGCAGAGTGCTGCAAACCGAACGGGAGCATTCCGGATGGCGGCTTTCTCCCGAAAGCCGCTACGCTGCGCGAAACTATTTCACTTTTTCGACGACGAGCATTTCGACTGGCTCGTGGCTCGGCACAAGTTCAAGGCCGAGCTGGTCAAGCATGGCCTTTTTGAGAGTTTCGTTATGTTCGCGTTCAGCTTCGAGAAAAGAATACCCCTTGGGCACATGAATGCGCTTCATCTGCCAATCCACAACCATACCTAAATTATTGGTTATGCCCGTTCGGTCGATGACCGGTCTTCGAAAAATATATTCCAGTTGCGATTTCAGTGCCGAAAGCGTCGGGAAACCAACGTAATTATCCTTATATATATTGGATTTTTTCACATGTCTAATCCGGTCCGCCTGGTTATAGCGCTCGTTGCTTGCCTTCAATTTGGTCAGCGCTTCAGGATTCGCCTTCAGCAAAAAAACGTCTGCCGTGCGAACTTCTCTTCGTCCCACATAGCCGGTTACTTTTTGAATTTCGGCCTGGAATTTCTCATGCGCTTGATTGGTCACGGTAACCAGATAGTCGTAACAGTTCGTTGGAGGATCTGTCGTAAAAAGGATATACGGCCATTTAATGTCATACGCCGTTGACATCATCATCCTCAGATCGACCAGTCGTCCGACCATCTTTCCATTCGCAAAGCCGCCGCCAATGAAGGATTTCCCATGCCATTCTTTGATATGGGTTGGTTGAACGACTACAAGTGGGGGTGCTTTTAGGTAATCAGTCATGTCCGGTTTGGAAAGGTAAGCATCGATTTGAGACGTTTTGGATTTATCTAAAATGACAATTGTTGTGCTGGCAGTGAGCATCACGGCTGTTGCTATAATTGCTGCCATTTTTACTTTTCCCCACGTCATAAGATTCAAAGCACCCTTGACCAGTGCCAATGTTGAACCGCCGACCACCGCGCCTTTCACCGCTGCCGCCGTGACCGTCACCGCCAGTCCCACCGGCGCGGCTTGCACCGAGTTCGCCGCCACCGCTCCGGCAATGACCGTGGCTGTCAGCGTCACGCCGCGTTTCATGAAAATGGCGCGCAGTTTTTCCAGCGCCCGCGCCACGCGTTTCTGCGCTGAGGCCTCTTCCATCCGCAAAGCCCCGGCAATTTCGCGGGCGGTTTTGTCTTCAAAGAACCGCAGCACCAACGCGGTGCGGTCGGTTTCGCCCAGTTCGGCCAGGGCGTCATCCAGCAGCGGCGCAAGTTGCGCCCAGGCGTCCTCCTGCGGTTCGTTCAAAATGGATTGCATGTGCGCCTCCTGTTCGCGGGCCTGGCGTCGGCGCCGGGCTCTGAGCGCGTCCGCTGCCGCGTAACGCGTGGTGCGATACAGCCACGCGGAGAGAACGGTCTTCGCCCCGAGCGACGCGGCTTTGCGCGCAAGAATGATGAACACGGCCTGGGTGATTTCCTCCGCCAGATGCGCGTCGCCCACCTGTCGCAGCGCCGCCGAGTGAATGAGGGCAATGTGTCGTTCTACCAACGCGGCAAACGCCGGTTCGGATTGATTGGTGGCAAACTCCCGCACCAATGTCATGTCATCGCTCATCATCTATTCATGGCCGCCCAATGCGGATTCGGACAATTTATTTCAGCCACCACGCGAGCAGCGGCGCGACGGCGAGTCCCGGCAGAAAATTCGCCAGTTCCACCCGGCGGACCTCAAAAATCATCAACGCAATGGCGCACGCAATCAGGCCGCCGACGGCATTGACCGGATCCACCAGACCGTGCGCGGCGAGAAACGGTTTAGCGTAAAACTGGCAGGCGAACGTGATGGCGCTGAGAAAAATGAAGGCCGGAAACGCCGACAGGGCGGACGGCCAGCCGAATATTTTCACAAAACCGGTCATGGCCAGACCATCCATCACGGCTTTGACCGCCAGCAGCCAAAAGTAACCGAACTGGCCGTCCTGGGGTGGCAAGCCATCCGTCACCGCGCCGAGCAGACCCAGCGGAGCGGCGCAAAATAAAATTGTGCAGGCGATGAAGCCGGCGCCGGTTTTGCGCGGTGCGTTTGCCTGCGCGGATGAGATCAAATGGCCCGCGTAACGGCCAAGACGATTCGACAATTTTTGCAGGCGCAGCAATTTGCCAATCCAAAAACCCAGAATTATGGCGAGCGCAGCGATGAACAGTTGCTTCAACACCGGCCGGAACGTTCCATTGACACTCAACCAGACGAGTTGCAGGCCGAAGAAAATGGTGAAGGCGCCGAGGGCCGAACGAAAGAAAACCTGCGTTCGGACGGACAGCGATTTGGGCATCGCCAGCCCCAACAGCCCCCCGATCAAAATGCCCATTGCGTTGAGAAATGCGCCGGTCATGTCCTGACTCAACGCAGGGTGCGGGCCAAAGTGCAAGCCGGAAAATTTTTGCCCGGACGACCTTAACCTGTTACTCAAACAGGAATGGCCGACGCTAAAATTAGTTCCCGCACCCGCCTGCGTGGCCGTAGCGTGGGCCGAAATGACGATGAATGCAAAAAATTGATCGGATGAAACAGCTTCGCGATACACTTCGGCGCGGCGGAGGCCCGTGGTTTTGGATTCCCACGCTTTATGTGGCCGAAGGACTGCCTTATGCGCTGGCGATGTCGGTGTCGCTGGTGCTTTATAAAAACCTCGGCGTGTCGAACACGGACATTGCGTTCTACACAAGCTGGCTTTATCTGCCGTGGGTCATCAAGCCACTGTGGAGTCCGGTGGTGGATTTGCTCAAAACCCGTCGGCTGTGGATTTGGATGACACAATTGTTCCTCGGCGCAGGTCTGGCAGGCGTGGCGCTGACGATTCCCGCGCCGCATTTTTTCCAGCTCACGCTCGCATTTTTCTGGTTGCTGGCGTTCAGTTCCGCGACCCACGACATCGCGGCAGACGGTTTTTACATGCTGGCGATGACCGAACACGAGCAGGCGTTTTTCAGCGGCATCCGCAGCACGTTTTACCGCGTGGCAATGATTTGCGCACAGGGCGGGCTGGTAAGTCTGGCCGGGAAATTTTACCAGCGCACCGGCGATTATTCGGCCGCATGGTTGATGGCGTTTATGTTCGTCGCCGGATTTTTTTTGTGTCTGGCCATTTATAACTATTTTATCCTGCCCAAACCACCGGCGGATCAACCCGGGGGGATTGTTTCGTCAGAAACTTTCTTCGCCGGATTTTATAAAACCTTCGCCACGTTTTTCCAGAAACCAAAAATCGTCGTGCTTCTGCTTTTTTTACTGCTTTACCGGCTGGGCGAGGCGCAACTCGTTAAAATGGTTCAACTGTTTTTGCTCGATCCGCGCGAAAAAGGCGGGTTGGGATTGGTGAACGAACAAGTCGGTCTGGTTTACGGTACGATTGGCGTCATCGCGTTGATGCTCGGTGGATTGCTCGGCGGCTTTGTTGTGGCGCGCCATGGATTGAAATGCTGGCTGTGGCCGATGCTGCTGGCGATTCATCTGCCGGATGCGGTGTTCATCTGGCTGGCTTACGCGCAACCGGACAATTTTTGGTCGATTGGCACAGGTGTCGCCGTCGAACAATTCGGCTATGGCTTCGGTTTCACGGCCTTCATGCTTTACATGATTTACATCGCGCGCGGCGAACATCAGACGGCGCACTACGCGATTTGCACGGGCTTCATGGCGCTGGGCATGATGCTGCCCGGCATGTGGAGCGGCTGGTTGCAGGAACATATCGGTTATCCGCATTTCTTCGTGTGGGTGCTGCTGGCAACGATTCCGAGTTTCATCGTCGCACTGCAAATCCCGCTCGAGGCGGAGTTTGGCCGGCGTCGTCAGGCCGGCTGAATTGACGCCGAAAAGAATTGCTTTGAACGCACCGGCCTTTCCAAAATCCAAGTTTATAATGAAATCAACCTGTTTCAACTGTTCCCGCCGGACGCTCATTCTGGCGTTGCTGTCGGGCACGGCGCTGTTCGGATTTTCACCGGGCGCCCGCGCGGAATTGTCGTTCATCTTCACCAACTCCACGCCCGCCGCCATGCCGCGCCGCCCGAGCATCATTTTGATTGTGGCCGACGGCCTCGGCTACGGCGATTTGAGTTGTTACGGCCAGACAAAATTTCAGACGCCGAATCTGGACCGGCTCGCCGCCGGGGGCATTCGTTTCACGAGTTACTATGCGGGCGACGCGGTGAGTTCACCGTCACGCGCGGCGTTAATGCTGGGCAAGGATTCGGGCCACTTGAAACAACGCGCCGACGTGGACGTGCCGCTGACGGCGGACGACATCACTGTCGCACAAATTCTCAAGCAATCCGGCTATCACACGGGCCTGATCGGTGGATGGGACTTGGGTGGTGACGGCACGACCGGCGCGCCGTGGAACAAGGGTTTCGATGAATTTGCCGGCTACTTCGACCCCGGCGACGCGGAAAATTTTTATGCCGACTTTGTGTGGCGTCACGATCCAGCAACGCATCTTCAGGGCAAGGTGGTGGTATTTGCGAATGCCGGCGGTAAAAACGGCCAATATATTCCCGACCTGTTTACGACCATGTCAGTGAATTTCATCGGCAACAATCAACCTGACCGATTCAATCATTACCGGCCATTTTTCCTGCTGGTGAATTACACCATTCCGGGTGCCGGAAATGGGCGGGTTCCCACCGATGCGCCGTTTTCCGAAGAGCCGTGGCCGCAACTGGAAAAAAACAAGGCCGCCATGATTACACGTTTGGACGCCAACATTGGCCAGTTGCTGGAACAGTTGAAAAAGCTGAACATTGAAAGCAACACGGTGATTTTCTTCACGAGCGACACCGGGCCGCAAATGAACGGCAGCGTTGACCCGAAATTTTTCCAAAGCACCGGGCCGTTTCGCGGCATCTGCGGCGACCTTTACGACGGCGGCCTGCGGGTGCCAATGATTGCGCATTGGCCGGGTAAAATTCCCGCCGGCCAGGTCGGTGACTTTCCCTGCGCGGCGTGGGATTTTCTGCCGACGGCAACGGACATTGCCCTGATCCAATCGCCGACGAACATTGACGGCATTTCCATTTTGCCGACGCTGTTTAACCAAATCCAAACCAACCGGCATGAGTCGTTTTATTGGAAGCTCCAAAGTCGCGATGAGACCCAGGCCATTCGCATGGGAGATTGGAAGGTTATGCGGTCAAAAGCCGATGCGCCACCGGAACTTTACAATCTCAAAATTGATCCGGGCGAAACCAACAACGTCGCGGACAAAAATCCCGACCTGATCACAAAATTTCAGGGCATCTTGAAGAACAACCGTTAACGCGCGGGAACGGCCGGCAAAGGGGCATTCACATCGCGTTCCTGTTTTTCCCGATGGACGGCGAAACTCATCCACACAATCGCCAGCGCCACGGCCAGTAAAAACGCCGCCAGCACAAACCATGGCCATTGGTGGCGGGGCGGATTTTCATTCGGATCTTCCACACGCATCATTGTAATGGCGGCCGGTGACCGGCGCAAACCAAGGAAAGGTCGCTTCGCCGGCGACCGCTGGAAATTTCACTGCTCCAAGGCTAACCGGCACCGGTCACCATTCCTGGGAACCGCCGCCAAAGACCATACAAAACTTTGTCCCACGTGGGACAAAGTTTTGTATGCAGCGATTCATCATCCCGATGCGTCTCCCTAGCTGAAGACCGAAGCCACCCATGGACCGGAGCGCCGGGCTCCAACCCGGCGTGACGAGAATCGCGGCGCTGTTCAACGCACCGGATCGGAGATCTGCACCTCAATCACAAGATTCACGGCCGTCCTGCAGACTCGACCCGCGCGAATTTTGCGCTACATTGACCATCATCGCGCCCATGCACGAAACCGAATCGCCAGAAGATCTGCCACCGCCACCGGTGAAAACCGATGACATGCATCCGTATGCCATTTTCCAGAACCGGGATTTCAAACTTTATCTTATTGGCCGCCTCGTCGCGGTGCTCGGCCAGCAGATGTTCACCATGGCCCTGGGCTGGGAAATTTATGAGCGAACTTGCCAGACTCCCTATTCCGCCCTGGCGCTGGGCCTCGTGGGGCTGACGCTGATGGTCCCGATGTTTTTATTCACGCTGCCGGCCGGGCACATCGCAGACAATTACAACCGCAAACGAATCATCGTGCTGATGACAGCGGTCATGGCGGCGGCGAGTCTCGGGATAGCCGTGATTTCGGCGCTCCAGGCGCCGATTTATTGGATTTACGTCTGCCTGTTCATCAGCGGCACGGCGCGCACGTTTTCGTGGGCGGCCAACGCCGCCTTTTTGCCGGCGCTGGTGGATCGGAAGGATTTCCCGCGGGCGGTGAACTGGAACGCCGCCATGTTTCAACTGTCCTGCATCGTCGGGCCGGCGACGGCCGGCGCCATCATCGCCGCGATGTCCCGGCATACGGCTTCTCCCGCCGCGCTGGTCTATGTGTTCAATGCGCTGGCGTCGCTGGTTTTTTGTGTCCTCATCGGCATGGTGCGCCGGGAACACACTGTCACCGTCAAGGAACCCATGACCCTTCAGGCACTGCTGACGGGATTCAAGTTCGTTTATGCGAGCAAAATCATTCTGGGCGTCATCACGCTCGACATGTTCGCAGTGTTTCTGGGTGGCGCGACGGCGCTGCTGCCGATTTACGCCAAGGAGATTTTGCTGGTCGGACCCGGCGGGCTGGGGTTCCTGCAGGCGGCGCTGCCCATGGGCTCCGTGCTCTGCGTGTTCATCCTGAACCACCGCCCGCCGCTGCAAAAAGCCGGGCGCGCGATGTTGTGGGCTGTGGCGGCCTTCGGGCTGGCGACGGTCGGCTTCGGATTTTCAAAGTGGTATTGGTTTTCGTTCTTCATGCTGTTCATCTGCGGCGCGGTGGACAACGTCAGCGTGGTCGTGCGGCACTCGTTGGTGCAGATGCTCACGCCCGACGACAAGCGCGGGCGCGTTTCCGCTGTCAACAACCTCTTCATCGGCACATCCAATGAACTCGGCGGCTTCGAGTCCGGCACTGTCGCGCAAATTTTCGGACCGACCCTCGGGAACACGATTGTCGCCGGCGCGGTGATTTCCGCCGTGTCCGGCGGCGTGGGAACCATCCTGACCGTCTTCGCCGTGGCACTGATCTGGCCGGAGATCCGGCGGTACGGAAAACTGGTGTAATACTTGACGCGGGCGCACGGCGGTTTATTTTCGGCGCATGAAACGAATTTTAATCTGGTTATTAGTCCTCAGTTTTTCCGTTGCCGCCGCGCGTGCCCAGGACGACGCGACCCAGCAACAAATTAACAAACTCAGCGGCCAGATCCAGGACCTGCTCGACGCGCAGGCGGTGCAGGCCAAGCGCATCACCGCGCTGGAAAAGGACATCAGCGAATTGCGTGACAAGTCGAACGGGTCCGGCGCAAACCAGGATGACCTGCAAAAACTCGCCAATCAGGTCCAGGAACTTGCCAAAAAACAGCAGGCAGACAATGACTTGATTCTAAAGGAAATTGGAAAACTCGGCAAAGCCGGCGGTTCGTCTCCAGGCCGCAAGTCAACGCCAGGTGTGACAACGAATACCGCAACGGCCGGTTCAAGCGCAGGCGGCAAGGAAAACGGTTACGAATACAAGGTCGCGGAACGCGACACGCTTTCGATCATTGCCAAGGCGTATCGTGATCAGGGCATCAAAGTGACGGCGGACCAGATTCTGAAGGCAAATCCGGGGTTGAATCCGAACAGCCTCAAGGTCGGGCAGAAAATTTTTATTCCGGCGCCGGCGCAGTAATTTTTAACCGCGGACACGGATTGGAAAAATCGTGCAGCGCTGATTTAACGAGACAGCGCGAAGTGGAGGACCAACACGCCTGCCGCCGCCGCCAGACAGTAGTAGCCAAAGAATTTCCAACGCCCGCCTTCAAGCCAGCGGGAGAGCCATTTCAAGGCCAGCAGCCCGGCGACGAAGCTGAACACCATGCCGACGAGACCCGGCGCCAAAAGATGCAGCGCGGAGCCGTGGCCACTCAACGCGTGTTCTTTGAACAAGCGAAGCATTTCTTTTCCGATCGCGAGCGGCGTCAAAACCACGGCCAGCGCAAAACTGAATTCTTCCAGTTTTTGCTTGGGCAGGCCGAGCAGCAGTCCGATGGAGATGGTCGATCCGGAACGTGAAAAGCCGCGGAATGGCAGGCAGATCCCCTGCACGATGCCAATCCAGAATGAATGCGCTATTTGAATTTCAGAATGGCGCGGCGATTTTTCTTCACACAGTCCGGCGTAAATAATCAACAACCCCACCGCCGCCAGCGCTCCGGCAATCAGCGGCAGATTCGAGAACAGATCCTCAACCTCCGCGTGCGGCACGCCGCGCATAAAAATTTTCTCAATGACCAGTTGTAGCCCGCAAAAAACGATTCCAGTGCAGATGGTCGCAACGATAACTTGAGTTGCGAACCACTGAAATTGTGCCTTTGAGGCAAAGTAATCACGTTTCCAGCCGCTCCAGAAATAAACGATCATTGCAAACATGGTTCCGGTGTGCAGCATAACCAGCAGCATAGTCATTTCGGGACTCGACGGATCCAACTTCATGAGTTTTTCCGCTGCGATGACGTGCGCCGAACTTGACACCGGCAACAACTCGCACGCCCCTTGAATCAGCGCCAAAATCAGGATTTGAAAATAATTCAGCATGTTTATGAAATCCCTTCGCTCGTCCCGGGTATGACCGCGGTCATCCAGTCAGGCATGAATCATTTGGACGCGAAATGGGCGTTGCAGGCAAGCCAGAAGTGGTGAGGACGCTATTTTTTTGATCCCCAGAAGGATTTGGTTTCCTCGCCGCGCTGTTTGACCTTGAGCTGGCCCAGGATGGAATGCCAGGAGATGTAAATTTTGTGCCACTGGGATTCCAGGCCGCGGAGCGCGCCTTCGCTCATTTCGCTGAGGTAGCGCAACGACGGCGCGTTGCCGATGAGCGCGTGGATTTCGTCGCGCGTGGGCGAGGCGACTTCAATGGAGGCGTAAATCAGTTCAATCTCCTGCACGATGATGCTCTTAACTTCGAGAAAATGACCTTCTTCCGCCGGCCCGAATTTTTTTCCGCGCGCGACGTTGATGAAATAGTTGAACTGTTTCCAGCACTCGATGTGCGTTTCAATCTGAGTGACCAGTTGATTAAGTTCTTTGGCGGTCATAAGCGTGGTTGGGTTGTTATCGGCGAAAAAGCGGCTTGCGGGAACAGAAAAATGATGGCGCCGCCGCGCAATTCACGGGCGGTGATGTGGAGACTGGTGAAATGGATGCTGACTTCGGCCAGCGGCATTTGCGCCGCGCGCGCCTCGCGGAAGAGGGACAGCACTTCCTGCCCGATGTCGCGCAGCAACTCCTTGGGATAGGTGGACGAGACGGTGTACGTGACGACGTGGCCATTGCGGTCCACGGCGACACTGCCGGCCGGCAGTTGCTGGACTGCCGCACGGGAACGGAAAAATCGTTTTAAGAATCCCATGATGAAACAAGTTTTTTGCTTTTTTCCAATAATGGTCCGGCAGCGACATTGGGCGGCCAGCCAACGAGAAAACACTTGTTTTCCTGGTTCAAAACAAGCATCTGACGTTCCAAATTATGGCCGGCGACGTGCGAAAGCGGCCCGGCTTCGATCCGTTCCCCAAGACGTTTGGCGGTTTCGACGGCCCGGCGCGCCCATTTGGCGAGCGGCTCGGAAGGTTGCGTGCCCATGGTTTCGATTTCGCCCTGGCCTTCGGGCGGCACAACGATGACGAATTCCGCACCTTCGCGCGTGAGCTGTGCAAGTTTCCAAATGGTTTTTCGGTGAGCGGTTTGCTCAATGGAACCGGGCTCAACGGAATCAGCCGTTTCATCAATCGCCTGCGCGGATTCCAGCAGCAGGGCATTGACGGGTTTGGTAATGGTGCGCTCGCGCTCGGGTTCAGCGGGCAAATTTTCAAACGTGCCGGACTTCCACGCCAGAATCCTGTAGAATGCCGCTTCCCCGCGCGCGCCTTCGCTTTCCGCGTCAATCAATTCGCCGTTTTGAATCCAAAGTTTCGCCACGAGCGGTCCGCGCGTGATGCGCAGGACGGTGGAACTGCGCGAGAGACATTCCATCTGGATGATGTCCATGAGGCTTTTGCTTTGAATGCCGCGAAAGCCGCCTTCCATGTCGCGGCCCATCAGCGATTCGATGCAGTCCAGAAACATCTGCGAATTG
>Ga0181539_1004664_pt1 | contig 11606 bp, 8 predicted proteins | sample PEATcosm2014_Bin_46_FD_119767 | JGI IMG/M metagenome (GOLD analysis project Ga0181539, IMG submission 119767) | Peatland microbial communities from MTU Mesocosm Facility, Houghton, MI, USA - PEATcosm2014_Bin23_60_metaG | ecosystem: Environmental > Terrestrial > Soil > Wetlands > Peat | place... | reverse complement strand
TGAAATTCACCCCCGAGCGGGGGCGCATTGAGGTTCACCTCGAGATCACCGAATCGCATGCCCAAGTCGTTGTCCGAGATACGGGCCGGGGAATTGATCCGGAATTTCTGCCGTATGTCTTCGAGCGGTTCCGCCAAGGCAATGGTTCCGACGCGAAAAGGGACGGCGGCCTCGGTCTGGGTTTGTCGATTGCGCGTCATCTGGTGGAACTGCACGGTGGCACCATCCGCGCCGAGAGCAACGGCTTAGGCCAAGGTGCCATGTTCACCGTCGAGCTGCCGCTCGTAGCCGAGAAGTCCGGCGTCGTTGCGGCCTAGATGTCCAATCCAGAAAAAGCGCAAGCGGGCCACTCAGCTGCGCAGTAAGATCAAGGCCGACAAGACGGCGACTAAAGCGAAGCCGAGCCGGAATCCCCATTTGGCCAGCTGCTCGCTGGCGATGATGCTCCTCATGAAGGGGCGGTCACTGCAAGTTTTATACGTGCTGCTCCAGACACTGAGAGCCGGGAATGGCCGAGGAGGAGCTGTCTAGGCAAGGTGACAGAAGCGCAAGACCGAAGACACAGCGCATCAGTCAGCCTTGGTGTTGTTTATGATCTTGACGGCCTCGAACCACCCGATGCTCAGTAGCCCGGCCAGCAGGCACATGGTGATGTCTGTCCCATGCAGCGCGGCCATGCGGAACAGCCCGCGCAGTGCCGGAATGTAGAGGACGCACGCGAGCAGCACCACCGCGCTGCCGGCAACCCACCACAGCGCCCGGTTCGGCGACTGCAGTGTCTCAACGATGGTATGGTCCCAAGACCGATTCGAGAAGATGAGAGCAAGATTGGCGGTGATCAGCGTCGTAAAGGTGAGGGCGCGAACCACACCCTCCGGTTGTCCCCAGCGCAAGCTCACGAGGAACACGGCGAGAACGATGAGCAGGACGCTGGCACCCTGGAGCAGGCTCAGCACCACCAATCGCCCGCCGAACAGCGGCTCCCGGGGCGGGCGCGGCGAGCGGCACATGATGGATCGATCCTCCGGCTCCGCCTCGAACACCACCGAGCATGCCGGCTCGATAATCAGGTGCAGGAACGCGATGTGGACCGGGAGGAGCAGCAGCGGCAGCCGAAAGAGCACCGGGACGAGCGACATCCCAGCGATGGGGACATGAATGGCGAGAATGTATGCCATTGCATTCTTGAGATTGTCGAACACTCGGCGGCCAAAGCGCACGGCGTGCACGATCGAGGAGAAGTCGTCGTCGAGAATCACCAGCGCAGACGCCTCACGCGCCACGTCCGTGCCGCGGCCCCCCATAGCGATCCCGATGTCGGCCGCCTTGAGCGCCGGCGCGTCGTTGACCCCGTCGCCGGTCATGGCCACAACCTCGCCGGTCGCTTGCAGCGCCTGCACCAGCCGCAGCTTTTGCTCCGGGACCACGCGGGCGAAGACATTGGCGGTGTGGACGCGCCGCCGCAGCTCGGCATCGCTCAGCTGGTCGAGCTCCACGCCGGTGAGCACCTCGTCGGGCGCACGCAGGCCGATCTGCCGCGCGACGCTTTGCGCCGTGTGCGGATGATCGCCGGTGATCATCACCACGCGGATGCCGGCGACGTAGCACTCCTGGATCGCGTCCGGCACCGTCGGGCGCACGGGATCGGCGAGCCCAGCCAGACCTATACACTCGAACTCGAAGTCGTGCTGCTCCCCAGGCAGTGACTCCGGCTGAAAGCGTGCCCGCGCCACACCGAGGACACGGAGACCCTCAGCCGCCATCGCTTCGACGCGCGTGTACAGCTTCGTCTGCTCTGCGGCGGTCAAGTGGCAGAGGTCGGCGATCGCTTCCGGTGCGCCCTTCGCGGCGATGACGTACTCGTGTCCGTCCGGGGAGCGCCACACGTGCGACAGCGCCAACAACTGGTCCGAGAGCGGATACTGGCGGACGAGGATCCAGTTGGGGTGCAGGTGCTCAGTATCGGCGAGCCGGCGCTCGCCAAGGAGGTGGAATGCCTTTTCCATCGGATCGAACGGATCGCGCTGGCTGGCGAGCACGCCGAATTCGACCAGCTCGTGAAACGGCTCGGGCAATGGTGTCGAAGGCGCCGCAGGCACATCGTAGACCATGTCGCTGACGCAGAGCTTCTGCACCGACATCTGGTTTAGGGTCAGCGTCCCTGTCTTGTCGACGCAGAGCACGGTGGCTGCGCCCAGGGTCTCGAGCGCCGGGACACGCCGCGTCAGCACCCGCTGCTGCGCGATGCGCCAGGCACCGAGCGCCAAGAAGACCGCGAGCACGGCGGGGAACTCATTCGGCATGATGGCCATCGCCAGGGTGAGGCCGGCGAGGAATCCGTTGAGCCAGTCGGCACGGGTCAGCCCGTAGGCAACCACCACCAGCGTGCACAGCCCGATACCGATTCCGGCAAGCCAGCGCACCAGCCGACCGGTTTCGCGCTGCAGCGCGCTGCGCTCGGGTGCCACCGTCCGCAGAGCCTTACCGATCGCGCCCATCTCGGTCCTTGTGGCGGTGCGTTGGACCACGGCTATGCCTTGGCCGTGAGTGACCAGCGTACCGGCGAACACGAACGGTTGGCCATCGCCGCCCGGGCGGCCCATCGGCGTGACACCGTCCCAGACCGTCTTGCGCACCGGCACCGATTCTCCCGTCAGCAGCGACTCGTCGGTGGAGAGATTGAAGCAAGAGACCACGGCGCCATCGGCGGCGACCCGGTCACCTTCGGACAACACCAAGGCATCCCCGCGAACCACTTCGCGGCCGGCGATACGCCGCCGCACGCCATCGCGGATAACCAGTGCGCGCGGACTGGTGAGGTCACGTAACGCCGCAATGGCGCGCTCGGTCTTGCGCTCCTGGTACAGCGTGATGCCGGCGACAAGGAAGACAAAGCCGAGCAGGATGAGGGCTTCCTGGAGGTCGCCGAGGAACACATAGATGGTCCCGCAGGCGACTAGCAGCAGGAACATCGGTTCCTGCAAGATGTCGGAGAGGCTGCCGAGCAGGCCGGGGTGACGATCGGAAGGTAACTCGTTGAAACCATCCGTTTGCAGTCGCTGACGAGCTTCGAGATCGGTCAGACCGACGCTCGTGTCTGTCGGCGTACTCGTAGTCATCTCGCGCGCCGCCAGCAATTCATGGTTGGGGATTCAACACCGATTCGTCCTGAATGCAAGGACGAGGGACGCTGCACGACAGCGCGCTCGTTCGTGCATGCCGTAAAGATCACGAATGCATAAACCCGAGCGTGTATGTCTGCCAGCAATGACATCCGTTGCGTAAACGAGACAAAGCGGTTACGATTGCAAGCCGGTCGTTATCTGAAGAACCGGGCGTTTGGGTCTGCTCAAAAAAATCTACGGCAGGAAACGTTTCTTGCTTAGCTTGGTGGGTTTTGTCGGGAACTACTGGCGAACATGAACAGCGTACGTGTAGCTGCGGTCGTCATGCTGGCGTTGCTTCCGGCTTGCCGGGACCCTGAGGTCCGGGCGAAAGGCATCGGAAGTCCGTCGCCTGCCGAGCTGCGGCTCAGCGCGGACCTGCTTGGGAGCGGCCAGGTCCGGATCGAGTTGGTGAGCGCCGCGCCGGAACGCATTACTGTACGTACCTCCGGCAAGGCCGGGTTCAATCAAGAGCGCCTGAGCTACGTCTCATCGCCGCTGGTCGGGCGCGTCGTCGACATCCGCGCCCGCCCTGGCGACCACGTCGAAGCCGGGCAGGTGCTGGCGGTCATCGACAGCCCAGACCTGGGCTCCGCCTCGTCGGAATTCATCAAGGCCCGTGCCGATCTCATCCTGGCGCAACGCAGCAACGAGTTGGCGCAGCAGCTTTGGGCCGCCAAGGCGACGGCGCGCAAAGAGGTGCAGAGGGCCGAGGACGAGTACGTGAAAGCGAAGACCGATCTGCGGCGGACGCGGGAACGCTTGCTTTCCCTGGGCGTCCCGGGGGCGGATCTCGATCGCCCGCTGGATGCGCTGCACGTGCGCTCGCAGTTCAATCTGAGCGCGCCAATCAGCGGCACCGTGGTGGAACGGAATCTCACGCTGGGACAGATCGTCGGCGGCGATCCGACGCCGCGCCTCTACGTCGTGGCGGATCTGACCCAGTTGTGGGTGACCGCGGATATCTACGAGAAAGACTTGCCCTTGATTCACGCCGGCGAGGACGTCGGCGTGCAGGCCGCAGCGTGGCCGCAGGAGCAATTCCAGGGACGCATCGATTACGTCGGTGACACGGTCGACCCCAACACGCGAACGGTGAAGGTCCGCCTGAGCGTCGACAATCGGCGGTTGTTGCTCAAGCCGGAGATGTTCGTCACCGCCAGTATCCACACCGAAGGGACCGCTACCGTGCTGACCGTTCCGCTCGCCGCCGTTCACGGCGAAGGTTCGGAGCAGCCCTACGTCTTCGCGGCGCTGGAGGAGAATCGCTTCGAGCGACGCCCGGTCACGCTGGGCGCCAGGTCGGAAGACCGGGTCGCGATCACGGCGGGGTTGACGGCGCAAGACCGTGTGGTGACCGAGGGTTCCATTCTGCTCAAAGCCGAGGCTGATCGACAGGCAAACAGCTAAGGGCTCCGCCCGGCGTTCGTCCGGCGGGCCGCTCCCCGTTGGGTCGCTTCGGGCAGCTTTCGTGAAAACTTTGACCAGATTTGATTGACAAGCTCCGAGCATGGGTGCGCTGCAATGGTTAACCGCCTCATCGCCTTCTCTCTCGAGCAGCGGCTCGTAGTGCTGGCGCTCACAGTCCTGCTGATCGGCTGGGGTACGGTCGCCTTCACGCGCCTGCCGATCGAAGCGTATCCGGAGCTATCCGACGTGCAGGTTCAGGTGATCACGCTGTTCCCCGGTCATGCGGCGGAAGAGGTCGAGAAGTTTGTCACCATCCCGATTGAGAACGAGATCAACGGCACACCGCGTCTGACCGCGGTGCGCTCGACCTCCATCTTCGGCCTCTCGGTGGTAACCGCGATTTTCCAGGACGGCACCGACGATTACTTCGCCCGGCAGCAAGTGCTGGAACGCATCCACCTCGCCTCGCTGCCTCCCGACGTCGATCCGAACCTCGGACCGTTGAGCGGTTCGATCGGTGAGATCCTGCGCTACACGCTCAAGAGCGACACGCTCAATCTGATCGAGCTCAAGGCGCTGCAGGATTGGGTGCTGGAGCGGCACTTTCGTCAGGTGCCGGGCGTCGTAGACGTGGTGAGCTGGGGCGGCGGCCTCAAACAGTATCAAGTCCAACTCGATCCCGCCAAGCTCACGCAGTACGACCTCACCTTCAAGCAGGTGTTCGATGCGCTGTCCGCGAGCAATGCCAACGCTGGCGGCAGCTACATCCCGCAAGGCGACTACGCCTACATGGTGCGCGGCCTGGGCCTGCTCGGCTCGGCCGCCGACATCGACAACGTCGTCGTCGCGGCGCACGACGGCACGCCGGTACGCATCAAGGACATCGGCCAGGCGGCGATCGGCCACGGCATCCGGCTCGGCATTCTCGGACGCGACCACGAAGACGACCTCGTCCAGGGCATCATCCTGATGCGCAAAGGCGAGAATGCCTCGGCGGTGCTGGAGCGGGTTAAAGCCAAGCTCGCCGAGCTGCGCGACATCCTCCCTGCCGGCGTCACGATCCAGCCGTACTACGATCGCAGCCACCTGGTGCAGGCGACGGTGCGCACCGTCGAGGAGAACCTGATCAAGGGCGCGTTACTCGTCTGCGTCATCCTGATGCTGTTCCTCGGCAACCTGCGCAGCGCGCTGATCGTGGCGCTCACCATTCCCCTCTCGCTGCTCTTCGCCTTCACTTGCATGGACGTGCGTGGCATCTCGGCGAACCTGCTGTCCATCGGCGCCATCGACTTCGGCATCATCGTCGACGGCGCCGTGGTGATGGTGGAGAACATCTACCGCCACCTGGCCGCGCACCATACCGGCGGCAGCCGCGCGCGGCCGGCGGTGTACGCCGCCGCCCGTGAGGTCGGCTCGCCGATTTTCTTCTCGGTCCTGATCATCATCACGGTGTACTTGCCGATCCTGTTCTTCCAGCGCGTCGAGGGCAAAATGTTCATTCCTATGGCCGCGACGATCTGTTTCGCGTTGCTGGGCGCCTTGCTGCTGACGCTGACGACCATTCCGGTACTGTGCTCACTCGGGCTGCGCAGCGTCACGGAAGAGCACGACAGCCTCGTTCTGCGCTGGGCGCGGCGGCTTTACGTTCCAAGTTTGCATTGGACGCTGGAGCGGCCGCGAATCACCATGGCGGTTGCACTGCTGCTCTTGCTGGTCAGTTTCGCCGCGGTGCCGTTCCTCGGCAGCGAGTTTCTGCCCGAGCTGGACGAGGGAGACATCTGGGTGCGCGCAAAGCTGCCTATCGGCGTGTCGTTGGAAGGGGCGGGGCGCTACGTGCACCAGATGCGTGAGATCCTCCTGAAGTTCCCGGAGGTGCATACGGTGGTGTCGCAGCTCGGCTCGCCAGACGATGGCACCGACCCGAACGGTCCGGACAACGTCGAGCTGTATGTTGGCCTCAAGCCGCGCGAGCAGTGGACCACGACGCACGACAAGGATGCGCTGATCGACGCGATGAACCAACGGCTCGCCATCTACCCGGGTGTGACATTCAACTTCTCGCAGCCGATCAAGGACAACGTGGATGAGGCGATCTCGGGCGTAAAGGGTGAGCTGTCGATCAAGGTCTTCGGCCCCGACCTCAACGTGTTGCAGGAAAACGCTCAGGCGATCACGCAGGTGCTTGGAACAATCCGCGGCGTGCACGACCTCGATTACGACCATCTGATCGGGCAGCCACAGCTCCGCATCCCGATCGATCGTGAGCAGGCGAACCGGTACGGGATCACGGTGACCGACGTGCAGGACGCGATCGAAACGGCGACCGCGGGCAAACGCGTGTCCGACATTCTCGAGGGCGAGCGCCGCTTTCCGCTCGTGGTCAAGCTCATCTATGGTGACAGCGGCTCCGGCGGAGCGCCGTCGCCCGAGCGGCTGGCCAACCTGCTGGTGCCCAGTCCCGGCGGGGCGCGCATCCCGCTCCAACAACTGGCGCATCTCGACACCGCGTCCGGCTTCGCGCAGATCTTGCGCGAGGACAACCAGCGGCGGGTGGCGGTGAAATGGAGCGTGCGCGGACGTGACATGGGCGGCATGGTGGCGGAGGCGCAGCAGAAGGTCGCCGCCGCGGTCAAGTTGCCGGAAGGCTATCACCTGCTGTGGAGCGGGCGCTTCGAAGATCAACAGCGCGCCATGCGTCGGCTCGAGCTGATCGTGCCCGCCGTCATCTTCATCATCTTCATCCTGCTGTTCGGCAGCTTCAATTCGGTGCGCGACGCCGCGCTGGTGCTGATGCACGTGCCCTTCGCCTTGATCGGCGGCATCTTCGCCCTGCTGCTCACGGGCACCCACTTCAGCATCTCCGCCGGCGTCGGCTTCATCTCGCTCTTCGGTGTCGCCGTGCTCAACGGCGTGTTGCTGGTGACGTACTTCAACGATTTGCGCACGCAGGGACTGGGGTTGCGCGACGCCATCGTGCGCGGCGCGCACGTGCGGCTGCGTCCTGTGCTCATGACCGGCCTGCTTGCAATCTTCGGTTTCCTGCCCGCGGCCGTGTCGCACGCCATCGGCGCCGAAGTGCAGCGCCCGCTGGCGCTCGTGGTCATCGGCGGTCTGGTGTCGGCGACGCTGCTGACTGTGCTGGTGCTGCCGACGGCCTACATGTGGCTCGAGGGCTTTCGGCCCGAGCGTGGCGCGGAGGAAAAGGAATGAGTGGAGAAAGGCCAAAGGGAAAAGGCAAAAGGGGAAAGCCAGCAGTGAGACGATTCTGTGTGTCTTTCCTTCTGGCTTTCCTCTTTACCCTGTTGCCTTTTCCCTTCTCCTGCCCCGCCGAAGAGCCGGGTCCGCAACGCGTCACGCTCGCACAAGCCCTGGAGCTTGTGGAGTCGCAAAACCCCGACACCTTGGCGGCGCGGTTGCAGATCGCGCAGGCGGAGGCCGAACGCTTGGCGGCGCGGCTGTATGCCAATCCGACGTTGAGCGTGGATACCGACGACTTTCCCCTGGGACACACGACGCCGCCGGGATTGTCGGTGGGGCAGACGCTCGGCGCAACCGCCCGCATCGACCAGCCGCTCGTGCTGTGGGGTAAGCGGCGTTTGCGCATCGAGAATGCCGAGGCCGGCATCGCCGGCGCCAAGCAGCAGGAGCGCGACACGCGGCGGCAGCTGCGCTCGGCGGTGAAGGACGCATTCTACGGCGCGCTGCACGATGAGCGGCTGCTGGCGTTCACGTCGGCGAACCGGGAGCGCTATGAGAAAATCGTCGCGCTCAACCAGCGGCGCTTTCACAGCGGCGACATCTCCGAAGTCGAGTTCCGCAAGGTCGAGTTGGAGAACTTGAAACGCCTGACTGAAGAAGAAGACGCGCGCCGCACGCTGGCGGAGCGCCATCAGTTGCTCGGGCGCTTGATCGGCGGCGGACAGCCCGTACAGGCGGCCGGCAGCTTGACCGCACCGGATGTCGATGTGAACGACGCGCAGGCGCTGGACCAAGCGATGGACAATCGGCCGGATCTGGTGGCGTTGCAGCACGCGCGCGATCAGGCGCAACTGGCGCTCACCCTGGCCCGGCGGGAGCGCTATCCAGACGTGACCATCGGGGTGGATTACACACACAGCCAGTTCGTCATCTCGGGCGACAACCGCAACAGCATGGGCCTCGGCTTCAGTGTGCCGTTGCCGCTGCTCAACCAGAACCAGGGCGACATCGCCAAGGCCGAGGTCGGCCTGCGACAGGCCGAGACCGAGCTCCAGCGGCTACGGCTCGACATCACGCAGGAAGTGAACGACGCCGTCGAGCGCTACCAATCGGCGCGGCGCCTGTGGCGTACGTACGAGAGCGGTTATCTGGAGAACGCCAAAGTGGTGGTCGAGGCTGCTGAGACGGCGTACCGTGTCGGCGGTGCTTCGTTGCTGGAATTCCTCGACGCCGAACGGACGTACGCCGCCACCCAAACCGACTATGTCGACACCGTCTTCGCTGTCCGCTCCGGTCTCATCGCGCTGGAGAAGGCGGTCGGCAAGGACCTTACGGGCGAGTGAACCGAGGTCTAACATCAGAGCGAAGCGGCTGGCTGCACTCCATTGCCGCTGTTTGGCCTCATCGTCTATAGTTCTTTTATGGGCACTGGTTGCCTGAAGGAGTTTTTCAGCCCGATAGTCCGCCGCGCCTTCTGGGAGCTGGGGCTGGGTGAGCGTGAGATCATCGATTACGTGAGCGAGGTTCTGAGTGGGTTTGCGCGCGCCGACAACCTGTACCGCCTGCGCTCCATTCAAGGCAAGGCGATCGACAGCGTGGTCGAGATGCTGAGCGAGGCGATGGTGATGCCAGCGGCACGCTCCCGCATCGAATGGGAGCGCGGCGTGCGGAAGTACATCGGCGACTACACCCTGTTCATGAGCGGTTTGTTCCGCAGCTACGTCAGGCGGGGCGGCTATCTGGACTACTACCTGGAGGAGGGCCGGCGTGCTTACTGGGCGGTGTCGGAACTCGATCTGTCGCTCTATCGGACTGGTTTTCTCTTGTTCCAGGAATTGTCGAAGAACTTTGAATTCTACTCCGGAGCCTTGGATTACTTGCGCAAGGCATATTTTGCGCCCTCACCTGGAGAAGATCCATTCGCCGAGTTTCTCCGTCAGATCGAAGGCTGGCGGCGGATCAGCATCTCAAGCAATTGAGCTGAGACCACGCCCGTGCAATCAATCACGGTCCCGCCCGCTGCTGAGCCGGCACGGCTCGACGTTTTCCTGGCACACCGGCTGCCGGGCTGCTCCCGCCGCCTTGCACAACGCGCCATTGCGGCAGGCGAGGTGCGCGTGAACGGGCGACAGGCCCGCAAAGGTGATCTCGTCAGGAGCAACGATGTCGTGGAAGTGGGGGAAGATCTGGTTACGCCGCCTGCGCTGCCGCCCAACCCGCAGCTGGCGATCCCGATCCTGTTCGAAGACGCCGTGCTGATCGCGGTCGACAAACCCGCAGGGATGCCGTCGCAGGCTCTGCGGGCGCGGGAAACCCGGACGGTGGCGAACTTCCTCCTCGCGCACGACCCCGCAATGGCTACGGTCGGCACGAGCGACCGTGAAGCGGGCATGGTGCACCGGCTGGACACTGACACCTCCGGCGTCCTACTGGCGGCGCGCACAGCCGAGGCCTACCGGTCGTTACGCCAACAGTTTTCGCGGCACGAGGTGATCAAGGAGTATCTTGCGCTGGTCGAAGGCGACGTACCGGCTCCAGGGGTAGTGCGCACGCCCATTAGGCACGATCCTCGCCATCCAAGCAGGATGAAAACCTTGACGACGTCTGGCCAAGACCGGCACGCTCGCATTGCGGTTACCTACTTCCGCCCGCTCAAGCGCTTGCGAAGCGCGACGCTGTTGCTGGTGGAGATCCCCACCGGCGTCATGCACCAGATCCGGGTGCACCTCGCCTCAGTCGGGCATCCCGTGATAGGGGACCGGCTCTACGGGCCTCAGGAGACTCGGGCGACACGCCAACTCTTGCATGCCTCGAGGCTCTCACTCGTGCATCCCGACACCGGACTACCGCTGGAGATCAGAAGCCCGCTGCCGGCCGATTTCGCCGCCGCACTTGCGGGTGCCGCCGTTCGCCGGAGGCGGCAGCACAGATAAGTAGCAAATTCTGCCGCCCTGCCAGCCTGTCGGGCTTTGCAATCCGCAGCGACCCAACGGGGAGCGGACCCGTCGAAAGGGCGCCGGCCGCAGGCCCTAGGCTGCGACTTGCCTGCCTTTTGCTTTGGCCTTGCCGCAGGCGCCGCACAGGTTGCGGAGGTTTTCCGGATCTTCGACCAGACCCTCATCCATGTTGTGGCAGACCTTCTTGCACTCCGCACAGATGAAATAGACGCCTTCGATGGTCTTGTTGATCCGCTCGCGGTTGAGAATGCGGCCCTTGAGCTTCTCTACTCGGATGCCGAGGAGATCTTCATACTGGCGCTTGATCTTGCGACGACCCGCCTCGTCTTTGGGCAGATCCCCTTCTTCGTCGACGTCGCCGGTGACGTCGTCCTCGAAAATGTGCGAACCCTTCTTTGCCTTTTCCCTCTTCGGTGTCCGCCCCATGACCTCTCCTGAAAGCTGTTACCGCGTCCGTTCCGTGTACCCGCAGTTCTTCTCACACACCCAGAAGAAGCCACGCCGCCCGAACCCGGTGAGATACGTCACCTTGCTCTCCGTCCCGCAGCTGGGGCAAAAATGCTTCGTCTGCTGCACACCTGTCTTCTCGGCCGTCTTGGCCTTCTTATCTGCCATCCTTATCCTCCGCAGGGATTCATGTTCCCTGGCGCGCCCACGCCGGCGCGGGTCGCATAAAAAAATCCGGCCGAGCTCTGAATCTGCTAGACCGGGACATCTACCCTATAACGATACCCGAACACCATGTCAATAGGCAGTCCCAAATCCGGCGCTAACGCACCGGCGCGCGCGATCCGGCGCGTTGGGCGCCGCTGCGGGCGGCTGACGCCGGCCGGGCGGCCCGCTGTGGTCGGCGAGTGGGCCGAGCCAAACTGCGCAG
>Ga0181539_1004661_pt1 | contig 11614 bp, 9 predicted proteins | sample PEATcosm2014_Bin_46_FD_119767 | JGI IMG/M metagenome (GOLD analysis project Ga0181539, IMG submission 119767) | Peatland microbial communities from MTU Mesocosm Facility, Houghton, MI, USA - PEATcosm2014_Bin23_60_metaG | ecosystem: Environmental > Terrestrial > Soil > Wetlands > Peat | place... | reverse complement strand
GCCACCAAGAGCCAGGACGGCGCGCACGACGAGAACATCTCCTATGAGGCAACCGAAGCGATAGTCGGCGCGGCCGACGCGGCGGAGTTGAGACGGCTCACGCTGGCCATCTACCGGCGAGCGGCAAGACATGCCGAGTCGCGCGGATTGATCCTGGCCGACACAAAATTTGAGTTTGGCAGAACCGCGGAAGGGATTATCCTGGCCGATGAGGTATTGACGCCGGATTCATCGCGTTTTTGGGAGGGTGCGGCTTGGAAGCCCGGCGGCGCCCAGCCTTCATTCGACAAACAGTTCGTGCGCGATTATCTTGAAGCAATCCACTGGAACAAGCAGCCGCCTGCGCCCGCTCTCCCGGACGAGGTTGTGGCGCAGACACAAACCAAGTATTTTGACGCCTTCCGCCGCTTGACAGGGCGGGATCTCAATCTGTAGACGTGGACGGAGCGCAAAATGGCGTGGGTTGGTTGGACATGGGTAGATTGGGCCATCTTGTTCATCATGGCGGCAACTGTGCTCGGCGGGCTATCGCAGGGATTCTTCCGTTCGGCCAGCTCGCTGGGCGGGCTCCTGCTGGGTTTGGTGATTGCAGCCTGGAATTACGGCCACGTCGCGGCGCTGTTCATACCCGCGATCCGCGTCCGGGCAGTGGCCGACACCATAGCATTCGTGCTGATTGCGCTGCTGGTGATGGCAGTTTGTGCCGTTATCGGAGCCTCTCTGGCCAAGGCTTTTCATTTGCTGGGATTGGGCTGCCTGGATGGACTTGCCGGAGCAGCCTTCGGATTCTTGCAGGGCGTGTTCCTGGTTACGTTGGGCATCCTGGTGATCGTGACCTTCTATCCGGAAGAGCACTGGCTGGCGGAGGCTAAACTGCCCAAAATGTTCTTGGGGACCTGTCATCTGAGTGCGCATCTGACCCCTGCGGAGCTGGCCAGCCGCATCCGGCAAGGACTGAAGACACTGGAAGAAGAGTCACCCCGGTGGCTGCACCCCAATCACGATTGATGGCAGGTTTAAGCAGGGCCTCGCGGCCAGGAATTGGCAAACTCATAGAGCAGCAAGAGGTGGATGTGAGACGAGAACTGGACAATCTGGTGGCGCAAATGCACTCCAGCGGCATTCGCTACAACGAGGCCGTGCGCGATTTCAAGAGACAATATCTGCGCGAAGTATTAGTGGCATGCCGGGGGAATCAGTGTAAGGCGGCTGAAGAGTTGGGGATGCACCGCAACACGCTCAGCCGCGCCATGGCGGAACTGGGACTGAATCTGGCCGAGGTGCGCGCCACGCTCAAGCGTCCACCGCGCAGCGAACGTCCTGTGTATAGCGCGGTACGCCAGAGCTTCCGCCAAGGCTGACGACTTTACACGAAGACATGCTGACAATTCCACCCACCCAGGAAGCGCGCGTTGTCATCGAGCCGGGCTTTGCCTGGGACGCGCAGGACGCCTATCTCTTCGACATCGACGGCACGCTTTTGCGCAACCGCGACCGCATCCACCGCGAGTCTTTCGCCATCGGCGTTCAGCAGGTGACGGGATTTGATATTGAGCAAGCTCTTTACCTGCGCCCCGGCGGCACGGACCCGGCGATCCTGAGCGAGGCCTTCGAGAAGGCGAGCATCTCCCGCGAGGTCATCGAGCCGCAACTGGATGCGATTCTCGAAGTGATTCGCCGTTCTTGTGACGAGCGTCGCCACAAGATGGACATTCAGATCATGCCGGGCGTGAAAAACGTGCTGGCCCATCTGGCTGGGCGCGGCGTGCTGCTGGGCCTGGCTACCGGCAACCTGGAGGCGATCGGCTGGATCAAGGTCGAGCAAGCAGGTCTGCGCCAGTGGTTCCGCTTCGGCGGCTTCAGCGACCACTTTCCCATTCGCTCGGAACTGATCGGACAGGCGGCGCGCAAAGCCCGGGAGCTGGCTGGCGGCAGAGCCGGGATCTGTGTCGTGGGCGACACCCCAAACGACATCGAGGCGGCGCGCGCCAACTTCCTGCCCGTGATCGCCGTAGCCACCGGCAGATACAACTTCGATGAGTTGCTCATTCATCAGCCGGAGGTTTGCGCCTCGTCGCTGGCCGATCTCCTGGCCTTCACACGGACCGAACAGTGACGCCGCATTCATCGCAATTCCGCTCCCAAACGCGCCCGCAGCCGGGCCGCCGGACGAACCCATTGCCGTGCTTCTTCGCGGCCGGACTCCTGCTGGCGATTTCCCCCGGCGCCGCACAGCCGCAAACAGCGAGTCCTGTCCCGCCGGGCCAGCCAACGCCGCCGCCCCCCTCGTCCGCGCCGAGCGCGACGTCTGCCGCGGCGCCGGCCAAAGACACCAAACCGGCCAAACAGCCCAGCAGTAGTGACCGACGCCGCGCGGTCAAGCTCTTCCTTGAAGCAAGCAAATTTTTTGAGAAGGAGAAGTTTGAAGAGGCGATGCGCGATTACCAGCAGGCGGCCACGCTGGACCCCTCCAATGCCAACTACCCGCTGGCGGCCGATGTAGCCCGCAGTCACGCTGTGACGGCGCTGATTCAGGCCGCGGCCAAAGACAGGCTCCTCGGTGATGCGGCTGCCGCGCGCGCCGCCCTGGCGCACGCTCTCGAACTCGACCCCAGAAACATCCAGGCCGCGGAACACCTGCGCGAACTCGGCGACGACGCCCTGCTCGGGCTATCGAGGCCCCTCTACGAGCAAGCGGCAAGCGAGGCCGGCGAAGCGCCGGAGCTTACGCACTCTGCGCAAGTGAATAGCTTCCACCTGCGCACCGACCAGCATCAGGCAATCCAGCAGGTCTTCAAGGCCTACGGGCTGGATGCCACACTGGACGACAGCATCCATTCCACACAGATCCGCCTGGACATGGATGACGCCAGCTTTGCGCAGGCCATGCGTGTCGTGGCTCTGATGACCAACTCGTTCTACGTTCCACTGGACGCGCACCGCGTGCTGGTGGCGCGCGACACTCCTGAAAACCGCCAGCGATTCATACGCCAGGAATTGGAAGCCATCTATCTTTCGGGCCTGAACTCGACGGAAATGGACGAGGTGGCCAATCTGGCAAAAAACGTGTTTCAGATTCAGCAGGCGGCAGTGGACCATTCAGCGGGAACCATCACCGTTCGCGCGCCGGAGAGTTCGCTGAACGCCTTCAACGCCACCATGCGCGAGCTTTTGGACGGGCGCAACCAGGTGCTGCTCGAGGTGCGCTTGATTCAGATTGCGCGCACCAATGAACGCAATACGGGAGTCGTGCCGCCGCAGTCGATATCAGCCTTCAACGTCTACTCCGAGGAACAGTCCATCCTGAACGCGAACCAGGCCCTGGTGCAGCAGATCATCTCCTCGGGCCTGGCCGCCCCCGGCGACACCCTGGCGATTCTCGCCATTCTGCTGGCCTCCGGCCAGGTCTCGAGTTCCCTGTTCTCCAACGGGATAGCCCTGTTTGGCGGCGGCCTCACGCAATCGGCTTTGGCGCCGGGCGCGATCACGGCCAACCTCAACCTTAACTCCTCGGACTCGCGGGAACTGGACCAGATGCAATTGCGCCTGGGTGACGGCGAGGCGGGAACGATGAAAGAGGGTACGCGCTATCCCATCCAGACCTCATCGTTTTCGAGCCTTTCGGGCAGCCTCCCGAATATACCGGGGCTCACCGGCGCCGGAGCCTCCGGCAGCCTGTCTTCGCTGCTCTCGTCCTTGAGCACCAGCGTGCCGAACGTTCCGCAGGTGGAGTATCAGGACCTGGGCCTGACCCTCAAGGCGACCCCCAAGGTGATGCGCAACAACGACGTTGCCCTCACCATCGACTTGAAAATTGATGCCCTCGCCGGAACGTCCATCAATGGCAATCCCGTTCTCGACAATCGCGCCTATTCGGGCGTGGTGACGCTCACGGAGGGCGAGGGCGTGGTGGTGATCAGCGATCTGGACAAGCAGCAGAGCCGCGCCATCAGCGGAGTGCCGGGACTCAGCGAGATTCCCGGCCTGAACAACCTGACCGGGAACGACATCCAGAAGAGCTATGCAACGCTGCTGATCATCATCACGCCCCACGTGGTCCGCGGCACGCAGGCGGCCGGCCACTCGCCGATGATGCGCGTGGATAAGAGTACGGCTGCTCAATAGGCATGTATCGCTGCGCATTGCCGAATATGCGCAGAGTTCACCTCACAAACAACCGGCGCGATCCCTCGCATCGGGATCACGCCGGCTTTGCGAGGCAACTTTCCTCGCCATCGTTCGGCCGTTGCGGTCTTACTGAGCCACGCCGTCTAGCTTGGCCTGATACTCGATGACCTGCTTGATGGTAGCGTAGGGAGCGTTGGCGGGAATCTGGCGGCCGTTGACCATCAGCGTGGGAGTCGAGTTGACGTTCAGATCCTGGGCCAGTTTCACCGAGGCTTCGACGGAAGCTTCAACTGCAGGGGTTGCTGCGCAGGCAGCGATCTTAGCCGGATCCAGGCCAGCCTTGGCCACGGCACTGTTCAAGGTCAGAGTGGCGCCATCCGTGGTCGCCAGCCCGTCCTGGCCTTCAAAAACGGCCGAGACGAAGGTGAAGAAGGCATTGCTGCCGCCCTGCTTGTTCACGCACGCGCTATAGGCAGCCGCGCGGGCCGCCGCAGGATGCTGAATTAAAGGATAGTTCTGAAAGACGATGCGCGCCTTGGGGAAATCCACTGCCAGCTTGTCCATGTTGGCCTGCGCTTCCTTGCAGTGCGGGCACTGGAAGTCGGCAAACTCGACGATCTCCAGATCCTTTAACGCCGTTCCACGATAGGGACCGTCGGCCCGCTGCTGCAACATCGCGCGGTATTCGGCAAATGGGTGTTCTCCGAAGGGGATAATCTTATCGCCTACGATAATGTGCTTGCCATCGGCGAGCACGAAGAACGGGAACTGATAGGGCTTCTGTTTGCCACTCTTGTCCCCGATCAGGACCACCACCTTGCTGACGCCCTCGACCTCAGTCTTGAGAATGGCCTGCACCTGCCAGATGTTGTTGTCGTCGAAGCCCAGATTGGCCTGGATGAAGGTGTTCACGGTCTCCTTCGTGGGCGATGCGGCGGTAAAGTTTGCGGGGTCGGGCTTGGGAAATGCGGGCGCCGCGGAAGGAGCCGGCGCAGATGGCTCCTGTGCCGCTGGCGCGGCCGGAACCTGCCGCTGGGCAGAGGCCTCGAAGATGGGCAACGAAAACAGAACCAGCGCGACAATGCTGGTAAGACGGACGCTGGCAAGACGGGCGGACAGACGGATCAAGTTGTTTCTCCTTAAATTGCGGAAAAGCCAAACTGCGGGAAGACTCCCAACTTCTAGCTTATACCTGAACTTTGACGGCGATGGGAAATCTGCGCCCCATGCCGAACGACTTGGAAGTGACCTTCAGGACCGGCGCGGCCTGCTGGCGTTTGTATTCGGAACGCTCCACCAGCCGCACCGCCTGTTGGACGAGTTGCAGGGGAAATCCGTTTTCCAGGGCAATGCGCTCAGGGGTGTCATAGCGCTCCACGTAGGCTTCCAGAATCGGGTCCAGAACCTCGTAGGGTGGCAGCGAGTCGGTGTCCTTCTGGTCCGGACGCAACTCGGCGGAGGGCGGCTTTTCAAGAACCGCCGGGGGAATCACCTCACCCGAGCGGTTGAGCCAGCGGCAGATCGCGTAGACCCGGGTCTTCACCAGGTCGCCGATCACCGCCAGGGCCCCCACCATATCGCCGTAGAGGGTGCAGTAGCCAACGGCCATCTCCGATTTGTTCCCCGTAGTGAGCACCAGGGCTGAAAACTTGTTGGAAAGCGCCATCAGCAGGCCGCCGCGAATCCGGGCCTGGATGTTCTCTTCGGTGGCGTCTGGTTTCATCCCTGCAAACAGCGGCTCCAGCGCGCGGGTGTACTCGCTGAACAGGCTGCTGATGCCGATTACCTCATAACGAATCCCAAGGTTGGCTGCCAACCGGCGGCTGTCGTCGATGGAGCCCGCGGAGGAGTAGGGGCCGGGCATCCCAATACCGAGCACGTTTTCAGCGCCCAGCGCATCAGCGGCGATGCAGGCCACCAGCGAGGAGTCGATGCCGCCGCTGCGTCCAACGAGGGCCTTGCGAAAGCCGCACTTGCGAACATAATCGCGCGTACCCAGAACCAGCGCGCGGTAGGCGGCGGCGGTGTCATCGTCTTCCGGGTTGGGCACGACCGGCGCATCGAACGGGTCCACCAGAACCAGGTCCTCTTCAAACGAAGCGGCCTGGGCAATCAACTCTCCACGTGCATTGAGGGCCAGCGAGGAGCCGTCGAAGATCAGGCTGTCGTTGCCGCCCACCTGGTTCGACATCAGCACCGGCACGCCATCGCGGCGGGCGATGGCCGCCAGCATCTCGCGCCGAATCGCGGGCTTCCCGTGCCAGAAGGGCGATGAGGACAGATTGATATGCACCGCCGGCTGCTGGCGCATCAGCTCTTCCATCGGATCGATTTTGTAAAGGCGCCGGGGCCAGAAGTTCTTGTCGTTCCAGGCGTCCTCGCAGATGGTGATAGCCAGCCTCACACCGTCCAGTTCCACCACTTGCTGCGGCCGGGACGTGGCAAAGTAGCGCTGTTCATCGAATACGTCGTAGAACGGCAGCAGCCGCTTGTGCTGTTCGAGCAGCAGATGGCCGCCCTCCAGCAGAACGGCGGCGTTGACGGCAGGCTTACCACTCTCGCCCCCGGCCGGTAGGGCCACGCCCGCCAGCACGGCGGTTTGCAAGTCGCGGGTAGCCGCGGCTAACTCATCCACTGCCGTGCGGCAGCGGGCCAGGAAACTGGGCTTTTCCAGAAAGTCGGCCGGAGGATAACCGCAGATCGCTAGCTCGGAGAAGACGGTGAGCCGCGCGCCCAGGGCCGCGGCGCGCCGGCTGGCCACGACAATCTTTTCAAGGTTTCCGCTGAAATCCCCGACAGTGGGATTGATCTGGGCCAGTGCGATCTTCACACTCCCAGTTTAATCCCACAAAACGAATGGGCCGCCTCGTTCAGAGACGGCCCATGAACCCCGAGCAAAGAATAAAGCCTACGTCCCGGTTCCAGCGAGGACCACGCCGATCGTGCGCAGGATGATCTTGATATCCAGCCAGACGCTCCAGTTCTCGATGTACGTCACATCCAGCGAGATATAGTTGTCGAACGAGGGGTCCTGGCGCGCCTGTACCTGCCACAGACCGGTGATGCCCGGGGTCACGTCCAGGCGGCGCAGGTGGCTGAGCTTATACTCTCGCACTTCGCTCCCGATGGGCGGACGAGGGCCGACAATGCTCATGTCGCCCCGTAGAACATTGAAGAATTGGGGCAGTTCGTCCAGCGAATACTTGCGCAGAAAGCGGCCCAGCTTGGTGATACGGGGATCGTTGGATATTTTGAACAGCACACCGTCGCGCTCATTCATGTGCATCATGTCGGCGCGCTGCTTGTCCGCGTCGCGGATCATGGTACGGAACTTGACGCAGCGGAAAACACGGCCCTTCTTGCCGATGCGCTCCGAGAAATAGAAGACGGGGCCGCTCGAATCCAGCTTGATGGCGATGGCGATGGCCAGCAGCAGCGGCGAAATAACGGTCAATACCAGACTGGAAAATACGATATCGACCACTCGCTTCAGCAACAGACCAAGCTCGGGCACGTGGCCGCAGTGCAGCGGAATGGTCGGGAACTGGCCTATGTACTCGATGGAACTGTTCCACACCAGACCGTCATACATGTCCGGAACCACCCGCAGGTCTACGCCATGCGCGCGAGCCTGCGTCAGAACGTTGTGGACGATCCCCCGCTCACAGGGAGCGGTGAAGAAGATTTCATCCACAAATTGCCTGCGCGCATGCTGGAACATCGTGTCGAGTGTCCCCACCACGTCGCCGGAGGCCGCGGTAAAACCGGAACCGGCGTCCGGAAAGTCGATGAAACCCTTGAAGGTGTAACCAAGATTACGGATGCTCTCCAGGTGATGGCGGAGTGCATGGGCCTCAGGCCCGGTGCCTACGATGAGCACATTGCGGGTGCCCACGCCGCGCTCGAAGCGCCGGTTGAGCAGCACGCGGTAAACCAGGCGGCGCAGGCTGAGCGAAATGGTCACCAGCCCCACCGTGATCAGCACGATGCTGCGGGGAATGTCCTCGGCGTGAACCAGGTACAGTGCGCCGGTGAGCAGAAGGCCGGAGGTCAAGCAAGCCTGCACGCTTAGCCTCTGCTCATGCAGAAAGCCGTTCAGGCGCGTTGGGGAATACAAATGCAACCGCCGGCTGGTGATGATGAGCGAGATCGTATATCCGCACAATAGGGCCAGAAGAATGCCCATCGAACGGCCATGAATGAGCGTGCCGTGCCAGAACCCCTTTGCACCAGCCACCGGCCCTGTATGAAATTCGTACAGTGTCGCGAGTGTCGCCGCCCCAAGGATCGTGATTCCATCCACAACCATCCATAGCTTGAGGGCGCCCCGTGCGCTGCGTGCGGACTTTGCCGCCGTTCCCGCCCATTCAGGGGCGGATGTGACTGAAGCTGAAACTCTTTGCCAGAATTCCGATGTCGCCATACGCGTTTCGCAGACCTCAATACTTTCAAACACCAGGGAGGTAATAGGGGGGCATCCCCCGAAAGAACCAAGCAAGAAAACAAAACAACAAAACGAAAAACTTGTGTGGCGGAACGCCGGACCTGATTATTGGACACCCCTTTTTCGTTCCTGGTTACACCAAACTTAACGCAGCCCAACCGGTAGCCTGCAATGAGCCCTCGCGGCCTGGTCCTGCCACGTCAGCACTCTCATTCCGCTTACCCATCGCCGGCGCCAGACAACCTTTTCCTTCATGTCGGCTGTGGAATTGTTTTGTGACAGTTTGGACATAAAATCGACGACTTTGCATGTGGCGCGTACTTTCCTCTGTCGAATAAAGCCTGTCGTCATCGCCTGATGGCAATCACGTATGACTGCGATCGGTTTCGTCCGATCGTATGAAAGCGGAACACGATAAACGGAACCCCATCCTCTACTGTTGATGAGGATGGAAACCATTGATAACAAACCAATTATACCAAACCTTGCCTGGTACGGCGTCCCCACTTTCCTGGGTTGTTTTCCAACAAACTTCTCTGCCAAAGTTGGGGGAAACCGACTCCTCAAGCATCGCCCGGCGTACCGGAAAATGGCAAGAAAAATCGTATGATTCCATGGTTACTAGATGCTTAATAACTCAGGTTACTAAATGGCAAAATAACTCATTCCGAAGGTAATAGAAATGCGTCCAGCATCAGAAACTTCTGAATATGCGGGTCCGGTGACGCCAAAAAATCCTTGAGCGATCTGAAGAACTGGGCGCGGCCCTGATCGAGGAACAGCACCATGTCGGCGAGCCGCTCGGCAAACCGCACATCGTGGGTGACGACGATGCTGGTCTTGCCAAGATGGTGTTGGAGAATCTCAATCAGATCGCCGAGGCGGCGGGCGATGATGGGATCGACCATTGTAGTTGGCTCGTCGTAGAGGACTACATCGGGCTCCGCGGCGAGAGCGCGGGCGATGGCCACGGCGCGTTTGCGTCCGGTCGAGAGGCTGGCCGGCAAGGCATCGACCACGTCCTCGGCGCCCACCACGTCGATCAACTGTTCGACCTTCTCCTGTATCTGGTCCTCCGTGAGGCCGCCGCGTTCCCGCAACGGAAACGCGACGTTCTCGCGCACGCTCAGCGAATCGAAGAGCGCCCCGTTCTGGAAGACCATGGTCACCCGTTTGCGGATGGCCCGCAGGCCCTCTTCACTCAGTGTGGTAATCTCCTGGCCTTCGACGCAAATGGAACCTTCATCGGGCTTGAGAAAACCCATCAGCATACGCAGGGCCACCGACTTGCCCACGCCGCTGCGCCCCAGAATGCAGAGCGTCTGGCCGCGATCCACCGAAAAGCTCACGTCCTCCAGAACCGATCGGCCATCAAACGAGATGCCGACGTGACTGAACGAGATGATGGGCTCGGGCGGCGCGGCGGCCGGCTGCCCGGTGCGCTCCCACTCGCCGTCTTGGATTCCGCCTAGCCTCTCGGAAAGCTCAGGAATCAGCGTCTCTGAAAGCTCCGGATTGAAGGAAGAGTCGGACATCGCCGTAGAATCAGCTTACGCGACTGGAGTCGTGGCAGTATACTCTCGGCAATTGGGGCGAAATATGGGTTTGGTATTTCAATCGCTGCCGGAGGATGGGGCATGGGTGAGAATACGAAAGCTGCTCGGTATTCTTCTCGGCTTTTACATTTTGGGTATGATCTGTCTTTTTGCATTTCAAAGAAGCTTGTTGTATTTTCCCAGCCATATCTATGTGCCGGTGAGCGAAGCGCACGCAAACAGAGCTTTCCAGGAAATCTCCGTGAGAACGGAAGACGGGCTTGATCTGAAGGCCTGGTACGCGCCGGCGACCAGCAAGCCATTCACCTTCGTTTTCTTTCACGGCAATGGGGATAGTTTGTATACCGCGTCGCCTATCGCCGACCCTTACATTGCCGCAGGATATGGGTTTCTACTCTTGGAGTACCGCGGCTACAGTGGATTGCCGGGCAAGCCGACAGAAGCTGGGCTTTATGCCGACGGGCGGGCGTACCTGTACGGGCTGATGGCGCAAGGGGTAAAAAGCGAAAACATCATCCTCTTCGGACATTCGCTGGGAACTGGCGTTGCTGTGCAAATGGCAGAAGAATTCAACGTCGGCGGTCTCATGTTGCTGGCGCCATTTCTCTCGATTCCGAAGATGGCGCAGGTCGAGCTTCCATATTTTCCGGCGGAATATCTGGCCCTGGACCGCTTTGAGAATGTCAAAAAGATGATGAATATTCATGTGCCCGTTTTGATTGTCAATGGCGCCAAGGACCAACAAATCCCTCCCTCCCAAGGTCAGCAGCTTTATTTCTTGGCAAATGAGCCCCGGCAGTTTTATTCACTTCCAGCTCACGGCCATAATGATCTTTTTAATGATTTCGCCCCTATCGGCCTGGATTGGGCGAAGCGGCTCCAGGTGAGGAATTAGGAAAGAGTCTCATTTGCCGGCCTCTTCCAGGAAACGCACGATCGATTCGATCCCCAGCTCGAAGTTCTTCAGATGGAACTTTTCGTTGGGGGCGTGGATGTTGTCGTCGGGCAGGCCGAAGCCCATCATCACGCTGGGCATGCCCAGGTGGCGGTCAAAGTCTCCGACAATCGGAATCGACCCGCCGGAGCGGATGAAGACCGTCTCCTTGCCCCAAACCTCCTTGAGCGCGCGGGTGGCCGCGCGAATGTAGGGGTTGTCGACGGGAATCAGGCAGGGGTCGCCGGAGTGAATCAGCCGCACCTCGACATCGACGCTGGCAGGGGCGATCTTCTCGACATAGCCCTTATAGAGGGCAAAGGCCTTGGCCGGTGTCATGCCCGGAACCAGGCGCATGGAAACCTTGGCCAGCGCCTTGGCGGGGATCACCGTTTTTGCGCCCGCTCCGGTGAAGCCGCCGGGGATGCCGTGCACGTCCAGCGTAGGCCGGGCCCAGGTGCGTTCCAGCACGCTGTAGCCGGCCTCGCCCACCAGTTCGCGCGAACCGACCTCGGAGATGCGGTACTGTTCTTCATCGAACGGCAGGCTACG
>Ga0181539_1004657_pt1 | contig 11616 bp, 8 predicted proteins | sample PEATcosm2014_Bin_46_FD_119767 | JGI IMG/M metagenome (GOLD analysis project Ga0181539, IMG submission 119767) | Peatland microbial communities from MTU Mesocosm Facility, Houghton, MI, USA - PEATcosm2014_Bin23_60_metaG | ecosystem: Environmental > Terrestrial > Soil > Wetlands > Peat | place... | reverse complement strand
GCCTGGGCCACCAACTCGGCAGGCTCGGCCCCAGGCTGGGTGAGAATCTTGGGGTACTCGATGTAGTCGAAGGCATCGGCAAGGACCTGGTCCGTCGACTCGTGCGGGCGGCAGCGCAGCGCTTTGAGCGACGAATTGCCAATGTCGATTCCCCACACGGCATCGCTTCTGGCCATTGGGATTTTCCTGCTTTGTCTGCGTCAGCAGTCGAGGTTGAGAACCGCGGGATCAAACACGGCGCCAAGCCGCACACAGGGACAGGGCGGTCGAGATGACGTCCCTTGCGCCGCTGTTCCGGTTCTACCTGAGGCCGAAATGGGCCAATATAGATGTGACGGCAGCACCGGCTGCTAGCCTCTCCTACTCACCAATCTATCCCGCCTGCCCCCAGGATGTCAACCGATTCCTCGCGGTACAAACGAAGAATACCGTCCATACGCAAGAATTGCTTCAGCATGACAGAGATCGGTCCTGGCAGGTTATGCTTCAGCATAACGGAAATCGGTCTTGGTAGGATGCTTCAGCATAACGGAAATCGGTCTTGGTAGGTTATGCTTCAGCATAACGGAAATCCGTCTTGGTAGGTTATGCTTCAGCATAACGGAAATCCGTCTTGTTATGCTAAAGCATAACCTACTTGACCGAACCGCATCCCACGGATACCCCCCACGAGGTAGCACTCGACTTCGCACGCTCCAGCCGTTATCGTGAAGGCTGCGGCAGCCGGACCCGGGCCGCGTGGCACCGCCCTAAGTTGTTTTTTACCATGACCTTTGATCGCCTGACCGTACTCCTACCCTGCCATAACCTCGAGGACCTGTCGCTGGAGCGGCCGGCCGAGGAGTCGGACGAGTTGCTCTCCGCCTGGTCGGCCTTGTACCATCCGGCGCTGCTGCACCACGCCAAGGCCCTGCCCCATTGGGCCCAGGCCAGTGCGCCGCCCGAAGATCCGGCCGCCGCGCTGACCATGCTGCCGCGGCCTGCCGAATCGTTGCTCCCGGCGGACTGGCTGGATCGGGCCTTGGCCGGCGGCGCGGCGGTGGTCCGCCAGCAGACCGGACGGGAGGTGATGGTCGCCGAGGCGCTGGCCCGCCTGCCCGACGAGCCGCCGAGCTTCGATCCGGGCCTGGTGGAAGATTTTCTGGCTCTCGGTTTCTGCCATTTCCTGGTTGAGTTGCTCACCCGACGGCTTCGCTACATGAGCAATCTCGACGAGTCGCGATTTCAGGAGCGGACTCTGGCCGCCGCTCAGGAGGCGGCCGATGGCCGGGACGAGGCGGCCCGGGAGCATTTGCACAGCGCCTTTGATTTGCTCACCGAAGCCCGGGAGTACTTCTATCCGACCGAGACCACCCTGCTGGACCTGACCCTGGTCGCGCCGACGACCATCGGGCCCTCGCTACGGGCGGAACTGGCGCGGGGCGGTCCACTCAATCTGCTGCTCTCCGGCCAGACCCTCCAGCGGATGGCCCAACGCGAGCCGCAGACCCTGGCCGCGATCCGCGAGGGCCTGGAAAAGGAGCAACTGACGATCATCGGCGGCGAATTCGACGAGCGGGAGTTGCCGCTGATGACCCATGAGGCGATCCTCGACCACCTTCGCCGCGGTCTGGACGGCTATCAAGAACACCTCGGCCGCCGGCCGGAGATTTTTGGACGGCGGCGGTTCGGGCTCACGCCGCTGTTGCCCGGCATTCTTCGCCGCCTGGGTTTCTTGGGCTGTCTGCACTTTACGCTCGACGACGGCCAGTTTCCCACGGGAAACCAGAGCCGGATCCGTTGGGAGGGCCCTGACGGCGAGGCGATCGAAGCCCTGGCCCGGCTCCCGCTGGATGCCTCGAAGGTGGAGAACTTCCTGCAATTGCCGGAGAAACTAGGCCGGGCCATGGATGTCGACCACGCCGCCAGCGCGGTCTTCGCCCACTGGCCCGGGCAGGTCAGCCCCTGGTACCGCGACCTCCAGCGGATGGCCCAATACGCGCCGGTGCTGGGCCGTTTCGCCTCGGCGGCCGACTGCCTGCGCCGCACGGAGTACGTCGGCCAGCAGACCCGCTACAAGGCCGACCAGTATCGCTCCGCCTATCTGCGGCAGGCCGTCGAGTCCAGCCAGGCCGATCCCATTTCGCGCTGGACCCGTTACTACCGCCGCCTGGCCCAGGCGGAAACCGCCGACCGGCTCCAGTTCCTGGCCGACGCGGTGAGCAACCCTATGGGCCCGCCTGGCCCGGCGAACATCGCCCAATTACGGGCCGAGATCGACCGGGCGGTCGTTGCGCCAGCGGAAGAAACGGCGTCGCTGGACGAAGCGTTGGCCGCGGCGGTCCAGGAGTCACTGGGGCATTTCTCCGACTCCTTGGGCCGGCAGGGTCAAACCGCGGGCTACACGCTGGCCAACGCCAACACGTCTTCCCGGCGGGTCGTGCTGGAGGCCGCCGACCTGGCAGGGCTCCCGGCGGTCGGCGGGGCCGTGCTGGCGGCCCAAGAGGCGGCCGGGCGGAAAGAGGTGCTCGTCGAAGTGCCGCCCCTGGGCTTCGCCTGGGTTGCCGCCTCGCCGGCCGCCCCCGCGATCCAGAAATCGTCCTTCTGGAGTCGTGCGAAGAAAGACGAGGATCCTCCCCTGGTGACGGGAAACGTCCTGCGCAACGAGTTCCTGGAATTGGCCATCGATCCGATCACCGGCGGGATCAAGGCGATCCGGGCCGGGGGACGCCGCGAGAACCGCCTGGGCCAGCAGATCGCCATGCGGATCAGCCCATCCGGCGGAGGAACTGAGGGAAAGGGAGGCGATTCGCCGTACACGGTCATGGCGGCCGACAAGATCACCGTCGTCTCGCCCGGCCCGCTGGCCGGCAAGGTGGCCAGTCGCGGGCGGCTGATGGACCGCGAAGGGCAGATCGTGGCCCGGTTCGTCCAGACCGTCACGCTCCGCCGCGGGAGCCGCCTGGTCGAGGTCGAGATCGAGTTGGACGCCGATCGCCAGCCGGGGCCGGATCCTTGGGAGTCGTACTACGCCGCCCGATTCGCCTGGGGCAATGAGGCGGCGGAGCTGGTCCGCGGCGTCGGCCTGACCGGCGAGGCCACGGAAGGCAATTTCGTCGAGGCCCCACAGTTCCTCGATCTTCGGCTGGACAACGCCCATACCACGATCTTCACCGCCGGCTTGCCTTACCACCGCCGGTTCGGCGCTGGCAAGCTCGACACGCTGTTGCTGGTCCGCGGCGAGACCTCGCGAAGATTTCGCTTAGGGATCGGCTTGGACTTGCCCCATCCGGCCCCCATGGCGATGGACTTTCTTGCCCCGGACCTGATCCGTTCCCAGTCGCCGCCGCCGCGGTCGCCCTTCGGCTGGTTGTTCCACCTGGATGCGAAGAACGTGGTCGCCACCCATTGGGAAACGATGGCGGCCCCCGACGGCCAGGCAGGGCCTGCCGCAGCGGGGCCAACCGGGTTCCGCGTGCGGTTGCTGGAGACGGAGGGACGCGGTTGCCGAATCGGTCTGCGATCGTTTCGCGCGTTGGCTGCCGCCCGGCTGCGGGACGCCTCCGGCTCCGAACCGGTCGCGCTCGAGGTAGCCGGGGACCTGCTCACGGCAGAGGTCCCGGCCAACGGTTGGATCGAGGTCGAGGCGGAGTATACCCCCTCTCCCTCCGGGAGAGGGCCGGGGTGAGGGGAATAACGCCAACAGGTAGGTTATGGGCGGGTGACAGGTCGGTTTTCGTGGCGGAGAATTGGCGTCCGAATCTGTTCCTGGGGGTGCCACGGTTGGCTTGCCCAACCGTGCTGTCGACACTGCTGGACAAGCCAGCAGTGGCACCCAATCCCGGCACAAGAACGGGAAACTCGCATTCCCAGCCGTGGCCGAGTCTTCACCTCCCCAGGTTACCGGTGTTATGCTGAAGCATAACCTACGGTTTGCCGGGACCGCATCGGATGATCATCACGATTGACGGACCTGCCGGAGCGGGGAAGAGCACGGTGGCCAAGGCGCTGGCCCGGCGGCTCGGCTTCCGCTACCTGGACACCGGCTCGATGTATCGGGCCGTGGCGCTGGCCGGTTGGCGGCGGGGCGTCGATTGGCAGAAGCCGGAGCAACTGGCCGACATCGCCTGGCAGGTCCGGCTGGAGGTCCGTGAGGACCGAATCCTCTTGGACGGCGAGGATGTGACCGAGGTGGTCCGGAGCAGTGAAATCACGGCCGTAACGCGATTCTCCGCCGACAATCCCCAGATCCGCCAACGGCTGGTGGAGCTCCAGCGGCGGGTGGCCGAGCGGGACAACGTGATTACCGAGGGCCGCGACCAGGGCACGGTGGTCTTTCCCCACGCGGACTTCAAGTTCTTCTTGACGGCCAGCCCCGAACAGCGTGCGGCGCGCCGCCAGAAGGATCTGTCGGCCCAGGGCGAGTCGCGTTCGCTGCCGGAGATCCTGGCCGACATCAATCGGCGTGATAAGCAAGACGTCAGCCGGCCCGTCGGGCCCTTGCGCCGCGCCGACGACGCGATGGAAGTCGATACGGATCGCAAGACGGTGGAAGAAGTTGTAGACTGCTTGGAGCGCCTCGTGCGTCATCGCCCCCCCTCCGGAAGAGGGTCAGGGTGAGGAGTCCCGCCATTGCCATCTTCTCCCGCTACGAAAGCGATGAAACGTCCTTCCGTAATCCACTGGTGTTGGTACAACTTCTCGAAGCTCACGTTGCAGGCCTGGGAGTCGGTCTATTTCAATCCGCGCTACTCGGGCGTGGAGAATATCCCTGCCACCGGGGCCGTGCTGATGGTCTCCAACCACCAGAGTCATCTTGATCCGCCTCTGATTGGATCGGGATGCCCGCGGATGATGAACTACATCGCCCGCGACACGCTTTTCCGTTTCAAGCCCTTCGGCTGGCTGATCCATTCGTACAACGCCATCCCTATCGATCGGGACGGGACGGGGATCTCGGGCATCAAAGAGACGCTGAAGCGGTTGAAACGGGGCCAGATCGTGCTCGTGTTCCCCGAGGGGACGCGGACCCGGGATGGGAACGTGGGCAAGTTCCGGCCGGGCTTTTCGTCGCTGGCGGTCCGCAGCAAAGCGGCGATCCTGCCGGTGGCCATCGAGGGGGCTTTTGCCGCTTGGCCTCGCGGCCAGCGTTTCCCGCATCCCCGGCCGGTACGCGTCCATTACGGCCCGCCGATCCTGCCCGACGACGCCCGGCGATGCGAGGAACGGGAACTGGTCGAGGAAGTCCAGCGGCGGGTTGGCTATTACCACGCCCGGCTGCGGCAGCGGCTTACTGGCGACGCTTCGCCGCGGCGTTCTTGACGAACGCCACGAGCACCTGGAACGCAGGGCACTTCTTGGCCACCTTCTTAAGGTCGAGATGCGCCGCGATCCTCTCGTTATCGGTACGGTGGAAATATCGTTGTTTGCGTTTGCTGTCGCGGCTCAGATTCTCCAGGCGTTCCTTGGGGTTCACGATGCTTTCGGGGCTTTCGATTGGCTCCGGGTGCCACGACGTGATGATCTTCGACGCGCACTCGATATCCGCCAGTATCCATGCCTCCAATTCCTGCACGGGGATGACGATGCAGCACTCTTCGCCCAACCCGGAGAGCCCGACGATCCGCTGCGTTACCAAGTTCCTTTTTGGCGCGGGATCGGGGCCGTCGGCGTCTTGGCAGACGATGAAACGCGTAACACCGAGCGTCTTGAATGTCCCCAAGTCCTTAGCGCCCTTATTGAGAAGCTCGCCGGAGCCGCCATAGCCTTTCGTCCTCACAGGCAACCGGTCGTCGCCGGCAAGCTTCCTGACAAGGACTTTGAGCGTCCCGGCATCGGACTTGCCCTCTGCGAGGATGCCGTACACGATCCTAGTCCTCGGCAACCATTTCCAGGAAGTCCGCCAACGTCCCCTCCTCCTTAAGATACGTGGCGGCGGCCCCCAATTCTTGTCGGGACAAAGGCCGGACCTTGGTTTCTCCCTCTTCCATCGTCACCAGCCGGATCGCTTCCGGCGGGACGGCGTTGAAGACGGCGGCGGAATGGCTGGCAATGATGACTTGGCTTTGGTCGGAGTAGCCCTGTAAAATGTCGATAAGCTTCCAGAGAAGCCCTTCATGCACGCTCTCTTCGGGGTGCTCAAGCAGCATCACCGCAGAGTGATCGTAAATCAACGACGTAATGATGCCGACCACTCGTCGGGTGCCGGACGACAGTTCGTGAAAACTCAAAGCCGCATCCGGATTTGGCGGCGACCCTGAAATCGGCGTGAAGCCCAGGTAGTAGAACCTTTTCTGCCCCTCCGGCGATTTCGCGTCGACTGGAACTTCCTCGACCTGAATATCCACTAATCCCAAGCCGTTTGGCCCGAGCAACTGCTGAGCTTCAGTGAACTCGTCGCGCCGTGTCAAGTTCATGTCCAATAGCCGCATCGGCGCGCCGCTGCTGGGGGCATGGGTAAAGTGGCGCTGGGTAAGCCAATGATCGTACGCGGACTGGGTGACAATCGTGGCCCCGTCGTCCCTCGGGTCGACGAAACCGACGTCGGATTCCAGGGGGTAGTACTGGACCGCCCCAAGGTCTTGCAGCAGGGGTCGCAGCAGGCGAACAGCCTCTGATCGCGGCGGGAGGACAGAAACGAGAACGGGCATAGAAGGCACGCTTGAATCGATGCGTGCCGTCGTCCCGTCGGCGAGCGTCACGTCGCCTCGCTGGCGGGTGAACAGCTCCTTTCGGGTACGGTCGCCCTGCTGGCAGCACAAGGTCTCTGTGATGTCGGGTTCCGCGGCCGACGGGCCAGGGTCGAGATCGACCTTCATTTCAAAACAGTAGTCGTACGTGTCTTCGCCGACGACGTTTCGCACCGCGAACGCGTCCGCCCAGAATAGCGCGCGAGTCGGCGACGTCGCGTTGCTGGTCAGCCAGAAGATAGCCTGAAGGATATTTGACTTCCCGGCAGCGTTCCGGCCGACCAGCACCGTGAGGGGTCCCAGATCGTCAAGAACCACGTCGTGGCACGAGCGAAAACCCTTAATCACAACACGTTTGAGCATGTCAGATCGTCGTGGCTAAAGCAATCGCGGACTCCGGCCGAATGACAAACAGAATGGCCGTCAGCCCGATCGGGTGGATAGCAGACGTAATCGCCCCCACTGAACAATCTTAAGCGGCCGCTGAGGAACTATACCACACGCGCAACGCGCGACCAAGACCCCCTCGGTTGGCCACTCAGATACTACCCCAAGACCCAACCTCTCTTGACGCGATGAATCGTTTCGGGTACAAGCTGCCCGTCGATTTCTCCTCTGTTTTCGGCTCGTCCCGGGATAAGGGTCCGTTCGGACCTTGCGCCGACCATGCCGCGCCAAGACCTCCAGCACGAAGAACTTTCGGACGAAACAACGCCGCTGGGCGGTCGTTTCGCACGGCTGGCGGGCTTCTTGAAACGCATGGTGGGCAGATCGCGGGCGGAACCGTCGGCCACGCCGTCCGAAGATCGTGAGATGAAAGAAGTTCCGACCGAGGACGCGGTGCCCGCCGGTCGTTTCGGGCGGTTACTGGGTTTGCCGAAATCGGTCGTCGGCTGGTCCCGGGCCCATCGATGGACGGCAGCCCTGATCGGACTGGCCTGCCTGGCTTCGCTGGGCGGCGTTGTGGCCGCCAGACTGCTCCTGGTCTCCCGGGCGCCGGCCGCGCCTAAACTGGACTCCGAGCTGCTCTTCCGCACCCTCCACCAAGGCAACTACACCGAAGCCAAGCGGCAGGCCGAGGAATTGCGGCGTCAACCGCAGGCCACCGGCGCGATGATCGCCACGGCAGCCTTCATCCTTGGGGCAGCAACCTCCGCCGAGGCCGATCAGATCTGGGGCGGCGACAAGAGGGCCTTCTACCTCCTGGCCGCCCGATATTTGGAAGAGGCGCGGGACCGGGGATTCCCCGACGGGCGCCAGGGCGAAGGGAGCTACCTTCTGGGCCGATCTCTCGCGCTGGGCGAGCAGTACGCGGCCAGCCGGCCGGTCTTGCTCGCAGCCCTGAATCTCTACCCGCCCAAGGCCGCCGAGATCCACGGGCTGCTGGCCGGCGCTTACCAGCACGACGCCAACCCCATGCTCGCCGAAGCCCTGGAAGAGACCTCCCGCTACTTGAACCAACCGGGCTTGACCGATGCGCAGCGTTACGCGGGACTCTTGCAGCGGGCGGAGATCCTACTGGAGTCGGGGAAGATCGCGGACTGTGTCAAGACGCTCGACCGCATTCCGCAGAACGCCGGCGGCCGCGATGAAGTGCTCGTGCTCCGCGGCCGGGTTGAGATCGAACAGGCCCGGGCCATCGGCAGGTCCTCTCATGGACCCGCCGAGCAGTTCCAGGCCCAGAAGCACTACCAGGCGGCGTTGACGACGCTCCGCGTGGTGCGGGCCTCGGCGACCGTTACCACCTTGGCTGCCCGCAAGGCGATGTACCTGATCGGCATCTGCCTCTTGGAGACGGGAGACCGCCGCGCGGCCCTGGTACAATTCGGCCGCACGGCCGAGGAGTACCCGGCGACGCCTGAATCGCTGGTCTCGGACCTGGAGACGGCGGAGATTTCGCGGTCCTTCGGCCATGACATCGAGGCCTTGGTCGCCTATCGCCGCGTATTGAAGGCGGTCGAAAGCGCCGGGGGCTTCAGCAATCCCTGGATCAGCCTCGACGTGCTGGGGAAGCGGATCCTGGCGGCTTACCACGCCTATTACGAGGCGGAAAAGTACGGCTTTTCGCTGGAGTTGGCGCAGCATCTCCACCCGCTTCTCCCCGAGACCCGGCAGGTCGAGGCGACCGCCGAGAGTTACCGCGCCTGGGGACGCAGCCTGCTGGCGCAGTCCGATCGCTCGGCCCCGGACCAGGCCGGCCGGTTGTTGCACGACGGCCGCCAGCAGCTTCGCCGGGCGGGCGTCGCCTTTGCACGGTTGGCCGCCCTGCGCACCACCGGCAAGGAATACCCCGAGGACCTTTGGGCCAGCGGTCAGTGTGCCATGGAAGGGCAGGACTATCTCGGGGCCGTCGACGTCTTCCAGCAATACCTCAACACTCGCACGCAGGACCGCAACGGTCGCGTGTTGGTCGATCTGGGCGACGCCTGCCTGGCCCTGGGCCGCACCCACGAGGCGGTGCGCTGGCTCGACGAGTGTGTCCGCGCGCATCCCCGCGACGCGGCCTCGTACCGCGCGCGGTTGGGTGAAACCCGGGCCCTCATGGAGCTAGGCGAGACGGACCGGGCCGAGAAGCTCTTGCAGGAAGTGCTCGACGGCGACTTTCTCGCGCCCAGCAGCGAGGAGTGGCGCGACGCGCTATTCGCCCTGGGACACCTGTTACACGCGGCCGGCCGTTACGAGGATGCTGCCCGCCGCCTGTACGAGGCGGTCACCCGCTATCCGCAGTCGCCGCAGTCGCTGGAAAGTTTGTACTTGCTGGGCGAATGCCACCGCCAGACCGCGAGGAAGACCCAGGAGAAGCTGGTCACGGAGCTGATCGAGGAAGGACGCCTGGCCGGGTCGAAAAAGATTCGCCAGAATCTCCTCCTGGCCATTGACGCGTTCCGGCGGGTGCAAGAGCGTCTGGCCGATCGCCAAGCGGGCCACGAGTTGTCGCCCCTGGAACGGGTCCTTTTCCGCAACACCTACTTCACCATGGGCTCGGCCCAGGTCGAGCTGGGGCAGTACGAGGCGGCAATCAAGACCTACGCCACGGCCATCAGCCGCTACCAGAACGGTCCGGAGTCGCTGCCGGCCTACGTCGAACAGGCGCGGATCTATCGCCTGCTGCAAAAGCCGGACGAGGCCCGCACCGTCCTCGGCCAGGCCAAGCTGACGCTCTCGCACCTGAAAGACGACAAGCGTTTCACCGAAACCACCAATTATTCCCGGCGAGAGTGGTCCGAATTGCTGGACCATTCTTGATCGCGAAGACCATACCGTACTCGTCACGCTCTGCGTGACGCAGGATCTCACGCGGAGCGTGAGCAGTACAAACCTCACGCGGAGCGTGAGGAGTACGTTAGAAAACTTGACGGTAATTGTTAACCCAGTTTTGGCCCATGACCACGACCACCGCCTCGGAAACCGACCTCCTGGCCCAACTGATCGGCCGCAAGCGGGATTGCCTGGTGCAACTGCGCGACCTGGGGCCTCGCCAGCTCGCCTTGGTGCGGGAAGGAAGCATGACGACGCTGCTGGACCTGTTGTCGGCCAAGCAGCGGCTGCTCTGGGAGCTGCAAAAGCTGGAGCGCCAGCTCGATCCGTTCCGTGGGCAGGAACCGGCCGCCCGCCGCTGGCCGACAGCCCAGGCGCGGCAGCAGACCGCCCGGCAACTCGCGGAGTGCGAGGCGCTGTTGGTCGAGATCGTCGAGCACGACAAGCAGAGCGAAGAGGAATTGATCCGCCGCCGTCAACAGACGGCAATCCGGCTTCAAGGCGTTCATGCCGCCAGCCGCGCCCGTGGCGCGTACCTGGCCCCCGGCCGCAACGCCTCCAGCCGCTTGGACCTTTCATCGGAGAAATGAGAGAGCGATCAACGGGATGCCTGATAGCTGCCCGCTGACGAGCGACCAATGACCACCAACCCCCAACCCCCGACCCCCGACATGAGCGAAGAGACGGTCCTTGCCGGCGCCTTGCCACTGGACGCCCGTGCCGATCTGGAGACGGTGCTGGCCGCCTGGCACACGGCCACCTTGCGGTTGGAGCAGACGCACGAGGCCTTGCGGGCGGAGGTGCAGCGGCTGACCGACGAGCTGGCGCTGAAGAACCGCGAGTTGGCCCGCAAGAATCGCCTGGCCGACCTGGGGCAGATGGCCTCGCACATTGCCCACGAAGTCCGCAACAATCTCGTTCCCGTGACGCTCTACCTGGGCCTGCTGCGGCGGCGGATCTCCGCCGATGCGGGGAGCCTGGAAGTGCTGGACAAGATCGCCGCCAGCTTCACGGCGTTGGACGTGACGGTCAACGACCTGTTGAACTTCACCGCCGACCGCGACCCGCATTGGCGGACGTTCGCCGTCAAGGATCTGGCCGACGAGGTGCTGGGGTCGCTGGCGCCGCAACTGGCCGCCCAGCGGATCCAGGCGGAAGTGACGGCCGGCGAGGGCCTGCGGGTGACGGCCGATCGCGACATGCTCCGCCGCGCGATCCTGAACCTTGTGCTCAACGCCCTGGACGTGATGCCCTGCGGGGGAACGCTTGCCCTGGATGCCGTCGAGGACGAGCGTGGCGTGTCGATCTCGGTAGGCGACACCGGGCCGGGGATGTCGGAGGAGGGCCGCCGGCGGGCCTTCGAGCCGTTCTTTACCACCAAGCCGGGCGGCACGGGCCTGGGCCTGGCCATCGTCTACCGCGTCGCCGAAGCCCACGGCGGTCAGGCGGCCGGAGAAAACCAACCCGCCGGCGGCGCACGGTTTACCATTACCATTCCCCATCCCATCCGGGAGGCCGCGGCATGAAAGCGAGCGAGAGCTTCGGCGATGCGATGGATCGTGCGACGGCGGCCGGCGGTTCCGCTCCGGCACGACCCGGCTCCGGGCGCGACGTGCCCGGCCGCGTGCTGGTGGTCGACGACCACCTCGACGCCCGCGAGTCGATGGCCGACGTGCTCCGCCAGGCGGGT
>Ga0181539_1004649_pt1 | contig 11624 bp, 9 predicted proteins | sample PEATcosm2014_Bin_46_FD_119767 | JGI IMG/M metagenome (GOLD analysis project Ga0181539, IMG submission 119767) | Peatland microbial communities from MTU Mesocosm Facility, Houghton, MI, USA - PEATcosm2014_Bin23_60_metaG | ecosystem: Environmental > Terrestrial > Soil > Wetlands > Peat | place... | reverse complement strand
GGGAGAGAGGAGGGAGCAGCGCGAACCGGGCCAAAGACGGGGGACAGCCACGGCCGCACCCACCCACCCAGCCACCCGAGAGCCCGACCCGGCGAGGGCCGGAGCGAGCCCGGAGGCCCCAGAAAACGGGGCCAAGGGCCGAAGACGACAGCGAGGAGCGGAGGCACGAGGGGGCAGCCGAGGGGCCGGCACGAGGGGCGAGGAGGACCGCACCGAACACCGGGCACGGGCGAGCCCCCCCCCCAAGAACCCACCCACCCACCCGGGACCCCGGCGGCAAGGACGAAAGGGACCCGCCGTTAAGGCGGGGAGGCTAGGGGCCGGCCGGAAGGACACGGCAGGGGCCACGTTGGCCTACGAGGGGCTGCGGCCGGCGGGTGGTAGGTCAGGGGCTACGGGGCGGTGTGGGGGGCGGGGCGGCGGAAGTGGGTCAGGTGGTGATTCGAGAGGCTGTGGCTGGCGGAGGCGTGCTGGGGTAGGCCCTGTGGGCGAGGGCGAGTACCCGCCCGCACTCGTGCTCATATTCGGCGAGGTGGACCGGGCAGAGCTGGACGATGTGGTCGGTGGCAGCTTGCATGCATCCCCCACGCCGGCAGGTGACGATGCGTCCCGGACACGGGAGGTAGGGCTCGGCGGATTTGCCGGCCATGCTCAGCGGCTCACCAGCAGCGGGTGGATGCCATGGGTTGGAGCGCCGGTCTCGACCAGCACGTGGGTGGTGAGGGGCGGAGCAGGTCCAAGGCGAAGGGTTCAAGCACCGCGCCGGCCCCATCGTCTTCGTCTCGCCAGCGCCCGCTCATGATCTCGGCGTTCCTGCGATCGTTGCTGCACGAACAGGATTAGGAGTACGACACCAATAGCGAGCCTCTTGAGCCACTTCATCGTTCAGACTCGCCCGAAGAAGGATTGAGCTCGTCGGGTTGCACCCATGGGAGTTGTCCCCACGGCCCGGGGATCGATGTGAGATCGAAGCCATATTGAGTGGCGACAGCCGGCATTATGCGTTCCGTCAGGAACATGGAAACCGTGCTCGTATAGATGAGCATCCACGTAGCCGGTTCCCGATCCGGTCCCTCGGCGAAGGCGATCGCAGCTTTGACGAAGCGTGCGAGGTCCTGGTCGGAGGCCTCCGTGATCAGTGCTTGTGGGTTGTCGATGACGTCGATCTCGGCCATGACGGCTCGCAAGAAATCGGTCTCAAACGGCTCGATGGCTTCGAGCGCTTCCCTCGGTACCTGAGACGACGGTCCAATCATCATCTGAGCCATCCCCGAGATTGACGTCGCCAAGTCGAGATCGTCGACATCCTCGCCTGCGGCCAAGTCCGCGAGGGGGAGCAGCGTCCCTTCAGCCGCGAGCGCCGGCTCCTCAGTACGCTCGGCGTGCAGCTCCCCATAACGCTCGGCCTCGTCGAGCTGGGCAGCTTCGCCGTCCTCGTCGAGCTTCTTGCCTTCTCGGAGTGGCACGTCGTAGACCGAGCGGAGTAGAGCGCTGTCGCTCGACTGAGGATTTGCAGTCAGGCCTTCGACAAGGCGATCTGCCATCGGGTCCATCGGTGTGCCCCTTGCGAAGATCATGTTCACAACGGTGTCGGCCGTGCCGTTTTGGTCTCGCCAGTCGTGTCTCTTTTCGCCTGTTGCCAGGAGGGTCTCCCGCACTCTGTCGCAGTAGACGCCGGCACGGCCCAAGCGGTAGGCGTCCCTGTCGGGACCACCGCGCTTTCGCCCTTTCACGATGTAGGGCCTGAGGGTTTCAGCCCACTCCACCAGCTCGGCCCGACTGGCACCCACGCGGGGGCCGAGATGCTCGTCGAGGCGAGCCTGGATTGTGGCAGCGGGGATGGTCTCGCCGATCGCTTCGAAGATCATCTTCGCTCTTGGTCCTGGATTGGCCATATCCCAAAGTGTACCCCATTACGTCGTGTCTCTGTGCATTCACTAGGGAGAATGGCCCCATACCCTATTAAAAGGAGAAAAGGCGCTTCCCATTTTCATACTGGGGTTCGTGACATCGGAGCAGCTCACGAGAAGGCAGGCAGAAACAGAGCCGACCCGACGGGTCGACGTGGCCCTGCCCCCCGGAGTTGTCTCGATCCTCGGTGCTGCGAACGTCCTCCTGATCGTGACGGCCATCCTCCGTCGTGCACTCGCGGGGAGGGACCGATGATTCGGCCCGATCATCGGATCGTCGTCCGCCCACGCCTTCCCGTGGGCGCGGTCGACGAGGCGCAGCGAGCTGCCGACGAGCGGGGCGTGCCGCTTGCCGACTTCCTCGGCGATGTTGTCGCCGGCCAGCTCCCGGAGACGCTCGCCGAGTTAGCACGGGAGAAGCTCGACCGGATGGGCCGACTGGCGGCGGAGCACACCGCCGCTCATGGCTGCCCCGTCGAACCCGCTTCCGCAAATGGCAGTGCCCCGGTAGTTCACCGGGGCACCTTGAACGATTTTCTCCAGACCTCGTCGAGCAACAGCATACAGCTCGACGTCCCAATGAAGGGCACGTCGAGCGATGCCGGCGCTTAAAGACCACCCGCTTCCTCGGGATCTCCGTCGGAAGGCCGACAGGGCGGCCACGCCTCGGAAGCGACCGCCAGACAATCTCATAACAGCCGCCCAGCGCGGGCTGCTCACGCGATCGAACACCAAGCCGGGCACGAGGGGCAGACAAGCCGCTGACGCTGTCACCTATCGCGCCCGTGTCGCCGACCGCGCTCCCGGCGAGACCGCCCGGCAACGGCTTGGCGTCGTCCCGACCGAGCGCTCGATGCCTGCGTTGTTCGGCGACCCGCCCCGCTGGGTCGACCTTGACAACTTGTCTCGTGCTGAAGCGCGCCGGCTTGGTCGTTACTGGCACCTCGTTAAGGAGCTGTCGGCGGGCAGGCTTTCTCCGCTCACTTTTCAGCGTCGGGTCTCGTCGTGGCAGCCGCTCCGGGGTGAGCGGCTCTTGGCAGATCCGACGGCGGTCTTTGCCCTCCTCGAAGTCCGGCGTGCCGGGGATCAAGAGTTGTTTTTTTACGAGCGAGGGCGCCGGGCATGAGCGACAAGGTGCTCGGCCAGCTCGGACAAGCGCTCGGCCTCGACCCGGTCGACATCGCCTGTCCATGGGTTTTCCATCAGGCGCTCGATGCTGCGCTCCTCCACATGTCGATCGCCGAGGTCGTCGCCGCAGTGGACGGTGGAAGCGGGCAACGGCAGGGCGTGAGATGGGGTGCCGTCTTGTTCCGTCTCCGCATGCTGCCGGCCCGAGCGGCAGAGCGCCAACGGGTCGTCGTCGAGCAGGTTGACGCTCGGGTTCGTCGCCGTGCCGCGCAGTTGGCCTCGCTCGTGGCGGACGGGCTGCCTCTCGACGCGGCGGAGGCCGAGCTACGACTCGCATTCGCCGATCCGCTCCATGCAGCCGAGGCTGAAGCTGAGCTGCACCGCCTGGTCGATTTCGTCGCAGGAGTGCTGGCGTGACTCGGACGGACCGCAACCAGCCGGTTCGGCCGCGCTTCTTGCCGCACGATCTCGTGGCCGAGGTGTGCGTGCTCGGCGACATGATGTTGTCTGCGGTCGCCATCGCTGAGATCCGTGAGATCGTCAGGCCGGAGGACTTCTACAAGCCGCAGCACGCCAGCATCTGTACGGCGATCTGTTCACTTGACGACCGGGGTGAGCCGGCCGACTCAGTGACGGTGTTCGATGAGCTCCGCTGGCTCGGGCTGGCCGATGGGATCGCTCGCTCCGACCTGCTCGGCATCCAGGCGAATGTTCCGGGGACCGGCGCCGGTCGCAAACATGCGCAGATCGTCGCTGAGTTGGCCCGCAAGCGACGACTTGCGGGTGCCGGCCACGAGATTGTAGAGGCTGCGCTCGATCCGACACGAGATGCGGGCTCGGTCCTTAGCGAGGCCGAGTCCCGGCTCGTCCTCGCTGCCGGTGAGACGATCGACGATAGGGGACCGGGGTCCGTCGACGCCGTCGTCGATCTCGCTCTTGCCCGAGCAGACGCCGCAGAACTACGTGGGGGTGGCCTCTCCGGTTTGTCGACCGGCCACGTCGATCTCGACGAGCGGCTTCGTGGGATGGAGCACAGCCAGCTTGTTGTCGTCGGAGCCCGCCCGTCGATGGGTAAGACCGCCTTCGGTCTAGGGATCGTGCTCGCGAACGCCAGGGCCGGGGTTCCAACTCTGTTCTGCTCGCTCGAAATGTCCCGTGATGAGATTGGAGCGCGGCTGCTCGCCATGGAGGCCGGGGTCTCGGTCGACGAGCAGCGCTCGGGTCGGCTCACCGAGGCTCAATGGACGCGCCTTTATGAGGCCCGAGACCGCCTGGCGACCTTCCCTCTCGTCATCGACGACCGGAGCAGTCCGACCCTGTCCGAGATTCGCCTTGTCGCCAAGGCCATGCGGTCGAAACAGGGACTTGGGCTCCTTGTTCTTGACTACCTCCAGCTCGTTCCCGGCCGGTCCGAGGACCGGCGCGAGATCCAGATCCGCGAGACGGCGGAGGGCCTGAAGGTGATCGCAAAGGACCTCGAATGCGTCGTCGTCGCCGCGGCGCAGCTCAATCGAGGCGTCGAAGCACGCGAGGACAAGCGGCCTCTCCTCTCGGATCTCCGCGAGAGCGGCGGAATCGAGCAAGCGGCCGACGTCGTGGTGTTCATCTATCGAGACGAGTACTACCACCCGGCCTCGGCTGACGCCGGCACGGCCGAGATCCTCATCAGGAAGAACCGCTCAGGACCGACCGGAATGGTCCGGCTGGCGTTCCTCCCGACTCTCGCCCGCTTCGCCGATTTGTCCTTCTCCTACAGCGGGGGGCCATCATGACCGCCCGCTGCCTTTTCTGTGGCCGGCCAGTTGTCGCTTGGCATCACGTCACGGGCCGTGCTGTGCCAGGAGCGCCTTACTTGGACAGAGCGCTCGTCGTCCCTCTCTGTAGGCGACATCACGGCCGCGAGCACGAGCTGCTGCGTCGCAATGGCTTGGACTTCCTGCCGGTCGGCGCCGATCCGCTCGGGCACCGCCTGGCCAGGGTGCTCGACCTCATTGGTCGCTGTGCTGACCACGGGCGGCCATTTGCCCTCGAACCGTGCACTCCGTACGGGAACGCGGTAGCCGGCCTCCACGTGCTGCTGCTCGAAGCCGTCGGCACCCTGGCACCAGCCCGCGAAGAGGCAACTGCATGAAGAACACGGTGACCGGGAAGAACATGATGTTGATAGCGGGCGCCGACGACTCCGTCAGCGTCGGGCCGAGCTGCCGGCACCGTGTGGCGCGGGCGAAGTACCGCCGTGCCGCAAGGAGCGAGACCATTCCTGCCGGCGCACCTCGTTATGTCGTGAACGTCCGTGGTTGGCCCGGTCTCGATGGCTGGAGACCGCCGTCTCCACCTCGTCCTTTTCACGATCGACTCTGGCAGCGCAATGGCCTCTATCTGTTTGCCGCTGCGGAGGCGGGAGCCGTCCCGAAGGCCTTTGCCTTTGGCGCAGCGCTGCTCGCCGCCGGCCCGTCGATCGTCGGCGGAGCGCTCCTCGTGCCGGACGATTTCGAAGACCGGGACCCGGCCGGACTGAAAGCGATCAGGGTATGGGTGAAGGACAATCCGCTCTCGACGACACTCGGCCCGAGGCCGTGGCAGGTGCTCACTCTCTCCCGCTTCTTCGACCCGAAGGCGAGCACCGACTGTGGGCACCTCGCATTCGCTCCGAACGCCTACACCGGCCGGACGTTCGTGCTCGGTGCCGACTTCGGGCGCTTCTTCGGCCTCACTGCGGAGCACTTCGGAGCACGCTTAGGGAAGGCCGCCGGGACGTGGGAGGTCTGGCTGCCTGGTTGGGGGATCGAACGTGACGCCGGTTGGAGCCGGGTCTCTCCCCACCGCCCATCGATCCGCCTGAAGGCTCGCCGTGTCGGCTGGCAGGTCGACTTCGGCCCGTGCGAGAAGGGTTGCGGCAAGTACGTGGACGGACGGCTCTGGCGAGGAGCGTTCGTCGACTTGCTCTCTCTTGCCTACTCGCTCGATGGCGATCGGGGTGCCGGATTCGGCGACCACCGCCGCAACGTCGGTTTGCCAGCTTTTGATCTGCCACTGCAAGTGCCGATGGACACGACGGGCGCTGCACAGGTTGCCGCCGCCATCCGGGCGATGCACGAGACAGCGCTCGCCCTCGACGAGAAGGCAGGCGACTGGTTCACCACGGCCGACGACCGGGCTGAGGGAAATGGTCGAATCGACCTCGCTCGGACTATCTCGCCCGGCGCTCTCGCCGCCGCCATCGTCGGACGGTTCGGTGTCGAGGCGCCCATCGCCAAGCTGAAGCTCACCGACGTCGAGCTGGCGGCATGGGCCGAGTCCTTTCACGGCGGTTGGTGCTCTGGGGATGAGCGACTCTTCGGCCTCCTGTTGGACTGCGTGCTCTCAGACCTCTCGTCGGCTTTCCCGATGTGCGCCAGCCTCCTCGGCTGGTGGCGCTTTGTGACCGCGGCCTCGGTGAGGCCCCAAGACATGACCGGCGTGCTGCGGGCAGTCTGCGAACGGGCGATTGGCAATCCGACCGTCGTCCTCAACCCGGCTGTCTGGCGCCGACTCGGGTTCACCCTCGTCGAGACAGTTCCCGATGGCGAACCGTGGCCGATCGAGGTGGAGGACGAGCATCGCCCCGATGGCCGTATGGAGGTCGTCCCCGTTTTCTCACCCGATCGACGAATGTTCTTCACCTGGCCGGACGTCGTGGCCGCCGCCGTCGTTTCCGGCCGGGTGCCGACCATCTTGAGAGCGACGAAGCTCGTCCCGGTCGGCCGCCAGCCCGGGCTCCGCAGGCAGCTCCCTGTTCTCCCGGATCTCGTGCTCGGTATTGGCGACGACCCGGCCATCGCCCTCGTGCGCCACCGCCACAAGGTGAAGGAGCAAGACCCCGTCCTTGGCGCCGAGCTGCGGGTAATCGTCAACGCGCTGGTGTTCGGCATCTTCGGGCGCTTCGACGAGATCCGACAGGGCTCGGACATCGGAGAGCGCCCCGGGCCGTGGAGCTACCTCCCGATCGCAAGTTCCGTCACTGCCGGCGCCAGGTTGCTCCTCGCCATCGTCAACCGGCTTGTACGAGACCGCGGCGGGATCGTCGCCTACCGGGACACCGATTCCTCGGTCATTCTCTCCTCGCCCGAAGGTGGTGGCATCGACCTTGCTGCCGGGTCGTCCGCCCGGCAGCTGTCGTGGGCAGAGGTCGACGACCTGCTGGCACTCTTCGCCCCGCTCGGCGTGTTCGGCGAGGACATCCCGGTCTGGAAGACGGAGCAGGGCAGTAGCGAGCGACCTCTCCATTCGATCGTCTACGGGGCGAAGCATCATGTCCAGTGCACGCTCGGCACGGCGGGACCGGAGATCGAGGATTGGACGGAGGCGAATCTCGGCGGGACGTACGCCGACCCGCCAGCCATGGCAGGTCGCTCCGAGGACGGCAAAGGCAGGGCCTGGTCCTTCGCCGCCGTCCGCAGGGAAGTCGACTATTCGCTCGCCCGGGTATGCGACCCTCTGCACGCTGTTCGCACCGAAGCGCTATGGGACGCCGGCCAGGCGCTCGCCTTCCCCGCTTTCCACCGCCTGTCGGTCGTCTCACCCGAGGTCCTTGACTCTCTGCCTCGGTTTCTCGGGGCCAGGCCCGGGACGGCATTCGTCCAGGCGTCTCGGGACAATCTGTACGGCGGTGAGGATCAAGGCGCCGTCGTCGCCATCGACCCGGGGGACGATCTCGCCGGCTGGCGGGACCTTGCCTGGTTCGACCTGAGAACGGGCGCTCGGGTTCCTGCCACGACAGACCGCAGGAACATCGATGCTGTCGTGCTGGCAACGCTCGACGAGAAGGCGATCGCCTGGTCCATGGCGCCGAAACACGAGCCGATCAAGGAGGTCTGGGTCGTGCCGGCGCTATTCCGTCATGTCGGGCGTGTCTCGGGTGTCCTCGATGCAGACATCGACGGGCTACCCGGGGACCTGAGGGATCGCCGCCCCGTCTACGACGACGCCGCCCGGCTGCAGGCGGTGATCGACTACGCGCAGGCGCTCGGCAAGCGGGCCTTCAGCCGTCGCACCGGGCTGAAGGCCACCGTCGCCGGACGGGCTGCCGAAGGGGAGCGGATCTCGAAGGCCAACGTTCACAAGGCGCTCCGAGCGCTCCGGGTTGACGACGGCAGCCCGCGGAGATGTGCGGCCGGGCCCTGTAAGCGCCCCGTGTTCCGTGCCGGCGCTCGGTACTGCTCGCCGAGGTGCAAGGCCACGGCGAGGAAGCGCCGGCAGCGGGAGAAGGCCACGGCAGAGAAGCGGCAGGACACGGAGGTCGCATCTTGACCACCGTCCCTGTCACGTGCCCGTCAAAGACCTACGACAGACCGTGGCTCTTCGCCGAGCATCCCGACTTCTCGGGTGACGGTCCCTTGCACGATTTCTCCGAGTGCTCGGATGCGGGCAAGTGGCTCATCTTTGTCTCATCCGGCGAGATCGACCGTATCTGGTCGCTCATTGCCACGGCGACCGAGGAGCGGTTACTCGGTCCGGTTTCCAAGTGTTCGACTGCTCTCGGCAAGGACGTACACCCTCTGCGCTCTGGCGACTACGCGATCTGCTGCTACTGCCTTGACGATGACACCGCCGGGGGCGAGGAACTGCGTCGCATCCTCGGCGCCCTACGTGACTTTGGCTTTCAGCACACGCTCCGGTTCAAACGAGATGCGACCACATTCGCCGGGCTCTATGGCCGGGGCTCGGTCGCTTACGTCTCCGGTCCAGGCAGCCGGGACTACCGCCGATCGTGATGACCATCCCTGTCCTCCGTGACTATCAGCTCGAAGCCGTCAAGGCGTGCGAGCTGGTGGCCGCAGCCGGCCAAAGCCGAGCCCTCGTGACCATGCCGACGGGCACGGGGAAGACCGTCGTCTTCTGTGAGCTGATCCGTCGCCGAGGCGGCCGTGCCCTCGTCATCGCACACAGAGACGAGCTACTCGGCCAGGCCGAAGCGAAGCTCATTGACGCCGGCATCCCGGCCAAGTCCATCGGACGGGTGCAGGCCGGCCGTGACGAGGTCGACGCCAAGGTCGTCGTCGCCAGTGTGCAGACCCTCGCCCGGGCGAACCGGAGACGTCGCCTCGTCGAGGCCTTCGCAACCGCCGGACCGTTCCGAACAGTTGTGATCGACGAAGCCCACCATTCGCCCGCCGACAGCTATGTCGCCGTCCTCGACGCCGTCTCGGGAGCGGGCACCTTCGTGACGGGCTGGACGGCGACCCCGAACCGTGAGGGCGTGACGGAGGTGTTCGGGGATCCCGTCTACGAACGGGACCTCATCGACATGATCTCGCTCCGTTGGCTCTGCGACCTCCGGGGCCTCCGGGTTGGGATCGACTTCGCCCCCGAAGCCGTCCGCCGGTCTCATGGTGACTACGTCGAGGGAGACCTCGCTAGAGCCCTCGGCAAGGCGGGCGCTCCCGACATCGTCGCCGCCGCCTGGTGCGAGCACGGCGAAGGCCGCCAGACCATCGTCTTCGCAGCCGGCGTGCAGCTCGCCCATGACACTGCTGCAGCTCTGTGGCGCCGCGGCGTACCGGCCGAGGCCATCGACGGCGCCATGCCGCTCGACGATCGACAGGCCGTCCTCGACCGCTACCGGGACGGCACGACCCAGGTGGTCGTGAACTGCTCGATACTGACCGAGGGCTTCGACCACGCAGAGACGAGCTGCATTGTCGTCGCCAGACCCACCTTGTCCTCGCTCTTGTACGCCCAGCTCATCGGGCGAGGGACCCGCGTCGCCCCGAACAAGGACGACTGCTTGATCCTCGACGTCGTCGGGGCGTCCGACCTGCACGACCTTTCGGGCCTCAGGCGGGTCGGGAATCGCTCGCCTGTCACCCTTGGAAACCTCGCAGGAGTCGGCCTCGACGACGGGGCGTCCCTCCTCGACACGGCGCTGAAGGACCGCACCCGGCGGGAGCGGCTGGCTGCGCTCCTCGGTGAGCACCAGCGCATCGTTGCCGAGAGCGTCGACTTGTTCGGCCGACGTCACCTGCGCTGGCTGTCGCTTCCAGGGCTCGACAGGTGCTATGCGATCGCTCTCGGGGATGCCGGCCACGTCGTCCTCGTCGAGCAGGAGCCCGACTGCTGGGCGATCCATGTCGTGGCGAAGGCCGGCGCCGTCGAGACCCTCGGCACCGACCTCTATCTTGACCAGGCGACGGCTCTCGGCGAGCAGGCCGCTTACTTCCACGGCACGGCCATCGCCCGTGTCAACGCACCGTGGCGTCCTCGGCCACCCTCGAACAAGCAGATCGCCTTCGCCGTTGCTGTCGGTATGCCTGCCGACTCCGCCCGGTCGCTCACGAGCGGACAGCTGAGTGATCTTCTGTCCGCCCATGACGCCGCCCGCAAGATCCGGCGGGCTCGACGACAGGGCCGGATCGCATGACCAACAACAGAAGGTCTTCACGATGAGCAAGGTTCCCGTCGCCGCACTGGCGGCTGTCGTCGAGGGGGCAACGGGCACGACCTCCGGGCGACCGTCCGACCGCAGCAGCTCCGCCCCGGCGCTCGCACGGTCGCGTCCCTACGGCCGTTGTTATCTCGACCCGGTCACCGGGACCGAGTACCCGAGCGTCACGACGATCTTGAAGCTCCTCGCCAAGCCGGCATTGGAGACCTGGAAATACAAGCAGGTTGCCGCCACAGCGATACTGCTCGGGGATCTCTCGGCCGCAGTCGAAGAGCAAGGCCTTAACGAGGTTCTCGCCCATCTCGTCGGAGCGCCCGACAGGATCGGCCAGGCGGCAGCCAATCGGGGGACGGAGGTCCATCACTACGCCGAAGCCGTCGCCCGCGGGACCGCTCTTCCGGAGGTGGGCGAAGAGGCGGCCGACTATCTCGCCTCGTTCCACCGTTTCGTCGCTGAGTGGAAGCTGGAATGGGTCGACGTCGAGGCAACGGTCGTCAACGACGAGGTTGGATATGCCGGCACCCTCGACGCCTGGGCGTTCGTGCGCCTCGGACCCGACCTCGCTCTCGTCGACTGGAAGACGAGCAGGTACGCCTATGCCGAGCATGCCATGCAGCTCGCCGCCCTGGCGCAGGCGCCCGAGGTTCTCCATCTTGACGGCACGCGCTCGGCGGCTCCCCGGGTGGTCTCGGCCTATGCCGTGATCCTCGGGCTGAGCGGTCGCTACCGGCCCCACCCGATCGACGTCTCCGAAGAGGGGCGCCCGTGGCGATGCTTCCGAGCCGCTGCCGACTTGTGGCACGGCCTCCACGAGGGATCGCTCGTCGGGCTGCCCGTGCCGCCACCCGTCGAGGCTGCGACCGCCCGCCTCGAAAGAGCCCACACAGAAAGAAAGCGACGCCAATGACCAAGATTCCCGCTGCCGAGCGCCCACTGTCAGAGGCACAGCGCGAGGTGCTCGACACAGCTCCGCTCGCCGAGCTCACCGATGCGAAGGCATGGCTGCTCGCCCGCGGGCAAGGTGTTACGCCCCCCGCTGTCGCTACAGCAGTCCTCGACGCTCGCCAGCGTGCCCTCTCGGCGCCGGCCAAGGCGGCGAAGGCCAAGCGGGACAAGGCCGAGCGACAGGCGTTCAAGGCCGAGCTGCGGCAAGACACCGACCG
>Ga0181539_1004647_pt1 | contig 11628 bp, 5 predicted proteins | sample PEATcosm2014_Bin_46_FD_119767 | JGI IMG/M metagenome (GOLD analysis project Ga0181539, IMG submission 119767) | Peatland microbial communities from MTU Mesocosm Facility, Houghton, MI, USA - PEATcosm2014_Bin23_60_metaG | ecosystem: Environmental > Terrestrial > Soil > Wetlands > Peat | place... | reverse complement strand
GCGCAGGTTGCCGCATTGCCGAAGAGTCCCTCGAGAACACAGGATCTGAAACTGCATGGCTGGATGCCGGAGCCGACGACCGCGGCTTCTGCGTGGGAGTACGTCTACGGCTCCGATCTTCCCGCCGTTCAGGCTCTTTCCAGCCAGGATGCCAGCCTTGACGGCCTGTTGCACCCGCGTCTGTCCTTCCGCCTCCGCGAGGTGGTGTGGGCGGCGCGTTATGAGATGGCGCGTACGGTCGAAGACGTGCTTGCGCGGCGCACGCGCGCTCTCTTTCTCGATGCGCGAGCCGCCATTGAGGCTGCGCCCACAGTCGCCAATCTTCTGGCGCGCGAGCTCGGCCGCAGCGACGACTGGAAGTTGAACGATCTCAAAAATTTCCTGGAAACTGCGAAGGGCTATCTCTACACGGAGTGAGATGCCGGTCGTTTTTCTGAGAATGTTTCCGCCCGAGCGCCTTGATGTTGGCGTCTGGCGGAAAGGGAATTGTGTTGCTGGCGCCGGCTGTTTATTCGTAGCAGACGCCCCTATCCATCAGGGCCACTGGGAACCATCATGAATTGGAATTCGCCATTGCTTCAGCCTGCGCCGCACATCCCACCGGTTCCCAAAGAGCAGGCGCAGCGGCTTTATCCGAAGATGCGCTGGCAGATCCTCGAATCCACCTTCATCGGTTACGCCACGTTTTATTTTGTCCGCAACAACCTTCCCATCGTCTCCCGCGAAATGGGCATCTCCCTGCACTACAGCATGGAACAGGTGGGAAACATTCTGGCCGCCACGGCCATATCCTACGGCGTCGGCAAGCTCTTCATGGGCGCGTGGTCCGATCGCAGCAATCCTCGCTACTTCATGCCTCTCGGCCTGTTGCTCACCGCCATCTGCAACTTCGCGTTTGGCGCCGTGAGCAGCTATCACGTGCAACTTGCCCTCTGGGCCTTGAATGGGCTCGTGCAAAGCATGGGATGGGCGCCATGCGGCCGCTCCCTCGGCCACTGGTACAGCGTCAACGAGCGCGGCACGATGTTTGCCTTCTGGAATGTCGCGCAGAACGTCGGCGGCGGATTGACTGGGCTCCTGGTCGCTTACAGCACCGTGCTGCTCGGCTGGCGCTCGGCCTTCTACGTCCCCGGCGTCCTGGCCATCCTCTGCGCCATCTATCTCCTCATCCGGCTCAGAGACACTCCGCAATCGGTGGGCCTTCCCCCCATCGAGGAGTGGCGCAACGACTATCCTGCCGGCACCCGCAAAGACGCCGAGCAGGAGTTGGGCACTCGCGACCTGCTGACCAACTACATCTTCAAGAACGGCTATCTCTGGCTCTTCGCCTTCGCCAATTTCTTTGTCTATATCGCCCGCTACGCCATGCTCGACTGGGGCCCTACCTATCTCAAAGAGGTCAAGCACGCCAGCCTCGGCGAAGGTGGCGTCAGCACGGCCGCGCTCGAGTTTTCCGCCATCTTCAGCACCATTCTCATGGGCTGGCTCTCTGACAAGATGGGCGGCCGCCGCGGCATGATCAGCGTCCTGTGCATGATTCCCGTGCTTCTGTCTTACCTGGGAATCATCTACGGCCCACCGGGCAAACTTTGGATCAGCCTCGGCCTCTTCGGCGTGATTGGATTCTTCGTGTATCCCACGGTGCTGCTCCTCGTGGTGAGCGCGCTCGACTTCACGTCGAAAAAAGCCGTGGGCACAGCCGCCGGATTTCTGGGCTTGTTTGGTTATCTCGGCCGCACCGTCGAAGGCGAGGGCATCGGCGTGCTGGTCCAGCACTATGGATGGGCCGTGGCCCTCCATGCGGTGGTCATCGCGGTGGTTCTGGGAATCGCGCTGCTTTTGTTTACCTGGAAGCTGTCACCGCACTCGGCCGGCAGGAGCGGATCGCGCTACGGCTGTGCGCCGGGAGGAACCAGCAGGGTCAGCGAGTTGTGCACGACCTCCAGGCGCACGGGCAAGGAACCCAGCACCTCTCCATCCGCTTCCACCAACAACGATTCGCGGGCGCCATTGTGGGCACGGCACTCGATGCTGGGAGTCTTCAGCAGCTCAACTTTGCCGTTAAAGGTGTGTCGCCCGGCCAGCGCCGCGAGCAAGAACTTCAGATAGCTCAGCCGGCTTTGCGTTTTGAAGGCCAGCAGCCTCAGGTTGCCGTTGTTCAAGCTGGCGCCCGGAGCCAGCTTATTCAAGACCCCGCCGAACGAGCGCACCCGCACCGCCAGGATCTGCGACACATCCACCACGCGGCTGTCGCCGTTCCCGTTCTCCGGCAGAATCGCCTCAAAGAAGGGAAACGAAAACGTAGCCCAGGTGCGGAAGCACTCGACGAGGTAGAGCACGTAACCCAGCCGCCGTTTCAGCGCCGCGTCCATGCGCGCCATCACCAGCGCGTCGGCGCCGATTCCAGCCGCCACGACGAAGTAACGCGAGGCGGGGTTCCCCGCCTGGTCCTGGTAGTAGATGCGCCCCACGGAGATGCGTTCTGGCGTTGCTTCCAGCAGCTTGCGCGCCACTTTGGTTGGTGAGCCGATCAGGCCAAGGTCCGAAGCAAGCGCATTCGCCGTGCCCAGCGGAATCACGCCTAGCGCCACATCGCTGCCCACGAGGCTCTGCAAAATCTCGTGCACCGTGCCATCGCCGCCGCAGGCCAGGACCGTGTCGCAGCCATCGTTCAACGCCTGAAGGGCGTGCACGGCAGCTTCTCCGGCTTCGCTGGTTTCGTGCGACTCGACGGCAATACCCGCCTCACGAAGCACGGCCAGAGCCCGTTCGACGGCTGCCTTGCGTCGCCCAGAGTGCTGGCCGGATGCCGGGTTGTAAATGAGCGCCACTCGGCGCATGGCGGGTTTCACTTGGACGGTGGTTCCTATCTCTTCAACTTGCCCTCAGGCGCATCTTGTTATCATCTCAGATTTTTAACAATAATGGCTAAAAACATTGCCCCGCCGCAACATAGTTTTGCTTTAGCCGGCCACTGCTGTTGCCGTCCCATCGCGGTAACCTGCGCTTCTCACAATCGGTCTATCATGGCTCTTGGAGAGACATGAACGCCATGAATCTTAGCGACAATACCATCCTCATAACGGGCGGCGGCTCCGGCATCGGCCGCGGGCTTGCAGAATCCCTGCATGCGCTCGGCAACCAGGTGATCGTTGCCGGCCGGCGGCAGCACGCGCTCGACGAAACCACTGCCGCCAACCCCGGCATGAAGTCGCTCCTGCTCGACATTCAGAATCCCAATGCAATCCGCGATTTTGCCGCCCAGGCCGTGACCGCGTTTCCTGCGCTCAACGTCCTCATCAACAACGCCGGCATTATGCGCGCGGAGAAGTTGCTTGCGCAGCAGCCCGATCTGGCCGATGCCGAAGCCATCGTCGCCACCAATCTTCTTGGCCCCATCCGCCTCACCGCGGCCCTTTTGCCTCATTTGCAAAAGCAACCGCGCGCCGCAATCATGAACGTCTCTTCCGGCCTGGCGTTTCTGCCTCTCGCGCTCACGCCCACCTATTGCGCCACCAAGGCCGCCATCCACTCCTACACGCTTTCGCTGCGCTACCAGCTCCGCAGCAGCGGCATTGAGGTACTGGAACTGATCCCTCCTTACGTGGCGACGGACTTGATGAGCGGCGCCGACGATCCGCGCGCGATGCCTCTCGATCAATTCATCGCCGAAGTCATGGAGATCCTCAAGCAGCAGCCCGCCCCGCCCGAAATCTGCGTGGAGAATGTCAAGCGCCTGCGCTTTGCGGCCGAATCCGGCAAGTTCGACCAGATCTTCAGCGGCCTCAACGCCTCCATGACGGATCTTCACTAGGGAAGTGCAGATGCGCGCGTGCGCCTGGCCGATGCTCGTGCGCCAACCCGTTCGCATCTGCCCCCGTCTGCGTCCCGTCGTTTTCTGATCCCTGTTCCCTAATCCCTAGTCCCTGTCTTCCCGCCTTGACACCTCCCCAATCCCCTCGTGTAGGGTGGTTGGCTGGACCGGTAACGTTTCCGAAAAGGGGCCTAAATCATGTTGAATCGCAGAGAGTTTCTGGTGAGCGCGGTTGCCGCGCAAGTACTGGCTTCTTCACGGCTGAGAGCCGCCGCCGGCGGCGCCGCGCCCGAGGTCCCGGCCTTCGATCCCTCGAAAGTCAAACCCTCCAGCTTCTCCGACGCCGACCTCGACATGCCCTACAACCTCACTTACCTTCCCCGCATCGCCAACAGCATCGAGACAGATGGCCCCGATCGCGGCTTCATCAACATCTCCGTATGGCGCGGGACGCAAAACCTCCATCCCTATAACGCGCGCATCATGGAGAGCATCCTCACCCTCGCCTGGTTCTACGCGAGCCGCCATCCCTGGAACCAATTTTTTGGCAACCCTGCCCTGCGCGCCCGTCTCGAGCTCGCCTTCGAGTACTGGTGCAATATGCAGAGCCCCGACGGCAAGTTCAGCGAGTATGGTCCGCAGCAGTGGAACCTGGCCGCCACGGCCTTCGCCGTCAAATTCATCTCTGAGGCGCTGCGCCTGCTCAAGACCGGTCCGCCGATCTCGCCCGCCCTCCATGCCCGCGCCATCGATTGCTGCCGCAAGGCAGTCCACGCCACGCTCTACGATCCGGACCTTCTGAGCCACGGCAAGAGCTACTCGAACCAGTTCACCAATATCTTCGCGGGCGGCGCAGCCTTTCTCTCCATGTACCCCGACGCCACGCTTTGGGCACGTTTGAAAGAGCAAGTCGAGGCCAGCCCCACCAATCTCCAGAGCCCCTGCGGCTACATGTACGAGCACGACGGCCCTGATCTCGGCTACACCCTCAACACGCACCACGAAAACCTGCAGATGGCCTATCACTACTGGCGCGGCACCCACCTCGGCGAAATCCTCCTCGAAGAGGAGAACCGCTTCGGCAAATGGCTTTCGTACAACATCCTGCCCGAACCCGGTCAGCCCTTCTGGGTGGCCAACCGCAGCATCGAATGCCGCCAGCAGCACTCCATCTTCCCTGCCGTCGATACGCCGCTGGCCGATCGCTGCCTCATCCTACGCGCCTTCGCCACGCCGCCCGAGCGTCGCGCCGAGCAGATCCAAGCCGCGCGCGAAAAAATGGAAAAGCAGTGGCCGCAGGTTGACCCGCTCAACGTAGGCGAGTTTAGTGCTCTTTCGCCTTACGTATTCCTGCAGCGTGCGCATTACGACTGGCACCCCACCGCCGCGCAGATGGCGGAAGCGCGCAAGCTGGTGCGGCCGCTGACTGGGGAGTCCTTCGTTGAACAGTTGAATGACACGCGCGAGCCCATCGTCTTCACCTATGTCCGCCGTCCCGGCTACTACGCGGCCTTCGCCTCCGCGCCCAAAGTCATCGCGGAGCAGCAACGCCTCGGCCTCACCTTCGTCTGGACGCCTGCCAAAGGCGTATTGCTACAGTCGCAGACCAATGGCAGAGAGACCGCCTGGGGCACCTCGATCGGCGGCGCATTGCCTGTGGAAGCAACCGGCCTCGATGCCACATACAGCAACGGCAATACCGTGGTCCGCTACCCGCTCCCCGGCGGAGGACAAAAAACCGTCACCTTCGCCGACGACCGCATTCGCGTCACCGTGGAGCGCGAGAGCGAGATCATCGAGCGCGTCCCCGTTTTCGATCCCGCCTGCGTGGTCTCCTCAGCGCAAATCAAGGTCGGTCCCGCTCCGGTGCGCAGGTTCGGGCAGGCACCTGCGCCCTGCGCCAATCCTGAGGCCGGCTGTCCCATCTCCGATGGTCCCGTTCCGGGCAAGACCTTGTCCGTTGTCGAGTTGCACGCCACCGGCAAGCTGGAGTACGAGATCCGCCCAGTCGCCTGATGGGCAATTTGGCTCATTCGACACGAGTTCGCCGACGCGGCAAATCCTGTGCCGCGGCGCCTCGCTGTAAGCGATTGGGGCCGCGGCTCAAGCGTCGCCACAGGCCGCCATCGTCTTTGACGAGCAAGGCGTATAATTCCCGCAAAATCCTGCAGCAGGTAGATACCGCACTCAAACATTTCATTGCTCTCGAGCCCTGCTGCAGATAGATTGCAGGGGCCTTATGCGATCGAAGTGGTTGTATCTCCTTGTGGCGTGCGCCCTCGCTCGCCTTGTTGCGGCGCAGATCCAGCCCACTCCGTTGGTTACGCAGCCGGTCGACTCGACCAGCCTGGTCACCCTGCACGGCACTGTACATCCCCTGGTCCGGTCCGGCATCGACCGCGGACCGGTGAATGAATCCACGCCGGCTGAAAGGCTACTGCTCGTGCTCAATCGTCCTCCCGAGCGCGAAGCCGCCTTCCAGCAATTGCTCAAGGACTTGCATACGCCCGGCTCGCCAAGCTACCACCAATGGCTCACGCCGGATGAGATCGGCAATCGTTTTGGACCTGCTGCCGGCGATCTGGATGCCGTGACGGGCTGGCTGCGCTCCTCCGGTTTCAGCGTGAGCCGTGTCTCCCGGGCGGGCCGGTTCATTGAGTTTTCGGGCAACGTCGGCCAGGTAAACGCAGCCTTTCACACCGAAATCCACGAGTACATGGTCAACGGTGCATTGCACCACGCCAACGCGACTGAAGTGCGGATTCCCCAGGCCCTTGCGGGCATCGTGAAGGGCGTGTCTCCGCTCAACGACTTCCGGCCCACGGCGCAACTGCGGGCGGGTGGAAAAGGGCACTACGATGCTACCGCGCGCCAGTTCTTGCCCGAATTCACCTTGCCCAACAGTTGGTCACCGCTGCTCTACGGTGTTGCTCCCGCCGATTTTTATACCGAATACGATCTCGCTCCGCTCTATTCCGCGAGCGTAACCGGAGCGGGAAAGACCATCGGCATCATCGACGAATCGAATATCGATGTCAGTCTCGACAATGCCTACCGCAGCGTCTTCGGGCTCGCCGCCAATCCCGTTCAGGTGGTCCTCGACGGCGGCGACCCGGGCATGAATTCGAGCGACGTCGAATCCTATCTCGATGTGGAAGTGGCCGGAGCTGTGGCGCCCGGCGCAACCGTGAATCTCTACATCTCCGCCGGCTCGCCCTACCAGGACCCTCTGGCCCTCGCCGCCCTTCGCGCCGTTGAAGACAACCAGGCCGATGTGCTGAGTATCAGTTGGGGCGCAGGTGAGCAGGAACTCGGGGCCAGCGGCAACCAGTTCTGGAGTGCGTTGTGGGAGCAGGCCGCCGCTCAGGGACAAACCGTGCTGGTGGCTGCTGGAGACCTGGGCCAGCTCCCAGACGAAAACTATGCTTTTATCGGGCTGTTCACCGCGCCTGCCGTCAACGGCCTTGCCTCCACGCCGTGGAACGTCGCCGTCGGCGGCACGGACTTTTATTACTCCGATTACGCCTCCGGAGCGCCCAGCGCATCTACGCTTTGGAACGCCACCAACGATCCCACCACCAAAGGCTCGCTCAAGGCCCGCTTGCCGGAGCAGGTGTGGAACGATCCCTTCGGCCTCGACGCCATCTCGAACGGATTGGAGCGTAACGAGATCTATGCCGGCAGCGGAGGCGCGAGCAATTGCGCCACTGAGAACGCCTCAAACGTCTGCACTGGAGGCTATGCCAAGCCGACGTGGCAAACCGGCCCCGGCGTTCCCTCCGATGGCGTGCGCGACATTCCCGACGTCTCGCTCTTTGCCTCGAACGGAGCCAATTATTCCGGTTACGTGACCTGCGACTACGAAGGCGCCTGCACGCCCGATTCCAGCGGTAACTTCGGTGTCGACGTGGTCGGCGGCACCTCGGCCTCCGCGCCCGCCATGGCCGGCATCATGGCGCTGGTTGTGCAGAAATACGGCCGCCAGGGCCAGGCCAACGCCGTGCTCTACCCTCTGGCGCAGCAAAAGCCCTCGGCCTTTCACGACATCACGCTGGGCGGAAACTGGGATATCTGCGTGCAAGGCGATTCCGATTGCACCCTCAACGTCGCCGGCCTAGGCGCCGATGCGGGCGAGTCGACGGTTTACTCCGCCACTCCCGGCTTCGATCTCGCCAGTGGATGGGGTTCCGTCGACGCCGCCAATCTGGTGAATAACTGGAACGCCGTTACCTTCAAGTCCACCACCACTTCCCTGCAAGTCACTCCCACTTCGGTCACACATGGCTCCAACGTGACCCTCACGACCAACGTCGCGCCTGCCTCGGGCGGCGGCACGCCAACCGGAGCCGTCGCAATTCTCTCGAACTCCACGTTGCCTTCGAATGAAAGCCAAACCGCGATCACATTGACTGGCGGCAGCGGCTCATCGACGGTGAATTATCTGCCTGGTGGCACCTACGAACTCACCGCTCGCTACGGCGGAGATGGAACCTTTTCCGCCAGCACCTCTTCGCCGCAAACCCTGACCGTTTCGCCGGAAAAGTCGACCCTCACGGTGCAAGTTGTGGGAGACTACGGCGCCTCCAAAAGCTATCTCACCTATGGCCTGCCGGTTTACTTGAGTGCGCAACCGGTAGGCGTGAACTCGCCGACGGGCGGATCGGATGGCGCAGCCACCGGCAGCGTGGCCTTCACCGTGGATGGCGCATCTACTTCCGTTCCACTCAACGTGGGCGGCATCGCCTCGTGGACCACGCCCATTCTCTCTGTTGGCTCGCACACCGCCGGTGCCAGCTACTCCGGCGATGCCAGTTTTCAATCCTCTTCGGCTGCAGCGGTCAACTTTTCTGTTACCAAGGGCTATCCGTCCCTGAACATGAACGTCCTCGCGCCCGCGTCGATCTCAGCGCCAGGTTGGCAGATCAATCCCGGAGGCAGTATCAGCCTTGCCGCGGAGGTAGGTCCGGAGTTTGGCGTCCTCAACGGAGTTCCCGCTCCGCCCGGCACCGTCGGCCCTACCGGCACCGTGACCATCTGCCTGACCACCGTTCTATCGATTGGCATTCAGGCCTGCACATTTCCCAACTACTCGCAGACCGTCCCTCTGGTTTCTCCGAACGGGATGTACAGTCTCTACTCCGAAGCCACGGTGACCTTCACGAACCTGGCCGCGGGATTTTACATGCCGCAATTCGTTTACAACGGCGACAGCAACTGGCAAGTCTACGGCCTGGATTACATTGACTACGTGACGGTCGGGACCGCGACTCCGCAGACTGCCTCCACCACCACCCTGAGCGTTTCGCCCACCAGTATTTCGGGAACGCAGGGAGCGACGCTGACCACCACCGTCACGGGAAGCAACGGCGTAGCGCCGACAGGATATGTTTACTACTACAACAACGGCAACTTCATGACCTGGGATTTCCTGGTTCCCTCGGCTACCGGCGCCACCAGCACCGATGTGTTTGCCGTAAGCCCCGCGTGGTTCTGGAACAGCGGCTCCAATCAAGTGGTCGCTATCTACAACGGCGACAACAATTACGCGGGTTCCACCAGCAATACCGTGAGCTTGTCCGTCACCCAGACGGTAGGCGATTTCATGATCGCTCCGGTAGCTCCGCAAATCACGGTAGCGGGAGGAAGCAGCGGATCCGTCGGTCTGAACCTGACCTCGGTGAACAGCTTCAACGGTGCGCTCAATCTCACTTGCACACCCTCCTCGAGCCAGTTCTCGTGCAGCGTCAGCCCCTCCTCGGCCTCGTTGAGCACAACCGCCTCGGCCATGCTCACCATCAACGCCACCGTTCCCGGCGCAACCGGATTGCTCGCGCCCGGCGCGCGGCGCGGCGGCCTCTTCGGAGTCCAGCTCGGCGCGGGAACGGCTCTGGCGCTCGGCATTGTGCTCGTCTTTCCGTTGCGCAGGCGGCGTTCCATTTGGATCGCCTGCCTTCCCGTTCTGTTGGCCGTGCTCCTTATGTCCAGTTGCGGCGGCGGATCCGGGGGCGGCCCCGGCGGCTCGAACCCAGCTCCGCCGGCAAACAGCACGCCTTCAGGCACCTACACCGTGCTGGTTACGGGCACGGCCAACGGCATTGTGCACAATACCAAGGTCACTGTCTTGGTGCCCTGAGCGCCTTCCGGTCCAGCGGGAACCCGGCCGGGCCCAAGCGCCCGGCCAAATGAATCCTCTTTTCCGAAAGCCGGCTTGGTTCTTCACAGGCCGCCGTAGAGGGATTCTGTCCTACACTCATTTTTGAGATGGCCACAATCCCCGACCTCACTCTCGATGCCGGATTGCCCGCGAACGTCGACGCGGAAAAGACCATCCTGGGCGCGATTCTGCTGGATAACGCCGCCCACGCTGAGGCCGCTGAAGTCCTGAAGCCCGATGACTTTTCGCTCGATTCGCATCGCCGTATCTTCTTGCGCATGAGCGAATTAATCGATACTGGACGCACTGTCGACATCGTCACGCTATCCCATGAGCTTTCTCGCTATAAGGAGGTCGAAGCTGTCGGCGGCGTGGCGTACCTGGCGTCGTTGACTGAGGGCTTGCCCCGTCGTCCGGTCATCGAGGATTACATCCGTATCGTCAAGGACAAGAGCCTGTTGCGCCGGCTCATGGGCATCTGCTCGGCCGCCATCGCCAAGGCTGCCGACCAGAGCCAGGATGCCATCGGCGTCCTCGACGAAACCGAATCGCAACTGCTCGAAGTCAGCCAGTCCGGCCTCACCCGGGGCCTGCAGCCCCTCGACGCCATCGTTCGCGACTCCTTCGGATCGATCGATAACTTGTACAAGCAAGGCCGCGAGGTCACCGGTCTGCCCACCTACTTCACCGATTTCGACCGCCAGACCAGCGGCCTGCAGAAAGGCGAGCTCATCATCATTGCTGCCCGGCCCTCCATGGGAAAAACCGCGCTCGCCATCAACATTGCGCAGAACGCGGCCATTCGCCACAACGCGACCGTAGCCATCTTCAGCCTGGAGATGAGCAAGGAGTCGCTCCTGCGCCGCATGCTGGCTTCCCAGGCCAGCGTCGATCAGCGCAAGCTCCAGCAAGGTTTCTTCGGCCGCGAGGATCACGAGAAGCTCCAGTCCGCACTCGGCCTCCTGGTGGATTCGCACCTCTTCATCGATGACTCGGCCGGCTCGTCGCTGGCCGAGATGCGCGCCAAGGCGCGCCGTCTCAAACAGAACGCCGGTCGTCTCGATCTCATCGTGGTCGACTACCTGCAGTTGATGTCGGCCACGGTGCCGGGCGTGAAAAAGGGCTACGAAAACCGTGTGCAGGAGGTCTCGGCCATTTCCCGGGGACTGAAGGCCATGGCCAAGGAACTTGAGGTGCCTGTGGTAGCGCTCTCCCAGCTCTCGCGCAGCAACGAGAAACGCGATGACAAGCGTCCCATGCTCAGCGATCTACGCGAGTCCGGCTCCATCGAGCAGGACGCCGACGTGGTCGTCTTCATTCACCGCGAAGCCTACTACAACCGCGACGAAGACATCTCGGCTGAGGACAAGGCCAAGTCCGAGATCATCATCGCCAAGCAACGCAACGGCCCCACCGGCACGATACAGATGCACTTCGACTCGCGGTATACGCGCTTCGATGGCGTGGATACGCGGCATGAAGAGGGATAATCGCGTCCTCCGCCTGCTTGCCTTGCGCCCCCTTCCCCTGCGTCGCTATCTTGGTCTAAAGCATTTCTCCCTCGGATGTGTCTCGAAGCTTCCACTCTCAAGTTGCGATTTCCTCAAGAAATCGCAACCTTGCACACCATTTGAGATGGCTACGTTAGAGGGAGAAATGC
>Ga0181539_1004646_pt1:0-10000 | contig 11630 bp, 9 predicted proteins | sample PEATcosm2014_Bin_46_FD_119767 | JGI IMG/M metagenome (GOLD analysis project Ga0181539, IMG submission 119767) | Peatland microbial communities from MTU Mesocosm Facility, Houghton, MI, USA - PEATcosm2014_Bin23_60_metaG | ecosystem: Environmental > Terrestrial > Soil > Wetlands > Peat... | reverse complement strand
GGTTCTTATCGGAAGTCCTCACAGGGACTTCGGGGAGAATCCACTTCCATAGTCGAAGGGGCTGGAAAGCCCCGCCATAGAGGGTGATAGACCCGTAGACGAAATGGAATTGGAATCCCTGGATAAGATACCCAAGTACCACGGGACACGGGAAATCCTGTGGGAAGTCGGGAGGACCATCTTCCAAGGCTAAATACTATCTGGCAACCGATAGCGAACTAGTACCGTGAGGGAAAGGTGAAAAGAACCCCGATGAGGGGAGTGAAATAGTACCTGAAACCGTATGCTTACAAGCAGTGGAAGGACGTTGGGTTAGCTGAGGGTTCGCCTTTGGCTGATCCTGTCTGACCGCGTGCCTTTTGCATAATGAGCCTGCGAGTTACTCTATGTAGCAAGGTTAATTCCTCAACAGGAAGGAGCCGCAGCGAAAGCGAGTCTTAAATGGGCGATTCAGTTGCATGGAGTAGACCCGAAACCAAGTGATCTATCCATGGCCAGGGTGAAATTCGCGTAATGGCGAATGAAGGCCCGAACCGGTGAAGGTTGAAAACTTCTCGGATGAGCTGTGGATCGGAGTGAAAGGCTAATCAAACTTGGAGATAGCTGGTTCTCCCCGAAATATATTTAGGTATAGCCTCAGGACATTCGTTAACGGAGGTAGAGCACTGGATGGGCTAGGGGTCCTACCAGATTACCAAACCCAACCAAACTTCGAATGCCGTTAAACGTTATCTTGGGAGTCAGCCCGTGGGAGATAACTTCCGTGGACGAGAGGGGAACATCCCAGACCGTCAGCTAAGGTCCCTAAAATGTGCTAAGTGGGAAAGGATGTGGAAGCGCTCAGACAGCCAGGAGGTTGGCTTAGAAGCAGCCATCCTTTAAAGAAAGCGTAATAGCTCACTGGTCAAGTGAGTCTGCGCCAAAAATGTAACGGGGCTTAAGCATATTACCGAAGCTACGGATCCCGTCGCAAGACGGGATGGTAGGGGAGCATTCCATGGTAGAGCGAAGGGTGACCGTGAGGACACCTGGACGAGATGGAAGGGATCATGCAGGCATGAGTAGCGATAATGCTAATGAGAAACTAGCACGCCGTAAACCTAAGGTTTCCTGAGCAAGGTTAATCCTCTCAGGGTTAGTCGATTCCTAAGCCGAGGCTGAGAAGCGTAGGTGATGGAAAACAGGTTAATATTCCTGTACCACCGGGTTGGCGTTTGAGCGATGAGGGGACACAGAAGGGTAGGTCATCCAGGTGTTGGATGCCCTGGTTCAAGCCCGTAGGTGGGAACTCTTGGTAAGTCCGGAGTTCCAATTACAAACACCGAGAGGTGATGACGTTCTCGAGTAATCGGGAGTAAGTGACTGAGCCCATGCTGTCAAGAAAAGCCTCTAGCGAGTCAATCAGGTGATCGTACCGCAAACCGACTCAGGTAGGTGGGGAGAATATCCCAAGGCGCTTGAGAGAACCCTGGTTAAGGAACTCGGCACACTAACACCGTAACTTCGGAAGAAGGTGTGTCATGATCTGTGAAGGGATTTACTCCTAGAGCAGATTGTGATCGCAGTGAAATGGGGGTGGCGACTGTTTACTAAAAACACAGGAGTCTGCTAAGTCGAAAGACGATGTATAGGCTCTGACGCCTGCCCGGTGCTGGAAGGTTAAGGGGATCCGTCATGCCGTAGCAATACGGTAGAAGCGTTGAACCGAAGCCCCAGTAAACGGCGGCCGTAACTATAACGGTCCTAAGGTAGCGAAATTCCTTGTCGGGTAAGTTCCGACCTGCACGAATGGCGTAACGACTTCCCCGCTGTCTCAACCAGGGACTCAGCGAAATTGTATTGACGGTGCCGATGCCGTCTACCCGCGGCAAGACGGAAAGACCCCGTGCACCTTTACTACAACTTGGCAATGAATTTCGGAATAGTCTGTGTAGGATAGGTGGGAGACTATGAGATCTCGGCGCTAGTCGGGATGGAGTCAACCTTGAAATACCACCCTGATTGTTTTGGAATTCTAACCTGGGTCCCTGAACGGGATCGGGGACATTGCCTGGTGGGTAGTTTGACTGGGGCGGTCGCCTCCCAAAAGATAACGGAGGCGCGCAAAGGTTCCCTCAGGCTGATTGGAAACCAGCCGTAGAGTGTAAAGGCATAAGGGAGCTTGACTGCAAGACCAACAAGTCAAGCAGGTACGAAAGTAGGCCTTAGTGATCCGGCGGTCCCGCATGGAAGGGCCGTCGCTCAACGGATAAAAGGTACGCCGGGGATAACAGGCTAATTTCTCCCAAGAGTTCATATCGACGGGGAAGTTTGGCACCTCGATGTCGGCTCATCGCATCCTGGGGCTGTAGCAGGTCCCAAGGGTTTGGCTGTTCGCCAATTAAAGCGGTACGCGAGCTGGGTTTAAAACGTCGTGAGACAGTTTGGTCCCTATCTGCCGTGGGCGTAGGATACTTGAGGGGAGCTGTCCCTAGTACGAGAGGACCGGGATGGACGAACCTACGGTGTTCCAGTTGTGACGCCAGTCGCAGCGCTGGGTAGCCGTGTTCGGAAGGGATAACCGCTGAAAGCATCTAAGCGGGAAGCCCACCCCGAGATGAGGTATCCCTCCTGATAGCAATATCGGGATAAGACCCCTTGGAGACTACAAGGTTGATAGGTCAGATGTGTAAGTACCGTAAGGTATTGAGCAGACTGATACTAATTGGTCGATCGGCTTGACCATAATTGCAATTATATTACCATCTCCTTCATCCATATTCTTTAAATAATTCGTAAGTCGCAAGTCGTGAGAGCGTGAGGGGTTACCCCCTTCCGACTCACGCTTTACGCCTCACGAGAAAAGTTTCTTGGTGACCATGGCGAAGGGGAGACACCCGTTCCCATTCCGAACACGGAAGTTAAGCCCTTCAGCGCCGATGGTACTGCATGGGCAACTGTGTGGGAGAGTAGGACGTTGCCGAGATTAAAATTTGCTCTCGCGAAAGCGAGGGAGAAAAGCCTGCCAGAGATGGCAGGCTTTTTTTTGGATCTATTAAGGGCTGGGTGAAAACCCAGCCCTTAATAGAAGGGTTTACCCCGTTAGAAATAGTGCCGTGCTGCTGTGTCGCGGGGTTAAATCTTAGAATAATTCCGATGGGGTTTAATACCCCGCTGAATTTTCTAACGGGGTTTACTTTTGGCGGGTTAAGGATTAAATTTACAGTGTTGAAATCGATCATTGAGGAAGGAGGGGATTACATGAGAGAAGAAGGTTTGTTTTATGACTGGCGAAGCGGCGGATTTTTACACGCCTACAGAGACAACGGGAGGCTGATCATCGATAAGGAGCCCTGTCGGCATGACCATACTCAAATGGTGGTTTTCGCTGCCTGAATCTTGGAAAGACCCGTGTCTCGTTTGTTAGAATATACTGGAGCGATTAAGGAATTCAGATGGCGGCCGTTGAAGATTTTAATCTAAAATTGACCAAATCTGAACGGCAGGTGATGGCCAGACTGACGACCCCGAAGAAAATCCAAGATTTCCTCGACGGGCTTCCATACAGTCTCGAAACAATTTATCGCTCTCCGTTGCGTGTCCTACGAGATCGCGTTGCTCACTGTTACGACGGTGCTTTGTTTGGTGCTGCGGCACTACGCTTCCTCGGGTACCCACCTCTGATTTTGAATATGCCTGCCATTCTCCACGATGATGACCATCTACTTGCGCTGTACAAACGTGACGGGCGCTGGGGGGCTGTGGCCAAATCCAATTTTGTAGGTCTTCGATTCCGGGAGCCAATCTATGTCACGTTGCATGAATTGGTGATGTCGTATTTCGAGCAATTTTATAATGTAGAGCGTAAGAAGACGATGCGAGGCTATACGGTGCCTTTGAATTTAAAAGCCTTTGATAGATTGAACTGGATGACGAGTGATAAAACTCTCGAGCGAATTGGAGAGCGGTTAGACGAGATCCGTAAAGTCTGCTTGCTGACCCGGCGGATGATCGCTAATCTCTCGCTTGTCGATGGGCGTTCGTACCGGGCGGGTCTGCTCGGCGCGAATAAGGAAGGCTTATATAAACCGCCTGCCAGGCGTCACAAGAAACCCTGAAGAGTTCCGACAAGCCTTCTTATTGTACCCCTCACCCCGCCCTCTCCCCAGTGGGGAGAGGGCGGGGTGAGGGGGAGCCGAGCCGAATGTCAAAAGTGATTCTGCGTTTGTATTAACGCAACCATGATCGAGAAGACATAATTATACTGCTCCGGCAAGATCCCCATCCCCTTCCTAACCTCCCCCTTGAAGGGCGAGGAACATAACGATTTCCCTCCCCTTCAGGGGGAGGGAAAGGGTGGGGGTGGGGTCAACAGGTGTCTATTCAATTATGGGCCGATTAGTAGAAAGCAATGGATCGATATTCTGACGGGCAAACGCACAGGATTCAGGCGGCCGTTCTGCGCAAGAAAGGCGGCCCCCTGAAGATCGAGTCTGTAGGGATGGAAGGGCCACGGGACGACGAAGTCCTGGTTCGCCTCGTCGCCTCGGGTATCTGCCGCACCGATATAGACTTCTGTGACGACTGGGACAAGGCTGACGGCGCAGTGGTGCTGGGCCATGAGGGGGCGGGTGTAGTAGAGCGGATAGGCAAGAGAGTGAAGGGCGTCAAGCTTGGGGATCATGTGGTGCTCTCGTATCAATCCTGCGGCCTCTGCCAGCAATGCCGGAACGGAAGGCCTGCGCATTGCACGCGCCTGTATGAATTAAATTTTGGCTTTCAGCGGCCAGACGGCAGCAACGGGTTGCAGCGCAGTGGCGTACGGGGACATTTCTTCGGCCAGTCTTCGTTCGCCAACTACTCTTTGGCCACGGAACGAAACCTCGTCAAGGTTTCCAAAAACCTTCCTCTTGATCTTTTAGCCCCTCTGGGATGCGGCCTGCAGACCGGCGCCGGCACTGTGATGAACTCGCTTAAGGTCTCACGGAGAGAAAGCATCGCTGTCTTCGGTACTGGAGCGGTCGGTTTAGCAGCGGTCATGGCATCGCGGCTCGTCAAGGCCGACCCGATCATCGGTATTGACATCAAACCCAAGCGACTCAAGCTTGCGCTGGAATTGGGCGCAACCCACGCGATTGATAATCGGCATCAAGACGTCGCTACTCGCATCGCCGATGTCACCGGTAGAGGCGTGGATTACGTGGTCGAGACCACAGGCAATCCAGAGATGCACCAGCTCGCCATAAGCGTGTTGAATCCGCATGGTATTGTGGCGCTCCTCACTGGAGAGGAGGGCACGGATGCGCTGCCAGAGGGACGGAGAACTCTGGGTATTATTCAGGGTGACGCCGTGCCGCAGCATTTCATACCTAAACTGATTAAGCTGTACCTCGCAGGAAAGTTTCCTTTCGACCGGCTTGTCAAATTTTATAAGTTCGAGGATATCAATCGAGCCATTGCCGATTCCAAACGAGGCGACACCATCAAACCCGTGCTCCGGATGAGCAAAGCGTAGAGCCCGCCACGTATCAAATATTTTTCTATTTCAGAAAAAAATGAGATTAACCCTCCCTTTGGCAAAGGGAGGTGGGAGGGATTTTACTATAATCAGTTATTCCTCACACCTGACGCCTTGTTTTCCTCTTACATCTCACTCCTCACGCCTTTCGCAAGGCTTATAAATTCAGGGTTTTTTGAAGTTTCGGACACGGACAACGGACACGGTCACGAAATTAGTGCTATGCCCCATGCCCTATGCCCTATGCGTTTTATGAATTGTCGGACACGGATCACCGACACGCCTATCTGCGGTAGGCAGGGACACGTTTTAAATATTTCATTGCAAATAGACTTGGTATGATTTATAGTAATACCGGAGGTGGATTATGGCTACTGCAAAAATTGCTATTTCCTTGAATGAGGGAACAGTGAAAAGACTGGATCGTCTTGTCAGGAACAGGATTTTCCCGAGCCGTAGTAAAGTCATTCAGGATGCGGTAGAAGAAAAACTTAGGAATTTGGAAAAAGGCCGGTTAGCTCGGGAATGTGCCAAACTTGACCCCAAATTCGAAAAGGCACTTGCCGAGGAAGGTCTCTCAGCGGAGGCAGAACAATGGCCCGAATACTGAGAGGAGATATCGTTCGGGCTGGCTTGAATCCTGTGAGGGGACGAGAGCAGGCGGGTTTGCGTCCTGTTTTGATTCTAAGCGAGGATGTTTTTAACGAACATTCAGGCACAGTCATTGCGGTCGCCATTACCAGTCAGCCGCAACGTGCAGGCTTTCCATTGACTTATGAACTTGTTGGATCAGGATTGCCAAAACCCTCATGGGTTAAAATAAGCCAGATTCGTACCCTTTCCGTCGAGCGAATAGGGAAGAAGATTGGAAGGGTTAAAACCGAAGAACTCGATATCATTATTGAGGGACTCAATGAAATTCTTGGCGCCTAAATAATGTAATTTCGCTTACCCCCTCGCCCCTTACTGCTTAGGCTTCCCGATTCACGCTATGTCCCATGCTCATTGTCATTCTATTTGCATTTTAGAGTTTACACCTCACTCCTCACGCCTTACGATCCTAGAATCATGCTCCATGCCCCATGTCCCTTGCGATTTTAGTCGTTGACACAATCCTACCCGTGATATTTCCTACGCACAAAAAGGATGGGGAAAATCATAGAAACACAGTAGGTGATATTATTCAAAAAGGTGTTTCATTCTGAGATCTGAAGATCTGACCCTCCTTGCTTCCTTCAATTCTATTTGAAATACCCATTATGAGATTTAACTTGACATTGCCTAATGCCTTGTGATATAAGTGTCATAGTTTTATATAAATACGAGCATTTTATCATTAGTAACGCAATAGAGGAGGCTTGGATGGATAATGATACTTTACTCAAACAAATTATTCGGCGTCTCGATGTTCTTATTGCGCTCCAGATGGAGGCATCCGGCGGACCCGAAGCAGTTCGCCCGGCTACAAAAATCCAACGACTCTCTGAACTGGGGTTATCGTCCTCAGAGGTAGCTTCCATTGTGGGGAAGCCTATTAACTACATTACTGCGACGCTGTCCATGAAAAAGAAACGAGCAAAGGGAAAGGAGACTAAAAGTGACCAATGAACAGTATGACGCGATTTCGCGAAAGTTGCATATGCTGGTTCGTTTGGCTGCGCTGTCCTTCGTGGCAGATAAGCCACAGCAGGAGAAGATCATGATGCTTAGCAGTGCTGGATTCCAGCCAAAGGAAATAGCTGAGATATGCGGGACCACTGCAAACACGGTGCGCGTCGCGCTTTCAACGATTCGGAAGAAGCGAAGAAGCAGGAAGAGCATAGTAAAACCCCCCCCAAATGCGGCCAATGATTCTGCGGGATAGGGATTAGGAGAGATTACCCGACTCTTGTTTCTCCTTTGTTTTAAAATTGGTCTACAGAATAAGAATTGGATGACTACGCTGGGATCGGCTTGGGTTTAGTCCGTCGGGTGTTTTATGTGTGGGGATTCACAAGTTCGAATTCATTAGATGAAGGGAGGGAGATTTTAGTGTATGGCGATAAAGCGAGATCTAAGAACTGTCCTTCTTCAGCGCCTTGGTGTAACGCCACAGCGTCTCTCACAACGTGTCAAAAAGATGAAGAAGGATCATGGGCCAATGTCAACAGAGGACGCAACATATGTAATAGCACACCAAGAGGGCATAGACCTAACAAAGTACCTTGACCCCGATACTGTCAACCGCATCCGTATTTTGATTCCTAAAGGGTCTGAGAGCACAGCATCCGGTTCCATGAGGAAGAAGTCCAACAATGCCAAAAGATTTACTGTTGTGAGAATGGAAGCCAATATTCCCCAAGTTGATGCATTGCTTTCTACAACCCTTGCAGAGGATGCAAAAAGAATGGCGGTTGTCTATCCCAAATACTACGTACTGGAAAATTCAATTCGTGTTGTAATCAAGCGCATCCTTGAGAAAACACACGGGGAAAACTGGTGGAAGCTCAGTGTTGCCAACCCTGTACAAGTCACAGTCAGCGGAAGAATGCAAAAGGAAGCCGAACAACCTTGGCATGGTAAGCGTGGCCAACACGAGATCTATTACTCGGATTTTGGCGACTTAAAGAAGATAATTTCAAAGAACTGGGATGACTTCAAAGCGATCTTCCCTTCCCAATCATGGATCTCGCAGAAACTCGATGAGTTAGAGCACCCCCGAAATGTAATGGCGCATCACAATCCCCTAAGCTCTGCGGACTTAAAAAGGATCGATCTTTACTTCTCAGATTGGATAGCTCTATTAAAATCGAAAGGGAATTTGATTCCTCAATAAGGAGGGGAAAATCTGGAGTCAGGCTTGCCATATTGCGATTGATGGCCTATCCTTTGCCTGTTCTTTTCAAAATTTCATCTCCCGCCAATATCCCGCTGATAGAAGCCTGCATCAACCCGCGAGTAATTCCAGCTCCATCACCGATCAGGAAGAGATTCTGTATATCCGTTTCCAAGGCTGGTGAGATTTTTACCCGATTGGTATAGAACTTTACCTCCACCCCGTAAAGGAGAGTATGCCTGGAGAAAATGCCGGGAGTTATTCGGTCCAATGCCTCAAGCATCTCGATGATGCTCTTCAAATGACGATAGGGAAGAACAAAACTGAGGTCACCCGGGGTAGCTGAAATCAGAGTAGGTCGAGTAATACATCGATTGATCCGATCGGGTGTGGATCGCCTCCCATCGAGTAGATCTCCCAATCTCTGAATGATCACTCCATTCCCAAGAAGGTTAGCCAGTCTCGCAATATACTTACCATAGCCAATGGGGTCGTTGAAAGGTTCGGTAAAGGTGTTGGAAACAAGGATGGCAAAATTGGTATTTTCAGTCCTTTTATTAGCATAGCTGTGGCCATTAACTGTGACGATCTCATCAATTGTTTCTGTAACCACCTCTCCGAAAGGATTCATACAAAAGGTCCGGACCTTGTCATCAAAGGTCTTGGAATAGTAAATAAATTTTGCCTCATAGGCAATTTCTGTAAGTTTTTGAAGAATGGGAGCAGGCGCTTCCACACGAACTCCTATGTCGACTGGACTTGGTATAGAAGAGATTCCCAAACGCTGTACTTCGTTCTTGATCCATTGGGCTCCCACACGGCCGGGGCCACAGATCACATAGTCAGCGTTCACCCGGGTCCCATTCCCAAGCAATACCCCCACGGCCTTTCCATTCTCAACGAGAATCTCTTTCACGGGGGTATTAAAGAGGACGTCCACTTTTTCCTCCAGGGCATTTCGGATCTTCTTCAAGAGAGGCACACAGTTTTCAGTTCCCAGATGTCTGATTTCCATTGGAATGAATTCTAATCCTGCCAGCTTCGCTTCCTGGTACAGGGCTTCAGTCTTACCAGAGGATTGACCGAAGACCTCTTTCGGGGCACCAAATGAAAGATAGATCTCATCCGCTTTTTTGAGGAGATTCACCAATTGGTTCTGCGGAGTGAAGTCGCCTAAGAATCCACCTACCTTTGGTGAGAGAGTCAGCTTACCATCACTGAAGGCACCTGCTCCTCCCCAGCCACACAGGAGTTCCATTCCTCTCCCTCTTTTTCTCTCATGGATATCCTTTCCTTTCTCAAGAATCACCAAATCTTTCATGCCACCCTGCGACAAGGTGAGAGCGGCAAAAATGGCTGATGGACCAGCTCCAACAATCGCCACTTGATATTGCTTTTTCATCATTCCCTCTTACCTTTAAATTTTTATATGTCCAATCAGACAATTTCAATAGAATCCTATTCAAGACAACATACCACGAAAAGAGGTTAAAGTGTTATTCTTAATAAAGTGACCTTTGAGTTAAAAATATCCTATCCAACTAAATCTTTTAATGGTAAACTCTTATTTAATACAAACGCATTAAGTAATGTTACATAGCCTGCGAATCTTTTGACAAGACCATGAGCGAGTTGTTTTACAAACGACAGACCAAAGATTATCAAGGTTTTCAAACCAACGGTTGGTG
>Ga0181539_1004641_pt1 | contig 11636 bp, 14 predicted proteins | sample PEATcosm2014_Bin_46_FD_119767 | JGI IMG/M metagenome (GOLD analysis project Ga0181539, IMG submission 119767) | Peatland microbial communities from MTU Mesocosm Facility, Houghton, MI, USA - PEATcosm2014_Bin23_60_metaG | ecosystem: Environmental > Terrestrial > Soil > Wetlands > Peat | place... | reverse complement strand
CTCTCAGTAATCGCGGATTTAAGAATTAGTTGAAGCAACCCGGTTCTCCAACCGCGAAACTTCTCCGCAAGGGGTATTCCCTGCGAATCAAAATTCATGATACTTAATTCAGGCATGTTGCCCGCCGCTACCCAGCATCCCATCTCAGGAGCAAGATTTTTACGCTGTATCATTAGCGTCAATTTATCTGCATGTGGATGCTGTCTATACCAGCATTTCACACCCGCAGACTGCAACTTCTTTATGAATTCGCTTGAATGCATCACCCTACCAGTTCGCTCTTCGACATTATTGTATTCGTCTGGAGTAACAAACTGGTATTCCTTCGCGGCATCCGCGTTCATCTCTTGAAATCGCTGCAACTCCTCTTTGGTCTGATTAGTCGAACTATCGTGATGTTTGGTCGCGTACTCGTCTATCTCTTTCTGTAACTCTGGCGTGATGTTGAGGTCTCGATCCATCTCCTCGTCGTATGTTTGCCAGCGCGGCTTATCACTATTACGCGTACCCTGCGCTCGCTGAATCTCTTCCGGCGTCATATTACTGTCTACCGGTGTTGGTGCGCTATCTTCCCAGCGCTGGAGATACTCCTCATTTGTTGGCACAGTATTCCCTCTCCTAAAAGTGTGGCCCACCCTCAAGAGAGGGTTTACTGCGTTTTCGATGCTCAATATAGGCGCTGGTTGCGGGGATCAGTCCGCAAAGGCGACTACGCTTTCCCTGCCCTCTAGATGGTAGGTTCCACTACGGTGCCGGTGGGATAATCCATCCCTGCGACATCCGCAACCTGTGCATCAGAACACATCTCCTTGAACGCTTCATCGTTGGCCGCTGCGATTGCGACTTGGTCACGCAGGACTGTTGCTGTCTTGCGCTGGGCACTAATGACCGTGCGAAGCATACGGTTGTTGTTTCTCAACCGGGATACTTCTTCCTGCAGAAATTCGTTTGCCTCGACTAGGGCGTCAATGACACCCCGCGAGTACACTTGCTCCTCCGCCATAACTCCTCCTATTTGTGAATCAGAATATGATTGTAATGGATCAGAAGCGCGAGACCCGTTGCCTGTAGCGCGACTGATATGAGCGCTGCAACGGTTCTGATGAGCGCCCAACGTGACTCCCATTTATTGAGCATACTCCTCCTAAATGAATGGGGCGGACGGCGGGAGCCGCTCCCCGCCCCTTTCGGGTTTAGCTCAAACTATGCCACAACCGTGACAACGATCTGTGCGTAGATCATCATAACGGGATCGCCGGAAGCCTGAGTCGGCTCGCCTTCGGGGTTAGTCGAAGTGATCGCGCCGTTGAAATCAAACGTCGGGAATTGCACTTCAACAATGCATTGCCCGATTGCTAGACCGGTGATCAGGCCAGCGCCGCTAACCGATGCGATGTTAGCACTATAAGCAGGACTCGTACTCGTAGTGTCCGAGTAATTCGAATATGCCCTACCATTAGGACCAACCGTGCCGGGGTTGCCATACGACTTATAAACAGGGGAGCCGACCGGAGTGTAGGTCGTGTTTGCCACGTCCTTTAGAACGGTCGTCAACTGGCATGTAGTCGCGTAGGCGGTGCCAAGATAAGTCTTAGCGCCGAGACTAAGTTGCAATGCATACTGCGCGACGGGGTAAGACGTACCCGGAGGGGTCGCTCTCACGCCTGCCACTGCACCGTAGCCCTGTCCGTTGCCGGGGGCGACTTCAGTGCCGGGGTACGTTGCTTCGTTAGCGACCGTAAGGCCACCACCATTGCAATTGGTGATGTTGGTGCCGGTGACTTGAACAAAAGCCGCGACGTTCAGACCATCAGTCGGATTGTGTTGCGGATTGGGATTTGCCATAACTATTCCTTTTCTGGCTCGTAAGAGCCGAGTTCTTTCGCCAGCGTATAGATTCGCTCTAACCGCTGCTCTACTACTCGAAACGGAACAATTCCACCATTAGCTCGCGACATCGAGCGTTCCATCCAGTTCAGCAAAGAAAATTTTGATTTGCTGCCCTGACAAGAAAGCTGCGGACTCTCGTGATGTGAACTGCAACAAGGAACCAAATTACCCGGAATGTGACCGAGAGAAGAATCAATTCGGTCGAGGCCCCAAACCTTGCCATACGGCGGGATTCTCCCGCAATAGGCGCAGGGCCGGGGTCTTCCATCCTTTAGGTAATAGTGAATCACCTGTGTTGGATTTGAGAATCCAAACTGGCGTTTCTCTAATTGGTCTGTCCAAATCATACCACGGTATCTTTTTCGGATACACGGATAATAGCCGTTGGACATTTGTTTGGCACGTTGCATAAACTCCATGCCTGCTCGTTTATACCCCACGAGCATCCCGTTCTTTCGCCACTCAACAGCCCAATCTTCTATCGTTCCAATAGGAATTCCTACTCGATCCGATATTTCCTGTTGACTACGTTGTTGGCGCAATAAATCTAAAGTCTTTTGACGTACTTCTTCAGAATGTGCTTTCATAATTCTCCCTAAAAGAATGGAGGGGTGTTTAGGGCACCCCTCCCGCACAGGATCATGACTTCCCGTGTTATTAATTCAACGACTACGATATGGCCGAAGCCGCATCGATCTGACGTTGCCTGATAGTGGTATCCAATATTGTTACTCGTTTACTTTTAACGGGATAGGGCATTTCTGCCTACCTCTGCACATTTTCTATTCTGTGCAGTTCGGACTATCGCATCACCTTTCGGTGTCTTCTCACTTAGTCTCTCACGGTGCCTTGCGGCTTCCGCCCTGTTAGCCATTTCAGCTTCCAAGTCAATCAGAGAAGATTTATTACTCGCCCCAATACTTATCATTTAGGGCCGAGCGACGTAGTGAAGTGAAGCCTGTAAGAAGTCCCAAAAAATCTTACATACTACGTCTATCTAGTAATTAGCGTCCTGCAGCAGCAGACATCACTTTTAATTTACCAGATATAACCTGGACAGACTTTGTATATCCAGGGATCAAACCTTCGGGGTCCGCGACCGTAGGCTCGGCATTTTGGACCACGTTGCACTTAATGTTCTGCCACTCACCGTCGCCGTAGGAAGTGTCACCCTGTGCGCCGAGGTTGATGGCGAACACGCCGTCCTTACCGAAGATGTAAGTACGGAGTGCGGTCAGCCCTGTCACACCACTGTAGTTAATGGTCTTCGTGACAAGGTTGCTCTGGAAGAAATGAACGCCGGTGGACGGCAGTTCAATAACTTCAGTCAGATCGACCGACACCAGCTCATCCATGCGGGCTTGGCCCACAGGGGTGTGCTTCAAAATGTCGATTGGCGAATCGTTGCTGTTGTCAGCGATCACATCGCCCAATGCAAATGGGTGAATGACGCCGACGAACGCTTTGGACGCCTCGTCGAACGGACGGATTGCGCGGCCAGCCATAGACTGGACGGAATTTCTGATCTGCGACAGAGACAGAGCGGTGAAGCTCGTCGCGGAAGTCGCAGCCAGTTCAACTAGCACGCTAGCGTCGATGCTGGATGCACCGTCGCAAGTCGCACGGACAAGGGCGCTCAACGACTCGCCCACCCGGTACGACATTTCCTTCGCGACGTTCTCGACGGTCGAGTCAATCGCGGTAGCCAAACTCAGTGAACTGAAATTGGCATAATCTGCGTCAAATGTGTTTTGGAAACCGAGATCACCCTCGGCTCGCTCTGCATGTCACCATGCAGTTCAGACTCTATCTTTACGGAACAGGAGTTCCGATGCTTGACATATTAGTCGTTGGGGATTTTGCCTGAATTAAGAGCCATACACGCCTTATGAAGTTCTGCTCGCTTTTCAGGGTTTTGTTTACCCATCAAACGAACAAATTCCAGAGCGATTAACGCCTGCTCTCTTTTGATGATATGATATGGAAGTGTCCCGACAAGGAGGGTTTCAATCTTTCGATATCCACCAGTGACGAACCATTCATAGCATTGTTCGACACTCAACTTGCCCATTTGCTTCGGTCTAAATTCGCCCCCAAAATATCGTACCAACCATCGCATTAATTTCATGCTTGTGTTAGCAACTGATACCTTAAGATCGTATCCGAAATAATCGTTGCTCGTACTGGTTTTTAGAGTTGTTCGGGATATGCCGATACAGCCCTCGGCGTCAATCGCCATTGCCAAACGCGCCCACTTCGTTTTATCATTCGTCATCATCTCAGGTCTTTCCTCCGTCTCTACTGTAATCATTATACAGTCTTTGACGGATATAGTCAAGTTTATTATGGTGAGCAAACAGTTTACTCACCGATAGTCGCGGTTGTGTTCAGCACGCTGACGGACAGGGACGAACCCACAGTTCCTTCAGTAGTCTGGTTGACATTAGCAGCCAGAGGCACGTACATGAACATCTCCAAGATTCACAACCGCATACACCAGTACAAGATGTTTAGAGATACTGGTTGCCGCTCTTCATCGGCAGATCAAGACGCTCTGCGCAACGGACGAACGGGGTCTGTGCCTTCAGGTTCTCACGGAACCGTTTGTCATAATACTTCACCGTGGACTGAGGCAGGTTTGATAGCTGGTTGCCAGCGGGGGAAAAAGACATATGTTTCTATCCCTATGCATTGCTCCGAGTGGCTCGCTTGGCGGCTGCTTGACGATCAAGTTCATCCACCAGTTTTCGGAATTGAGGATCACGTAATTTGATCTTATATTCGTCTGCGGACATCTTAGCAATGTCAGACGAGCTAAGGGTGACACTCGGCATATTAGGACTGCCGTCTGAAGAATTGGAATTATTCAGACCTGAGGGTACTCTAGCTTGTCTCGCTTGCGGTTGCGCTGGGGGAGTAATCCGACTCTCTGCTGCAACGGGAGCCGGGGCGACCGACTCCGTAACCTTCGTCTCTACCACAGGGGCAGGAACGGGAGGAATTGCCTCACGCACGATTGGCCTGTCAGCAAGCAATCCGCATCCTGACAGATGTGAAAGGGCGAGTTCAAAGTTCGCGACGGTTGGATTGAGCCCTTTCTTTACCATCCAATCCGTCAGTAGTTGTTTGTTTTCCTGACAAGGATAAAACGAATCCTTTTTGGCCGCTTCAAAAATATCATAGTTCTGGCGGGCCATAACTGTCAGGGTTTGAATCTGCTGTTTATTGAATTGTTCCCTCAACTTCGTGGGTGACAACCCAATCGCGGCTTCAAACAAGGTGTTAACGGCTTCAACAGACTTCGCGGGGTCTTGCAAATCCTGCGAGAGCGTGAAGCGCTCGTCCGCGGTCAACTCACGCGGCTTCAATTCCATGACATCCTGAAATTCAGCATCCGCAGACGGTTTAACTTCATCCGTTATGCCGAGTTGCTGCTTGCGCGAAACCTCACGCAATTTGCGCTGTAGAAGGACGTTCTGTTCCACCAGCTTAGTGGCCAACTCGTCCTGTGTTTTATACTTGATAACCTGCTTGCCACCCATCGGACGACCGATGTCATCTGTCGGCTGATACTCGTACCGCTGTTCTGGCAGTTCAACTGGAGCGGGCGGCTCAACTGGCGCGACGGGCTCGACCGCTTCAACTACCGGCGCGACGGGCTCAACCACCGCGGGTAGTTCTTCGGCGGGCGGGCCATCCAGTACCACAGGTGCTACAGGCACGCGATTCACACGCGCTCGAAATTCAGGGTCCGACAACTTCTGTCGATATTCATCTGCGGGCATCTCCTCGATTGCTCGCAGTTCTTCTAAAGAAAGTTCCTTTGGTTCTGACATACTCCTCCTTATTGAAAGTCTTGTGCTACCTCGGATATTTCAGGGTTGTCCATCGTACCCAATCGCATTGCGTTGTATTTGTGCAGGTTCAACTCGTCACTGAGGCGAACCATGAACTCTTGATAGAACAGTGTGGCGGTTTGTGCCGCCGCATGCTTAGCCAAAATCTCCTCGGGTTTTGTCGAAGGGGTGTTCATCAAGTTATGATTGAAATCCCTTATAGCGTTGAGCATTAACTTCTGGGTCAGATCAAACCCTTCTGTCTGCGCGTATGCACTCAATATGGCCCGCTGGTCTTCGCTTAGCTTGAAGTCAGGCATCGCCATACTCGAAAGCTGCACGGTATCTTTTGGATCAATCATACTCCTCCTAAAAATGTAGGGGCTGATTTTCACGTCTGAGGGAAGCCCCGGCAACCCGCGAATGATTTTAAGTGGGTTTAGCATGCACTTCCTCACTCAAGGATAATCGCGTATCCTAAAGAGGGTATCAGCCTCTTGTTAGTGACCTTATCGCAGTCACCCATGCCGGGTATCAATCCGGTGCGCCCGCAATAACGGGTGATCCTACACCACAGACGGCTGCATTCCCTCAAGCCCGCCCGTACTTGGCATGCCCTCGGTTGCTTCTTCCAATCCGTTCGCCTTTGCTGAGGCGACAACCAGATCACGCTTGATGCGATTGTCTGATTGCTGATTTTCAAGTTGTGATTTCTGAGCAAACTGCTGTTGGCTCTTAGCTTTCGCTGCCGCTAGTTGATTTTGCTGCATCGCGGCTTTCGAATTAGCAGCACGCTTTGCCTTCATTGCTGGCGTCAGAGGCTTGATGATGTCATTCTCATTCTTCCATTCAGAAGCTTCCAACCACATGCGAAGGATCGGCTTGAAGTCAATGTACTCTTCATTGATCTCTGCGAGGCTGTCCTGAATCTGTGGGTTCTGAAGAATCTGGGTCAACATAACCATCGACTGAGCCATAGTACGTTTAGCCGAAAGTGACGCGCCCGCGAGAACTTCATATCTAATCTGGGCGTCGTGAAAATCTTGCATGTCAAGGTCTTTGACATATGCATCGCCCTTTTCTTTGCCGAGCACCGCGAGGATCGCGGCGTCCGACATGATGTTGAAGACCATCCAATCAAGCACCCCGAGGAATGGTTTGAAGACCTGTTCAATAAAATTATCGAGTGGGCCATCTAAACGTGTTGCGCTTGCACCCGCGAGGATATTAGCCCCACCTGCGGTCCTGCCCATAGAAGACCTTGGGCCAGCCGAAGAACCTTGTACTAACTGTTGATCTGCGCCGGAACTCGATTCTGTAGCCTGCTCTGATTCTTTCAGAGCATTCCAGATGTCATTGGGAACCTTGGGCGTTTCCATCAGGCGATATGATTTCTCGGTGTCACCGACAGTCAGAATTTTGCCGAGTCCGGTTCGAATCATCTGCGTCGGAGCACTGTCGTCGCGATGCCGCAGGTAAATTGGGTTTACGCCGAAGCTGAGAATTTTCAGAATGGCGTTAATCGTTCCTTGATCTACGCGCTGGTTCTGCCCGACAATGAGTCCGAGACCCATGCCATAAAATGCTTTCGGGCGATTCCACCAGTTGGATGACAAGAAATTGATCTGGTTGAATTCGTTCTTGCCGCTATAGAGCACAGTGCGCTGATTGAGCACCATGATCTTACGACCATTATCTACATATTCCATCACTTCCAGTTTCGTCCGCAGGGGGTCAGGGCTTACTCGCATGTTGACTTTCATTGCGTGGTGAACGACGCCCTCGATGTAACTAGCCTGCTCTGTTTCCAAAAGTTGGGCCTGCTGGTTACTCGTAGCCCAGAAAGTTTTCAAGACTTCATCGCTGATATCTTTCCAGCCGAGGATAGCATCGCCATCTTCGCCGTCTTTTCGGGCGTTACGCACGGCAGTAAGAATATCTTTTATTTGGTAATAATCCATGTATCGGACATCGATGACCCATCCGGCTTTACGGATATCACTTACTGCGAGTTGCGGGTCTACAAGAACTTTGTCAACTGGACGCCATTCAAAAAACGGCACTGGAACAAACGTCTCCTTGGTCTCGATAGAAGGTGGTTCATCCGTTGGTACTGTGACGGATTCATCCCCACCCTCGATTTTCACCTTGGTAGCCTTGCGTGTGTGCTTACAAACTTTCTTCCAGTCATACCCCCACTTGAAGATGCCAGTTCCTAGGAACGCCATCTGCTCAAGACCCCACTTGGTCTGGGTTTTGAAATCACAATCTCGTAGGATGAACGAAAATAGCGTTGACTTAGCGTCCGCGATCTCCTGTGAAGTGCCGGGCATTGGCCGCAGGACCATTGGCGGATCGTCGTAGAATAATCCCTTATAAAGCTGGGGCACAACTGCGTTGCAGACTTTCGCAACTGTAAACCGCTGGACGTTTGGCTCAAGGATGTAAGTGTTCTCGTATACTGTCATAGGACGCGGGGATTGATACAGCAGGTCCGCATCTCTCCACAACAAACTCCCAAATTTGTTACTGCCATTAGGCAGGGTTGATCATTTCTGTCAACCTCTCATGGTTTATATTCCACATGAAGTTCGGACTATTGCTTCATCTTTCGACGCCCTCTCACTTAGTCTCTCACGGTGCTTTCGCTTCCGCCTCGTCTCCATTTCAGGGTTCCGAGTCAATCAGAGTGGGTTTTAAGACAGCAGGTTTGTTTACTGTCTGTTGGCTATGTATGCCTTGGCATTAGCGGCGGATTGCACAACTAACGCTAATTCTGCATCCTTTACAACGATCTCACCTTCCGCATTGAAATCTGAATCGACAAGTTGTCGGTTAGGATTACCATGTGTATTCTGCAGATCGTCTAGCCTTATTTTTTCTACAGCGGGTTCATCGGGCATTGGCTCTCCTTTGCTTTTTCCTAGCACGATATTCTCTATTACGAAGAGCAGCTAAGCTAGGATTCTCTGATCTCCTACGTATGTTGGATTCAGCGATAGCGGGATTGGGTACGCCCGTTTTAGCGATGCTCAAGTTTTTACGATGCTCGGCGGATTTAGGAATTCCTCTCATTCCCAATTTGCACTTCGCGATATGTTCAGGGGAATTCTTGTACCCAGTTCGCGTAGCCCCACCCGTACCGCCCTCAGCCAGATTATACCCAAATTCAGGCACCCTAGCATCAGTCGTACGAATAAAAAATCTCTCCATCTCGTTTAGCTGCTGTTTGTCAATTGCGCGAATCAACGATGTGATGACAAAACTCTCTGGTCCATATTTGCGTATTGCTCGATATAAAACAGGCTTATCATTCCATCTATCAGCAGAAACTGCACGTCTAAAATTCAATTTCAAATACGCCGACAAATCTCCACAATGCTGGCCTACATAAATCTTATCATTCACCATGTTGGTAATGGCATAGACGTGCATACTTTCTCCTCAACTAAAAAGATCGGCGAACGGATCAGCAGTCTCACGCGCATCCTGCTGTTGGTTATGGACTATGTCAGCCAATGACATGTCAGGATTCTCAAGCTGCATTTCTTGCGCATTTAACTTCGCGTAAGCGTTGAGCCCATAGACCCTATCGTAATTGGGCCTCGCAAATGGATCAGGGTTGAAGTCCGCTTGCTGGGCGGTTGTCCTCGCTTCCATGTCTGCGTAACTCGAAAACTGATTGACTAGGATCGCAAGTGCATCGACTATGTCATCGTGTGTAGCGGCGGCGGTGCCAAACTTGGAGAGTTCATCATACATCTCTTCCTTGCCCGGCATAGCAAACGAGAACAAGAGCCGTTCATCGCCCAAGAGTCTGAGCACCGGCTTTGCCTTGATCTGCTTCGCGTTGGTCTTTTTTCCTACACCCAGAGAGACGAATTCAATATTCGCCCGAACTCGAAGTGCGTCCATCTCTCTGTAAATCTCTCTGCCCAACCATTTGACGCCGACCGATTCCTCTATGCAGAGACGTTTAGGTCTCCACTTCAAAACGGTGCCCGCGATTATCTTAGGCAATTCGTATTCGTTGAACCGGCCCCGCTGCATGTCTATAATGTAGAACTTCCCACCATAGATCAACGCTGTAATGATCACCGTATAGTCCGCCCACGACTTCGTCGAATAAGCAGTGTCAATCGCGGTAACGATCATCCCTGTGCCGGGAATCAAGTTCGACTGGATTGTACGCCGTACAAGGAGTTCGCGGGGGAATTTGATGACGTGCATCTGGGTCGGGTCGTTGAGATACTTGATCGCGAACCAAGGGTCAGTTTTCTTCTTGTACTGTAGAACTTCGTAAGTCAGTGCATGGGGGTTGTCAGACTCACCGAACCAAAGCCCCCAATCTTCTTTAGTCATCTCCTCAGGTATCTTCCCCGCAGCAACTGCGGCGGCGTTAGGCCACCAACAAGCCCGCAAATACACTTTCATCGGGAAGTCTTCGCCGTCATCTTCAAACTTTTTCTTGTTCTTAATGTCCTGACCGTACGTGTCTTCACTATCATACCACGTTCCGATCTTATCGTAGAATCCAAATGGATGCAAAATAGCTTGGTTGATGCTGACTTGCTTATTGATGTTCCTGATGCGATCAACTGTCTGAGAGTTTTCGTTCGTGACTACGTCGTCCAGCTTCAGGACACATACGTGCCAACCTGCCAAGTTCTGCTCGATTGATGCAGCGCAGACTGTACTCTCTTTCTCCACTTGACCGACCGCGGGAGTCTGGTACTCGTACGCCTTACCATCATCCATAGGGATGCAGTGTTCCGCAAAAAGAACTTGAAATAGACTAGGAGTACCGTCTCGCATTGTGCGAGCTTTATAAGCCTTCTTGTTTTTCTTTGGCGCAAATATGCCCAAGAATTCGTCACCCGCGTCTTCCAATGTAAAATGACCTTTGATTTCTTTTACAAAATCCTCGGCCAAACCGAGTACGCCAGTCAGAATCATGATCGTTACTTCAGGGAAGTTACACACCCACTGAACACAATCCGCCATGTCCATCGTGCTTTTGAAACCGCCACGAGGTACGAGCAGCAACCGTTCCGTCTTATCAATGTACGCTAGTGCAAACGCTTTGAAGGAGGACAACGTCGGATCTTTGCGGACAAAGAAGGAGTTACAAATAGACTCGTGGGTTGTATGCACTGTCCCATCCATCCATGTATACTCATGCTCAGACATTTCATTGTAGCCAAGAAGCTTGCAAAGTGCGAATAAGTTTGTCTGGGCCATGAAGCGACAATCAACTATCAGACTGCTATCACTAGGGATTCCGTAGTGGGCGCAGACCTTAAGCACCTTAGCTTTATTCGCTTCCAACATGTTCGCGGAAGCGTGCAACGCCTTGGCATGAAACTCTTCATACGTCAAGTCGCGATACTGATAGTTCTTGTCTTGCATGTGCTTATTCAGCCATGCTTGAAGTTGTTCTACAGTCACGACTCCTCCGAATATGATTTACATCCCTGCGGGCGGTGCTCCTGCGCCAGAAGGCGGCATCGCGCCTGCGGCTTCTGCCGGGGGCATCTCGGGTTGCTGCGCTTCCATCGTAGGTACGTGCTCATCCATATGGGCCTGCAATGCCGCTCCATCTTTTGCGGTATGCTCTTCCATCTTATGAGCAGGGTGGTGATGATGATGCTCTATAATATGAGAACCATCCTTCGCCTTACGCACGCGAATCTCTTTGAGGGATTTCTTTGGCTGCTTGTCGCCCTCAGTGATCTTGCTGTAAATATTTGCCATTGGGTTGTCCTTTGCTGGTATGACCGCTTCACCTTTGTGTAGAACAGCAGGGCCGGTCTCCGGTACAGAATCCGTACCGTGCTTATAACTTGGTAACTGGGTTGGAAGTTTCTTGACCATGTCACTTACATCAATACGCGTCTCTTTTCCCTTGGT
>Ga0181539_1004640_pt1 | contig 11637 bp, 7 predicted proteins | sample PEATcosm2014_Bin_46_FD_119767 | JGI IMG/M metagenome (GOLD analysis project Ga0181539, IMG submission 119767) | Peatland microbial communities from MTU Mesocosm Facility, Houghton, MI, USA - PEATcosm2014_Bin23_60_metaG | ecosystem: Environmental > Terrestrial > Soil > Wetlands > Peat | place... | reverse complement strand
TCTGGCGGTCATACTTGCGGACCAGCGTATCGTAGGCCGAGACATCCCCTGCGCGCACCCGTTCAACCAGGGCCACGTCGGGATGCGGTTCGAGTTCTCCTGCAATAGGTTGGATGGTCGCCATAGCGGTTGGTTGCGGGAATCCTTTTGGCCGGGTGCGATTGACGCTTGGAGGTCTATAGACGAGTGTAACGGACGGCAGGGCCGGGGACCAAACCGGGGTCTTCAACATCCGGGATGCGCAAAACGGGCGCAGTGGCGCCCATTCGAGCATATTTGGCGGTAACGGCACTGGTTCGCGCGGATCGCAGCAGGCCGAAAGCGGCATAGAGTGAAGGCATGAGCTTTGTGAAGTCCTCAACTCCCGCTCCGCGACTAGCTTCCCGCTGCATCGCCGTTCTGTTGCCCTGGCTGATGATTGTTCTGCCGGTCTCTGCGCAATCGACGAGCGGATCGGCAAATGGCGGCTCGGCGCCCCCGCCGGCCGACACTGCCACCACGGCGAAGAAGGCCGCCGGAAAGCCCGCGCAAAAGACCAGCAAGCCGGCTGCCGCGGGCACGAAGGCATCGAAGCCCGCCAGCAGGACAGCCGGCAAGGCTAAGAAACACGCAAGCCGAACCAGCAGGGCCGCGCGGCGCGCGCGAACCGCTCGCATCAGGCAGGCTTTTGTGGCTTCGACGGAACTGCGCCCCATGGCCCAGCAATTGGCTACGCTGCGCACGCCCGCCGCCTACGAAGGCGTGAGCAAATACGCGCATCAGCACAGCGGGGAAGCAGCGGCGGCGGCCTATCTGGCGCTGGGCCACGCTTATCTTCTTGACAAGCGGTACGCGGAGGCTGAAACCAATCTGCGCCAAGCTCGGCAGGCGGGCCAGGAACTGGCCGACTACGCCGACTTTCTGGGTGCCGAAGCCAACCACGAAGCGGGGAACGAATCCGCTGCCGAAGCCTTGCTGCGCGGCTTTTCGGCCCGCTATCCCGACAGCATCTTCGTTGCCCAGGAGCCTGAACTTGAGGCTAGCGTGCTGCTGGCCGCGGGCAATGCCGCCGCCGCTCAACAGGTGCTGGCGCAGGCCGCCGCAACGGCCGCCAGCCGTCCGGGCTTCCAGCTTGCCCAGGGTCAGGCGGCCTTCGCGCTGGGGCAGACTCAGGATGCGGAGCGCATCTTCAAGCGGCTGCTGCTCGGCCACCCCCTGGCCTCAGAGGCGCAGATTGCCCGCGCCAAGCTGACGGCGATGGGAGCCGAGTCGAGCCTCACCGCAGCTGAGTTGCGCAGCCTGGGCGACGCCTACTACAACGCCGACCGCTACGAGGAGGCCGCGGAGCAATACCGGGCTCTGGCCCGCTCGCCGGGGCTCGACGCTCAGGCCCGCAACGGATTTGCCGTGGCCGAGGCTGCCTGCGACCTGAAGCTCAAACGGCTGAGCACCGCCCAGGTGGAGGCGCTAGCCGACTCAAAGGACGAGAACGGCGCTCGACGGCTCTATCTACTGGCCGAACTGGCCCGGAACCGGAACGACACGGAGTATCAGCAACAGACTATCGCCCGCATGGAGTCCGACTTTCCACGCAGTCCGTGGCTGGCCGAGGCGCTCTTCTCCAGTGGGAATATGTACATGCTCCGCCGCGATTATCCCGCCGCGGTGAAGGATTACAGCTATCTGGCCGCGCACTTCCCCGACAATACCAATGCCTCCGCGGCCCACTGGCGGGCTGGCTGGCTCAGCTACCGCCAGGGGCAATACGCCGACGCCACCCGCCTCTTCGACGAGCAGATCCGCCTCTATCCCACCGCCAAGGAGACCGCTTCGGCCATCTATTGGCGCGGACGCCTCTATGAGACCGAGGACCACAAGCCGGCCAGCGCCGCGGCCAACTACCGCGCGTTGATCCGCGCCTACCAGCACTACTTTTATGCCCAGATGGCGAGGCAGCGGCTGGCCGCGCTGGGCAGCACGCCACCGGCGCCACAGCCGCAAATGGATCGCTTGCAGCCAGTCCCGGTACCGCAGCTTGCGGAGAGCTTTCCCACCGACAGCCCGCATCTGGCCAAGGCGCGGCTGCTGGCCAACGCGGGCTTGAACGACTACATCGCTCAGGAGATCGCCGCCGATCCCGACTCCGCCTCTTGGAGCGCGCTGGCCGAGGCGCAGATATACGCCTCTTATGGCGAGACCTATCGCGCCTTGCGTTCCCTCAAGCGGGCTTTGCCCTACGCCGCAACAGCTTCCATCAAGTCCATTCCGCTCACCTACTGGCGCATCCTCTTCCCCGAGCCGTGGTGGGAGACGATCAAGGCGGAGTCGGCAAGGAACAACCTCGACCCCTACTTGGTGGCCTCGCTGATTCGCCAGGAGTCGGAGTTCGATCCCAGGGCCGTTTCCTATGCCAATGCTTACGGATTGATGCAATTGCTGCCATCGGTGGGCAAGCAGTTGGCCCGCGAGGAGGGAATCAGCCACTTCGAGACCTTCCAACTGCTCGATCCGGCGATGAATATCCGCCTCGGCACCCGCTACCTGCGCCAGATGCTGGACAAGTTCGGCGGAGTACAAGAGTACGCGCTGGCGGCATACAACGCCGGGGATTCGCGCGTGGTCGACTGGCAGTCCGCGGGCCCGTACAGCGGGATCGACGAGTTTGTGGAGTCGATTCCGTTTACCCAAACCCGGGAGTACGTCGAGGCCATCCTGCGCAACGAGGAAACCTACAAGGCGATCGACGAGTTTGCCGGTTCACCGGCCCCGGCCGGAACGGCGGCGTCCCAATAAAAACCACTGAGTCAAGCCGGGGGGCCCCTCCATGCGCCTTCTTCCCAGCTCGTAGGCGGGAATCCGCGAACCCGTGCTTGCCTTTCCAGGTTTCGCGCGTCAACTGGTTATCCCCAAGCTGACCGTTCCCCCACCGGCCGCCTCACCCCCGGTGGAGTATTCTTTTTTGAGAGGAATTCAACTTGTCGCGCATTCTCTTACTGGTCGGCCTGCTCACACTCTGGTTGGCCGCGGGCTGCAAGGCCCAATCCGCCCCGCAGCCATCGCTTGACCCCGTCCTCAATCGCCACATCGAGGTCATGGTCCGCTCTCAGTTCAACGTCCCGCAGGACATTTCCGTGACCCTCGGCGCGCGCAAGCCGAGCCGGATTGCCGGTTATGACTCGCTGCCCGTCACGCTTTCCAGCTCCAAGAAGCAACAGGAGATCGACTTCCTGATCTCGACCGACGGCAAGACGCTGGCGCGCCTTGAAACCTTCGACCTGGTCAAGGATCCGGTCTTCGCCATCGACATTGCCGGCCGCCCCATCCGCGGCAATCCTGCCGCCAAGGTCACCGTCATCAACTTCGACGACCTGGAATGCCCCTACTGCGCCCGCATGCATCAGTCGCTCTTTCCCTCCACGCTGGAGCGCTACAAGGACAAGGTTCGCTTCATCTACAAGGACTTTCCCCTCACCGAACTGCACCCCTGGGCTATGCACGCAGCCGTGGACGCCAACTGCCTGGCCACGCAAAGCGGGGACGTTTATTGGAGCTACGTAGATTACGTCCACTCCCACGGCGATGAGATCAGCGGAGCGGACCGCAACCCGGCGAAGAGCTTTGACGCTCTGAATCGCATCGCTCGCCAGGAGGCGGCGCTGGGCAAACTCGACCCCGGCAAGCTCGACGCCTGCCTTGCCGCGCAGGACGAGACCCAGGTGCGCGCCTCGCTTCAGGAAGGGGATTCGCTCAAGATTGACGGAGCGCCCGCGGTCTTCGTCGACGGCGAACGCATCGACGGCGCCATCCCGGAGGATCAGGTTTGGCTGGTAATCGACCGCGCCCTTAGCGCAGCCGGCGTTACTCCTCCGGCCGCTCCGGCCAGCCCGCCTCAATCTGCCGGAGCGGGAAAATAGGTCTTCGAGACGCTATCGCCGCACCGGGCTGTGGATTTATCCTTGAATGCCGGGGCTTCTTCGGCCCCAAAGGAGACACCAAATTGCAAGTCCTACCGTTCTCTCCGACCCGTTTCCAGTTCGCCGTCCTCGCTCTTTGCGGCGGCGCCCTGCTGGCCCCGGTCGCAGGCTGCCGCCGTTCGCCCGCGCCCGATGTGATGGCCACCGTGAACGGCAAGGAAATCCTGCGCTCCGAATTGGAGAGGAAGTACCAGGACTACAAGCTCCGCCAGGGAGAGACTCCGCAGGAGCCCTCCGCGGAACAGACGGAGATCGTTCGGCTCGGGGTTTTGCGCCAGATGATCGATGAGGAGATTCTGCAACAGCGGGCTGCCAAGTTGAACGTTACCGCCTCCGACGAGGATGTCAACGCCAAGCTCACGGAGATAAAGGCGCCTTACACCCAGGAAGACTTCGACAAGCAGCTCAAGCTGCGCAATCAGACGCTGGACGACCTCAAGCGCGACATTCGCAACGATTTGACCGAGAACAAACTGCTGAACAAGGAGATCGAGTCCAAGATCAACATCACGGATGCGGAGATCGCCAGCTTCTATAACAGCCACAAGTCCGAGTTCAACTTCATTGAGCCGCAATACCACCTGGCGCAGATCGTGGTCACCGGCGGACCCTCGCAACAGGCCGGCAACCTGCAAAACAACAAAGCCTCCGGGGACGCCGATGCCAAGAAGAAGATTCAGACCTTGCAGAACAAGCTGGAAAATGGAGAAGACTTCGGCGCCGTGGCCATGAACTTTTCGGAAAATGCCAACAACGCCTCGAATGGCGGCGATATGGGCTTTGTGGCGGAGTCGGCGCTACGCAGCGAGCCGGACGCCTTCAATGCCATCAGCAAGCTCAAGCCGGGCCAAATCAGTGAGATTCTCCCTATTTACGACAGCGCCGGCCCGGGGCGCAGGACCGTGGGATACGCGATCTACAAACTGCTTGGGCGCGAGCCGGCGGGCCAGCGCGAATTGAATGACCCGCGCGTGCAGCAGGGCATTCACTCGGTGCTGCACGAAAGCCACGCGCAACTGCTCAAGAACGCCTACTTCGAGATGCTCCACAACGAGGCCAAGATACACAACTACCTCGCCGACCAGATTCTCAACGAAGGCAAAAAGTAAAGCGCATCGCTTTCAGGCCTCGAATCCCTCCCGGCAAGACTCAGGATCGCGAACATATTCTCCCTGTTCGCAGGGGTCGCCTCGCCCATGCAGAGATTCAACTCGCATGGTCGACTGCGAGGACTGGCCCATCCGGTAGGACAATGCCCGGCTGACGCCCAGCGCCAGCACCGAAAGGCGCGCAAGGCTTCCGGATAAGCTGCATGGATGGGTACAAAGGAATGACAAATCGGTAACAAGTCGCGGCGCCGATCTCTTCATAATCGCTCTCAAAGCAAGGCCAATCCTTGAGAAAGAGTTTTGAGAGACAATTGAATGAGCGCCATTTCGTTCAGACGCAGTTCAGCAATCTGGGTGATGTGCTTGCTCGCTCTGGCGGTCAAGGCCTTCGGGCAGACGCCAGGGACGGGCGCCATCTCCGGCGTGGTGTATGACCCCTCCAGTCGAGTGATCGCCAATGCCGACGTACAGACGGTGAATGAGGCAACACACGTTTCGCGCTCAGTCTTCACCAAAACAGAAGGCCTATTTAGGTTTCCGCTGCTGCCGCCGGGCAGCTACACGGTGACGGTGAAGGCAACGGGTTTTGCCGAGCACAGATCGCAATCGATTCTCGTGACGGCGAGCGAGACAAGTTCTTTGAATGTGACGCTGGCGGTTGCAGGGGTGAACGCCAGCGTGCAGGTCGCAAGCGATGCGGAAATGGTCCAACTGGAAAGCTCTACGCTGGGACGCGCCGTGGAGCAGGAAGCAGTCCAGGCTCTGCCGCTGTCCAGCCGCAACTATACGCAGATTCTTGCGCTTTCGCCGGGCGTGATTGTGGCGCTTCCAGATGCCACGGAACTGGGCCGAGGGACGCAAAACGTAACCTCCAATGGCGCCAAGACAACCTCGAATAACGTCCAGTTCAACGGCATCGACGCCAATAACCTCTCGCAGAACTCCATGAACAATGACGGAGAGGAGGTGGGTACGGCAATTCCCGCACCCGACGCCATCCAGGAGTTCAAGGTGCAAACTGCCAACTACGATGCCTCCTACGGAAGAGGCGCCGGAGCCAACATCGACTTCATAAGCAAGAGCGGCACAAACAACTTCCACGGAAGCGCGTGGGAGTTTGTGCGCAATACCATCTTTAACGCAAACGACTTCTTCTCAAAGCTGGACAACAATCAGCCGCGCCCCACGCTGAAGAAGAATATCTTCGGCGCATCCTTCGGCGGTCCAATCCGGAAGGACAGGAGCTTCCTGTTCGTCGAATATCAAGGAATTAGAGAGGTCAATGGCGGGGCATTCGGATCCGAGACAACCACCGATCTGCCGCAGCTTACCTCCGACCGCTCTGCCACAACGCTGGGAGCGCAGTTTTGTCCCGCCAACCACGCGGATGCGCCCGGCTATCTGCCCAATGCGCTTGGAACGCAGGTGGCCTGCGACGGTTCCAACATCAATCCCGTCGCGCTGGCCCTGCTCAACTTCAAGCTGAGTAATGGCCAGTATGCGGTTCCCAATCCCCAGATCGATCTTCCTACGGCTCCGGGAGAGCTTCCCATTGGCCAGTCTACCTTCTCCCTCCCCGCTCATTACACTGAGGACCAGTTCAGCATGAACGTCGATCAGGTCTTGACCGCGAAGAACACGCTCGCGGGAAGGTTCTTTTATATGCGCGCCCCAACCCTTTATCCCTTTTCGCCGAGTGCCGCCAATCTTCCCGGTTGGGGCACCAATGAACTCGACCAGAACACGATGTTCGTTCTGGCGGATACGCACGTCTTCAACTCCAACCTGATCAACCTGGCGCGCTTCGGCTATATGCGATTCAGCGGTCTCTCCTCCGTCGCGAACCCGATTCAGGCTTCGGACCTGGGAATGAGCACGCCGACGGGTAGTCCAGGCGTGGCGCCTGCGGTGAGCATCAGCGGCCCGTTTACCACTGGAGATGCCGGCACGCCATCGCAGTGGCAGAACACCAACAGCTTCATCTGGCAAGATACCGTCTCGCATACGCGCAACCGCCAGGATATGCGCTTCGGCGTCGAGCTGAAGCGTCATGAAGTAGACGTAAACCCGCCCTTCGGCATCGATGGACTGCTGCTGATCAACACCTTTGAAGATTTTTTGCTTGGCCAGAGCGCGGCGCAGAATGGCAGCCCCATTGGCGCGAGCAATGTCTCAGGGCTTGACGGCGCCTCGGGTCTTTTCCGCGAGGACGAACGCTACACAGATGTGGCGGCCTTTATTCAGGACGACATCAGACTGACGCAGCGGCTTACCGTGAACGCAGGTTTGCGCTATGAGATATTCGGCCCGGCGACGGAGATCCATGGCCGGCTGAGTAACTTCGATCCGTCGATTGCGGCAGGGCAGGTGCCGGCCGCGGGATCGCTCAGCGGATTTACTCTGCCGGCTAACTTTCCCGGTGCGGTTCCTGTTGGAGTAACCAAGACCTCGACTGCGGGGCTGTGGTCTACCGACTATCATGACGTCTCGCCGCGGCTGGGCTTCGCACTACAGTTGACGGAAAAGCCGGCCTTGGTGCTGCGAGGCGGATACGGCTTCTATTACGATCGCCCCTCAGGAGGATTCGTCGAAGGGCAGTCGGGAGGGCAGCCGTTCTCGCTGCAGGAACTCTCTTTCGGCGTGCAGAATGCGGGAGCTACGCTGCAATATCCCTTCGACCCATTGCTGCCGCCGGCTTCAAGCTTTCCCATTTATCAGCCTCGCCTGCCCGGCGGAAACGCCTATACATCCGCCGTTTCGCCGCACGTCATCGACCCCTACACACAGGAGTACAACCTGAATCTCCAGTACGCCTTTGCAAGGAATCTCCTGCTGGAAGCCGGTTACGTCGGCGCGCACACCACGCATTCGCCAGGAAGGATTGAATTCAACCAGGCGCTGTTGGCGAGCGAGCAGAACCCGGTCAACGGGACGGCCATGAATACCGCGGCCAATGTCATCCAACGGCTGCCATTCGCAGGCATCTCAACGGGATCACTCCTGGCCGATACAGAATTCGAAGCAAACTATAACTCGCTACAGAGCAGCATTACCAAGCGGCTGGGTCATGGACTTCAGTTTCTCGGCAGTTACACATGGTCGAAGTCTCTGGACGAGACCAGCGGCTCCGGCGGAGCCGATTTCTTTGAGATATGGTTGCTGACCAATAACCAGAACAATCCCCGGCAGGCATACGGGCTGACGGACTTCGATCGCGACCAGAGGGCCGTCGTGAACTTCACGTGGACTGCGCCGAAATTCCGGCAGGCGCCTATACTTCCCCGACGAGTGCTCTCCGACTGGGAGCTGTCCGGCATCTCCGTGATCCAGACAGGCAGCCCCATCACGGTGCTCGACGGCAACGCCGGCGCGGTTTATGGAAATTTCTTGAATAGGGCACAGCGCACCGGATCGAATCCCTCTACGCCGGGTTCGCTCCATTCACGTGTGCTCAACGGCTATCTCGATCCGAATGCATTCACTATTGCGCCGGAGGCTCCGAACGGCAGCGGGCCTGGGGATACGGACTTCGGCAACAGCGGCGTAGGCATTGTGCGCGGTCCCGGCCAGCACAACGTGGACATGGCCGTGGAGCGCATCTTCCCGGTAACCGAATCGAGCAGCTTCCGCTTCCGGGCGGAGTTTTTCAACCTGACGAACACGCCGCAATTCGCCCTCCCCAATAACAATGTCAACTTCATCACAACTCCCACTGGTCCGGCCAACCAGGATCCTTCGTTCGGCCTGATCGCCTCGACCGTGGCGAATCCCCGCATCATCCAGTTCGCGGTGAAGTATCTGTTCTGATGAACCGCGCCGCGGCTTCTCTATGCTCCGCGGTTCCCGCAAAACTGCCAGGAAGGAACCTAAGCGATGACGATTGATGAGATAGAGCTGGCGTGCGATACGGAGAAGGCGCTCGACTTTTCCAGGCACTCGTTCGAGGTTCCTGAGGTTTTACTTCGGGAGATGTTTTATCCTCTCGGGTTTCCGACAGAGCTGGCAACCAACTCCCCCGAGATTCTGTCGCAAGCTGGCAAACTGTGGTCCATATTTGAGAGGCGATTCGACACGGAACCTATCCGTGTGGACGTGCATGTGGTGGATAGCGACTCGACAGAGTGTCCTCCAACACCGGTCTGCCGCATCATGTATCCGCTGCGGATTAGCGTAGCGGATGCAGACAACTACAGCATCGGCTATCTTGACCGGAACAGAACACAGATTACAATCTCGCGGGCCGCCGAGAGGCATAGCAGCTATCTGGGATATTTCTTCCTGGGATTCGCGCCGCATGACCACATTGAAACCAGGTACGCGACGCCTGTGCATGCGGGATGTGTCGCACTCAACGGCCGGGGGGTGTTGCTGTGTGGCGACTCAGGCGCAGGCAAGTCTTCCTTGTCGTATGCTTGTGCGCGCGCAGGATGGACCTATGTAAGCGACGACGCGAGCGATTTGCTCAACCACGGCAAGGATCGTCTGATAATCGGCAACTGCCATCAGGTGCGTTTTCGCCCTTCGGCGGCCAAACTGTTTCCCGAGCTGGAAGGGCTGGAGATCACACCGCGCGCAGCGGGCAAGCCATCCGTCGAGCTTCCGACGGCGGCGATGCCGGGGATGACCTGTGCTCTTACGGCGCAGGTGGACTTCCTGGTGTTCCTCAACCGGCGCGTCCCCGGCCCTCCGGAATTGGTTCCTTATCGCAAGGATGTGGCGCGGTATTTTATGCGCCAAGTATTGTTCGGGTCGGCAGAGTCGCTGGCCGCGCAGTACGCCGCATTGGAGCGATTGCTGACGGCGGAGGTCTTTGAACTGCGATACAGCGACTTGGATTGGGCGGTGAGCCGGCTGGAAACTCTGGCACGGGAGGGGCGATAGTGGAGCAGTTGCTTGAGGCTGAGCCAGTCGGGGCCAGCGGTGCGAGCGGCATATCTGTCTGGAGGAACCCCGCCGCATGGTTGGTGGAGAAGAAGCTGTCCCGGGCATATTGGATATTCTTTTCCGTCGAGTTTTTCTTCGACTTCGGCTTTTCACTCTATTTTTTCCTATTCAACTTATACTTGGTCGATCTTCACTTCAACGAGCGAGCCATCGGCCTGGTCGTTGGCGCTTTGACATTGGGCTCCGTCGCGGGGACGCTGCCGGCCGGTTGGCTGGCGCGCAAGATCGGGCTGCGCCCGCTGCTTGTATTCAGCATGATAGCTGCGCCGTTGCTGGGAGTGGCGCGCGTGCTGGCGGTGTGGGAGCAGGCACAGATAGGCCTGGCGTTTCTGGCTGGGTTGGCAATGTGCCTCTGGGCAGTCTGCTACCTGCCCACGCTCGCCGGGCTTACGACGGCGGAGAACCGGGCATCGGCATTCAGCATTAATTTCTCGATGAGCATAGGCGCCGGCGCGCTGGGCGGGTTGGTATGCGGCTATCTGCCCCATTTGCTTAAGATGGCTGGTTATGCGCTGCCGGCTGCCGACGTCAAGCGGATGATTCTTCTCGGCGCCTGCGGCATTGCGGGAATTGGGGTCTTCCCCCTGCTGCGCTTGCGCCTACCTTTGCAAGAGAACAAACCTCAGGCACAGGACAAGGCAGGGAAGCTGCCCTGGAAGATGAATCCCTTTCTGCTTCGATTCCTGCCGGCGATGGGTCTGTGGATGGCTGTTCTGGCCGCGTTTACGCCATTTGCCAATGTGTACCTGTCGAAGGATCTCCATATTTCCCTGGCGCAGATTGGGCTGATCTTTTCAGCAGCGCAGGCGGTTCAGTTCTGCGTGGGCCTGCTGACGCCGTTGGTCTTTCGCCGCTTGGGCCTGGTGAATGGCATCGTTGCAACGCAGGTTGCCACTGCGGCGGCCTTGGGATGCCTGGCCGGAACCCATGACCGAAGGCTGGCGGTAGCACTCTACCTGAGCTTTGCCGCAACGCAATGGATGAGCTCTCCGGGCTTGTACAACCTGCTGATGAGCGAAGTTCCGGACGAGGAGCGCAGCTCTGCTTCGGCGATGACGATGTTCTGCAATGCGGTTCTTCAGTCCTGCGCTACGGCGGGCGCGGGGATGTTGTTTGTGCGGTTTGGATACCCGCACGTGCTTTTGGGGATCGCCGCGCTGGCATTGGCGGCGGCGCTACTTTTCGGATGTCTGGTTCGCCCATCGGCTCGACGCGCGGCGCCGCAGCCGTAGGCGAGCGCCGGGAGCGGTTGACGGCAATGACCAGTCGGCCGGGCACGGGCCCGATCGCCTGAGATACCGGCGGGATAGCGGGCCCTAACCCGGTGCAATCTGAGGTTCGCATGAGAGGTAAAGCGCGGTATTATGTTTGCGGGTGACGGGCCGGCGACTGCCGAAGGTCGAGCAAAAGTAATCATCCGGTCAAGCCAATGTCACCACATTGTCATTTCACGGGCCTTTTGTTTCAGCGAGATAGCAATTGGATGACAATGGAGGGTATGGTGCAAAGCGAGAAGGCAGTGAAAGATTCCGGTGTTATCGATGCTCGGACGCAGGCTGCGCGGACGCAAATCCTGGTGATCGAAGACGACCCGCACATGCAGAAGGTGCTGCAAAGAATCTTCCGCGAAC
>Ga0181539_1004638_pt1 | contig 11637 bp, 8 predicted proteins | sample PEATcosm2014_Bin_46_FD_119767 | JGI IMG/M metagenome (GOLD analysis project Ga0181539, IMG submission 119767) | Peatland microbial communities from MTU Mesocosm Facility, Houghton, MI, USA - PEATcosm2014_Bin23_60_metaG | ecosystem: Environmental > Terrestrial > Soil > Wetlands > Peat | place... | reverse complement strand
CGCTTTGCGCGGGCTGGCGACATTGGCCGCCCGCTTCTCCGCCGCGACGATCCTGTTCGACGCGATCTTCGTGCCGAGCGACAACCGCATCGTCGAGGAGGGCCGCATCCCCGGCCGTCCCGATGTCGCCTACCGCTGGGCGCACGACGAAAGCGCAACCGCGGTCACCCTCAGGGTCCTCGTCGACGGCCAATGGCGAACGCTCGCCGTCGGCGGCGCGGCGCCAAACGGCCTCGTCTTCGACCGAGACGGCCGCGCCGTCGCCAGGATAATCAGCGGCCCCGACGGGCGACAGACCCTGGTCACGACGGTCGTCGCCCTCGACCGCGCGGTCGCCGATCTGCGCGGCAAGGACGACGAACCGGTCGCCGCGCCGATCGCTGAAGATCAAGAGCCCAGGCTCTGCCCTGAGCCGACGAACGAGCCGAGGACGACGACGTCAGCCAATTCGATCGCCTATCAGCAATACGTCAGCGGATTGGTTTACCCACTGGCGATCTGGTTCGGCGGCCTGTTCTTCGACGGCTGCGATCCGCCCACAGGTCTCCTGCTCGAAGCCAAGGCGGACATCGACTTCATGTTCGACAAGAACGACGATGTGTACTGGTGGATCAAGCCGGAAAACAACCCGAGAATTCAAATGCTGGACCAAGCGGAAGCAGCGCTCGCCGCGGGCCGCTTAGTCGTTTGGCATGCGCAAACCGAGAAGGGCTATCGCGGACTGAGCAAGATCAGAGACAGCCTGAAGTTGCCCGAACGGTTGGTCGTGACGGTCGTCTACGATCCGAACTGAGGGAACGCCTGCGATGACGATTCTAAATCTTGACTTCTATTGGAGATCGCGCCTTCCGTCGCAGGCGGACGACGCGCGCCGACTTTCGCGCTTTGTCAACGGACTGCCGGACTTCGACCCGATCTATCGCAGCTGGGTCGCCTCGCCCGAGACCAAAGAGCAGACGGTTCCCGTCCCGCTCAGCGAAGCCGAAGCGACACGGCTCCTGATCGAAAACATGATGCGCTACGATTTGCCCCCTGACCCTTGGCCGGAGCGCGGAAGCTACGTTTGGGGCGGCCATGTCGGGCCTCCGCCTTATGACTTTCGCGAGGCGAGCGTCGCGGTCACCCGCTGCTATATTGGCGCATACGGGGAGCCGGCGCGAAGCAATTCTATTGAAATGGGTCTCTCGGACGTGCGTCCCTCCACGGGCCGCCCATGGCGAGCGTCAGAGCTGAGACCGCTGATGAAATTCGCGCGCGAGGTCTGGCGGCCGGCGGGAATGAGCGCGACGCTCACTTTCTTCGACCCGCAAAAAATCCCTGATTCGAATTGGGCCGGCGGGGTGCGAACGCTCGAGCCCCGCATTGGCTGGATCACCTACCTGCCGCCCGACCTCGCCGCGCGGGCGAAATATCCCGCCGACGTCGAGGTCGAAGCGCTCGCCGACGGGGCCGCGCTGGTCACCCTCTGCGAGGAGCCGTTCGACAAGGGCGACGCTGCCGGCCTGGCGCGGCTGCACGCACTCGAGGTTGCGCTGCGTCCGATTCAGAGCTGAGCGAAGGGGGGCGCGGCGGAAGCATTGGCGGAAGCTGGACGGCTTCGCGAGCCGCTAAAGTGACAAGTGGTTTGGATACGTTGGCCAATGCCACCACCCGCGCGCGTTGTGGGACGTCAGCGCCAGATTACGGGCCTATGCCAGCGTGCGTCGAGATGGTGGTGTTCGCACACGTATCCAGAGTGGTGTCGGATTTGGCGCACCCGACAGGATTCGAACCTGTGGCCTCTGCCTTCGGAGGGCAGCGCTCTATCCAGCTGAGCTACGGGTGCCGGGCGCCAGAAGCGCTCGCGACTGAATAGAGCATTTTCGCGGGCTTGGAAATCCCGTGTTTGCGTTTGCGTTCGCGAGCCTTCACGCGGCGAGCGCGGCGGCGCTATCGCCACCGAAATGGGCGAGGTAGCGCGGCTCGATTTCGGCGACCGGCATCACCGCGAAAACGTCGGTGGCGCCGAAACTCTCGTCGACGACGGCCTGCGGGCCGAACCTGGCGCCGAGCCGCCAATAGCCCTTGATCAGCGGCGGCAAGGCGCGAATCGCGGCGCGCGGGTCGAACGGCTCGACGTCGCACGACGCCGGATCGACCCCGCGGCCGGCAACCGCGCGCACGTCCCAGAGCGCGTCGGCCGAGCGATCGGCGCGTAAGAAGCGCAGCGCGGCGGCGTGCGCGGCCGAGTCGGCGCCGGGAAAACTCGCGCAGCCGAACATGACGTCGATCCGGTGATGGCGCGCATAAGTCCAGATGCCGCGCCACAGGAGCTCGAGCGTCCGCTTGCCGCGATAGCCGGGCGCAACGCACGAGCGGCCGAGCTCGAGCAGCCGCTTGCCGGGGTGCCGGGCGACGAACGCGCCGACGTCGAATTCGCCGGCGCTGTAGAAGCCGAAATTCGCCCGCGCCGCCTCGCCCCGCAGCAGCCGATAGGCGCCCACCACCGTCGGCGCGCCGTCGACGCGCAGAACGGCGTTGTCGACGACGACGAGATGGTCGCAGACGCGATCGAACCGGCAGACGTCGCGCCGGATCAGCCGCGCCGTCGGGTCGGGCCTGGCCGCGCCCTCCTCGAAGAACACGCGATAGCGCAGCTTCTGGGCTGCGCGAATCTCGGACTTGGTCGTGGCGAGCCGCACGTCCAGCGCGCCGAGGGCGCCGAGCGTCTTCTCCAGCCCCATGAGATCGCGCACCTGCCGGCCTGCGAACGCCGACGCGCCGGCCCACGCGCCCACGAACGACGCCTTCGCCATGAATGCTCCCCGGATTCGCCTGGGCGAAGCCGATCTCAGACCATTCTTGGGGAACAGATTTATGACATGCGCGCGCGCGCCGGCGAAGGGACCGGCGCGGGAGCGGCGAGCAGGCGCTCGATCGTCTCGGCGAGCCGGGCCAGATCCACCGGCTTGGCGAGAAATTCGTCGAAACCGGCCGCGGCGCCGGCGCGCCGATCCTCGGCCATCGCATTGGCGGTCAGCGCGACGAGCGCGACGCGCGGGGCGCCGGCCTCGCGCTCGAGGCGGCGAATCGCGCGCGCCGCTTCGTAGCCGTCGGCGCCGGGCATCTTGATGTCCATCAGGACGACGTCGAAGCGAGGCGACTGCCCGCGCGTCGCGGCGCTGGCGAGCCGCGTCGCCTCCTCGCCCTCGCGCGCGCGCACGACCTCGAAGCCCAGCCGCCGCAGCGCTTTTTGCGCGACGACGGCGTTGATGTCGTTGTCTTCGGCGAGCAGCGCCCGCAGGGCGCGCGCGGCCGGGCTGGGGTTGGCGCGCGCCGGCGCCGGCGCGCGGGCGGCCGGCGCGAACTCGCTCGCCAGGCGATCAAACAGCGAGCGAGCGCGCACCGGTTTGACCAGCCAGCCGTCAAAACCTTGCAGCGAGGTCTGGCCGAAGGCGCGCCGCTCGAACGGCGAGAACAGCACCAGGCTCTTGGGCGCCCCGGCGACGCGCGCCGCGAGCGCCAGGCGATTGGTCGCCTCGACGCCAAGTGCGCAATCGATGATGACGAGGTCGGGCTTGGCGCCCGCGCTCAGCGCGGCGAGCCCGTCTTCGAGACCCTCGGCGCGCGCGACCGCGGCGCCCGCCTCGCTCAGGCGAGCCGCGATCGCCGGCGCTTCGAACGGCGAATGGGCGATGATCAGCGCGCGGCGGCCCTCGAGCGCGACCGGCGCGGTCTCGGACGGCGCGTCGGCGCGCGCCGGCAAAGGAATCGCGAAGGAAAAGATCGAGCCTCCGCCGGGATTGTCCGCCAGAACGAGTTCGCCCCCCATCAGGGCGACGATGCGCTTGGAAATGGCGAGTCCCAAGCCGGTTCCCTCGTAGTGGCGCGCGTTGGAGCCGTCGCCCTGTTCGAAGTCTTCGAAGATCGCGGCGCGGCGATCGGCGGGAACGCCGGGGCCGGTGTCCATGACCTTGAACAGCACGCGGCCGTCGGCGGTCCGTTCGACGCTGACGCCGACCCCGCCGCGCAGAGTGAACTTGACCGCGTTGCCCGCCAGATTGGTCAACGCCTGTCGCAGCCGCAGGCTGTCGCCGAGAACGAAGCGCGGCGCGTCGGCGGCGATCGAGGCGGCGATTTCAAGACCCTTGGCCTGCGCTTGCGGGGCCAAGAGCTCGACGGTGCTTTCGACCAGCTGGCGCAGATCGAACGCCTCGCGGACCAATTCGAGCCGTCCCGCCTCGATCTTGGAGAAATCGAGAATCTGGTCGATGAGATTGGCGAGCGCGGCGCCGGAGCCGCGGATCGCCTCGACGTAGCTGGCATGCTCGGGATCGAGCGCGGCGTCGCGAAGCAAGTCCGCCATGCCGAGGATGCCGCTGAGCGGCGTGCGGATTTCGTGGCTCATCGTCGCCAGGAAGCGCGATTTGGCCTCGCTCGCCGCCTCGGCGCGATCGCGCGCCGCGGCCGCTTCCTTCAGGCGCCAGACTTCGTCGCGCAGGCTCTCGGCGACGGCCTCGGCCCGCTCCACGCGGCGCTGGGCGTGGCGGCGCATGCGCGCCACCCCCGCCGCCGCCGCAAGCGCCAGCGCCAACAGCGGCCCCGCCTCGATCGCCAGAACGCGCAGGTCGAAAAGCGCCAAATCGGCCAAGGGATCGATCATGACAATTCCTGTCGCCGGTCCCGCCGGCCCGGCCCCCACGAGGATGACAGGACGCGGTTGAGAAACTCTTGCCGCCGCAGGCGAAATTCGAGCGATCGCCGCGCGGCCTATCGCCCGCGCGCGTTCACGCCGCGGCGGCGGCGCGCTCCTGCGCGCCGCGATAGCTCAAGGCTTCCGCGAGATGGACGCGCCGCACCGCGCCGCCGCCGTCGAGATCGGCCAGCGTTCGCGCCAGTTTGAGCACGCGATGATAGCCGCGCGCGGAAAGGCGCATTCTCTCGGCGGCGTCGCGCAATAGTGAAAGCGCAGCGGCCTCCGGCGCGGCGACCGTTTCGACCAGGCTCGCCGGCGCCGCCGCGTTGCAGCCGACCCCGTCGAGCCCCAGCGCTCGATAGCGCTCTCTCTGGATTTCGCGCGCCGCGCGCACCCGCGCCGCGACTTCGGCCGAGCCCTCCGCGGGCGCCGGCCGCAGCAGATCGGCGGCGGCGACCGAGGGCACGTCGATCGTCAGGTCGAAGCGATCGAGCAGCGGGCCGGAGAGCCGGCTCTGGTATTGCGCGACGCAGCGCGCGTTGGGCGCGCGATGGCAGGCGTATCCCGGCTCGTCGGCCAGGCCGCATCGGCAAGGATTCATCGCGGCGACGAGCTGGAAGCGCGCGGGATAGACGACGCGATGGTTGGCGCGCGCGATCACGACTTCGCCGCTTTCGATCGGCTGGCGCAGGCTGTCGAGCGCCTGCGGCTGGAATTCCGGCAGTTCGTCGAGAAACAACACGCCGTGATGGGCGAGCGAGATTTCGCCGGGCTTGGCGTGGATGCCGCCGCCGACCAGCGCCGCCATCGAGGCCGAATGATGCGGCGCGCGGAACGGCCGCCGATCGGTCAAGGCGCCGCCGGCCAGCGCGCCGGCGACCGAATGGACCATCGACACTTCCAGGAGCTCGCGCGGGCTGAGCGGCGGCAGGATCGAAGGCAGGCGCTGCGCCAGCATCGACTTGCCGGCGCCGGGCGCGCCGCACATCAGGAGATTGTGGCCGCCGGCGGCGGCGACCTCGAGCGCGCGCTTGGCGCTCTCCTGGCCCTTGATGTCGCGAAGGTCGGGCTGCGGCCCGCCGGCCGCGCGCATGGCGGGCTCGGGCCGGCTCAGCACCTGCGTTCCCTTGAAATGATTGGCGAGCTGGATGAGCGAGCGCGGCGCCAGGATGTCGAGATCGGCCGAAGCCCACGCCGCCTCGGGGCCGCAGGCGGCCGGACAGATCAGCCCGAGACCGCGCGCGTTGGCGGCGATCGCCGCCGGCAGCACGCCGGCCACCGCGCTCACCGTCCCGTCGAGCGCCAGTTCGCCGATGACGGCGTAGCCGTCGAGCGCGTCGGCGGGAATCGCGCCGATCGCCGCCATGACGCCGAGCGCGATCGGCAGATCGTAGTGACTGCCCTCTTTGGGCAGGTCGGCGGGGGCGAGATTGACGGTGATGCGCCGGGCGGGCAGCGCCAGCCCCGAAGCGATCAGCGCGGCGCGCACCCGCTCGCGCGATTCGGCGACGGCCTTGTCGCCGAGCCCGACGATCATGAACACGACATTGCCGCTGGCGATCTGCACCTGAACGTCGACGGCGCGGGCCTCGACGCCCTCGAACGCCACTGTCGCAACGCGCGCAACCATTGTGCCCCCGCCCGCTCCGGCCCGCCGTGCGGCTCCCATGCCGTGGCTCGGTCGGAATAGAACATTTGCAGAACATCACGGCTCTGGCAAGGGGGATTCTTCGCCTCGGCTTCCTTTTCGTCAGCCGATTCGCCGCCGGTCAGTCCTTCGCAGCGGCGAGGATTGGGCCGCCGCCGGCGGTTTGCGCCGAAGCGCGAAGGGACGAGAGCGAGCGCACGCGAACCTCCTCATTCGCTCGGCCGCCGGGGCGGACCGAGCCCTTTCCCCCTTGTCGCGCGCCAGCCGGCTCGCGTTACGTTCGCGCCCTTCCACGCGCTGGCCCGTGTTATGAACCGGGCGGACACGCCACCCCGAGATGGACCCCAAAGCGATGGCCCGCGTCGATTTCACCACCCCTCGCCTCTACCTCGCCTGCGACCTCGACGAAGGCGCGAGCGCAGCGCTTTCGCCCGACCAGACCCATTATCTCGTCAACGTGCTGCGCCTGGGTCCGGGCGCGCGCGTGCTGACCTTCAACGGGCGCGACGGCGAGTTCGCCGCTTCGATCGGCGCCGTCGCGCGCAAGGCCGCGACGCTGACCATCGGCGAGCGGATCCGGCCGCAGGAATATCCGCCCGACGTCGACTATCTCTTCGCGCCGCTCAAGCACGCGCGGCTCGACTACGTCGCGCAGAAGGCGGTCGAGATGGGGGCGCGGCGGCTGCGGCCGGTCGTCACCCGGCGCACGCAGAGCGCGCGCGTCAACGTCGAGCGCCTGCGGGCCAACGCGCGCGAAGCGGCCGAGCAATGCGGCGTGATCTGGCTGCCCGAGATCGCGGCGGAGGAAAAGCTGGAGAAGGTTCTGGCGGACTGGCCGGCCGAACGGCTGCTGGTGTTCTGCGACGAGGATGCGCCCCAGGCCAACCCGATCGCCGCCCTGGCGAGCGTCGCGCCGAGCGCCGGCGTCGCGCTGCTGATCGGCCCGGAAGGCGGCTTCGACGATTTCGAACGCCGGGCGATCGAACGCCTGCCGCGCGTGCTGCGTCTCAGCCTCGGCCCGCGCATCCTGCGCGCCGACACCGCGGCGGTCGCGGCCCTGGCGCTCATCCAGAGCCAATACGGCGACTGGCGTTGATCGGGCGCGGCTGTTGCCCACCGGCCACACCGGCGCAATACCGCGCGGCGGGCGCGAGCGTCGCCTTCATGCCGCCATGATGTGGCAAGACTTTCGCGCTCGATGAATCGAGCGGATCGAATGGTCTTTCTGGCGCGGCGCATGGCGGGTTTGTCCTTCGGCGCGGTCGCGGCGAGTCTCGTCGCCGGCGGCGCGTTGGCGGGAGATTCGTCGACGCCGACGCAGCCTGCGGGGACGGCGAACAGCGCGCGTTGCAGCGCGATGGGCGAGGGATTTTTCGCGGTTTCCGGCTCCGACGCCTGCATCCGGATCAGCGGCTATGTCGCCGCCGGCGCCGAATTCGGCGGCTTGCGCCCGGCGTGGCGCAATTCCGGTCCGTTCGACGGCGCATCGACGACGGCGCTGCGCACGCGGGTCGGCGCCAGCGCCGACGCCCGTTTCGACACGCCGATGGGCCCGGGACGGCTGTATATCCAGGTCGGCCACGACCCCTACCGGCCCTGACGTCGAACGACGCTCGTCTTCGACGGGCAAAACGACAGGGGCCCGGCAGCGCGCGGTCCTATTCGCAGGGGACCGCCTCGGCGCGCGGGCGGTCCGGCGCGCCGCGGGCTCGGCCGTGCTCGGTCTTGGCCCAGTAGAACGGCCGGATCGCCAGGTCGAACACGGCGACCCAGCTCGCCGCCGAGATCAGCGCGTAATAGATCGGCAGCAAGGCCAACGCGCCGTCCCGCACGCCTATGCCGCGTCCGCGCATCGCCACCAGCGCGGGAACCAGCATCGTCATCAGCCCCAACGCCATCAGCGTGTAGATCGCGACGTCGCCGGCGACGCGCCAGGCGCTCGCGCCCGCCAGTTCGTCGCAACAGGCGCGGCGCAGCGCATCGAACAACAGCGCCGGCCCGAACAGTCCGCCCAGAACCGAGCCGCCGATCAGCGCGGCCGCGGCGAGAGCGCGCGCCGGCCCGAGCGCGCCGACGAATTTCAGGGGCTGGCGCGAGTGGACGATCAGGGTCTGCATCCAGCCCTTCTGCCAGCGCACCCGCTGGCGGAACCAGGCGGGAAGATCGTTCGGCGCCTCTTCGCGCGTATCCGAGCAGAGCGCGCCGACGCGCGCGCCCTCGTGCGCCAGCCGGATGCCGAGGTCGGCGTCCTCGGTGACGTTCCAGGCGTCCCATCCGCCGACGCGCCGCAGCGTCCGCGTGCGGAAATGATTGGAGGTGCCGCCCAGCGCGATCGGCAGGCCGAGCGCCGCGAGCCCGGGATTGACCAGATCGAACAGCGCGGCGTACTCGATCGCGAACATCTTGCTGAACCAGGAATCCTCGATGTTGTCGACCGTCAGACGCGCCTGCAGGCAATCGAGGCCGGGATCGGCCGCGAATTGCGCGGCCGCGAGGCGCAACTGGTCCGGATCGGGCTCGTCCTCGGCGTCGTAGACGACGACCAAATCGCCGCGAAGGGCGGGCAGCGCCACGTTCAACGCGCGCGGCTTGGTCGAGGGCGCGCCGGGAGGCGCGACGATGACGTCGTATCGCGCCGGCAGGCCCAGCGAGGCGATCGCCGTCAGAGTGTCTTCGTCGCGCCGCTCGACCACCAATTTGACGTCGAGCTTGGCCCTGGGATAATCGATCGCGTCGAGCGCCTTGACCAGCTTGCCGACCATGTGCGGCTCGCGATAGAGCGGCGCGACGATCGAATAAACCGGCAAGTCCTCGTCGGCGAGCGGCGCAGGGGAGGGCGTGGCGCCGGCAGCGGCGACCGCGAGGTTCCGCACGACGATCCACGCGCCGAAAATCAGCCAGAGCACAATCGAGGCCGCGCCGCGCGCGACGCTGGGCGCGACCAGCAACAGCGTCGTCGCGACCGCCGCCAAGGCCGCGACGCAGGCGATTTGGCCCCAACTCAGCCCGGAATGCGCCGACAGGCTCGCATCGCGCCGCTCCAGGCCGCAGGCCGCCGCTTCCGCCACCCGCGAACCCGCTTTCGCCCGCACGAAAGCGCTGAGGCGCTGCGGCGAGCTGATGGCGAAGCCTCCTTGCACGCGGCCGGCCGCGGCGGCGGCGATGAGAAAGCGGACCGAGGGCCCGCGCGGCGCGACGACCGCGCGAAGGCGCGAAAGGTTGGGCGCGAGCGGCGCGATGCCGCTCATGATCGCCGGCGCGGCGTCGACGTCGTCGGCGATCGCCAGCCGATCGCAGAAATAGGGGACGCCGAGATGGCGCGCGAGGGCGCGAAAATAGACTTCCTCCGCGACGAGGCCCTCGCCGAGCAGCGCCGCGTCGGCGTCGACCCCGCAGCGTTCGGCGACGCGCATGGCCTGGAGCAACGGGCCCGGCCCGACGCCTTGGCTGGCGAGGAAGGCGACCTCGGGCGCGATTTCGCCGCCGCGTTCCCCGGGCCTGCGCGCAGGCCCGCGCCGCCCTCGGGACGGGTCCTGTCCGTCCTGGGATCGTTCCCGAGCGTCGCCCTCGGCGACCGCTTGCTTGAACGAGTCGACCACGCTACGAAACTCGACAAAACTTGGGACGGCGCGCGAACGCGACAGCAATCCGCGCCCTCTTCCCCCCACCGCCCGAAGGCGACGCTGAGAATTTGAACATGGATAGTTAAGGCATTTGAAACGGCTTTGTCATGTGGATTCGGCGACTCCCCAGTAACACTTTCGTTTTCCTGCTCCTGGCGGCCGGCCTTGCGCCCGCGCTCGCCGCCGCGGCCGAGCGCGAGCCCGCGCCGAGTTTTTGGGACCCCGGCCTGCATCTGGAGCGCCCGGACCTGTCCGGCCTGCGCGCGATCCGCTTCCTCACCGACGACGACTATCCGCCGCTCGACTTCGCGCTCGCCGACGGCTCGCTCTCGGGCTTCAACGTCGACATCGCGCGTGCGATCTGCGAGGAGCTGCACATCGGCTGCACCATCCAGGCGCGCCGCTGGGACACCTTGATCGACTCGCTGGAGACGGGCAAGGGCGACGCGGTGATCGCCTCGATCTCCGCCAACGCGGCGGCGCGCGCGCGGATCGACTTCACCCAGCCCTATTACCAGACGCCGGCGCGGTTCGCGACGCGCAAGGACTCGCCCCTGACGGACGCGACGCCGGACGCGCTGGCCGGCAAAACCGTCGGCGTTGTCGCCGGCTCGGCGCATCAATCCTACCTCGCGACGTTCTTCCCGCGCGCGACGCCGAAGACATATCCGAGCTTCGCCGCGCTGCACGACGCGCTGAAGGCGGGCGCGATCGACGCCGCCTTCGCCGACGGATTGAGCCTGGCGGTCTGGCTCGCCGGCGAATCGTCGGGCGACTGCTGCGTCTTCAAGGGCGGGCCCTACACGGAGAGCCGCTTTTTCGGCGAAGGCGTCGGCATCGCCGTGCGCAAGGAGGACGCGGATTTGCGCCGCGCCATGGATTGGGCGCTGGCGCGCCTGTCGGCGCGCGGGGTCTACGCGGAGATTTATCTCAAGTATTTTCCGGTGGGGTTTTACTGAGCGCGCGCCAGCGCCGATCATGCGAACCGCCGAAAAACCAACCGGCGTCGCGACCGGGCTCGTCCCGGCCGCCCCAAGGCGATTGCGGAGCAATCGTCCGCACGCGGCGTCTCCAAGACATTCCAAAGCTTTCCAAACCTTTCCAAGGAAATTCCAAGCCTTTTCCAAGCTTTTCCAAGCTTTTCCAAAGAAATTCCAAATTTTTTCTTTGGCCGTTTGGTGGGATTTCAACGGCTTGCCGCCAGAAACAAGGAAATGCGCCCCTCGCCGCAATTCTCGGCCGCCGGGCGCTTCTCCTCGCGCGCGGCGACGCCCCTGTGATCGATCGAGGAAAAGGATAACGCGGCTTCCGGCGTTCGGAAAGAAATTGTCGCGGCGCAGTCCAGCCGCCCATTCGCCATTCGCGGGCGGGCGTCGGCGAGACGCGGCCGATTGCGGGTTCGGCGATCGCTCCCGCCGACCCACTGCGCCGCGACGGGCATGGCAAAAAGGGAAATAAGCAGGCGTCACCGTATTCTCCGTCGATCCTGTCGGTCTTGGCCCGCCACCGCCGGCGCGAGGTCGCAATCGAAGCCGGATCGACAACGTAGCTTTCGATTCCCTCGCTCCGCAGCGCACGGTGAATCCAGAACCCGTCCAGTCCCGCCTCCTGAATGACGATGACCGGGAAAGTCTTGCCAGTCCGCGCCAACGCCTTCTGCTCGAGCTCGCAAAAGCGCATCAGCAGGGCGG
>Ga0181539_1004636_pt1 | contig 11642 bp, 8 predicted proteins | sample PEATcosm2014_Bin_46_FD_119767 | JGI IMG/M metagenome (GOLD analysis project Ga0181539, IMG submission 119767) | Peatland microbial communities from MTU Mesocosm Facility, Houghton, MI, USA - PEATcosm2014_Bin23_60_metaG | ecosystem: Environmental > Terrestrial > Soil > Wetlands > Peat | place... | reverse complement strand
GTCGGCTATATACTGCGCTTCGCTCTCCGACAACCGCTCCGCCACCTTCTCCTTCAGGCAGGCGTCCTTGGTCATGAACTCCGCATTGCCGCCCAGCAGGATGTCCGTGCCGCGGCCGGCCATGTTGGTGGAAACCGTCACCGTGCCCTTGCGCCCGGCCTGCGCCACGATGCTGGCCTCGCGCTCGTGGTTCTTGGCGTTCAGCACTTCGTGCCGCACGCCCATCTTCTTCAGAATGCCCGAGAGCTTCTCGGATTTCTCCACCGAGATGGTGCCCACCAGCACCGGCTGTCCCTTGGCGTTGAGTTCCTTGATCTCCTTCGCCGCGTTGCGGAACTTCTCCTCCTCGGTCCGGTAAACCACGTCCTGGTTCTCTTTGCGGATCATCGGCATGTTGGTGGGAATCACCGTGACATCGATGTTGTAGGTTTTCTGAAACTCCGCCGCTTCCGTCTCGGCCGTGCCGGTCATCCCCGCCAGCTTCTTGTACATGCGGAAATAATTCTGGAAGGTGATGGTCGCCAGGGTCTGGTTTTCCCGCTGGATTTTCACGCCTTCCTTGGCTTCCACCGCCTGGTGCAGCCCGTCGGACCAGCGCCGTCCCGGCATCAGGCGCCCGGTGAACTCGTCCACGATGATCACTTCCGGGCCTTCGTCGCCGTCCTTCACCACGTATTCCCGGTCGCGCACATAGAGCACGTGCGCGCGCAACGCCTGCTGCACGTGGTGGTTGTATTCGATGTTGTGCGGATCGTACAGGTTCCCCACACCCAGCAGCTTTTCCACCTTGAAGACGCCTTCTTCGGTGAGCGCCGCGGTCTTGTGCTTCTCGTCGATGGTGTAATCGCCGGTGGTGTACTTCTCGCCCGGTTCCTTGCCTTCGATCACTTCGCCGCGGATCAGCTTCGGAATGATGCGGTTGATCTTGTAATATTTATCGGTGGATTCCTCGCTCGGACCGGAAATGATCAGCGGCGTCCGCGCTTCGTCGATCAGGATGGAATCCACTTCGTCCACGATGGCGTAGTGATACTCGCGCTGCACGCAGTCGGTGATCCGGAACTTCATGTTATCGCGCAGGTAGTCGAAACCGAATTCGTTATTCGTCCCGTAAGTGATGTCGGCGCCATAGGCCGCCGTGCGCTCCGCGTCATCCAGATCATGAACGATCACGCCCACGTGCAGGCCCAGAAACTTGTGCAGCCGCCCCATCCATTCCGAGTCGCGCTTGGCCAGGTAATCGTTCACCGTCACCACGTGCACGCCCTTGCCTTCGAGCGCGTTCAAGTAGCACGGCAGCGTGGCCACCAGGGTCTTGCCTTCGCCGGTCTTCATTTCGGCGATCTTGCCCCTGTGCAGCACCATGCCGCCGATCAACTGCACATCGAAATGCCGCATGTTCAGCACGCGCCGCCCGGCCTCGCGCACCACCGCGAAGCTCTCAATCAACAAGTCGTCCAGCGGCGCGCCCTGCGCCAGCTTTTCTTTGAACTCGATGGTCTTGGCGGCGAGGTCGATATCCGATAATTGGCGCATGGCCGGCTCGAAATCGTTGATCGCCGCCACGGTGGGCTGCATCTCTTTGATCTCGCGCTCGGTTTTGGTGCCGAAGACTTTCGCCAGGATGGTGTCAACAATCATGAATGGTCTCGGTACGGTGGGAAGCCCGCAGCTTCTATTTTAGCTTGTATGCAAAGAAGACGGACCGGGCCGCCGCGGTTTAGCGGTGATTGCCGGTTCTCATTCTCCGGCGGCTTCCGCCGCCCGCGCACCGGCCGCCGCCCTTGATACCATCCTAGTATGGCTGGTCTGGCGCGCGGCTGTTCGCGCAGAGGGTTCCTCTTGTCGGGCTTCGCGGCTGCTCTGCTCGCCCAGGAAAAGCCGGGCGCCAGCTTTCCCTCCGCCGTCAAACGGTATGCGGACCCCACCACTGATTTCGATGTCTACCGCCTTACCGATCCCTCCTATTCCAGCACGCTGCCCGCCGCCTACAACCGCGCCATCGCGCACAACAACGCGTCGATGCTTTTCTGTTCCGAGCGCAATGGCTCGCCGCAGCCCTTCCGCCTCGATCTCAAGTCGGGCGAGAGCAGAGAGATCACCACAGTCGAGGACCTCGACGGCAGCTCCCTCACCCTGACTCCCGACAACCGCTCCTTCTGCTTTTTCGCCGGCCGCTCTCTGTTCCTGACGGCCCTCAGCGGCCGGCCGCGCGAACTCTACAAGATCCCCGAGGGTTGGGAACGCACCGCCGGCCTGAGCGTCGGCCCCGACGGCACCCACGCCACCTTCGCCGAACGCCAGGGCGCCGGCTCGCGCCTGCGCATGGTCCCGCTGGCGCAAGCCGCGGCCCGCACCGTGGTGGAGTCGCCCTTCGCCATCAGCCACCCCATCGCGCGGCCCATGCGCGCCCAGATCCTCTTCCGGCAAGGCGACGAGGCCCTCTGGCTGGTGAATTCCGACGGCACGCAGAAGCACCCGCTGAAACTCGCGGCCGGCCGCGTGGGTCCGGCCGATTGGGCGCCCGACGGCAAGACCGTCCTCTACCTGAATTTTCCCGAGGATTCCAAACAGTTGACCGCCATCCGCGAGTGCAACCCCGACGCCGCTTCCGACAATCTGGTGGCCAAGACCAGCCAGTTCGCGCACTTCGGATTCAATCGCGATACCTCGGTGTTCGTGGGCGCCAGCCGCAGCGCCGCTTCGCCGACCATCCTCCTCCTGCTGCGCATCACGCAGCGGGAATTGACGCTCTGCGAACACAAGGCCAGCCACCCGGAAACCACCGCGCCGCGCTTTTCACCCGACGCCCAGCGCATCTACTTCCAGAGCGACCGCGACGGCAAACCGGCCCTCTACTGCATGCACGTGGAGCGCCTGGTGGAGAGAATCGACGCGGAATCCCGCGCCGCCGCAAAACGGGGACTGCTACCAATTCCCGCCTTTGGAATTGGATAGCTGTCCCGGTTTGCCAGGAAACGGCCGCGACAGGCGCATCCGAGGCGAGTTTCGGTGGCGTACAGGATCGGCCTGTTCCCAATTGCCCCACGAAGCGAAGCCAATTCCGGTCCTTCCCAAACGAAAGCCAGTCTTGGAGGATAAACAATTGATCGATAATGCTTTAGTCTGTTGATAAGCGAAGCGATTTTGGCGCCCCACCGATCCCAGTTTGGAGGGTTGCCGGATAGCGGCTGAAACAGCCGGCGCCCAGGCCGCCTTTGTTCCAGAACCGCTGAAGCTTCAGCGGCTTCTAGAGGGCGGGTGCTGAAACCGAACGAGTTATCAGCCGGCGACCGCTGAAGCTTCAGCGGGTTTGAGGCTTTTCCGGGACCAAGCCGCTGTGCGACGTCGAAGACTCCATGGGCCTAAACTCCTACCTGGCTTCAGGGTAGCAGACGCCTGGGGCAAGCGATTCGCCACAAGTGATTGATTCTATTTGAGAAATAAATGGAACTGGGCGAGTGGAGATCAGGGATCTGGTTGCAAAAGGGTAATGTCCGTCCGTCACCTGGTTTTCTACAGTATCCCAACGGCAGCCGGAAAAATCACGCAGTTCAGGCTGACCCGTTTTCGCCCCCGTTTTCGCCGACCCGTTTTCGCTACTTCCAGAGCGACCGCGACGGCAAACCGGCCCTCTACTGCATGCACGTGGAACGCCTGGTGGAGAGAATCGACGCGGAATCACGCGCCGGGCGACCCGCGCTAGACGGGCCGCCCCGCGCCCGGCGTTATCGGCTTGACGCGTCTTTAGGCGTCGAAAGATAGCCGACGATCTGGTCTTTCGCTACCTTATTGATCACTATTTCGTACGGCGTGTGGCCACCCTTGGCGGTGAGGAACTGCACCGGCTCGTTCAGGCCCTTGTCTTTCTTTGCGATGAGGGTGTCGTCGGCCATCACGTCCACCGTGTACGTGTGCTTCTTGACGTCGACACTCTTCAGCGTCAGGGTGATGTCGGCGAACCGCTTGCCCTTCTTGTCGTTTTTGGTGAGATTGATGTCCACGTAATTGCGCTCGCCCTTCAGCCTCAGCGCCGCCAGTTCAGTGGCGTTGGTGGCAATCAAGCCGCTCTGCACGCCCATATCGCCGCGCGCCGATTTCAGGTCGGCGATGGTCTTCTGCAGCTCGGCATCGGTAGCGCTCAAATGCGTCTTCACGCCGCCGACATCGGTGGTTACATCGGCAATCTTCGCATTGGCCGCGGTGGCCGCCTGCTGCACGTCGCCGATCTGGGACTGCTGCGCCGCCACCTGCGCCCCCATTTTGGCTTCTTCTTCCGCAAGCTGCCGCGCCAGCGCATCCGCGTGCGCGGTGGCTGTCTTCTGCGCCTGCGCCGACAGGTTCTTGGCCTGCGACGCGTTCTGCTCGCGCGTCGCTTCCAGATCTGCCTTCAGCGCGTCGATGCGCTTCTGTTGGGATGACAGTCCTTGCGAGGCCACGTCCTTCTGGTTCGTCATCTCGGTCGTCATCTTGTCTTGCACTTTGGCCAGGTCCGTCTGCAGGTGATCGATCTGCACGAACAGATAGATGACCGCGGCCAATAGCGCGATAATCGCGCCGGCCACCAGAGCCGTCATCAGGCCCGAGCGATCTTTTTCTTCATGTGTGGGGCTCACGTAACTTATACTCCTTGTACTCTCCAGTATAGATGGAAAGCCGGGCAGTTTTGGTTTCGCCTATGTCAACTCAAAGCTCTGCCCGGGTGACGGGACCACCACCTCCAGCCCGTAAGTGGAGTGGAGCAGTTTCGCCAGAACCGCGGCTTGTTGCGGCTCCCCGTGCACCAGAAACACTTTCCGCAAGGAGGGCGCCAGCGGCTGAATCCATTGCAACAACTCGTGCTGGTCGGCATGGCCGCTCAATTCGTCCAGGCTCGAAATCTCCGCGCGCACCCGCAACGGTTCGCCGAAGATAGCGACTTCCGGCCATTTTTCCACTAATTTCCGCCCCAGGGTGTCCTGCGCCTGAAACCCCGTGATCAGCACCGTATTCCGCGGATCTTCAATATTGTTGCGCAAGTGGTGGAGAATCCGGCCCTGCTCGCACATGCCCGAGGCCGAGATCACCACGAACGGCCCGTGCAGGTCGTTCAGCTTCTTCGAATCCTCGGCCTCGCGAACGTACTGCAAACGCCCGAATCCGAAGGGGTCCTCGCCGTGGTTCAGGAAGTCGCGGGTTTCGTCGTCGAAGCACTCCGGGTGGTCGCGATGCACCTGCGTGACGTTCAGCGCCAGCGGGCTGTCGACGAAAATCGGGATATTCGGAATCTCCTTGGCGTTCGCCAGTTCGTGCAGCAGCAGCACCAGTTGTTGCGTGCGTCCCACCGCGAACGCCGGCACGATGATCCGGCCGCCGCGCTTGGCCGTGCGGACCACCACCTCGCGCAGCTTGTTGATGACATGGCTGGTGCTCTTATGCAGGCGGCCGCCATAGGTGCTCTCCATGATCAGGTATTCGGCCGGCGGCATGCTCTCCGGGTCGCGAATGATCGGCAGATTGGGACGCCCCACGTCGCCTGAAAACGCCAGCCGCACCTGCCCGCCGTCCCGCTGTTCGTGCAGCACCACGCAGGAAGAACCCAGAATGTGGCCGGCGTCGTACGGCACGTAGATCACTCCCGGCGCCAGATTCTGCGGGGAGTGGTATCCCACCTCTTGAAACAGCGGCAGCGTCCGCTCGGCATCCTCCGTCGTGTAGAGCGGCACCACGGGCCCGTCCGCGAGCCCCAGGTTCTTGCGGTGCTCATGCCGCTTGTTCAGGAACTCCGCGTCCTTCTCATGAATGTGCGCCGAGTCGCGCAACATCCAGTTGCACAGGTCGACGGTCGCCGGCGTCGTGTAGATCGGCCCGCCGAACCCGCCCTTCACCAGCGTCGGCAAGTTGCCGCTATGGTCCATGTGCGCGTGCGAGAGCACCACCGCGTCGATCGAAGAGCCCGCAAACGGCAGGTAGCGGTTCTTGGCTTCGGCCGCCTTGCGCCGCCCCTGGTTGAGCCCGCAATCGAGCAGCAGCCGCCTGCCGCCCGCTTCCACCAGGTGCATGGAACCCGTGACCTCGCCCGCCGCGCCCCAAAACGTGACCTTCATGGTGCCTCCGCAACCCGTAATGGTAACGCATCATGTCCCCGCCGCCCGGCCTTAGTGGGGTCAGGCTTTCAGCCTGCCGCCGGCGTTCTTCGCGATTGTCGCGAGACGCCGGGCAGAAGCCCGGCGGCAGGCTGAAAGCCTGACCCCACAGGCGCGCCAACGATTCCACCTTCATGCTGCGGCCCCCTCGCATTCCCGGTGATACACTGAACGTACATTTTCCAAATAGGAAGTGCTCTCAATGTTTCGTGCCGGCCTACGCCTGACGATTTTCGCGGTTCTCTATTGCGGTGTCGAAGGGCTCGCGCAGCCTCCCGCCGCACAACTAAACCCAGCCGTCAAGAAGATCGTCGACGAGGTCTCCGAGGAGCGCATCGGCGCCATCATGAAGAAGCTCGAAAGCTTCGGCACCCGCTACGTGGGCTCCGAGAAGGACAACCCGACGCACGGCATCGGCGGCGCCCAGAACTGGATCTTGAGTGAGTTCAAGAGTTATAGCCCGCGCCTGGAAGTCAGCCTGCAGAAGTTCACCGTGCCCAGGAGTCAGCGCGTCCCCACCGAAACCGAGCTCAACAACATCGTGGCCGTGCTCCCGGGAACCATCGATAAGGACCGCTACGTCATCATCTCCGGCCACTACGATTCCATCGCCTTGCGCCGCGCGCCCAACCAGGCAGTGCGCGCCGACGACGCCGGCCCGGCTTCGCCCGCCGATGCCGACCCGCTCGCTCCCGGCGTCGCCGACGACGGCTCCGGCACCGCCGCCACCATGGAGCTGGCGCGCGTCATGAGCCAGTATCAGTTCGATAAGAGCATCGTCTTCGTCACCTTTGCCGCCGAAGAGATCGGCCTCAATGGCAGCCGCGCCTACGCCGCCAAGGCCAAGGAAGACAGGATGCAGATCGAGGCGGTGCTCAACAACGACATCATCGGCAGCGACGTCTCCGGCAACGGCCGCTCCGCCAATAACCACCTGCGTGTCTTCTCCGAAGGTCCCGACGATTCCACCAGCCGCTCGCTGGCGCGCTACACCAAGGAAATCGCCGAGCGCTACATGCCTTCCATGACCGTCGACCTGATCTTCCGCCACGACCGTTTCGGCCGCGGCGGCGACCATACTTCGTTTGTGGCCCAAGGCTACGCCGCCGTGCGTCTCACCACCCCGAGTGAGAACTTCGCCAACCAGCACACCGCCACCGACACTTTCGCCAATGCCTCCGTGCCCTACACCACGCGCGTGGCCAGGATGAATGCCGCCGTTCTGGCGACCCTGGCGCTCGCGCCCAAGCCTCCCGTGGTGGCAAATCCGCGGCCGGCCGGCGGTGGTGGCTCGCGTGGCGATGCCGCAGCGGTTGCGGGAACGGGTGTGGCCGCGGGCACGGACGCCGCAGCCGGCCGTGGCGGCCGCGCCGGCGCAACCGATACCGCCGCAGCCTTGGCGGCAGGCGGCGCCAATCCCCCAGCCGCGGGAACCCCAGCCGGCGCCGGCCGCGGGGGCCGTGGCGGACGTGGACCCGGCCTCAGCCGCGGTAACGGCTACGATGCCGTCATGCGCTGGGCCATGCCCAACCCCGAGCCCGATCTCGCCGGCTACTCCATCCTGATTCGCGACACTACCTCACCGGTCTGGCAGAAAGAAATTTACGTGGGCAACGTGACGGAGTACACGATCCCCGATCTTTCCATCGACGACATCGTGATCGGCGTCCGCGCCATCGACAAGGACGGCAACCCGAGCCTGGTCTCCGCCTACGAAATGGCCCCCACGCGCCTCATCGACGCGAACCCGCCACAGCCGCAGCCTCCACCCTCGACAAGCGGTGGCCCCGGCGGCAGAGGCCAGTAGGCCACCTTCGTGCCGCGAGACCCCTTTTTGCAAGCCGCCATCGAGCAAGCCCGCGCCAGCGCCGCGCAAGGCGGCATTCCCATCGGCTCCGTCCTGGTGCATGAAGGGCGGATCATCGGCCGGGGCCATAACTGCCGCGTGCAGACCGGCAGCCCCATCGACCATGGCGAAATGAATTGCCTCCGCAATGCCGGGCGTCAGCCTGCCAGGGTCTATCGGGACTGCACGCTATACACCACCCTCTCTCCCTGCCCCATGTGCAGCGGCGCCATCCTGCTTTACAAGATAGCTCGCGTCGTCGCAGGCGAAAACCGCACTTTCCTCGGCGCTGAAGAATACCTGCGCGCCAATGGCGTTCAGGTGGAGGTAGTGCAGGACGAGGAATGCATTCAGTTGATGACGGACTTCATCCAGGCCAATCCCCGCCTCTGGAATGAAGACATCGGCGTCTAGCCCGGGCACGTGGGGCAGGCGCTCCAAACACAAGGGCGCGACCCACGCCTACTCGGAGGGATAGGTGCGGTCACGCCCATGCGGGGTCGGCGCAGCATCGCCACTTTTCCCGACCCGAACCAGAGGCAGCCTGGCGGTAGCGTTTGACCAGCGAATTCGCTTGCCGCCGTCGCCTCGTTGTTGCCTACCTCGCTCGAAACATCAAACAGCAGGCCGGTGGTTACGCACCAGCGTCCGACTCCCCGACTTTTCTGATTTCGGTCACGGAGTGTGCCGCTGCTTCTGTTGTCCCGGCACCGTGACGATCGGCTCGCTCCAGGAAGCGGATTTCCTGTTCGATTTTTTCCTGCTCCGAGCGAAGCTCCGAAATGATTCTTGTCACATCCATAAGTCGCCCCTCCCCAGTCTTGTTCCCCCCGGTCGTGTCCCAAGCCAATACAGATAGTTGCATGCGAGCATAGCAGGTTGTTTCATCGTGGGCTGTTCAGGATTGAACACCCTGAGCCGGGCGTACAGCCCAACATAAGGCGCAGCCTAGCCAACACCTCAGACATCATTGCCGATACAGCCGACACAGCCAGTTGCAACGGCCGTTCGATTAGGGTATTTTCTTGAGATGTAAGGTGCGAACCAAAACATGAAACCGAAGAAAAAGCTCAAACCACCTTTCGATCTGACCGACTTTCTGACTAAGGCCAACGGTGGAAGAACGAGCGCCGAGTACCGTGCCAACGACCGCATTTTTGTCCAGGGTGATCCGGCAAACGCTGTTTTCTATATCAAAGAAGGCAAGGTCAAGCTGACCGTGCTCTCCAAGCAAGGAAAGGAAGCGGTCGTCGCCATTTTGGGACCCGGCGATTTCTTTGGCGAGGGGTGCCTGGCGGGACAGCCGACACGGATGGGGACTGCCGTCTCGATGTCCATGTGCTCAATCACGAAACTGGAGAAGGCGGACGTGATCCGCGCGCTCCACGAAGAGCCGGCCTTTTCAGAAGTGTTTGTCGCTCATTTGCTCTCTCGCAACGTCCGGATTGAAGAAGACCTGGTGGACCAACTGTTCAATTCCAGTGAGAAACGGCTGGCGCGAGTGCTTCTCTTGCTGGCTAATTTCGGGAAGGAAGGCACACCGCAAACGGTCATTCCAAAGATCAGTCAGGAAACGCTGGCCGAAATCGTCGGCACCACACGTCCCAGAGTTAGCTTCTTCATGAACCGATTCCGCAAGCTCGGATTCATCGACTATAACGGTGGCCTGAAAATCCACAGTTCCTTGCTCAATATCGTTCTGCACGACTAGAGTGGGGCATGCTTTAGCTTGCCCTGAACCCGCTGTAAAACCAGCCCCACTGGAACTAGTTCCCGTAAAACGCGTTGAAGAAGAACTTGTAAGCTGCGTGCGATTGGCCGCGCCATTGCGGCTTGAAGCCCAGCAGGATCACGCGGCCCTTGCCGTACTCCGCTTCGAGCGCCGCGGCTTTGCCCTCGATGGCCTCCGGACCGGCCAGATAGCCGCTCTCCAGCGGCGACCGCTCGCGCGGATAGCGCGCCAGCACCTTGCCTTTGAACTCGGTCTTGGTATCGAAGGCCGGCCCGCGTTCGAACATCACGATGGTGTCGGCCGAAAGCCCGGCCGTCAGCCGCTCCCTGGCATCTTCAATGTGCACCGTCAGCAGGCACCCGGAACAGAAAAACTGCCCGGCCTGCCCGGCGGCCAGCGCATTCGTCACCGGCAGGTTGAACTGGTTGATGGCGAACAGCGACGCGTTGTTGAAGGCCACCAGCGTCCCGCCTTCGTTTACGAAGTCGCGCAACTCCTGCGCGCCTTCCTCGCCGATGCCGCCGGCGTACCGTTCCGGAATGGCGCCCGGGCGGTGGCCTTCCAGTATCGACCGCTCGTTCATATCCGGAATCACGATGGTGTCGAAGTGTTCGCGCAGGCGCCCGGCGCGCACATCCGCGTTATACAGGCTGGTGAACGGGAACTGGTATTGCTCCAGAATCCAACGCGTCCAACCTTCGTCGATGGAAGCCACCCACGGCCGGTACAGGCCGATGCGCAGCGGCTTCATTGGCTTGGCGCTGTCCTTGGCGTCTTCCTTGCCGCCTTCCTTGATCGCCCCGGCGCGCAGCCGGTTCTCGCTCAGAATCGCGTCCAACTTCCCCTTCTCGATGTCCGTCGCCGCCAGGTCGTCGCCCGCCGCCGTCACCTTGCCGTTGGCCGCCAGAATCCGGTTGATGGCGCGGAAGCTCGCGTTCGCCGAAAGTTGGAACGGCGCAGCCAGTCCGGCGATCTCTTTCACCGGGCGCAGCGAATCGCGGAATTCTTTGCTAAGCGGCGTGGTCATCGCGTGAACTTCCACGCCCATCTGGTAAGGCAGCGTCCAGCCGGTCACGTCGTACGGCCGCTGAGAGAGCGTGGGATACACCTGCGGCTCGAACAATTCCTTCACCAGTCCGGCGAACGGCTGATCCATCGGGATCACCCACGCATCCGGCTTCGGAGACTGATACACCTCGATCGCTTGCAGCATCAGTTTCTCCAGCAGCAGCGCCGCCTCCGGAGCGTCGTGCTGCTGGCGCGGAATTTCGTATGCGAAGGGCGGCTCTTTGGTGAACCGCTCGATGGTATCGCGCGCCGCCCGGTACTTGTTGTAGGTCATCTGCGCGTGATACTTCGAGCTGAGATTCAGCACCGCCATATCGGCTTCCAGCATGTAGCGGCAGGCGTCCGCCAGGCGCCACCAGCCGCCGCGCCAAGGGCTCGAATACAGCATCTCGGCGCCCAACCCTTGCCGCGCCGCGGGAAATTCGTCCACGGTATAAAAGTGCGGCGTGGCGTAGCGGTAAAGCGCCGTCTCCGTGAAAAAGGAAATGGTGTGCCGGAAATTGCCGATGTTGTCGAGATAGCCCGGATACCAGACGTCGAAGCTTTCCTGGTGCATCGAACCCGTGAGGCCGTGGTCGTCCAGGTCCTGCGCGATCGACATCCCGATCAGGCTCAGCCACCGCAGCATCAGGGGATGCATATTCCCCGAAATCGGATCGGCGAACGGCGGCAGATAAATCCGTCCCGGAAACGGCGCGGTCTGGTGCTGCGTGTAGAAGACCAGCGGCTGGGTCTCGAGCGTGGCTTTGGTCACCACGCGGGATTCCAGCATGTTGAGCATGTAGCCGTCGCGGTTGTTGTCGTGCCCCACGTACTCCTGGTAGAGGAACGGCAGCGGGCTCACTTCATAGGGCGTGCCCAGGTTCTGGCG
>Ga0181539_1004635_pt1 | contig 11644 bp, 9 predicted proteins | sample PEATcosm2014_Bin_46_FD_119767 | JGI IMG/M metagenome (GOLD analysis project Ga0181539, IMG submission 119767) | Peatland microbial communities from MTU Mesocosm Facility, Houghton, MI, USA - PEATcosm2014_Bin23_60_metaG | ecosystem: Environmental > Terrestrial > Soil > Wetlands > Peat | place... | reverse complement strand
CTGCAGGGCGAGTAGATTAAGAGCTTTGAGCGAGGCCTGTTCGCGCTCCACGGCGCCTTGCAGCCTCTCCGATGGTCTGGTATTCCGCAAACCGGGGATGTTGTCGTCGAGGAAGGCTTGCAGCACTTTGCCGTCGCGCGTGGGCCGATTTTGATAGTTCAAGCCTTTGTCGGTGAGGATGACGAAAGAGGTGGGCAGGGCAAGTTCCCCGCCGTTCTCCTTGAAGAATTCCATCAGCCATTGCCGTTCCATGGTTATGGTCTGAGGGGGGGCATTGACGGCGTCGACCAGCAGGATAACTTCGACCGGGGGATCGGCTTTAACCTTCATTCCGTTAACGGCCCGCAGCGAGACGATGCTTTGCGGCTGGCTGTTGTCGAAAAGCTTGAAGTCTGCCGGTTGCAGGCCGGAGACGAGCGCGCCGGACTTGTCGGTGACCACCACATCGAGGGTCAGGCTTCCTTGCGTAGCGGCGGGATAGGGTGAACCCGTCTGGCTGCTATTGAGACCCTGGGGCAACGCGGCAGCCGTCGTCTGCAAAGCCGGGACCGGTTGGGTTTGATCGATTTGTCCCTGTGCAGCCAGCGGCATGCAAAGAAGCACCGCGAGAAAAGCAGCAGGAAATGCGAATCTGTTCTTCATAGATCTCTCCTCTGGACCAATCTCAGTGACCCGCTGTTATGAGTCTTCCTCATCGCACGTGAATCCGCGCCCGGTCCGGCATGAGTACGGTATTAGCGATGGCCGCCGCCGCCGGAACTGCCGGCGCTGGAGCTGCCGCCGCCGGAACTGCCGCCACTGGAGCTGCCGGCGCTCGAGCCGCCGCTGGAGCCGCCACCACCGTGTGAGCCGCCACTGGAACCGCCGCCAGAGCTGCCGCCCCCTCCACTACCCCGCGAACCGCCGCCGCTAAAGCCGCCGCCCCCTCCACCACCCCGCGAACCGCCGCCGCCAGAGCTGCTGCCCCCTCCACCACCCCGAGAACCGCCGCTGCTTAAGCCGCCGCTTCCTCCGCCACTATAGCCGCCGTGTCCTCCGGCAAAGCTGCCCCCCCGTGCCTGGAGATTGCCGCTGCGGTTGGTCATCGGCGCCATGACTGTAACGCTCCTGTTTTCCAGCGTCACCTGTCTGGCCATCATGAAGCTTTGCGACTTGTGATCGAAGCTCAGCGGGATGCCCGTTGCCTTCGCCAGGGTGCCTTTGCTCCCCAACCCATCCTCTACCTGGTGAGCTTCCAGATGCGGCTCATTAGCGCGCGAAAGTGGAGGGAAATACGCATTGCGAAACTCCTTTGGCGGTAAATTGAGAGACTCAATCGGGCGATCAGCGTCCAATTTCACCCGCTCCACCGATAAGCCGTTCTTCTCGTTCACCGCGAAGACTTCTTCCTTTCGGTTGATCGGAGGCCGGCCCTTCACGTCGTAGGGATGGAGCGGGACGAAGGCCACCCTATGTCCGCACTTGACCCAGCGGCCCGGCGGAAGATGGTGCCGCTTGTGACCTGCAACCCATACATAGTGATGCCGCCGGTGAATCCAGCTCCCGGCGTGACACACGGCCCAGTTGTAGGGAGTTGCGTTCAGATCCCATTCCGAACTGATTACCCGCTCCTTGCCGGTAATCGTATTCCTGTCAATCCGGTAACGAAGTACTCCCGGAAGACACGGGAAGAAGGTTTCACGCTCGATCTCCTCATCGGATGCGGGAGAACCAGCCCGCCTTGCCCGCACCGATTGCCCGGAAGCCGCGGCGGGAGAGGCCCCGGATTCCGGTTGCTTGCCGCTTGCCTGTTGCTGGTCATCGGCGGACGCCGGCTCCCAGCAGGTCCCATACGGCGCGCAATCGAAGAATGTCCCCTGGTCCTTCATCTCTGCCAGGCCGGGAATCGGCGCGGTCAGCCCGGAAGCCTTCATCACGTCGGCGATTGCCGCCGAACGCTGGGCTACGCGGCCCGCGACCCACTTGTCCCAGTCGGCAAATACGCCCGAATCTTCGGAGCCCAACCAGACAACCCGGCTTCCTTCGTAATGAACCATCGTCTGACCGTCTGCCACTGCCTGCGGCGCCGATCCTGGCAAAGCAACAGCTGCGTCTTTCAGCGCCGCCAGCGTGAACCCATCGGTATAGCTGCCGACCCGGAGATAGGTCGTCTCGGGATATTTCGCGGTGACGCTGCCCGTGGGGGTCTTCAGAATGAACTCTTCGCCAGCCACGTACGGACGGACATGAAGTGTCACCGTGCCTGTAAGCAGCGCGATCTCGGTGTATGGAATGCCGGCCGTGGTGTGCAGATCGTTGAAGGTAAGGACCGAATTCTCTCCGAGATAGAAGGTCGAGGCGTCTTCCAGCTCGATCTCCGCGCGCCCCGCGCCTGTCGCCAGGCTGAAGCCGGTTTCCAGCGGAAGATCGGCAACCGCCTTCTCCCAGGTTGCGCCGGAAGCCTTTTCGTTCTCCTCGCCCCGCGCGATGCGCACGTCTCCCTCGACGTAGCTGATGCGGACAATCTGCGCATAGGTCTCATTCGAATAATGCTGACCGAGGATAAACTGCGCTTCCTTTTTCAGCTTCTCACTGGAATCGCCGTTCAGAATCTCCTGAATCTCGGCCAGAGCCCGCGGCTCGTCAATTCTCATCAACGAGCTGAGCGCCAGCAGTTTCAAGTCATCGTCGTCCCCTGCTTTGGGCTCGGCGGGCTTCCCGCTCCGGGCGCGAATCTCGATCTCCAGCGCCCCGCAATCATGGATCCAACTGCTCCGGGGATAATCGGCCCGCAGCACGCCGCAGGTGTCCAGCGCAGGTTTCGCTTGCCCCAGCTTGTTTTCCGCATACGCCCTCCAATAGAGAGCTCCATCGGCGTACTCGCCATGTTGACTGGCGATCCTGGTGAAGATTGCCTCCACGTCGGACCAGCGCTCTTCATTGATGGCCCGCATTCCATTCGCGTAGAGTTGCGCAAGCCCGGTTTGACTGCTGTCCAGTTCACTGGCCGCGCCGGTCTCGCCCTCCTCTCCGCTGGACAAGCCGGCTCCCGCAAAGGCCTGCCCCATTGATTGTCCCGATGCCGCCTGGGCCGAACGGGCCATCGGGGTCCAGGGGAAAACTGCGAGGAATGCAACCAGAACTACCTGTCCGGTTTTCATATGGTCCCTCCCGTGGAACGATCTTTTCCGCCCGCCTGCTGATCCGGAATTCTGGAACGCAGCACGCGCACCTCAAACAGCAGGCCGTTCGCGTTCATTTCCTCTTGCAGCCGGGCGATGGTTGCGCCGTTCAAGCCCCCCGGCTGGTTGGCCAGCTCGCCCAGCACATGATCCAGGCGATCGAGCGCCGTAGTCAGCGCCGGATCGTCGATCTTTTCGGCGTTCTGGCGGCAGATGCGATTGGCGGCCAGAAGACCGCGAGCTTCGTCGCGCAGGGGAGATACCATCTCCGCGCTATCGGCGTCGGCGTGTTTCAACTCCACCAGCAGCCGCTCCGAGCGGTCCAGATGATCGCTGAGAACCACCAGCACCACGCGCTCCTGAGGCTGCGCAACGGGTTGCTGCGTCTGCTGCGGATGGATTGCCGCGCTATTCTGCGCCTGTCTCTGCTCCCACAGCCGGCCCGCGAAGAATGCGCCCACAACCAGCAGGGCGCACGCGGCGGCGTAGCTCAACCCCATCCCCAGGCCGCCGCGCAGCCAGCTCCACTTCCGTGCTTCATAGGCAGGCAACGAGCGGGAAAGCGACTCCCACACCCGCTCGCCGTAGGAGGCGTCGCGGGCCGGCGGTTCGGCGAATTCCATTTCGGCCAGATCGCTCCCCAGCGCCGCGTAGGCCTCTGCGCACTCCGCGCAACCCTTAAGGTGTTGCCTGGTGGCGGCTGCGCCCTCGCCCTTGCTGTAGTACTGCTCGATCAGTTCTTCTTCGCTCAAATGCTTCATATCCTCACCATCATTGGAGCCAGCCGGCGCCGCAGCTTATGCACTGCCCGGAATACCGCCTGCTTGGCCGCATTCGGCTGAATCTCCAGCGCCGCGGCAATCTCGTCCGTGCTGCAATCCTCCATGTGCCGCAACATGAAGGCCGTTCGTTCCGTGGACGTCAGGTTGTGCATCGCCATCTCCTGCATGGCCCTGATCTCGCTGCTCAGCAGCAGCCGGTCGGGGCCGGCGGCCAGATCCGCCACCTGTACCTCGTCCAGTTCCGGATCTGTTTCCTCGGCCACCCGGCTGCTTTCATCCATCCTGCGGCCGCCGATCCTGTCCAGCGCGCAGCGCACCGCGATCCGGTAAATCCAGGTGCCGAAATCCGCACGCGACTCAAAGCTTTCCAGCTTCTGATACCCGCGCAGGAACGCCTCCTGCACCACGTCCTCCGCGTCGGTCTCATTGCCGGTGATGCGGAACGCGAGCCGGAAAAGCCGATGGCTATGATGCACCACCAATGCCCCATAGGCCTCTTTGTCTCCGGCCAGAACCGCCCGGACCGCCGCGTGGTCGTTCTTGTCCATGCGAACATTAGACACGATCTGATCGGCGCGGTTAGGAGAGATTTTGCAGCCGGGCACGGACTCTCCGGTTGCTTCACCTTGGCGGCGGATGAGACCTGGGATATTTATGGACTGTCAACCCGTTTGTTTCTGTGTGGTCGGCAGTACGGAAGTCGGAACTTTGGCTCGCTGTTCCCGCGATTCTTTCTCTACTGCATCACCTTCAATGCGGATTGCCGGAAGGGAAGATAAAGCAGCAGGAATAAGCCCAGCGCGACGCCTTCAGAAGCCACGATGTACCAGGGCCATGGTCCAAGAAAATCGAGAAGCGACGCATCTTGAGGCTTGGCGCGGAGATACATGTAGTTTGTCTTGAAGATCCAATCGAATGTGCCGGCGATTGCGGCATAGATATTCAGGGCCAACATCGCCCTGCCGGCCGACCCTGGCCGTGGCCGCGCCTGCCTGGACCACACCAGGTACAGAGTGGCGGTCACATCGAGGCCATGGCCAACAAAGAACTGAACTGTCAAGAAAGAAGGGAAGGGCTCCAGCAGGTTCGGTGTGAGCAGGGCCATCGAAGCTCCGGCCAATGCGATGTAGTAAGCCAGATCGAAGATGGCCGGATTGAGGGTGAACAGCGCGAGGATGACAAGACACTGCGTGACATCGCAGAGTTCCAGCGGAAGGCGATCTGGAAAGGCAAGCTGGCCGTGTGCGGCCTGGTATCCCCAATACACAGCCCAGTCCAACAGAAGCACCACCGCTAGGCCGACTCGCAGCCATTTGCATCCGGGCGGGAGCTGGCGCTGGACCGCCGCAAGAATGGTCGCGAGAAGGGGGACCGCGCCGAGAATGACCAGGTGCGCCGGTCCGAAAAGCTGGAAGTTGGTTGGCATGCGTGAGCTGAACTGCTGCAATATCAAATTAAAGCACTGTCCGGCTTGCTCTCGGGCGGCCGGCTACCCGGAAACCGGCCCACAGCCCCAATCCGCCAGTTCCCGCGCCCGTTTGAAGATGTCGAGAAACATGGGCCGCGTCAGCCTGCCGGTGTTGGTGTTCTGCAACGATGGATGATAGCTGGCCATCACGGTCAGTCCCCCGGGGAGCGCATACTCCGCGCCGTGGCGGAAGCTGAATCCAGCGCGCCCCCGGAGCTGCGCTGCCAGCTTGCCGCCGCGCTGCGCGTGGGCCAGCAGTCCGTCAAACGCGATCTTGCCCAGGCAAACCACCACGCGCAGGTTGGCCAGCAGCCTGATCTCCTCGTCCAGCCAGGGCGCGCAGTTGCGCTGCTCCTCGGGCGTGGGCTTGTTGGCCGGCGGAGCGCAGCGGACCACGGCGCTTATCCACAGTCCGGTGAGCTTCATGCCGTCGTCGCGGGAGACCGCCTTCGGCTGCGAGGCAAATCCGGCTTCATGAAGCACCGGAAACAGAAAATCGCCCGACCCGTCCCCGGTAAACATCCGCCCGGTGCGATTGGAGCCGTGCGCGCCCGGCGCCAGCCCCAGCGCCAGCACGCGCGCCTGAGGGTCGCCAAAGGAAGGCACGGGCTTGCCCCAGTACAGGCAGTCCAGATAGGCGCGGCGGCGCACCCGGGCCACCCCGGCCGAATACGCGCGCAGCCGCGCACACCGCTCGCAGGCTACGATGCGGGCATTCAGGGCTTCCAGGGTCGGGCAAGCTGCGGTCATGGCAAAAACTCCAGGTGATTCGCCGCGATCTTCGTGACCTGTCTCACAGGATTAACAGGATGAGCCGGTGGTAAGCTATTGTCCGTAGTTCAACGCGATTTGAGGATGGGGTGAATTCCAGTGGCAATATCAATTTTGCGGTTTTCTGGGCGGTTGGTTCTTGGGGTTGCGGTGCTGGTGTTTTCGGCGCAGTGCATGTATGGGGTCAGTTGCAATGTGGTGAAGCATAATCTGCCCACCGAGGCTGACAAGGCGTTGCTGGCGGCGGATTACGCGAAAGCGGAAGGTCTCTACCGCGCCGATCTGGCCGCGCATCCGGGCAATGTGGATGCGACCGCCGGGCTGGTTCACGCGCTGTTGCGCGAGCAGAAGGTGCAGGAGGCCGCCGATATCGTAAAGACCGCCTTGACAGCCGCTTCCGCCTCGGCGCCGCTGCTTACGCTGCGCGGCGAGGTCGAGTTTCGCCAGGGCGAGCCCTGGGTCGTGGAGCAAACCGTGCTTGCGGCCTACAAGCTGGACCCGTGCAATCCCCGCACCCGCCTGCTTTTTGCCCGGTTCTTAAGGATCACCTCCCGCTACGCCACGGAGCGCCAGCAGATTCTCCTCGCGCATCAGATTGATCCCGATGACCCGGAGATTCGCTTGGCGTGGATTCAGACCCTGCCCCTGGCGCAGCGCATTACGGAGATGGAAGCCTATCTGTCGGCGCCCAACGGGGACGACCAGGAGACGATACGTCAACTGCGCGCGGATATGGATCGCTGGAAGAAGCAAGCAAGTGAGCCGCAGAGGGCCTGCCACCTGGTTTCAACGGCGGCTCCCGCTGATGTTCCCTTCATCAGCCTGAAGGGCTTTTCTGGTCCTGACATGGAAAATATCACGCGCGGCTTCGGGCTGGAAGTGGGACTGAACGGCACTCCCTCCCGGCTGCAATTTGGCGCCGGGGAAGGCGGTCTGACGGTTTACCGTCCCATGGCCGAACATGCCGGACTCAAGCGCCTATCTGAACCGGCGCCGGGCGGTCCGGGCTCCAAGCCCACGTACCGCGCCTATGCGGACTCCATCAAGATCGGAAATCTGGAATTCCAGAACTGCGTTGTGAACGTGATCGACAGCGCCAGTCCCTTCGACGATGGAGACGGCCTGATCGGCATGGACGTCTTTTCCGATTATCTTGTGACCCTGGACTATCCCATGCGCAAGCTGCACCTGGGGCCTCTGCCCGTGAACCCGGCTGAAGGGACTGCCCCCGCGCCCAGCCTGAAGACAAACACCGCCCAGGCGCAGGATTCCGGCGCTGCCCAGGCGGGTCCGTTTGACCGCTATATCGCGCCGGAGATGAAGGATTACACGCAGATTTACCGCGTCGCCAACAACCTGATTCTCCCCACTGCCCTCAGCGCCTCCACGGTCAAGCTTTTTATCCTCGACCTGGGCGCTTCCGCCACCAACATCTCTCCCGGCGTCGCCAGGGAGGTTTCCAAGGTCCATGAAACGGACATGGGAGGCCCCGCGGGGCAATCGCATAAGGTTCTTATCGCCGACGAGGTCACCTACAACTTTGCTCACATGTCTCAAAGGGTGACTAACGTCTTCGCCGCGGACACCTCGATGGCCTCAAAGAGCGTGGGGATGGAGATATCGGGATCCATGGGAGCCAATACCTTCGGTCTTTTGATCATGCACATCGACTACCGCGACGGGCTCTTGAAATGCGAATACATCCCGAACCGCGGATACACGTTCTGACCGGGCCGCGGTGAGGCGCTTAGCGGCGGCGGATGGCTTTTCCGCCAGGCCCGCCGCGAATGCGGCCAAGAAGGCTGCGATACACTAGCGGCGATGCCCGCCGCGCCCAACCCGGAGTTTTTGCGCCGCGCCATTCACCTGGCCACTCAGAATGTGGTTGCTGGCGCGGGCGGGCCGTTTGCCGCCCTGATCGTGCGCGGCGGCGTAATCGTCGCCGAGGCCGTCAACACGGTGACCACGGCCCATGACCCCACAGCGCACGCCGAGGTGAACGCCATCCGCGCGGCTTGCCAGGCGCTGGGCGCATTCACGCTGGCCGGCTGCGAACTCTACGCCAGTTGCCAGCCCTGCCCCATGTGCCTGGCTGCGGCCTACTGGGCGCGAATAGACGTCATTTACTACGGCGCCAGCGCCGCCGACGCCGCCCGCGCCGGCTTCGACGACGCATTCCTCTACGAGGAGTTGCGCAAGGACCAGCCCGCCCGCTCGCTGCCCGCCACGCAACTGCTCGCAGAGGAAGCCTGGTCGAGCTTCGCCGCCTGGATCGCCTCGCCGAACAAGATCGCGTACTGAAGCGCGTATGGCGTTGCCGCGGAGCGCGCGTCTATACTTCCTGCCATGCAAGTTCTCCGGCTCACCCTGCTTCTCGCGGCCTCCGCAATGGCCTCTGCCCAATCGCAACTTCCGGCGTCCCCACCGGCCCCACCCCAGGCGCAGCAGGTCTGGCAGATGCAGGACTCGGGCACGACGGCCGGCCTGCGCGGGATTGATTCGGTGGACGGCACGGTTGCCTGGGCCAGCGGAACGGGCGGAACGGTGCTGCGCACCATCGACGGTGGCGCGCATTGGCTGAAGTGCGCCGTTCCGGACGCGAATAAAGACGGCGCAACCCTCGACTTCCGCGGCGTGCAAGCGTGGGATGCGAAGACGGCTATCGTGTTGGCCTCCGGCCCCGGCGAAAAGAGCCGGCTGTACAAAACCACAGATGGATGCAACACGTGGAAGTTGAATAACCACAACGAAGACAAAGACGGATTCTGGGACGTGTTGAGATTTCAGCGTGGGGACTTCGGATTCGCGATCGGAGATCGCAACACAGGAGTCCTGATTGGCGATCCGCTAAAGGGCAGGTTTGAAACAGAAGTGATGTTGCTTGGCCACGGCTGGTTCATTGACGATGCCGGCTGCGAATCGAGAGAGGACGAGGCTGCATTTGCCGCAAGCAACTCGTCTGCTTTTATCTTTGGCTCACGTCGATACATCCTTGGAACCGGAGGAAAGGCGGGAGCCTCTGCCCTTATTTCGGCGCTGCTTTACATGGGAGATGGCTCCGGACCTTGTCTCAGAGTTGCAGTGCCCATAGCCGGCGGAACTGACTCATCGGGGGTCTTCTCCCTGTTCTTCAAGAGTCTGAAAACCGGCCTTGCCGTCGGTGGCGACTATTTGAAACCAAATGAGAGCATGGGTACTGCGGCATGGACACAAGATGGCGGGCGGAAATGGAGGGCCGCGAAGTCCCCGCCGCACGGCTTTCGCTCCTCCGTCCAATGGAGCGAAGCGCTCGAGCTCTGGATTACCGTAGGCACCAACGGCTCGGACATCAGCCGCGACGACGGCAAAACCTGGCAGCCCCTCGACGACGGCAACTGGAATGCTCTCTCGCTGCCCTTCGTCGTCGGTCCCAACGGCCGCATCGCGCGGCTGAATGCGGCCGCGATCCCGCCCGCCAGGTAAACACGGCTGCCCATCCTTGCCACGCGATTGTTTGTCGCAGAAAGAATGCGATTCCCCGACTACCGACCCCCGACCCCTGACCCATGATCTCTGCCCCCTGACCCCTGATCTCTCTTCATCCACAATCCGTAACCCGCGCCGGAGTATTACCGATTTGCCCCATCCCTCCGCCGCTTGCGCGGAATTCGCCCCCATGCACGGTAAAATAGAGCCAGCCGGATGACCCAAACCACTCCAGCGGCCGCTCCCCAGGCCTCCCGCACAGCGCGGGACTCGGAGTCGCGGGCGCAGATTCAGGCCCGGACCCAGGCTGGCCAAGCTCCGATCATCCAGGTAAACGGCCTCCAGAAGACCTACAAGACAGCCCGCGGCGCCCTTAACCTCTTTGTGGGCCTCAACCTGCAGGTCGAGGCGGGTGAAATGGTGGCCATCGTGGGCCAGTCCGGCGCGGGAAAAAGCACACTTTTGCACATTCTGGGCGCCCTTGATACTCCCTCCGCGGGAACTGTATACTGCGCCTCAATCGACGTGGCCCATCTCTCCCCGCGCGAGGCCGCGGCCTTTCGCAACCGGGAGATCGGCTACGTCTGGCAGTTCCATTACCTGCTGCCGGAGTTTACGGCGCTGGAAAACGTGGCTATGCCGCAGCTTGCGGGCGGTAAACCCAAGTTCGAGGCGTTTCAGGCGGCGGCCAACTGGCTCCGGGAGGTTGGCTTGGAGGATCGCGCCGGCCACCGGCCCGGCGAACTCTCCGGCGGCGAACAGCAGCGCGTGGCGCTGGCCCGCGCGCTGGTCAACAACCCTCGGCTGCTCCTGGCCGACGAACCCACCGGCGACCTGGACGAGACCACCGCCGGCCGCGTCTTCGACCTGATTGAACGGCTGCACTCGACCCACGGCCTCACCTCGATTTTGGTGACGCACAACCCCGACCTGGCCGCGCGATGTACGCGGATTTTGCGCCTTGAAAGCGGAAAATTGGGGCTGGCCACTCCGGCAGCCGCTCCCCAAACCAGATTGCCAGCCGGAAACGTTTGACGGGAAAAGCACCCTTTCGGCTGGTTTTTGAGTCTTAATAAGGTAGCAGTCTGGAAACGGATGAGTTCTTGTCCCAGCCAGGTTGCCTGGGCAGGATGGAAGTCCCTCCGCGGCGCGTTCGCCGGGGACGATGGAGCGGCAGTCAAGCTCTGAAACCATTCCCAGAGACTGTTTGGAGCGAAAGTTGTATTTCCAAAGGAAGCTCCGGCGGCGTAGGTAAAAGAGAGGTACGCGCTGGCGGGCTGAAGCGGGGATGAACTCGAAACCGCTTCTGCCGATAACCTGCATCAAGGGGGACCACATGTTCGAACGCTATACGGAGAAGGCGCGTCGCGTGATCTTCTTTGCGCGGTATGAGGCCAGCCAGTTCGGCTCGCCCTATATCGAGACCGAGCACCTGCTGCTCGGCCTGCTGCGCGAGGACAAGCCGTTGAGCAACCGTTTCCTGCGCTCCCACACCTCGGTGGAGTCCATCCGCAAGCAGATCGAGGCGCACACCACCATCCGCGAAAAGGTTTCGACCAGCGTTGACCTGCCGCTTTCGAACGAGTGCAAGCGCGTGCTGGCCTATGCGGCGGAGGAAGCCGAACGCCTCGGCCACAAGCACATCGGCACCGAACACCTGCTGCTCGGCATCTTGCGCGAGGAGAAGTGCTTCGCCTCGGAGATCCTCCAGGAGCGCGGCCTCAAGCTGGCGCAGATTCGCGACGAACTGGGCCGCGTCACCCAGGAGAAGGCGCCGCCGCAGCAGCGCCAGCGCGAGTCCAGCCTGCTGGCCGAGTTCAGCCGCGACCTGACCCAGGCCGCCATGGACGGCCTGCTCGATCCCCTCGTCGGCCGCGAGGGCGAACTCGAGCGCGTGATCCAGATTCTCTGCCGCCGCACCAAAAACAATCCCGTGCTCATCGGCGAGCCCGGCGTGGGCAAGACGGCCATCGTCGAAGGCCTCGCCCAGCGCATCG
>Ga0181539_1004631_pt1 | contig 11646 bp, 5 predicted proteins | sample PEATcosm2014_Bin_46_FD_119767 | JGI IMG/M metagenome (GOLD analysis project Ga0181539, IMG submission 119767) | Peatland microbial communities from MTU Mesocosm Facility, Houghton, MI, USA - PEATcosm2014_Bin23_60_metaG | ecosystem: Environmental > Terrestrial > Soil > Wetlands > Peat | place... | reverse complement strand
TCGTCAGCGCCGTTCGCACTCCCGTTGGCCGCGCCCCCAAGGGCGCTCTCTCCACCACCCGTCCTGACGATCTGGCCGCAACTGCGTTGGGCGGAGCTTTGGACAAGATTCCCGAGTTGGATAGCGCCGAGATCGACGACGTGATCCTGGGCTGTGCTCAGCCGGAGGGCGAGCAGGGCTGGGATATCGCCCGCTGGGCCGCGCTGCGCTCCGGTCTACCGGTCGAGGTTCCCGGCGTCACCGTCAATCGCCTTTGCTCCTCAGGCCTGGAAGCCATTGCGCTGGCCGATCTGCGTATCCGCTCCGGCGGAGACCGGGTGGTGGTGGCGGGTGGGGCTGAATCGATGAGCCTGCTCCCCCTTGGCGGCCTCAAGCCCAGCCCCAATCCGTGGATGGCCGAGCACTATCCCGCGTCCCTGTTGACCATGGGTCTGACCGCCGAACGGGTCGCCCGCCGCTACGGCGTCACGCGCGAGGATCAGGACGCCTTCGCCCTGGCAAGTCACCGCAAGGCCCTGGCCGCGCAGGCCGCCGGACGCTTCAACGAAGAGCTGATCCCGGTGACGGTCGCGACTGCCGTTCCGGGCGCGAAGGCCGGCAAGCCTTTGGTGACGAAGACGATCTTTGCCGCCGACGAAGGCCCGCGCGCGGATACCTCGGCCGAAGCGCTGGCCAAACTCAAGCCCGCTTTCCACGCGCAGGGGACGGTCACCGCCGGCAACTCCTCGCAGACCTCGGACGGCGCGGCCGCGGCTGTTCTGATGGAAGCCGGCCGGGCAAGGGAACTGGGAATTCGCCCGCTGGCTCGCTTGGTGGCCTACGCCGCTACCGGCTGCCTGCCCGAGGAGATGGGCATCGGCCCCATCGCCGCCATTCCCAAGGCCCTCCGCCGCGCCGGCCTCAGGTTGGACGAGATCGGCCTGATCGAATTCAACGAAGCCTTTGCCGCGCAGGCGCTGGCCGTGATCCGCGTGCTGGGCTTGGACATGGAGCGCATCAACGTCAACGGCGGCGCCATCGCCCTCGGCCATCCGCTGGGCTGCACGGGCGCTAAACTCACCGCGACACTACTCCAAGAGATGAAACGCCGGAAGGCGCGCTACGGGATGGTCACTATGTGCGTGGGCGGTGGCATGGGCGCGGCGGGAATCTTCGAGCTGCTTTAGAGCGGAACCATGGTTACCGTGTCCTGTTGAATCGTGTGGAGGGTCGCCGCTCCCTGGTGGTCGCGTCGACTTGAGCGCTGTGATTTCGGAATACATCCACTCTGGTTCCGCTATAGCCGCCTGAGCTTTCGCGACCAGCCCGGACGCCTGTCGAAAGCTTGCATAGATTTTGCGCGGCAGAAAGAGGAAAACGCCGGTAGTTTGCGGTAGAGTTATGCAAGGCGCTCCCCCGGACAAATCGTACGCGGATTCTTCCCGCGTTGAGTCTCCGCATAGCCCGCGCGGCGAAATGACCGGCTTTGCGCCTATCATCCCCCATCTGCAAGAGGTTCACCATGCGCTCAATTTCAAGAAGTTTGACCACCGTTGCCTTGTCCCTCGGACTCTTCCTTGGGCTGTACCTACCCGCTCAGGTGACCGCGGCCGGCAAACTTAAGCCAACGGAGAACTCCGGCAACACAATTCCCATGCAAGCTACAAGTACGGTTGGCTCCTGCGTGACTGTGGAGGCCGTTCTGATCCCTCGGGATCCCGCGGCCAAGCTCTTCGGCGGGTGGGTCGCGGATAACTATGCGGTGATCAAGACCACGATCTCCAACCATTGCCCGGACCAGCAGTTCATCCTGCACGACATCTACTTCGACTATAGCCAGTGGTCGCTAAGCGGGGTGTATCCGGAGCTGCCTACAGCCGCTCCGTGTCCCTCCGAGGCGCAAGCGGTCGCATCTCCAGCCCCAGCGCCGGGACCAGGGGATTCCCCGCAAAAGCCGGCAACCGGTTGCCTTGCCCCAGCGCAGGAGTACACGCAAGACTCGCAGCCTGGCCAGGTGGCTACCGTCGGCGCTTTGGATGTTCAGAACCAGTTGACCGAGGCCTCCGTCTTCTCGCGTCGCAATCTGATCGTGAATGGGCTGGTCCTGGTCGGCACCGTGGCCGGGGGATACGCGTTTGTCGGCTCGACAGCGGCGGCGCAGGGAATCGGCGCCTACAACAGCGCATTCATCCCCGGGTTGCAGAAGTTCTGGCCCGACCGCCGGGTTGACCAGGAAAAGAACTTGTTGTCGTTCGGCTACCGGACGGATCAATCCACCGCGATCGCCAAGGACGACCACGGCTCCTACCACGCATTCTTTCCGCTCGCGGCCTTTTTGGTGCCGGAGCTGAAATCGCTCTTTCTAAGCGATCCAGCGGCCTTCCTCAATCCCGCCGAGGTGTTGTTTGATATCAGCGGAAGGCACACCGACAGCGGCGAGAAATCGGAAAAATCCTTGAAGGGCGAGAAATCGGAGAAATCCTTGAAGGGCAAGAAGGGGAGCGAGGAGAGCCTGCGCGACTTCCTGCTCGACCTTGTGCAAGTGGCGAATGCGAAGGATCCGGCGAATCCGCTGCCGCCGGTCGGCGAAAAGGAAAGAAGGGCCTTTTCGATGAAGCTGCTGCTTGAACTGGCCGCGCCCTGCAATCTCGTGGAGAACAGCCCCGATGTGCAAAAGGCCTCGGGGAAGGTTTGGGAAGACCCCGGAATAGGATGTCCTTACGATCCAAACAAGTCAGAAGAACTGGTTACAATCAAGCGCATTCTGGCGGAGAAGTTCCTGTTCCAGCACGCCAGCCTCAACGCGGTGAAGATTGTCGCCAGAGGAGTGATGACGGTCAATGTCGAGTCCATTCCGCCAACCATCGACACTGTAACCTTTGACAACGAGAAGGACGGCGCCAGCCTTTGGACCGTGCCATCTGCCGCCCCCAAGCCTGCCGCCACCGATCCTCCCGCCGCCACGGATCCTGCGGCCGCTGCCGATCCTCCCGCAGCCGCCGGTAAGACCCAGAAGGGGGCCGCAAAAGCGGCGCAAAGTTCCGCTTCATCCACTCCCGCTCCAACCACTCCTTCTACTGCCGCTGCTGCTCCCGCCCCGTCGGGCGCGGCTGCGAAGGAACTGACCGGCGTAATCGCGGGCAAGTACCTGACCGATGGAACGCCGGCCATCACCGCGATCACCGTGCCGGGGGTGGACGGCGCAAAACTGACCGATTACATCGTGGATAAGTCGCTGCAGGCCGTCAGCGCCAAAGCGACGGATACCAGCATGCCCTTCAAACTGCAACTGGCGAAGACCCTGCCCTCGGGATCGACGCTCACCTTCCAGGTGTCGCATCGCACCGGAAACTCCGGCCAGGGCACGTCTTCCCAGACTACGAGCAACAAGTTTGTCTACACCGTCACCTACGCCGCGACCCCCAAGATCACCAAGGTGACGATGGACAATGACGATAAAGCCGATGTCTGGCAGACCCCCGGAAAGCTGAACGGGACAGCCACGGGCACCGATCTCGACGGCGGGACAATTGCTGTGTCTATTCTGAAGATCGGCGGGAAGGACGCCACGCTTGCCGACTACATCGGAACCCTGGTCGAGGTTCCCAAGAGCTCCAGCGCCACCGAACTCGACTTCCAGCTCCCATTGCTCAAGCCGGTCCCGGACGGCTCAACGCTCAGCTTCGTCGTCACCAAAGGGACGGGCGCGAGCGCGCAGAGCGAGCCCAGGGACTACACCGTCACCAATCCGGCAGCACCGGCCGATAGACCGGCAGCACCGGCCAAGAAGCCGGCGGCAACGGCCGCAAAGCCGGCGCAACCGGCTAGGAAGCACACGCCTTAGCCGGCGCAACCTGCTGGCGGCGCAAAGAAAAATGGCCCGCCGAAGCCTGTGCGGCAACGGGGGGAAGAAACAGGAAGGGGCGGGATCTTCGCGGACCCCGCCCCATTTCTGTCTTAGCTAGGATGGAATTTGTCTTCCGGTCACGCCTTGGCCAGCGCCAAAGCCTTCAGCCGCGCGTTCAGGCGGCTCTTGTAGCGGGAGGCGGTGTTGTCGTGCAGAATGCCCTTTTGCACGCTCTTGTCCAGGGCGGAGACGGTCTCGCGATACTGCTCCTGGGCGGCCTTCACGTCGCCTTTGACGAGGGCCTCGCGCAACGCCCGCAGGCTGGTGCGCACGCGGCTGCGGTTGGAGCGGTTCACTTCGGTGCGGGTTACGGTCTGCCGGGCGCGCTTGAGCGCCGATACATGATTTGCCATCGATCTTCCTTAATCTTCAGGGTGGTCCGCGGGCCGGAATGCAATCGCGCCGCATCCCTCGCAAGGTCTTAGTTTACGGGAAGCGGCGCGGCTGGTCAACTTGCGTCTGTCACGGCGCAGTGACACGGCTTCCAGTTTGACCGTCAACCACCCGTAACTCGGAATCCGCGGGGTCTCACGCAGCAGTGCCTATTCTCGCCGTTTCACTCCTCGCGCAGCAGGATCGAAGGTTCGACCGCCAGTGCGCGTTGCGCGGGAATCCACGTGGCCACCAGCCCCAGCAGCAGCATGGCCAGGACCACGCCGGCCAGCACCAGCGGATCGCGGGGAGTTGCCTCATACACAATGAAAGCCATCACCCGGCTCGCTAAAACTCCCAACACCAGCCCCGCCGCCGAACCAATCGCCAACAGTTTCAATGGCCGCCCCAACGCGGCCTGCAGAACTTCCTTGCGCTTCGCGCCCAGGGCGATGCGAATTCCCAACTCGCGCAGGCGCTTGCTGACCGAATACGCCGCCATTCCGAAGATCCCGGTGATCGACAGCATAGCGCCCATCAGCCCCAGCACACCCAGCGACACCGTCGCCATGCGGGGTCCAAACATTAGCACGTCCATCGGCTTGTCCCGCGTTTCGATCAGAACGGGCAGTCCCGCATCAAGTTGGCGCAGGGCGATCCTCATGGCTGCCCCCAGCAGCTGCGGATTGCGGCTCGAGCGCACCACCAGCTTAGTCGAACTCGAAGGCGATTGCAGAATGGGAAGAAACATCACGGGCAGCGGATCTTCGGTGAGGCTCCCATACTTCCCGTCCTCGGCAATGCCCACCACCTGGATGCGCGTTCCATCCTTTATCTTGTAATAGTGACCCATTGCACTCATTGCGGAGCCAAAGATTCTGCGCGCAAACTCCCGATTCACCACGGCTACGCGCGGCGAGTTCTTATCGTCCTGCCAGGTGAAAGGTCTCCCGGACAGCAAGGCCGTGCCCGCCGCGTGAAAGTATTCGGGAGAGATGTTGAACACCGGAGCGTCGAAAACGGCATTGGACGGCCTCAGATCCGAGGTATTGTCGGTGAAGACAATCGAGTCCCCGGCGCCGTCTCCCAACGGCATTCCGTCGGCCAATCCGACAGACTCGACTCCAGGAAGCGCCTGCAGCGCATCGATCATGCGCTTTTGCATCGCTGGCACCCGATCGGGGCTGTAATCGGCCATGCTGAGGTCTGTTTCCGCCAGCATGGTGTTCCGCACGCCGAAGCCGAAGTTTGCGTGCAGCGAATGCGCCAATCCACGCACGGCTACCAACGATGAGGTGACCAGCACCGCACAGATCGCAATCTGCACCACAAGCAACACGTCGCGCGCAGTGATCCGCCTTCCAACCCTGTTGCCTGACCCCGCTTTGACGATTTCGTACGGGCTCGCGTCCAGTACCTGCCTTACCGGAACCGCGCCAAAGAGGAGCCCGCTAACAAGGGCCAGCAGCAAGGAGACCCCATACACGTTTGCATCGGGGTTCACGGCGATATGAATGGGCCATCTCGGAAAAGGCTGCCACGCGCTCAGCCCACGCAGCAACATGACGCTGCCCAATAGCCCGACACTGCCTCCGGCGAGTGAAATGAGCACGGCCTCAGTAAACAGCCCGCGCAGAATGCGCATGCGGCTGGAGCCAAGCGCGAGGCGCAGGGCAACTTCCCGGGACCGGTCGGCGGCGCGCGCGGCAAACAGGCTGCCCAGGTTGGCGCACGCGGCCAGCAGAATCAATCCCGCCAGCAGCATCAATCCTGCCATGAATGCCCGCACAGGCCTGCCAAGATAGTCGCCGTAGAGATTTGGGCGAACCAGGACGAACGTCATTTTGCCTTCGTCCTTGGGGTAGGCCTTTTCCAGCCACGACCCGGTCGAATTCAAATCGGCGGTGGCCTGGGCCGCAGTAACTCCCGGCTTGAGATGTCCCATCGTTTCGAATACCCAACGGTTCCCGCGCGCAGTCAGGTCACTGGGCCCCAGCAGCGGGTTTTCAATCGGTATGAACATATCCGGATTAAAGAACAGCAGAGTGCCGTGAAAGTCGAGCGGAGCGACGCCGAGGATGGTAAACGGGTGCTTATTCAGTCTCACCACGCGGCCCACCACCCCTCGATCGTCCTGGAAATGCGTGTGCCAATACGCGTAGCTGAGTACGATATAGGGCGCGCTGTTGGGGCCATGCTCGTCGGCGGCATGGAAGACACGGCCAAGATAGGGCTGAAGGCCTAAAGCATCGAAATAGTTTCCGCTGGCTTCCTCTATCCAGACGCGAGAGGGATCCCCGCCCGCATCAAGCCCCGCCTGAATGACGTTATAAGCCACAAGGCTATCGAAGCTGCGGTTGCGATCGCGCAGATCGACGTAGTCGGGATACGACTGGCTTCCGTCCACCTCGTTTCCATGCTGGAGTGCGTAGAGGCTCTGCGGCTGAGGCACATTCAACGGCCGCAAGATGAACGCATTCATCACACTGAAGACCACGGCGTTGGCGCCGATGGCCAATGCGAGTGTCAAGACCGCGGTGATGGTGAATCCGGGAGACTTACGCAACTGGCGTAAGGAGAATCGCAGATCTTGCAGCAGGGTGGTCATGGGCGGCCTCCAGGTACAAGGACAAGAAGAGCAATTCGAGCGCCAAAGCGCCGCCAATACAACTTATTGATAACACATAGCGTTAATGGACATCGCGCGCGCAAGAGAACTGAATTGGACGTTCGGTTTCGCCGCCGAGCGTCCGCTAATGAACAGAGGCGGCGGACCCCGTCAAGAGAAGTCACCGTGGCAGAAACCCATTTTCGACCGTCGTCAGCGAAGGATCCTGCGCCTGAGATCGTAACATCTCGATTCTGGAGCATTCCGGCGCATCGCGATCTGGCGCTGTGCACTCCGGGAACCTGGCCTAATTTGAATCCCAGTCCCGTCCGGCGCGGGTGAGTTACCCCGTGGCGAATGCGCGACAACCTCTCAATAATCCCGCTTCACTCCTCGCGCAGCAGGATCGAAGGATCGACCGACAGCGCACGTTGCGCTGGAATCCACGTGGCCACCAGCCCCAGCAATAACATCGCCAGCACCATTCCGCCCAGCACCAACGGATCGCGCGGCGTCGCCTGATACACAATGAAAGCCAGCACCCGGGTGGCCAGCAGTCCCAGCGCCAATCCTGCCGCCGAACCAATGGCCAGCAACTTCAATGGTCGTCCCAACGCGGCCTGTAACACTTCCTTGCGTGTAGCGCCGAGGGCGACGCGGATGCCCAGCTCCCGCATTCGCTTGCTCACCGAATATGCCGCCATTCCAAAGATGCCCGTAATCGACAGCATGGCGCCCATCAGGCCCAGTACTCCCAGCGCCATGGTCGCTACCCGCGCTGGAAAGAGAACGACCTCCAGCATTTGTTTCCACGTCTGGATGTCAACGGGCAGTCCCGCTTCCAGCCCCTGGAGCGTGCTCCGCATCGAGGCGGCGAGCTGCACAGGATCGCGATGTGAGCGCACGATCAGGCAAGCCGCGCCCGATGGTGATTGCAGGAAGGAGAGGAACATCGCAGGCTGCGTATCTTCCGTGACGCTCAGGTACTTTCCGTCTTCGACTACGCCCACCACCTGAACGCGCGTTCCATCCTTCAGCTTGTAAAGCCGGCCGATGGCGCCGGTCACCGAGCCGAAGATCCTGGTGGCGAGCTCCCGGTTCACCACGGCCACGGCCGGCGCGTCCTTTCCGTCGTCCCAGTTGAAGGTTCTGCCGGTGAGCAGGCTGGTTTCGGCCGCTTCGAAGTATCCGGGAGAGACCTCGTACCGGAAGGGCGTGGAGGCGGCATTCGACTGCCTCAGATCGGCGGTCTCGTCGCGGAAGATAATTTCCCTGTTGTTGTTGCCGTAGGCCAGAGGAGGATAGCCGAGGACCAGGCCCACCTGCTCCACGCCGGGAATCGCCCGCATGGCGTCGATCATGCGCCTCTGCATGGCCGGCTCTTTGTCCTTGTCGTAGCCGGCCATTTCCAGATTCACGCCGGCCACCATCGCATTGCGCGGCTCAAAGCCGAAGTGGCCGCTCAGCGAGCGCACCATTCCGCGCACCGCAACCAGCGAGGAGGTGACGAGAACGGCGCAGATGGCGATCTGCAGGACAAGAAGTATCTCGCGCACGGTCACGCGCCTCCCAACCCCGGCGCTGGAACCGGCTTTGACGATCTCATAGGGATTGGCGCCGAGCACCTGGCGCACCGGAACAATGCCGAAGAGGAATCCGCTCACCAAAGCGAGAATTAAGGCGACCAGGTAGAGTTTTGCATCCGGAGTTACAGGGATATGGACGGGTGCACCGGTAAACGGCTGCCAGGTGCTCAGCTTGCGCAACAGGACAACGCTTCCCGCCACTCCCACGGCGCCGCCGCCAAGAGAGACCAGCACGGCCTCGGTCAGAAGTCCGCGCAGAATGCGCCCGCGGCTGGAACCGAGCGCCAACCGCAGTGCAACCTCGCGCGAGCGGTCGGCGGCGCGCGCGGCAAAGAGGCTGCCCAGGTTGGCGCATGCGGCCAACAGGATCAGGCCGGCAAGCAGCATCAATCCGGCGACAAATGCCTCTGTTGGACCGCGAAATGAGGTCAGGCCCTGGCGGGAGAGGGTCGTGTTCTTCTGGCCGAACTCCTTGGGATAGGTCTTCGCAAGATAGGCTCCCACGGCGTTCACGTCGGTAACGGCCTGTGCGGGCGTCACTCCCGGCTTCAAATGACCGAAAACCTCGAAGAGCGAGGTGGTGCTGCCGCGCGCCTCCAGTGTCCCAGGGCCGTAGATCTGCTCCAGGTTGCCGATGGGCATGAAGAAATCCGGGGAGACAAAGAGCAGGGTCCCGTGGAACTCCGGCGGCGCTACTCCGATGACGGTGAAAGGATGCTTGTCAACCAGTACCGTGCGGCCCACCACGCCGCGATCGTCTTGGAAGCGCGTGTGCCAGTAAGCGTAGGTGAGCACGACATAGGGAGTGCTCGAGAAGCCCTGCTCGTCCGCGGCGTGGAAGAAGCGGCCAAGATATGGCTGAATCTTCAGTACGTCGAAGTAATTCGAGGTCGTTCCAAAGCCCGTGGCGCTCGCTGGATCGTTGCCTTTGTCAAACCCCGCGAATATGAAGTTAAAGGCGGCCAGATCCTCGAAGCTGCGGTTGCGGTCGCGCAGATCGAGATAGTTGGGATACGACTGCCACCCGGTGTCGGTGCCGTACTCGGTTCCATACAGATTCTCGGCGTGAGGCACACTCAGCGGGCGCAGGATCAGGCCATCCATTACGCCAAAGACCACGGCGTTGGCGCCGATGGCCAGCGCCAGCGTCAGAACCGCAGCGATGGTGAATGCGGGAGATTTGCGCAACAGGCGAATGGCGAATCGCAGGTCCTGCAGCAGGGTGGTCATGCCGGCCTCCGGGTGACGATGGAGCTACACGGAAGGGGAGAGCAATTCGAGCGCCAAAGCGCCGCCAACACAACTTGTTGATAACAAATCGCCTTGTAGGACATCGCGGGTGCATGAGAACCGAATGGGGCGTCCGGTTTCGCTGCCCTGTGTCCGTTAGCGAACACGCATCGATCCATGGGCTGGGTAACGTCTGGATATCTGGCTGCAAAAAGCCGCGCCGCTGGAGGTTCCCGGCGCGGAATACCCTTCCCGGCTGCGGGGGAATCTCAGCAGCGAGTCTGGTTTGTGGTTCCGTCCGCCGTTCCGCCGCCCTATGCGGACCAGGCTACCCGATTGCCGCGCCCGGCGGACGCGTATCCCATATCCGTTGAGATGCCGCGCACGCATTGCAGCAGTTGGTTGGCGATCAAGGGCAGCTTCTGCGCGGTTACGCGGAACGATGGCCCGGAGATGCTGACCGCCGCAACCGGAAGCCGCTGCGCATCCAGCAGCGGAACGGCGATGCAGCGCAACCCCTCCTCGAGTTCCTCGTCGTCCACGGCGTAGCCGCGGCGGCGGGTCTTCTCCATCTCCGCGCGCAAAGCCTCCACAGTGGCGATGGTGTGCGGCGTGAAACGCTCGAAGCGAACGCGCCGCAAGACATCCGCGGCCCGCTCCTCGGGCAAAAACGACAGCATCGCCTTTCCGACGGCGGTGCAATGCACCGGGTTGCTGGCCCCAATGCGGGTGATCATCCGCACCGAGCGGGCCGGTTCGATCTTGTCCAGGTAGATGACGCGCGCGGCCTCCAGAATGCACAGGTGCGCCGTCTCCTCAGTCTCGGCAACCAGGCGGCGCAGGTGCGGCTGGGCGCGATCGCGCAGATCGTATTGCTCGATCGCCCGGTTGCCAAGATCGTAGAGCCGCAGCCCCAGGCGAAACTTCCCGCTTGCCGTTCGTTCCACCATGCGGTGCCGCTCCAGAACCATCAAGAAGCGGTGCGCGGTGCTCTTGTGCAGTTGCAGGGACGCGGCAACCTGCGCCAATCCCAATGGGATATCGCTCTCCCCGAGCAGATCGAGCACGGCAAAAGCCCGGTCCAGGGCCTGAACTTTGTAAGTGCCTTGAAGGGCTGCGTCTCGCATGTTGGTCCTCCGTGCCGCGCTATGCTCTCAATTCCAGTGTCTTCGGAGACTCAATGCGTGTCAAGTATTGGGACGATTCTGCTGCCGGTGGGACCGGAGCAGGCCGCGGCTGTGAGATTCCAGACCTGCCGGCGAGGCCGCGGAGTACTTGGATTACTCCTCCACCACGTCTTCGTCGCCCGGCACCAAGTCTCCCTCGCCCGGCGCCAGGAACAGGTTTGCCTCCAGCCCGTGCTGCCGCGTGTAGAGGTCGTAGTAGCGACCGCCCAGTGCGAACAGCGCGGCATGGTTGCCCCGCTCCACGATGAGCCCCTGCTCCACCACCAGGATCTGATCGGCGCGGCGGATGGTCGACAGCCGGTGGGCGATCACGAACGTCGTCCGTCCCTGCATCAGCTGGCTCAGCCCGGCCTGGATCATGGCCTCGGACTCCGAGTCCAGCGAGCTGGTGGCCTCGTCGAGGATGAGGATGCGCGGGTCCGCCAGCAGCGCGCGGGCGATGGAAAGCCGCTGCCGCTGCCCGCCCGAGAGCTTCACGCCGCGCTCGCCCACAATCGTGTCGTAGGCTTCCGGATAATGCTCGGCAAACTCGTCCACGCGCGCCGTGCGGCAGGCAAAGAGAAACTGCTCCTCGCTCGCATCGGGCCGCGAAAACAGGATGTTCTCGCGAATCGTCCCATCGAAAAGGAACGAGTCCTGCAGCACCACGCCCAACTGCGAGCGGAAGGTGTTCAGATCCACCTGCGCCAGGTCCACGCCGTCCACCGTCACGCGCCCCTTGGTCGGCGTGTGAAAGGCGCACAGCAGGCTGATGATGGTGGACTTGCCCGACCCCGA
>Ga0181539_1004628_pt1 | contig 11651 bp, 10 predicted proteins | sample PEATcosm2014_Bin_46_FD_119767 | JGI IMG/M metagenome (GOLD analysis project Ga0181539, IMG submission 119767) | Peatland microbial communities from MTU Mesocosm Facility, Houghton, MI, USA - PEATcosm2014_Bin23_60_metaG | ecosystem: Environmental > Terrestrial > Soil > Wetlands > Peat | place... | reverse complement strand
TAGCATCCCTCCCCCGACCCCAAGAAACGGCGCAATGTCATGATTATCGATTGCCACGGCCACTACACGACCGAGCCCAAGGATCTGCTGCGTTTCCGCAAGGAGCAGACCGCGGCCGCCAATGCCAAGGACAAGACGGCCATGCCGTCGCGGGCGACTTTGAAAATGTCCGACGACGAGATTCGCGAAAGCATCGAGAACAACCAGCTCAAGCTGCAGCGCGAGCGCGGCACCGATTTGACGATCTTCTCGCCGCGGGCCTCGGGCATGGGGCACCATATCGGCGACGAGAGCGTCAGCCTGGAATGGTCGCAGATCTGCAACGATCTCATCGCCCGCGTCGTCTCGCTGTTTCCGCAGAACTTCATGGGCGTCTGCCAACTGCCGCAATCGCCGGGCGTGCCGCCCAAGAACGCGATCGGCGAACTGGAGCGCTGCGTGAAAATGGGCTTCGTCGGCTGCAACCTCAATCCCGACCCGTCGGGCGGCTACTTCAACGCGCCGCCGCTGTTCGACAAGTGGTGGTATCCGTTCTACGAAAAAATGGTCGAGCTCGACGTGCCGGCCATGATTCACGTTTCGGGCTGCTGCAATCCCGCCATGCACACCACCGGCTCCTATTATCTCAACGCCGACACCATGGCGTTCATGCAGCTCATTCTGTCCGATCTGTTCAAGGATTTTCCGACACTGAAGCTGATCATCCCGCACGGCGGCGGCGCGGTGCCGTTCCATTGGGGCCGGTTCCGCGGCATCGCCCTCAACAACGGCCGCCCGGAACTCGACGAGATCATCAAGAACAACATCTTCTTCGATACCTGCGTCTATCACCAGCCGGGCATCAATCTGCTCGCCGAAGTGGTGCCGGCCGACAACATTTTGTTCGCCTCCGAGATGGTCGGCGCGGTGAAGGGCATCGATCCGAGGTCGGGGCATTACTTCGACGACACCAAGCGCTACGTCGACCACGCGCCGCAGTTGAGCGACGCCGACCGGCACAAGATTTTCGAAGGCAATGCGCGCCGGGTGTTCAGCCGTCTCGAAACCAAGGCGGCGGCGCCGGCATGATGCGTTGAGCAATTGACCGCGTCAGGACAAGGTTGATCGGCATTGGCGAAGGGACCGAAACAGCTTGCCGGAGGACGGCTGCGCCGGTCGAACGTGCTGCGGATCGGCGACCGCGACATCGAAACCCGCGGACTGGCGGACGGGTTCTGGACCGACCTCTATCACCGCTCGATGACGGTCTACTGGCCGGTCTTTTTCGGTAGCGCGGCGGCGATCTTCGTCCTGCTCAACGCCCTATTCGGTTTTCTCTATTGGCTCGGCGACCAGCCGATCGCCAACGTCACCCCCGATTTGCCGCTCAGCCTGTTCTATTTCTCGATCGAGACGCTGGCGACGGTCGGCTACGGCGACATGCATCCGCAAACCGACTACGGCCATTTCATCGCCACCATCGAAATCTTCACCGGCATGTGTTTCCTCGCGGTGATGACCGGCTTGATCTTCGCCCGCTTCTCGCGACCGCGGGCGCGTTTCATTTTCGCCGAGCATCCGGTGGTCGCGAATCATCAGCGGCAGCCGACGCTGATGATCCGCTTCGCCAATGCGCGCAACAACGCCATCTCGCAAGCGACCGCGCGGCTGTGGCTGATCCGTCTGGAGACCACGATCGAAGGCTACCAGATCCGCCGTTACTACGAGCTCTTGCTCGATCGCCGCGAGCATCCGATGTTCATGTTGAGCTGGACGATTTTTCACACCATCGACGAGACCAGCCCGCTATACCGGATGAGCGAGCAGGATTTCGTCGCCGCGGAGGCGTCTTTGATACTCAATGTCAGCGGCGTCGACGACAGCTCGGCGCAGCAGCTTTATGCACGAGCGATCTATTCGCACCGGGATATCCGCTGGAATCACCGCTATCGCGATATCGCGAGCCTGTCCTCCGAGGGCCGGATGTTGATCGACTACAGCGTGTTCCACGAGGTCACCCCCGAGGAGACCAAGAACGTTGCTTGATCGGCCTGGCATGATCGGCTTGGCATGATCGGCGGCAGTGATCGGCCGATTGATAAGCCAAATCGCCGTCTTTCGATTGGCGGTCGCGGGCGCCGTGCGATAGTTTGATTGTCATGCTGATCCGCCGGCGTGGTCGGCGCGGCACTCGAAGCGTAGCAATTCATGATCGACAGGCTCGAATTCTTCATTGCGCTGGCGCGCGAAGAGCATTTCGGCCGCGCCGCCGAAACCTGCGGCGTGAGCCAGCCGACGCTGTCGGCGGGAATCAAGTATCTCGAGGACATGTTCGGCGTGCTTCTGGTGCAGCGCGGGTCGCGCTTCCGCGGCTTCACGCCCGAGGGCGACCGCGTCTTGGAATGGGCACGCCGTATCGTCGGCGACGCGCGCGCCATGCGCCAGGACATCGACGCGCTGAAGCGCGGCCTCGCCGGCCACCTGCGCATCGCCGCGATTCCGACCGCGCTCGCCATGAGCGCCATGTTGACGACGCCCTATCGCGCCAAGCACCCCGAAGTCCGCTTCACGATCCTGTCGCGCACCTCGATTCAAGTCCTCGGCATGATCGAGAACCTGGAGGTCGACGCCGGCTTGACCTATCTCGACAACGAGCCGCTGGGACGCGTCAAATCGATCCCGCTGTACCAGGAAGAATACCGGCTCTTGACCTCGCGTTCCGGAGCGCTGGGCGATCGCGATGAGGTGACCTGGGCGGAAGTCGGGAAGATTCCGCTCTGCCTGCTGACGCCGGACATGCAGAACCGGCGCATCCTCGACGGCCTGTTGCGCGCCGCCGGCGGCGAACCGTCGCCGACGCTGGAATCGAATTCGGTGATCGTGCTGTTCGCCCATGTGCGCACCGGTCGCTGGGCGACGATCATGCCGGCCAAACTCGCCGAAACGCTCGGCCTCACGGAGAGCGTCCGCTCGATCCCGATCGTCGACCCGCCGGTCACCCACGCGGTCGGCCTCGTGGTGCCCGACCGCGAGCCGACGACACCGCTGATCACCGCTTTGGTCACCGAAGCGCGCCAGCTCGCCAAGATCCTCGAACAGCCGTCGCCGGCACCGGGCCACGCCAAGGGCGTTCCGCCGAGCGCGGATCGCAAACGGCGCGCGGCCCCGTTCAACAAATCCTGATCGTGCGATCGGATTTCCTGATTCTGTTTGATCGACAATCCCGATCGCGCGACGGATCGACTCCATTGATTCCAAGCGCGTCCCAAGCAATTAACATCGCTTCTCGTTTCCTTCGGGAGCGTCGGCGTGCAAGACCGCGAAGAGACCCACGAAGCCTGGAGCGCGGCGCGAACCGCCGAGATCGTCGTCGAGCACCGCGGCACCGAAGGCCCGCTGCTGCCGATCCTCCAGGCGATCCAGCGACGGTTCGGCTGCGTCCCGGAAAGCGCGGTGCCCGTGATCGCCGAGGCGCTTAATTTGTCGCGCGCCGAGGTGCACGGGGTCGTCACTTTCTATCACGACTTCAAGTCCGCGCCGCCGGGGCGCCGGGTGCTGAAACTCTGCCGCGCGGAAGCCTGTCAGGCGGCCGGCGGCGAGGCGCTCGCCGCGCGCGCCGAAGCAAGCCTCGGGGTCGCTTCGGGAGGTACGACAGCGGATCGGCGCGTCACGTTGGAGCCGGTCTATTGCCTCGGGCTTTGCGCCACCGCGCCGTCGGCCATGCTCGACGGCCGCGTCGTCGGCCGGCTCGACCAAGAGCGGCTGGATACGCTGATCACCGAAGCGCGACGGTGAATATGCGCGTCTTCGTCCCACGCGATGCGGGTGCTTTGGCGGTCGGCGCGGACGAGGTCGTGGCGGCGCTCCGCGACGCGGCGAAACAGCGCGATATCGCGATCGAGATCGTGCGTAACGGGTCCCGCGGTCTCTATTGGCTCGAGCCGATGGTGGAATTGAGCGCGCCGGAGGGTCGGATCGCGTTCGGCCCGGTGACGCGAGGCGAAGTTGCCGGTTTGCTCGACGCGATGCTGACGAACGGCCCGCATCCGCTGCGGCTCGGCCGGGCCGAGGATATCCCCTGGCTCGAGCGTCAGACCCGGCTCACTTTCGCCCGCTGCGGCGTCGTCGATCCGATTTCGCTCGACGATTACCGCGCCCACGGCGGCAGTGTCGGATTACAGCGCGCGCTTTCGCTCGGACCGCAGGCGACCGTCGAGGAGATCGTGCAGTCCGGATTGCGCGGCCGCGGCGGCGCCGGATTTCCGACCGGCACCAAATGGCGCACGGTCGCGCAGACGCAAGCGCCACGGAAATACATCGTCTGCAATGCCGACGAGGGCGACAGCGGCACCTTCGCCGACCGGATGATCATGGAAGGCGATCCGTTCGCGCTGATCGAGGGGATGACCATCGCCGGCATCGCCGTCGGCGCGACCAAGGGCTACGTCTATATCCGCTCCGAATATCCGCATGCGATCGCGGCGATGAATGCGGCGCTTACCGTGGCGCGGCGCGGCGGGCTGATCGGCGACAAAGTCGCCGGCTCGTCTTATGCGTTCGATATCGAGGTGCGCGCCGGCGCCGGCGCCTATGTCTGCGGCGAGGAAACCTCGCTGTTGGAGAGCCTCGAAGGCAAACGCGGCCTGGTGCGCGCCAAGCCGCCGCTGCCGGCCCATCGGGGCCTGTTCGGCCGCCCGACGGTCATCAACAATGTCCTGTCGCTCGCTTCGATCCCGGCGATCCTCGAACGCGGCGCCGCGTTCTATCGCGAGTTCGGCATGGGCCGGTCGCGCGGCACCATGCCGATCCAGCTCGCGGGCAACGTCAGACATGGCGGCCTGTTCGAGACCGCTTTCGGCGTCACGCTCGGCGAACTGGTCGACGACATCGGCGGCGGAACGCTGACCGGCAGTCCGGTACGCGCGGTTCAGGTGGGCGGACCGCTCGGCGCTTATTTCCCGCCGGCGCTGTTCGATACGCCATTCGATTACGAAGCCTTCGCGGCGCGCGGCGGCTTGATCGGCCACGGCGGCATCGTCGTGTTCGACGACAGGATCGACATGGCGAAACAGGCGCGTTTCGCCTTTGCATTCTGCGCGTTGGAATCCTGCGGCAAGTGCACGCCGTGCCGGATCGGTTCGACCCGCGGCGTCGAAGTCGTCGATCGCATCATCGCCGATCGCGACCGCGCCCAAAACCTCACGCTCCTGGAAGACCTTTGCAACACCATGAAGTTCGGTTCGCTGTGTGCGTTGGGCGGCTTCACGCCCTATCCGGTGCTGAGCGCGCTCGCCCATTTCCCGGAAGATTTCGGCGCTGCGCCGAAGGGCGCCGCTTCAACGCGCCTGCAAGCCGCCGAGTGAAGGAGACGCGATGTCCCCCGTGCCAACCGCCGTCCAGGAAATCGACTTCGGCACGCCGCGCCCGCAATCCGAAGAAACGGTGACGCTGAACATCGACGGCAGTGCGGTAACGGTGCCGGAAGGTACCTCGATCATGCGGGCTGCGATGGAGCTCGGCACCAAGATCCCCAAACTGTGCGCCACCGACATGCTCGACGCGTTCGGCTCCTGCCGCTTGTGCCTGGTGGAGATCGAAGGTCGCGCGGGCACGCCGGCGTCCTGCACGACGCCGGTCGCGCCGGGCATGATCGTGCGCACGCAGACCGAGCGCTTGAAGCTTCTCCGCAAGGGGGTGATGGAGCTTTACATCTCCGACCACCCGCTCGACTGCCTGACCTGTTCCGCCAACGGCGATTGCGAGTTGCAGGACATGGCCGGCGCGGTCGGCCTGCGCGAGGTCCGCTACGGTTATGACGGCGACAAGCATCGCAATCCCGGCAAGGACGAGTCGAACCCCTATTTCACTTACGATCCGTCGAAATGCATCGTCTGTTCGCGCTGCGTGCGCGCGTGCGAAGAGGTGCAAGGGACCTTCGCGCTGACCATCGCCGGCCGCGGCTTCGGCTCGGTGGTTTCGCCCGGGATGGCGGAGGAGTTTCTCACCTCCGAATGCGTCTCCTGCGGCGCTTGCGTGCAGGCCTGTCCGACCGCGACGCTGAACGAGAAATCCGTCGTCGCGATCGGCACGCCGGAGCATGCCGTGGTGACGACCTGCGCCTATTGCGGCGTCGGCTGCTCGTTCAAGGCCGAGATGCGCGGCGACGAGCTGGTCCGCATGGTGCCTTACAAAGACGGCAAGGCGAACCGTGGCCATTCCTGCGTCAAGGGCCGCTTCGCCTGGGGCTACGCCAATCACCGGGATCGCATTTTGCAACCGATGATCCGCGCCAAGATCACGGAGCCGTGGCGGGAAGTCGGTTGGGACGAGGCCATCGCGCATGCGGCGGCCGAGTTCAAGCGCATCCAGGCGACCTACGGCAAGAACTCGGTCGGCGGCATCACCTCGTCGCGCTGCACCAACGAAGAGACCTTCCTGGTGCAGAAACTGATCCGTGCCGGCTTCGGCAATAACAATGTCGACACCTGCGCGCGGGTTTGCCACTCGCCGACCGGCTACGGCCTGTCCAGCGCCTTCGGCACGTCGGCGGGAACACAGGATTTCGATTCCGTCGAGCACGCCGACGTGGTGCTGTTGATCGGCGCCAATCCAACCGACGGCCACCCGGTGTTCGCCTCGCGCCTGAAGAAGCGACTCCGCCAGGGCGCCAAGCTGATCGTCATCGATCCACGCCGCATCGACCTGGTGCGGAGCGCCCATATCGAAGCGGCCTGCCACTTGCCGCTTCGCCCCGGCACCAATGTCGCCGTGCTGACGGCGCTGGCCCACGTCATTGTGACGGAGGGCCTCGTCAACGACGCCTTCGTGCGCGAGCGCTGCGATCGGGACGAGTTCCAGGATTGGGCCTCGTTCGTCGCCGACGAGCGCAACAGCCCGGAGACGGTGGCGAGGATCTCCGGCGTTCCGGCCGAAGCCATGCGCGCCGCCGCGCGGCTTTACGCCACCGGCGGCAATGCCGCGATCTATTACGGACTCGGCGTCACCGAGCACAGCCAGGGCTCGACCACGGTGATGGCCATCGCCAATCTGGCGATGGCGACCGGCAATATCGGCCGGCCCGGCGTCGGCGTGAACCCGCTGCGCGGCCAGAACAACGTGCAGGGCTCGTGCGACATGGGTTCGTTTCCGCACGAACTGTCGGGCTATCGCCATATCTCCGGGGCCGCGACGCGCGAATTGTTCGAGTCACTGTGGGGCGTTCATCTGGAGAAAGAGCCCGGCCTGCGCATTCCCAATATGCTCGACGCCGCGGTCGACGGCTCGTTCAAGGGCATCTACATCCAAGGCGAGGACATCCTGCAATCCGACCCCGACACTCATCATGTCGCCGCCGGCCTCGCCGCGATGGAGTGCGTCGTGGTGCAGGACTTGTTCCTCAACGAGACCGCCAACTACGCTCACGTCTTCCTGCCCGGCTCGACCTTCCTCGAGAAGGACGGCACCTTCACCAATGCCGAGCGCCGCATTCAGCGGGTGCGCAAAGTGATGGCGCCGAAGAACGGCTTTGCCGACTGGGAGATCACCGTGCGTCTGGCGAATGCCTTGGGCTTTGCCATGCATTACGACCATCCGTCGCAGATCATGGACGAGATCGCGCGGCTGACGCCGACCTTCACCGGCGTCTCTTACGCCAAGATCGAGCGGCTCGGTTCGCTGCAATGGCCCTGCAACGACACGGCGCCAGAGGGCACGCCGATCATGCATATCGGCGGCTTCGTGCGCGGCAAGGGCAAATTCGTCATCACCGAATATGTCGCGACCGACGAAAAGACCGGCCCGCGCTTTCCGTTGCTGCTCACGACCGGCCGCATCCTGAGTCAATACAATGTCGGCGCGCAGACGCGCCGCACCGCCAACATCCTGTGGCACGAAGAGGACCGGCTCGAAATCCATCCGCACGACGCCGAGCAACGCGGCGTGCGCGACGGCGATTGGGTCAAGCTTGCAAGCCGGTCAGGCGAGACGACGCTGCGCGCGCTGATCACCGAGCGGGTGGCGCCGGGCGTCGTCTACACGACATTCCATCATCCCAATACCCAGGCCAATGTCATCACCACCGATTTCTCCGACTGGGCGACGAACTGCCCGGAATACAAAGTCACCGCGGTGCAGATAACGCCGTCGAACGGGCCGACCGAATGGCAGCGGCAATATGACGAGCAAAGCCGGCTGAGCCGCCGCATCGCCGCGACGATCGAGGCGGCGGAGTAGGGCCATGAGCGAGCCGGTAATGGGCGAGCCGGTGATCCGCGTCGCGCGGTCGGTTTGGCGTTCTCAGGGCCCCGCCGAGGGCGAGCGGTTCATTCCCGAGGAAACCGCGGTGGCATTCACCTATAATGGCGGCTGCTACGCCGTCATGATGGCGACGCCCCGGGATCTGGCGGATTTTGCGCTGGGCTTCAGCCTGACCGAAGGCATCGTGGCGGCGCCGCAAGAGATCAGCCGGTTCGACATCGTCGAACAGGAACTCGGCATCGAGTTGCGCATGTGGCTCACCGAGCCACGCGCCGCGGCGCTCGACCAGCGGCGGCGGCATATGGCCGGGCCGACCGGCTGCGGCCTGTGCGGCATCGAGAGCCTTGCCGAGGCGTTGCGCCCGGTGCCGCGCGTGCCCGAAGGCCTGCGGTTCCGCCCCGCCGAAATCGTGCAGGCGCTCGAGGCCGTCGCTTTGCGCCAGGACTTGAACCGGCAAACGCGGGCGGTTCACGCCGCCGCGTTCTGGCAGGCGGGAACCGGCCTCGTCGCCGTGCGCGAAGACGTCGGCCGCCACAATGCGCTCGACAAGCTCGGCGGCGCCTTGGCGCGCGAGCGCATCGCGGGCTCCGGCGGCATGGTGCTGTTGACGAGCCGGATTTCCGTGGAGATGGTGCAGAAGGCAGCCGCGCTCGATGCGCCGGTCGTCGTCGCGATGTCCGCGCCGACGGCGCTCGCGGTGCGGACGGCGCACGCGGCCGGCATCACGCTGGTTGCCGTGGCGAGGAGCGACGGTTTCGAGACATTCACGCATCCGCACCGCATCGCCATGCAAACGCGCATCGAGGTCGCCGAAGATGTCGCTTGATACGTCGCCGGATGAATTGCACGCGAAGTCCGCAGCCAAGCTCGTCTATATGGCGAACCAGATCGGCAAGTTCTTCGCCAGCCAAGGGCCCGACAAAGCGGTCGCCGGCACCGCGGAACACATCGGAAAATTCTGGGAGCCACGCATGCGCAACGCGATCTTCGCGCATCTGCAAGCCGGCGGTGCGGGCCTCGATGCCAATGTCCGCCGCGCGCTCGAAATCTTGCGGGAAGCGGAAGCGAGAGCGTAACGCTCAGCCGGCCTTGCGCACGGCGGACTGCGTGACGCGACCGATCCAGTCGCCGAGCCGCTTGACGAAGATATTCGGCCTGGTCTTGTCGTCCATCGCGATGACGTGTCCGATCGGCGCCACGACGGCGCGCCGGTGTGGCCGCTTGGCGCCGCTGCGCGGCGATTTCCGCGATTTCCCACGGCCGGATATTTTGGCGTGGCCGAGCGCGATCGGCCCGACATGGCTCAGGAATACTTTTTCGTGCGGCCGGGTCAGTATGTCGACGGCTTGCCGCAACGGCAGCCATTTCACCGCTTTGACATCGCCCATCAGTTCGTGCACCGGCGGGCCGACGGCGCGCATCAGCCAGAATTGCACGATCTTGATCTTGCCTTCGACCGCATAAGACATCGAACCGAGGAACTCGTGGATCGAGACGTCGTGTCCGGTCTCCTCGATGACTTCGCGCTTGGCCGCGTCGCGCGGTTGTTCGCGCGGCAAGAGCTTGCCTTTCGGGAGCACCCAGGCCTTTTCCCGGCGCAATCGCACCACGGCGACGCGCGGTCGCGCATTGCCGCGCAACACGATACCCCCTGCGGCCAGGATCGGCGCGAACCGTTTGCTGGAATCAGCCATGCTCAACCTATGCCGGACGCTCGCACAAAGGGCAAGCCGGGATTAGTGCGGATAGCGGTTGCTGGCGGGGTCGGAGGCCGGCCACTCACCCCGCGGTTCACCAATCGCTTGCTGGAAAATACCGCAAGCGCGCTCACCTACATAAAAGCAATCGCGAGGAATTCAATGATGAAGCGAGCCCAAATGATGAAGCGAGCCACGTCCGAGTCATGACACGACGATTGCAATTTTACCGAAATGCCGGTTGGCGCGCATCATTGCCAGCGCGTCGGCGATGTCGGCGAGCTTGAAGCTCTTGTCGATCGGCAGCGACAGCTTGCCGGCTTCGATGGCCGGCCACAGGTCGGCGCGCATCAGGCGGTTGATGTCGCGGATTTCGTCGGCCGTGCGGGTGCGGAACGTGACCCCGATGTAATCGATGCGCTTCATCGCGTGCAGGTCGAAATTGAATTCGCCTTTCATGCCGCCGAGCCGGCCGACATTGACGATGCGGCCGAGCAGCGCCGCCGCTTCGAGATTGCCGTTGGCGACGCCGGCGGAAACGAGGTCGACGATCAAATTGACGCCCTTGCCGTCGGTTGCTTGCTTCACCGCGGCCGGCCAGTTCGGATCGCTCGAATCGAGCGCGACATCGCAGCCGTAGTCTTTCAGCCGGGCGCGCCGCGCCGCATTGGTCGAAGTGCCGATCACCAGCGCTGCGCCCATCAGCTTGCCGATCTGCATGCCCAGGAGGCCGACGCCGGAGCTTGCGCCCTGCATCAATAGCGTCTCGCCGCGCTCGAGCCGCCCGGCCGTGACCACGGCATTGTGCATGGTCTGCAGCGCGACCGGAAAGCACGCCGCCTGCTCGTAGGTCATGTTGTTGCCGGGAATGCGATGCACGCGCCCGGCATCGGTAACGACATATTCGGCAAAGCCGCCCGGCGCCGAAGCCATGACGCGGTCGCCGGGCTTGATGCCATTCGCCTGAGCTTGGACCTCGGCGCCGACCGCCTCGACCTCGCCGGAACATTCGAGCCCGATCCGCGCCCCGACCCCACCGACGCTGCCGTGCTGAATGCCCGATGCAACCAAAAGATCGGCCCGGTTGAGGCTCGAAGCCCGCACCCGGATCAAAACCTCGTTCGGTTTCGGCTCGGGCTTCGGCAGGTCGCGGATTTCGACGCCGTTTTCGCCCAGGACTGCGGCTTTCATGACTCCCCCCCTATCGCAGGTGTGACGAGATCTCGGGCGTCCGATGTGCTATCTTGCCCAAAGCGACGCTGACCGACGCATGACGCTGCGCCGAATCCGCCTTTGCATGACGAAATACAACAACCCCCGATGAACCAACTGGTCCGCCCCCGTATCGCCGCCTCTGCCTGCCCGCACGACTGTCCGTCGACCTGCGCGCTCGAGGTCGAGGTGTTCGATGAGCATACCATCGGCCGCATCCGCGGCGCGAAAGACAATGCTTATACCGCCGGCGCGATCTGCGCCAAGGTCGCGCGCTACGCCGAGCGCGTGCATCACCCCGACCGCTTGAAACAGCCGTTGCGCCGCATCGGCGCCAAGGGCTCCGGCGAGTTCGCGCCGATCTCCTTCGACGACGCGCTCGATCTCGTCGCCGAGGAATTCATTCGCGCCGAACAGAAGCACGGCAGCGAAGCGGTGTGGCCCTATTATTATGCCGGCACCATGGGCTTCGTCATGCGCGAGGGCATCCACCGCCTGCGCCATGCC
>Ga0181539_1004619_pt1 | contig 11670 bp, 8 predicted proteins | sample PEATcosm2014_Bin_46_FD_119767 | JGI IMG/M metagenome (GOLD analysis project Ga0181539, IMG submission 119767) | Peatland microbial communities from MTU Mesocosm Facility, Houghton, MI, USA - PEATcosm2014_Bin23_60_metaG | ecosystem: Environmental > Terrestrial > Soil > Wetlands > Peat | place... | reverse complement strand
CCTGGTGACGCCGTTCAATTTCGTCAGCACCTGCGACATCACCGGCGGCAACTCGGGCAGCCCCACGGTAAACTCCAAGGGCGAAATCGTGGGGATTATCTTCGACAATAACCTGGAGGCTCTATCGCTGACCTATCTCTACAGCGACGAGCAGGCGCGCGCTGTGCACGTGGCCTCGCAAGGAATCGTCGAGGCCTTGCGCAAGCTCTACCAGCCGGCGGCGCTGCTGCGGGAGCTGGGCGTCACTCCACCGTAACGCGCGTCCCCTTGGGCTCTTCTTCCTTCGAAAGATGCGCGATCCGTCCCTCCCGGCGGTGTTCCGGTGGGGGATGGCGGAATATCGCCGCTTGACACCGTTTTATCTGCTCGGCGATGCTGTTAGGGACTCATGGAAAGCCGCGGCGCCAAATCCGGGAGTTTCCCGTCAACGAACTGGGAGCAGCTCGATTCGTTGCGGTCGCGGGAACCCGCGGACCGGCGCGCCACGCTAGGTACTGTCATTGCCGGATACTGGAAGCCGCTAAATTACTACCTTCGGCGGCGTGGCTGCGATCCCGAGCAAGCCAAGGACCTGGTCCAGGGATTCCTTACGGATGCGATCGAGAAACAGTTGTTTGCCCGAGGCCGACGGGAGCGAGGCCGGTTTCGGTCCTTCCTTTTGTCGTCCTTTAATCACTACGTATTGAACGCACGTCGATCCGAACGCGCCAACAAACGGCATCCGGAGGGCGGCCTTCTGTTGCTGGACGATGCCGCCGAGGCTTCGGAGCCGCTCTTCCTCAAGACCTGCGAGAGTCCGGAAGCCGTGTTCCATCGCGCTTGGATCTCGGATCTGATCCTGCGTGTTCTGAGGAATCTCGAGCGGGAGTTAACGCAAGCCGGTCGAGCCGTGCACTACGCAATTTTCGCCCAGCGCGTTGTCAATCCCGCGCTCGATGGTGTAGACGCACCTTCGCTCATGGAACTCTCACAGTCTTACCATCTCACCGCCAAAGAAGCCGCCAACCGCCTGCTTACGGCCCGGCGGGCGTATCAGAGACTGTTGCGCGACGAGATCGCCCTCTATCTGGGTTCGGACGAAGAGGTGGACGAGGAGCTTGACGACATCCTCCGCTTTTTGGCCGGCCACTAAATTCTCCCGGCCTTCTGCGCAGAATTCGATCCCCGGTGGTGTAGTACAGGTTGAAGGCAACTCGGACAATGAGAGTTCCAAACCTGAAGATGATAAAATGTCAACCTACGGCGCTTTCTCTGCCGGAGGTGGCCATGAGTCTTCTGAGTGACGGGCAGGTTGTCCGGGGCTGCTACGAAGTCGAGCGATTCCTCGGCGAAGGCGCATTCGCCGAGGTGTATCGTGTGAAACACCGCTTCATGGGCCGCCAGGCGATGAAGGTCTTCAAGATGGTCGGGATGACCATCGAAGAGATTGAGGAAGTGCTCGGGGAAGCGGCCATGCTCTCCCCCATCGGCCATCCGAATATCATTCGGGTGTTCGACGCAGATGTGACGGAAACCTCGAGGGGCATGTGCGGGTTCTTCACGATGGAGTACGTCGCCGGAGGAACCCTGGAGCAGTTCTGGCGTTCCCACGGAAGCCGCTACGTCTCAATCGGGACCTCGATCGAAATTGCCCGGCAGGTGTGCCGCGGTTTGGCCGTGGCACACTCGGAGACGCCGCCGATCATTCATCGCGACATTAAGCCCCAGAACATACTGGTGGGGTACGACTCCGCGGGTCTGCGTGTGCGCGTCACCGACTTCGGCTTGGCCAAACGCGTAAACCCGCTGACACTGCTAGCCAGCGCGCGCGGGACGCGCGCTTTCAAAGCACCCGAGGTGTTTCTCGACCCGCAGGGCGATTCGACGGCCGGTGACGTGTGGGCCATCGGCTCAACTTTGTACCTGTTGCTGACCGACCGTCTCCCCTTCAGCGACTCTCAGGCGCTCGATTCGTTCGACAGCGCCGCTCTCACACGTCCGCTGATACCGCCCAGCCGGCTCAACGCCCACGCCGATGCGTTCCTTGATCGCGTCCTGGCGCGCGCGCTTTCGGTTGATCCGCGAGCGCGCTACGCGAACGCCAGTGCACTGCTGGAAGATCTGGATAGGTGGCGGCCCCGTCCGGCCCAGCCCGCAACCGAATCGAAGGTCCAGTTGTTCGAGGACACCACAAAATACGCCCTGGGTTCGGCGGCCATCTCCGACGGGCCTCCGGCGGCATCGTTGGCTGTCGAGGCTCTCAAGCTCTCCAGGCAACAGGGAAAGCTCGGGGAAGCCGCGGACTTGATGGAGGAAGCGTTCAACAAGAACCCGACTCTGAGAAACGAATACGAGTATCACGTTAGATTATGGCGCAAGGGGGTCGTGTGTTGAGCACGCCAGAAAACAACCTGAAGAGATGGAAGGAGAGCGGTGAGCCGGAAAAATGGGTGGGCCAGCGCAATCTGGAGTGGAACCATAAGGACTGGCTGGAGCTGCTCGCGTCGCTACGCCGCTCCGAGTTCTGGCCGATGGAGGAATCGTCCGTTGGGGCGGCGCTTGGGGCGATCAGAGACGGCATTCTCGCCGACCGCAGGCGTGTCGCAGTCGTTGCTGAAACCGACGCCGTTCCTCGATCGGCGGACGTCCTGCTTGCCGTGGCACGGCCTGAGTTGTATCGCCTGAACGCGTTCCGCGTGCTGGGTCTCCCGGTGGACGCGAGTGCGCGCGACATCTCGAAGCATTTCGAGATGATCGAGATGGGTGCGAAGTTGGGGCGTCTCGGCGGCGTGAAGCTTGGCCTGCTCGATATGCAGCCGCCTCCGGACACCGATGTTGTGCGATCAGCGGCACACCGCTTGCGGGATCCCGAACTGCGTCTGGTGGACGAGCTGTTTTGGTTCTGGCCGCACGAACTCGGAGCGGGCAAGGGCGATCCGGCGTTGGGGGCGATAGCGCGGGGGGACATCGCGGCGGCGCGCGAGCAATGGCTGCGCCAGGAACTGGCGCAGAGCGATGCCAGCGTTTCGACTCACAACATGGCCGTTCTATTCCACGCCCAGGCGCTCGACGTGGAACTCAAGGCGGAAACCGCTGCGCTGGGGGCAGAGGAGCGGCGCCAATGCGAGCATTTCTGGCGGGAAGCCATCTCGCGTTGGCGCATCCTGGTGGGCAACGACGGCTTCTGGAAGCGGGTGAAGGCGCGGATACGGGGTCTGGACGATCCGCGGCTGAGTTCGGAATTGGCCGAACGGATGCGGAAGGGGCTGCCGAAAGCGCTGTGTACGGTCAACGCGAAACTGGCGGTGCAAGCGGCGGAGCGTGGCGACGCCGGCGAGGTGGAACGCCACAAGCGGGTGCTGGCGAAGTGGACGGAAGTCGCTGGCGACGCCGCCCAGGAAGCGCTGCGGGATGCGCTGAAACCGTTGCGGGAGCGCATCAACACACTGTGCCGGGGGATGGAGGAGCGGGCGGATGCGGACCCGAAGCACGCGGACGCGGTGACGTGGCAACTGCTGGAGCAGGCACGGCCGATGCTGCAAGTGGTGGACCGGCTGTTGCCGTCCGGCGATCCGCAGCGGGACGGGGCGCATGACGAAGCGGCATCGCGCGCATTGGCGTGCCAGATACCTTTTGGGAACGCATCGGAGGACTGGGTCACGTCGGAGAAGCTGTTGGAGGCGGTGCTCGATGTGGCGGCGGGCGAGGCGGCGCGCAATCGCGTTGCGCAGAACCTGGCGACCGTACGCAGAAACAAGCAGCTTTGCACCTGCTACTTCTGCGGGCGGAATCCGGGTGAGGACGCGCATGGCTTCACGGTCCCGATCCACGGAAATGTGCGGACCGAACCGATCGACTACCTGGGGAACAGCCTGGAGGATCTGCTCGCCGGTAGGTCCCCGATCCTGAGCCCTCTGGCTGGCCGCGGAGGGACCCGTACCAAGTGGCAGCACAGTGAAATCAAGGTTCCCCGTTGCGGGGAATGCGTGGGCAAGCAAAAGAGATATTCGACCGTCCGCAACCTCTTCCCGTGGATGGGCGCTCTGTTCGCCATTATCACCGTCCTCTTCATCGCGCTCGGACCGTGGCAGGATTATTTCAATACCGGGCCGGCGGGACTGGTTGTCTACTTGATCGTCGGCGTGGTCGCGATCTTCGTCATTGCGATCAATCTGGGCCTGGGAGTCGGCCGTGTGTGGGCGCGGGAGAGCAAGCCGCCAGGCGAACTGCGCAGCTTCCCGCCCCTAGTCGAACGCCTGGCCCGCGAAGGCTGGAGCTATGGTTCAGGGCCCGGGGTGGCGTGGGTCGGCCCGGGCAAGACCAATCCCGAGCGCGGCAAGCTTGGCAACTGGGCGCCGTTCCGGCGGCTCGTTCTGGCGCGCCCGTCTCTGAGCGTCGTGCTCCTGCTCTCGATCCTGGCGGTTTGCGGCGCGCTTCTGTACTGCTCGATTCCCGTCGCCGGTTTCGCGGGCGGTGTGCCGGAAGCAACCCGCGACTTTTATCGCCATGGACTGATTAGCGGCGCCAACGCCGCGGAGTTGCTCACTGGACGCTTGCGGGACGAAGCGGATCCGTCAGTCCGCCGTGACGTGGTAGAGAAGCTCGGTGAGCTTGGCCCTCCTGCGCGGGAGGCAGTCCCGGTGCTAGAAACGGCCACTCAGGACGAGGATTCGGATGTGCGGGAAGCGGCATCGGATGCTTTAGCAAGAGTGTCGCCTGAAGACGCGGTCAAAACCCTCGTAAAGAATCTGAAAGCCTCACAGTGGCAAGTGCGATGCGGAGCCGCTCAGATGCTTGGTGAAATGGGACCTGCGGCGCGGGACGCAATCCCGGCGCTAAAAGCGGCCACGCGGGACGACGATCCGAACGTGCAGGCAGCGGCACTTGATGCTTTAGTGAAACTGGCTCCTGGAGATGCGGTCAAGCCCCTCGTACCGAAGCTCAACGCCGGCGAGCCGCCAGAGCGACAAATCGCCGCTCAGATGCTCGGTGCAATCGGACCCGCGGCGCGAGAGGCAATCCCGGCGCTACAGAAGGCCACTCAGGACAACGATTCGAATGTGCAGGCAGCGGCGCTCGAGGCCTTAGTGAAAGTGTCGCCTGGAGATGCGATCAAACCCCTCGTATTGAAGCTTTATCACGCCTCCGAGTCGCCAGGGCGAGAGAAAGCTGCTCAGATGCTCGGCAGCATGGGATCCGCGGCGCGGGACGCGATCCCGGCGCTACAAGAGGCAGCCGCTCGCGACTCCAATGCGGATGTGCACGCGGCGGCTCAAGATGCCTTGGTGTATGTGAAAGCAACGCGCCAAGACGCCGTCAAACTCCTGGTGGAGGCTTCGAATGACTCCTCGTGGAAAATGCGACAGAAAGCTGCGCAGGTTCTCGGTGAGATGGGGCCCGCGGCGCGGGAGGCAATCCCGGCACTACAAAAGGCTACTGGGGACGCCGATTCGGATGTGCAGGCAGCCGCGCTAGAAGCCTTGGTGAAAGTATCTCCTGGAGAAGCCGTCAAGCTCCTCGTAGATAGGCTTAACGCCTCCGAGTCGCAAGTGCGACAGAAAGCTGCGCGGATACTCGGCGAAATGAGACCTGCGGCGCGAGACGCAATCCGAGCGCTAATAAAGGCCACCCACGACGACAATTCGGATGTGCAGGCAGCGGCACTAGAGGCTTTAGTGAAAGCGTCGCCTGAAGACGCGATTAAACCCCTCGTATTGAAGCTTAACGCCTCCGAGTGGCAAGTGCGCCAGAAAGCCGCTCAGATGCTCGGCGGCATGGGATCCGCGGCGCGGGAGGCAATCCCGGCGCTACAAAAGGCCGCCCAGGACTCTGATTCGGATGTGCGGGCAGCTGCTCAGGAAGCTCTCGACAAGATCCAGGGCCACTGAAAGGATACGTGAACGATGATCCGGACCAAATGGCGGAGCCTGATGATCGACGCGCGGCAGTGGAAGTTCCCCCGCGAGTTCCGCATTGAAGCGGTGGAGTGGCCGGACGGGTTCGACGAGGCGATCAAGGCAATCGCCGCCCCTCCGCCCGCTCCGGCCGGGGAGAGTGCCGATGCGCGGCGCGCCCGGATGCGCCTGCTGGCGGATATTGGCACCGGGCTGTGGCGTTTGCGCCAGCGCATGGTGGACGAATCCACCGGGCGCCCCTTCGAAGCGATGCGCAAAGCGTATCGCCACTTCGAGAGCGTGTGGGATACGGTCACGCAGGCCGGCGTGGACATCCGGGACCACACTGGGGAACCGGTCCCAGAGGGTGGCATCTACGCCCTGAAGACAGTCGCGTTCCAGCCCACCCCCGGCCTGGCCCGCGAGAAGGTGATCGACACGATCAAGCCGTCGATCTACTACAAAAAGGACCTGATCCAGATGGGAGAGGTGATCGTGGGCACGCCTGAAGGCGGGCCCTCGGGCGAAGGCACACGTTCAGTGGACGAAAGATGACGAGGACGACGATCGACTACGGAATCGACTTGGGCACGACCAACAGCAGCATTGCGCTACTAAAGGGCGGAGAGGTAGAAGTTATCGAGAACAACGAGCGCTCCGAGTGTACGCCGTCGGCCGTCTGGCTCGACAAAGGCAACCAACTCTTCGTGGGCCGCCGGGCCAAGGAGCGGCTGGAGGACGACCCGGAGAACTCCGCTTGCGAGTTTAAGCTCCGCATGGGGACGGGGGAAGAATGGCTGTTCCCGCGAAGCGGGCGCCGCTTCAGGCCGGAGGATCTCTCGGCTGAAATCCTCAAATCGCTGAAGGCCGACGTCAAGCAGCGCACCGGGGAGGACATCGGCGCGGCGGTTATAACCGTTCCAGCGGCCTTCGAGTTGCCCCAGTGCGAGGCCACGCGCAAGGCTGCGGAGATGGCCGGCCTCATGGTGGCCCCGCTGGTACAGGAACCGGTTGCGGTCGCCCTGGCCTATGGCTTCCAGAGCGAGAAGGACAACGCGCTCTGGATGGTCTACGATTTCGGGAATGGCACCTTCGATGCGGCGGTCATTCAGATTCACGAGGGCATGATCGAGATCGTCAATCACGGGGGCGACAACCAGCTCGGCACCAAGCTCATCGGCTGGGAAATCGTGGAGCGGCTTCTCGCGCCCGCCTTCGCCAGGGAGCATAAGCTGGACGGTTTCCGGCGCAGCAACCCCAAGTGGAGCGGCGCCATGGCCAAATTGAAGTGGCACGCCGAGCAGGCCGAGATCACTCTTTCGCGGGAACCGGTCGCGCCCATTTCCATCGACTTCCTGTGCGTGGATAACGCCGGCGAAAAGATCGGCTTTTATTACGAACTCAGGCGCGAGGACGTGGCAAACCTGGCCGAGCCCTACATTCTACGTTCCATAAATATCTGCCGCCGTGTGCTGGCCGAGAAACGGCTGGGCGCGGGAGACATCGAGAAAGTGCTCCTGGTAGGCGGCCCAACGTTAACGCCCGTGCTGCGTGAGACGCTTGCCGATCGCGCCGCCGGATTGGGCATTCCGCTCGCTTTCGATTGCGACCCCTTGACCGTAGTGGTGCGCGGCGCAGCTATTTTCGCGGGCACCCAGCGGTTGCCGCACAAGAGCGCGGGTTCGGAGACGATGCCCCTGGCCGGCGGACGCACGTTCGGAACGGCGGCCGATGATTTCGGCCGCTCCAGTATCGAGTTCAGAGAGCGAAGGAACCGGTTTTACGGAGGAAAGATGACGAGGACGACGATCGACTACGGAATCGACCTGGGCACGACCAACAGCAGCATTGCGCTGCTGAAGGGCGCAGAGGTAGAAATCATCAAGAACAACGAGGGCTCCGAGTACACGCCTTCCGCGGTCTGGCTCGATAAGGGCAACCGCACCATCGTGGGGCGCCGGGCCAAGGAACGGCTTGAGGACGATCCGGAGAACTCGGCTTGCGAGTTCAAGCTCCGCATGGGGACGGGGGAAGAGTGGTTGTTTCCGCGCAGCGGGCGCCGCTTTCGGCCCGAAGAGTTGTCCGCCGAAGTGCTCAAATCCTTGAAGGCCGACGTCAAGCAGCGCACCGGGGAAGACATCGGCGCGGCGGTCATTACCGTGCCAGCGGCCTTCGAGTTGCCCCAGTGCGAGGCCACGCGGAAGGCCTGCGAGATGGCCGGCCTCACGGTGGCGCCGCTGGTGCAGGAACCGGTCGCGGCAGCACTGGCCTATAGCTTCCGGACTGAGAAGGATAAGGTTTTCTGGCTGGCCTACGACTTTGGTGGTGGCACCTTCGACGCCGCGGTCATTCAGATTCGCGAGGGAATGATCGAGATCGTCAATCATGGGGGCGACAACCAGCTCGGCGGCAAGCTCATCGACTGGGAAATCGTGGAGCGGCTTCTCGCGCCCGCCGTCGCCAAGCAGCGCAAGCTGGACGATTTCCGGCGCGGCAACCCTAAGTGGCGCGGCGCCATGGCCAAATTGAAGTGGCACGCCGAGCAGGCCAAGATCATTCTTTCGCGGGAACCGATCGCGCCCATTACCATCGACTTCCTGTGCGTGGATAAAACCGGCGAAAAGGTCGACTTCGATTACGAACTCAGGCGCGAGGACGTGGCAAACCTGGCCGAGCCCTACATTCTACGTTCCATAAATATCTGCCGCCGTGTGTTGGCCGAGAAACGGCTGGGCGCGGGAGACATCGAGAAAGTGCTCCTGGTAGGCGGTCCAACGTTAATGCCCGTGCTGCGTGAGACGCTTGCCGATCGCGCCGCCGGATTGGGCATTCCGCTCGCTTTCGATTACGACCCTTTGACCGTAGTGGCGCGCGGCGCGGCCATATTCGCCGGCACCCAGCGGCTTCAGCTTGCGCCCGGACCCGTGCAGGCGGGCCACTACCGGCTGGACCTCGAATATAAAAGCGTGGGCTCCGATACCGAGCCACTGGTTGGCGGCCGCATAACCGGGACGCCCGGCGAGGACTTCGGCCGCTTCACCATCGAGTTCATCAATGCCGACGCGCGCCCTCAGTGGCGCAGCGGCAAAGTTGGAGCTGCCCCGGACGGCACCTTCATGACCACCCTGTGGGCCGAGAAGGGCCGCCAGAACGTCTTCCTCGTGGAACTTCAGGACGCGGCCGGAAACAAGCGGGAAACCACACCGGACCGGCTCGCCTACGTCGTTTCGGTCGAGCCGCCGAGGGACCCGCCCTTGATTCACTCGGTGGGGGTCGGTCGGGCGAACAATGAGATGGCTTGGATGTTCGAAAAAGGCGCACCGCTGCCGCTTCGCAGGCGCGGGATTTTCAAGAGTGCCGTCGGCATTCAGCGTGGACAGTCCGGGCAGATGCTCCGGATTCCGGTGCTCGAAGGTCAGAACCGGCGCGCCAACAGGAATCAGATCATCGGCACCCTTACGATTCCAGCCGACAAAATCGCTTGGGACGTGCCCGCGGGCCAGGACATCGAGGTCACCATAGAGATCGACAGATCGCGGATTCTCCGCAGCATGGCGTATGTTCCCATGCTCAAACAGGAGTTCGAGCACGTCGTAGACTATGCCGAATATCGCAAGAAGGATCCCGCGCGCCTGGACAAGGAAATCGCGGAACAAAAGAAGCGGCTGGAGAAAGTGCGGGCGCAGGCTGCCGGGGCCGGCGACGTGCGCGCTCAGGCCGCGCTGCAGCGGATCGATGCGGAACGGATGGTGGCGGAAGTCGAGCAAGCGGTGGCGGCCGGACGGGTCGATCCGGACGCCGCCGACAACGCCGGGAACCGCCTTCTCGATCTGGCTATCGCGATCGACGCGGTCGAGGACGCGCTGGAGTGGCCCACGATGGTGGCTGGGGCACACAAAGAGATAGAGGTCGAGCGGAAGATCGTTCAGAACCCAGTCTTTGAAGCAACGTCCGAGGAGAAGGCGTCCTTTGCCGCTTTGGAGCAGGATATCCACCAGGCGGAGCACTTGCGCGATCCGGACCTCCTCTCCCGCAAGGTCAGTGAGATGGATCGGCTCGGATATCTGATTGTGATGAGGCAGACCGGCTGGTGGGTCCAGAGGCTGAATCACCTGGAAGGGAAGAAGTCGCAGATGAGCAGCCAGTCGCAAGCGGAGACCTACTTATCCCAGGCACGCCGCGCCATTGCAAACTCGGACGTGGAGGGGCTCAAGGCCGCGGTCCGTCAACTCGCCAGTCTGCTGCCCGCCAGCGATGAGGCGCGGAGCAAGATCATGTCCGATGTACTCTGACCATGCCTGCCATGACCGAAATTGAGAAGCTCCTGCGCGGGGCGGTGGTCGGCAAAGCAGCGGACCTGGCCAGGGAAGGGCGCTATCGGGACGCCGCTGGCGTCCTCGACGGACTCGCGGGCGGCGAGGCCGCGTCCGCCCGCGTAGCCGACCTGCGCGCCAGAATCCTCGCGCAAGAAGGAAGGCTGAACGAGGCTAAGCAACTATGGCAGGCTGCCGCCGCACTCGATCCAGCCGAACCGGCGTACCGCGACGCGCTCAGACGGATTGAAAGCATCGAACGCCGCGGCGTACGCCCGGCGGGCGTGTGGATTGCAAGGGTCGCGACAGCGGTGGTCGTTGTCGCCGCGACGCTGGCCGGGCTGGCCGCACTCGAAAGACGGCTTGATCGTTTTCGCGCGGCCCTCAACTCCGACGTGGAGCGCATTCTCACCGCCCGGCTGGGCCAGCGTAGTGTGCCCGCCGGCGCGATTCCTCCCGATCTGCGCATCTCCGTACCGGGGATCACGGTCTCGCAGCAGCAGGACGCGGTCGCCCTGCGGTTCGACTCGGGTCTGTTCGAAAGCGGGGCTCGGCTGACAGCCTCTGCGCAACAGATGCTGGCCTTGCTGTCACGCCAACTCGCGCCTCACGCTTCTTCGATTGAGGTGACGGTGATCGGCCACGCGGATCCCGAACCTATGCCTGCGAGCGCCCGCTTCCCGAATAATGCAGCGCTCTCGCTCGCACGCGCTGCGGCAGTGGCCGGTGTATTGCGCGATTCAGCGCATTTACCTTCCGATGCTTTGCTCGTACAAGGTCTCGGTGAGCAGGAACCTCCCTATCTCAACGACAGCAAAGAAAGCCGCCGCAGGAACCGCTCTGTGGTCGTGAAGCTCCGGCTACGGCGCGATCCAGCCCCGGCGCGCGGCATCGTTGGCGGTCGGGGCTCATAATCTCCGGGCAACAGGGAGAACTCAGGCAGCCCCACGGTGAACTCCAAGGGCGAAATCGTGGGCATTATCTTCGACAATAACCTGGAGGCTCTGTCGTTGGCCTATCTCTACAGCGACGAGCAGGCGCGCGCTGTGCACGTAGCCTCGCAAGGCATCGTCGAGGCCTTGCGCAAGCTCTACCAGCCCGCGGCGCTGCTGCGGGAGCTGGGCGTCACTCCACCGTAACGCGCGTGCCCTTCGGCTCTTCTTCCTTCGAAAGATGCGCGATCCGGTCGTCGATCAGGGCGCGCAGCCCTTTCAGGAATTCGACGCGCGAATTCTTGAAGTGGCCGCGCGTGGCTTCCGACCAGCGGCGCTCGATCAGCGGCAGCATGGTGCAGAAGAAGCAGCCGTGCTCGCAGGTTCCGCCCTCAGCCGTCTTTTCTTCCATTTCAACTCTCCTTCATCTCCACGGTCAGAATTCTATTTTCCAACTTCGCGCGGCTGGGGGAAAGGCCGGCCATCGAGGTCGGCAGTCCGATGTGCCGGCGCAGCGTGCCGATCTCAACCACCAGCTCGTCGCCCTTCTTG
>Ga0181539_1004617_pt1 | contig 11678 bp, 9 predicted proteins | sample PEATcosm2014_Bin_46_FD_119767 | JGI IMG/M metagenome (GOLD analysis project Ga0181539, IMG submission 119767) | Peatland microbial communities from MTU Mesocosm Facility, Houghton, MI, USA - PEATcosm2014_Bin23_60_metaG | ecosystem: Environmental > Terrestrial > Soil > Wetlands > Peat | place... | reverse complement strand
TTCGTTGGCTGCAAGCCCGATGAGCATTCCTGATTTTGCGGCGTCACGCGCCAAACACCTCGTTGATCACCACCGCTGTTCGCTCCATGGAAAACCGCGCGGCAAAACACGGTTGCGCACGTGCCGCCATCGCGTCGCGCTCCGCCGCCGGCAGATTGAACCACCGTTGCAACAGCCGCACTGTGCCTTCCAGCGTGTCGTTATCGGCCATGCCCACCCCGTCGTTTTCAATCTCTGGCCAGATGTTGACGGGGTAGCCGAGAAGTACCGGTCGCCCGGCCGAAAGGGCTTCGGCTACGGAAACACCAAAATTCTCCTGGTGCGATGGCAAGATCAAAGCATCGCAAGCCCGCAGCGCGCCCCATTTGATTTCCCCGCCAATCATGCCGGGCCAGTGCACCCGGGCGGCAATGCCGAGTTGCTCCGCTCTGCTTTCGAGTTTCGCCTGCATGCCCACCTGGTCGGGACCGGCCATGACAAGGTGCACATCGGGGGCCATGTCTGCCACGCGCGCAAACGCCTCAATCAACAGGTCGCAGCCCTTCTTCTCGTGAAGGCGCGCCAGAAACAGCAAAAAGCGCCTGCCGCGCAACTCCGGCAACGCGCCATAAAACGCCTCGATCTCTCGGGAAGGATCCTGCCCGGCATGCTCATCCTCCATGATTCCCAGAGGAGCCACCACGCTCTTCCAATGGTTGGGCCGGAAACTCGTCCTTGCCAGATCGCGCTCCGTTTGGGTCGTGAAGAAGACCGCCGCGGCGTCGCGCAGAACAACATACTGCAAGGGCCAGTAGATCAGCTTCTTCAAGTGCTTCAGTGGGTACTTCCGGTTGAACCAGGGATCGAGCGCGCCGTGAACGAAGATTCCATACGGCCGGCGCGCGCGTCGCGCCGCGACACGAAGGGCAAAGCCCGGAAAGGTCCACACGCCGTTCATGATCATGCCGTCAAAGCGGCCGGCGTTTGCCCGCAGCCAGCGCCACAGGCGCGGCGAAAATGCATACCTGCCCAGAAACGACTGATCGAGGGCGTGCACGGGGCAGGCAAGATCGCGGAGAAACTCGGCCCGCGGCGGATCGAGGCAAACCACTTCGACCTCCGTGCCGCTGGCGCGCGTGGCCTTGATCAGTTGCCGCACCGCCTCCGGCGGGCCGCCGGTGGCAGGAGAAAAACTGTCGATCACGTGCAGTATGTGCATGAGCGGCCGTGGGGAAAATGCTTGCCTATTCAGACGCCGAAAGCTCGGCGTAGGCCTTGAAGAGCGCCTCTGGGGTCGAACCGTCGCCCGCGAAAAGCCGGTGCAGCGAACGATGGCTCAGTATGATGGCAACCAGCGAAAGCACCAGCGTCTTGGCGCTCGCGCAGCGCAATTCGCCTTTGCTGACCCAGGGGTCCAGGTAACGCGCAATCACTTCGACCAGCTCGCCCAGATACCTGCGCAGCAGGGGATCGATATCGTCGCCTAATTCCAGTGAGCAGTATTGCATCAGGCGCAACAGGTCCTGCCGGTTCGATAGTGTCACCGCAATCAACTCAAAGGTGCGCGCCACCGCCATCTTCGCGTCCTGCGCTTCGGCAATGCGGGCCAGCAAATCGCCGCGCAGCTTCACCTGTTGCAGTTCGGCATCGAGCACCGCGACATACAGGTCGCGTTTGCGCGGAAAGTGCCGGTAAATCGTCACCTCATTCACTCCCGCACCGCTGGCAATGTCGCGCGTACTCACGCCGTTATAGCCAAAATTCGCAAACATTCCCGCCGCGCTGGCCAGGATGCGAGCTTCGGCTTCGCCTTTTCCGGGGTTTGGTGTTTTTGACATAGGACCCTCAGTTGCGCGGCTGCAAGCGAACGGTTGCAGCCATGAAGGATTGACTTTCAGAGGGAGAAGCTTGGGGAAGTGGACCCTGGGGAAATGGAGCCCGCGAAAATCGGCTCAAGAGATGGATTGCGAGCGCGGTGCTGGCGAACTCGGTTACTGCAGGCTGCCGGCACAAAGCAGTTCGCCGGACGTCAGCGGTTCTAAATCTTCCAGCGCCACTTCCACGGCGTAGCTTTGCATGATGTACTCCACGGTCAGAACCACGCGGAAGCTATTCTTGTTGCGCACCACAATGCCTTCGAAACCTGCCAATGCGCCGGAGCGGATGCGCACGCGCTGGCCAACCGTCAGTAGAGGATGCGGCCGCGCCGGCCGCGCTTCCAGCCCCGACCGCAGCGCATCAATCGTGGCGTCGGGCAACCAGGCAGGCTCGCCGCCCGTTCCGCCCACCACGGCAAGCGCGCCGGGCACGCCCAGCACGCGGCTGCGCTCACTGCGTTGAATATGGATGAACAGGTAACCGGGGAAGAGCGGCAGGTCCAGCGTCACGCGCGATCCATCGCTCCACTTGCGTTCCGACTTGTAGAGCGGAAGGTAGAATTCGATCTCTCGCTGGCTCAAATGCTGGGCAACGCGTTTTTCATGCCGCGATGCGGTGTACAGGGCAAACCACCGTGGCAGCTGCGGTTCACTGGGCAGGAGGCCCGGAATGGAGCGGGGCGCAATCCGAGCCGGCGGATGTCCGATTTCCTGCATGGCTTCGCCATCCTCACTTGGATGAGCTTTTTCCACAGTCTATTTCGTCAGGACAAAAATCGCGCAGCACATGAGCCGCGTGGTCCAAAGCTGAAAGCAAGTGAAAATGCCTGTGAGGATCTGTATCTACCAGGCATGAAAGGAAGTGCTTTCACCGACCTTTAATGATTTCTTTTCACGTGAGTCGAGGCAAACCTGTGATTCAACTATACCAGCCCGCCTCTTGGAGTCAACGTAGAATTCCGGCCTTCCCACCCTCTCCAGCCTTACGAATGACAGCGATTGCATGCTTACTTTCGTGCCGTTTTTCCCGATTTGGAAAGCGCCTTGTCGCGTTTCAGGTCTCAGTCTCGCCCCGCGCGTTCGGCTACCAGCTTCACGCTGCCCAGGAGCCCGGATTCCGCGGGCTCCCTGGGCCCGAAGAACGCTCCGCCGCCCCGCGGAGCCGGTCCCGCCTGGGGCAGAACGCGTTTCTCCGGCGGCGCCAGCCGGTCTCCCACAATCCGGTTGGTCCACTCGTTCGTGACTTTGATCTCGATCTCGTTCAGCCCGGGCTTCAGAGCCGAGGTCACGTCCACCCGGTAGGGCGGCGCCCACACCAGGCCCACCGGCTTCCCATTGACAAGGACCGCTGCAAGATCTCGAACCTGCTCCAAAACCAGGAAAAAATGCTGGCCCGGCTGAAACCATGAGCGGGATGCGCGAATCGTCTTGCTGTACGTCGCAGTCCCCGAAAAATACTTCACCCCGGGATCGGAATTCGCCGTCCAGGAAACGAGATCGGGCATCTGCACGCTGGCCGGAGCGCCCGAATTCGGTGGAAATGTCACCGTCCATGGCCCGTCGATTGTGGCCAGCGCCGTTTCGCTCTTTGGCGCCGCTGTGGGGGCGCGGGCCGGCGCCGCGTTGCGCAGAACCACAAAAACCGACTCGCGCTCTGCCAGGTCCAGCGAAACCATGGTGAAGCCCGGTTGCTCCACATACGCCGCCGGCTCAATGCCCGGTTGCCGGTTGCCGCTGCGGTCCGGCATGCGCACGGTCGCTCCCGCGGCGGTTCCCTCCACTTCGTCGCCCGCGATTTCGTCCATCGTGCCATCCATCGGCCGCCAGACCTGAACGTCCTTTCCGCTGGCGCGCAGCCGTACGTCGATATGCTCCGGCGCATCCGCTTGGTTCACCACAAAGTAAATGTCAGCATCTGCCGTATGCCGGTGCACCCATGCCGGCGGACTATCCAGGCTCCCGCTCGAGGCAAAATCCGCCGCATCCTGCAGGCGGCCGAGCACCTCATCCAGCGTCAGCCCCCAATACGTCATGCCCTTGCCGAACGCGTGCTGCGCATCCGTCACGCCGTCCATGTCGCCCCACAAATCTTTTGCCATATCGCAGACCCACGGATCCCCATCTGGATACAGCGCCAGGCTCGGCGATGCCGTGGGCCTCGGACCCACGACCATCGCGCCTGCCTCCACCAATTCGTGGAGCTTGATCGCAACGTCACGCGTCATCTGCGTCGTGGGCGGCAGCACCAGCACGCGATACGTCATGCCCTCCGGCATTGCGTGACTGCCCTCCACATGAATGCGCCCTTCGGCCGTCACGCTTGTATGGTGGAGCAGAATGTCGGCATTCAGGTAGTCGTAATCGTACCCCGCGGGTGGCGCAGGAACCAGGCCCTCGCCCCAGAACGGCATGGTCGACGGCGCGCCCTCCGGCAGCAAATACGCCAAATCGGCCACCGGGCTTCCCTGCTGCAGCATGTAGCTCACGCGCGCAAAGTAGGTCATCACCGGCCCGGCCTGCTCGGCCCACGTGATATTGCGATTGATGTGCGTGCCCACCATCGTGTTGCCGGGCTTGGTATCGAGCGGCTGCTCGGCCGAGGTATGAAACACCAGCCGGTTCACGCCCTGCGTAAACCAGAAATCGGCAATCTTCTTGAGCGTGTACGGCGCTTCGTAGCCGCCGCCGGTAAACGACTCCGTGGCCACAATCGGCTTGCCGTACACATGCGCCGCCGAGGCCGCGCCGCGCACATCCACCAGATACATCGACTCCGGATGCAGCGCATGCACCCAGAACTCGCCCATCGGCACATCGATATGTTTTTTGTTGAGCAGCGTGTCTTCGGGGATCTCCAAGGCAACGCCCGACGCCTCGGCATAACTACCCATGTTGAGCTTTCGCAACTCGCTCTCCATGGTTCCGTAGTAGTTATCGGCAAACATGTCGGCGAGCGTGCGCCGAAAGTCCCACAAGAACCGATCGCTCGCATCCGCGCGTTCCACCACGCGCCCGGCGAGCACCGGCATCCACGGCGTGGGATCGTAGCCGCGCAGCCGCTTGAACTCGGCGATCATGTCGTCGGTCCAGTTCTGCATCCCTGCTTCCCAGCTATCCATCGTCATGTAACGCAGAGCCGTTCCCGTCAAATCGCCCAGTGCCTGGTGGATCGGATCCATGTACCCATGAAAGTATTGCGCGACATATTTCGCGTTCAGCTTGTCCACTTCGTAGCCGCTTCCCGCCGGTGTCGCCGGCCGGTTCATCGCGCCTGTCAGTGAGTAGCCCATGCGCAGAATCGTCCAGTTGCCTTCGGGAACCTGCCAGTGCAATGTGCCATCCTTATCCATCTTGTCCGTCAGATCGATTACACCGCTGGGCACGATCTCCGTCCCGTCGCCAGGTGCAATCTCGGCAGACAAAGCCTGTTCCGGAGTAGGCGCCAGGTCGTAGCGGTCCATCAAACTACCGAACGCTCCCTTGTCCTCCCAGCGATTCACGCGCGCATCGGAATAAAGAATCGCCTCAGTCAGCGTGTATTGCTGGGCGGGAATCGTAGTGCCACCGTGGATGACTGCCGCCGGAAGCAGTCCAGCGCCGTCCAGTTCAATGCGAAAGAACCTTGCGTTAACGGCGGGAAACGCAAATGTCCGGATCGCCGCGCCATGGTACCCCTGCGGCCCCGGCATCTCGGCAATCACTTGGAATTGCACGCCGTCGCGGCTGGCCAGAATGCGCCCCACGGGAATCCGGCCGCGACTGCCGAGCGATAACGCCCGCGCAGGAAACGGTTGATCGAATTCATATTGGAGCCACGCCTGTCCACCGTCTTTGGGCGCTGCAATATTGACGGACGTGTTCAGGCTGTCGTCGAGAAGCGGCCCGGCATCGATCGGCCCGTTGTTCGTCGTCGCTTTCGGATGCCGCGCGGCCATGTCTCGTGCTTCGGCAGGCGTGCGATAGGCAACCACCACGCAGTCGCGATAGAACTTCGGCGCATCCGGCCTTGCGCCCGCGCTCAAGTCGCGCACTGGCCCTTCATTCGAAGGTGGCTCCGGCAGTTTCGCATCAAACGCTTGCGGACCCTCCACGCGCGTCTCGCTCCACACCAGCTTTTTCATCGCCTGTTCGGGCTTGACCCACGGCCCTCCGGCCTCGCTCCAGCCGGGCGAGCTGAAAATGGACATTTCCAGATTCAGCCGCTTTGCCTCTTCCGCCGCATGGCGCACCGCGTGGTACCACTCCGGCGTGCCGAAGTTGATCTTCTTGTCCACCACTTGGCCGCTGCCCGCCGCCACATCCGCAAGATGGAATCCCGCGATGCCCACGCGCTTCATCCACTCCAGATCCTTCGTGATTCCCTCTTCGCTCACGTTGCCGTTGGTCCAGTGCCACCATGTGCGCGGCTTGGCGCTGTCCGGCGGAGCCTGAAATCCCTGCTCCAGCGCGTCAGAAACGAATTGCGCGGGCGCGCTTTGCGCAAACATCGCGCCCACCGATCCCAGCGCGAGCACGGCAGACAGTGCGCATGCTGCTCTTCTCACCTTGCGCATCGCTTCCCTCCCGAACGATAAAGTTGTCATCCTGAGCGGAGTTTGCCGCGATTCTGCGGCAAATGGAGTCGAAGGATCTGCGGTTGTCTTTCCATCGACCTCAGATTCACCACGCCGTGGCGCCCTGCTCACGGCTCCGGATGCAAATGCATCTTCATAAACTCGATGTAAATGTCCCAGTCGCTCGGAACCATCCCGTGGCCGCCGTCGTGCATGGAATAGCCGAGATCGTGCAGAATGGGCGTCTTCGCCGCGGGCCAAACATCGGTGTCGAGCGGATCTTTTCCCAGCAGCTTGTACACCGGCCCTGCCGCAACCGCGGCCAGGAACTCGCCCTTGGGATCGGACCAGTAATCCGTATTGCCGGTTTGCAGCAGCAGCGGCCGCGGGGCAATCAGTGCGATCAGCATGTGCGCATCCATCGGCGCCTTATCGGGAAAGCCTCCCCACTTTGCGTAGTTCGCCGCAAATTGATACGGATACCGCGTCGGCGCCGTCAGGTGCGCAATCGTCTCTCCGTAATCGCGGTGGCTCAGCGCCGCTCCACCCTCGCCTGAGCAACTGGCGATCACCAACGCAAAGCGCCGGTCGTGCGCCCCGGCCCACATCACCGTCTTGCCCAGCCGCGACACGCCGTGAATGGCCACGCGCTTGGCGTCGATCGCCGCGTCGGTCTCGAAATAATCCTCCACGCGGCTCATGCCCCACGCCCACGCCGCAATCGAGCCCCAATCGTCGGGTGCGCGTTCGGTCTGGCCTGGCTTCAGATACCGCGCGCGAATCCCATTCGGGAACCCCGTGAGAGAATCCGGGTCCACGTCGCCGTAGTAATAGGTGGCAACGCCGAATCCCGCGTCGAGCAGCGGCTCCACGTTGATGCGCCCGAATCCGCGCCCCGGCGGCGGCAGCATCTTCTTATTTGTCCGCGGATCCCACACCTCGATGGGCGTGATCCCCGGATCGTCCACTGCGCTCTGTATCGCGCCAAAGTTGATGGTGAAGAACATCGGCACCGGCTTGTGCGCCGCGGCCGGCAGGTAAATCAGCAGATGAATCTTCGGCCACGTTGGATCCTTCGAAAACGAAATCGTCACCTGCTTGCGAATCGCTTTGCCGTTGAGCGCCGGCGTGCCCTTGTCGGTCACATCGAAGCTTTCCTCCGCGGGCCGTCCCGGGTCGCGCCCGTACTGCTCGGTCTCGAAGATGGCCTCAATCTCCGGCCGCCGCTTCGTCCACCACGTCTTGGCATGCTTCACGCGCTTGCCGTTGTTCAGCACCAGCGGGTCAATCAATGTGTATTCGCCCACCTTCGCCTCGTCGTAATTCACGGGAATCCCTGCCACAACCGCTGGCGGAGGCTGCGGAGCGCGCGGCGCTCCCGGTGTGGGAGGCGCTGTCGGCGTCGGTGGCGCGGTCGGGGCTTGCGTGGCAGGCGCGGTCGGAGCTTGCGCGTGCAGACCGAGAGCCGAAAGCAAGCAGCTAACGAGCAGAATTCTCTTCACTTGCATGGAATTGCCTCCTGAAGACACGGATTCGCGCGGCAATTTGCTAATGAAATAAATTGCAGTCTGAAAAGGTAGAAGTGCGTCGATACCCCTGTCAAGCACGGATCGCGCGCCCACCTAGCGATGAGCGATCACTTCGCGGCGTCAGCGATCCGTGTCGGTAGCCTTGACGACGTGCGCGAACCAGATCGCGGAGGATTTGACCGTCGCGCCCCTCTCATAGACGCCAATCTCAATTGGTGTCGCATCGCTCGTGCCGGAGATTGTCACATTCCGCAGTTCTGCGAAAACCGGGCAGGAGGCTTCCTGGAAACTCTGAATGTCCACCGCATGATCGAAAGCGCCTGAGATGGTCAACCCATTCATCTCGATCCCCTTTGCCTCTGCCGCGGATTCTGGCCCGCTCACCGGTAGGTAGACCATCTCGCCCATCGCATAGTCGTCGCCCGCGTAGCCCCTGGACACTCCGAGAGACGCGATGCCGCCGTGTGCGTCGACGCTCAGAACATCCAGTTTGAGCCCCTTCCCCGATCCGCCCGTGATGGCAACTCCCGATGTTCGGCTGAATCCGCCTCCGACCGGCGCATTTTTCCCGGGAAATTGAGCAATGCCCACGGAAGCCACCGGCCCCTCGCTCCCCCGCCTGCAATGCCTGTGATGCGGATAGGAATGCGGCTCTCATTACACGCCACCGCAATAGCATTACTTTGCGCTCGCCCGATGCGCGCCGTGGCCGGTGCGCCGACCAGGTTATTCGATGTAATACTTCCCCCACTTATCGAGATATCATCGGCATTACTTTCTGGATAAATCCGGATCGCATCTCCCTTCGCACTCGTTCCCATGAAAGTATTGTTAGATAGTTGAGAATTTGCGCTGTCGAGAATGATGTCGTTATAGGTTTGTGCGCCAGGGTCATTCCCGGCGCGAAAGATATTGTTCGCAACAGTCGCGTCCGTCGACCCCATCTCGACCAGCGAATACCCCACGTACTGTCCCACGGCGTTCATCGTGTTGTTGGCAAACGTGAGACCTTCGCCGCTGACCAGTGAGTAGCAGCCGAACGGCGCTGTCGCGGCGCTCGCAGCAACAATGTTGCACGTATTCCCCGTAACCACAATATGGGTGATCGGGCTCGCAGGCCCATAGCCGTTGCTGAAATCGCCAGTCGTCAGAATCGTCTTGCCCGGGACAGGCTGCAATGTGTTTCCGGTAAACATCACGCCGCGGCTCGCCGCGCCGGCGTTCCTTCCTGAAACCACATCCACCGATTCCACGCCATGGTTAGTCGTAATCCGGATATTGGCGCCCGTACGCAAAGACCGCATCGCCCGTCCCATCCGTGGCAAAGCGGTTCTTATCGATCAGCGCATTCGACGTCTGATTGAGTTGCAGGCCCGATGGCCCGCCAATATGGACGATCGCGCCATTCTCAAAAGTAAAACCGGACGCTTTCGTCACGATCATGCCCGGGCCGGACCTGATCTTTTCCAGATCGATCGTGCAGCCGTCGAAGACAACGTTATCGCCTGTAACGCGAATGCCACTCGAGTCGTCCGCTGGCTGCAGCACCGCGCCAGGCTCGCAATCCAGCGTCACATTCGAGCTGGCGATGGCGAGTGGGCCCATGCGATAGGTGCCCGCGGGAACCACAATTCTGGCGCCTGTCTTTCCAGCCATCGCCGCCATCGCGTTGCGAAAGCAGCTTTCGTCGAGTGAGCCTGAACTCGAGCAATACGCCGTGACCTTCGGAACTGCATTCGCAGGTGCGCTGTTCAGCGCATGCGCAAGGTTCCACTGCGTCGCGCTCAACGTGCCCGCAACCATCAAAATCGCGGCCTTCGAAATGCCCTGCATCGTGGCTCGCATGATGTTTCTACTTCTTTCAGATTTGAGGGCGTCTTTGCGTCTCGAGATGCCCGCTTCGATGCATGGACTAACACCAAAGTAATGCGCCTCTGCAAGCATCTGGGGATTGAGGAGGGAAATCGACGCAAATAAGATCGCGAGCAGAGGTAAATGGGTGTACATTGTTTAGCAGCCAAAGGGCAAAATGCAAATCCCGGTTGGATACGACGCGCATGCCAATCGAACGACTGCTTGACCGTCGCGACTTCAAACGAGTCTCCTTTGATGGCTTGGTGTCGTGGTGGGCTGGATCCCGCGATGCCAACCGCCTGCGCCATCGAGTATTAGCTGTGTTGCTTTTTCTGGTGTGTCTTGCGGTGGCGATCGTTGGAGTCCCGGTTCTGCAGGACTTCGGTCACGATATCTTCGTGTCGCTGGACGGCGGCTGGCGCGTTCTCCACGGGCAACGGCCCGGAGTGGACTTTTACAGTCAGATGGGTCCAGCCTATTACCTGTTGCACGCAACGGGACTTTGGCTGGCGGGCGGCGACGCGCGCGGCTTGGGATATGGCAGCGCACTTGCGACTTTGTTGATTAGTTTCTGGGCATTTTTCCTGCTTCGATCGCGCATGAGGCCCGCGCCGTTTTTCGTCGCCTGCCTCTTCCTGGCGCTGCTCGCAGCCGCCCCATTTCCGCTCGGCTTCCATTTTTATCTAGGCGCTTTTTGCATGAAGCATAACCGCTATGGTTATGCCTTCACGGCTCTGGTCATGCTTGAGTCCTTCCTTCCACAGGACGCCAGCACCCGCAAGCGGCTTCTCCTGGGCGGTTTCTCCACCGGACTGGCCTGCGCACTGCTGCTCTTTCTGAAGATCAGCTACGGATTCGTGGCGTTGACATTTGCGGCCGTCTCGTTGCCTCTTTGTTCCGGCGCGCGCAACCGTCTGGCGGGAATGGCGGCGGGATTCGCAGCCTTTAGCGTTCCCATGATGGCCTATCTGCACTTTGACCTGGCCTCGCAGGTCTACCAGTACCAGTTACTGGCCAGAGTGCAGGACCACAGGATTGGCTTTTCTTTGGTGCTTAGCAGGCTTTACCAAGATCGGCTCGAGATTGGGCTGGTGGTTATGATGGCGACGCTCGTGAGCCTGTTGCCCGGGGTTTCGCTTCGCCGCAAAATCACATTGTTGCTGACCGTGACGATGGCGGCGCTGGCAAGCACGCTGCTCCTGCTCACCAACACGCAGCCCTACGGCCTGACTCTGTTAAGTGCGGCCGCGTTGCTGCTCTTGAACGAAGTAACTGTTGCGATCCAAGAAGCTTCCGTGCTTCCGCAGGCAGCCCCGCTGCTGGCCATGGGTTTACTCGCTGTCGGATTGCCCATGTGTGTCGATGCGGCGGGTCTTGCAGTTGCCATGGAGCACAAGCTTCTGCCTGGAATACCCAGCTATCACTTTCGCGAGGCGCCTCTGGCATCCATCGCGTTCGCCGATTGCCCAACGCCGCGCTTTACGAACGACAATGGCCAGAACCTTGTCCGGTACACCGAGGAAGGGATTGCGCTGGTTCAGAAGTACGGCCGACCTGGGGAATCCGTACAGGGCATGGGCATGAGCAATCCGTTTTCGTTCGCGATGCAGCGCCCTCCCTCCCACGGTGGCGCGGTGAACCTCAGCGGCACGAACATTGCCCGGTCCGCCATGCCGCCGAAGAGACTCCTGATTGGAGACGTAGCCCTCCTTCTGGTGCCGAAGTTCCCGGCTACCGAGAGAGATACTCTGGCTGCGATCCTGCAAGCGTACCCCGAGCTGCTCGGTTCCGAATATCTCCGGGTCGCGGAGTCGGCAAATTGGATTCTGTACCGGCGAGCGAATTGACGACCAAGGAAGAAACAATGCATTCGGTGCACGCATTGC
>Ga0181539_1004614_pt1 | contig 11686 bp, 8 predicted proteins | sample PEATcosm2014_Bin_46_FD_119767 | JGI IMG/M metagenome (GOLD analysis project Ga0181539, IMG submission 119767) | Peatland microbial communities from MTU Mesocosm Facility, Houghton, MI, USA - PEATcosm2014_Bin23_60_metaG | ecosystem: Environmental > Terrestrial > Soil > Wetlands > Peat | place... | reverse complement strand
GGGTTCACTTTTTAACACTCAGAGAGTTGATCACCTCTATGAAGATCCGCACCAGGCAAGCCGGCGGTTTATCCTGCACTATGGCGATCTGACAGATTCGACCAGTCTCATCCGCATCGTCCAGGAAGTTCAGCCCGATGAGATTTACAATCTGGCTGCACAGAGCCACGTTGGTGTATCGTTTCAAGCACCGGAATACACAGCCGAAGTGGATGCAGTCGGCGCCCTGCGCATGCTGGAGGCTATCCGCATACTCGGTTTGAAAGAAAAAACCCGTTTCTACCAGGCTTCCACCTCGGAACTCTATGGCAAGGTGCAGGAAATCCCCCAAACGGAACGCACCCCGTTTTATCCGCGGTCGCCTTACGCCTGCGCCAAACTTTACGCATACTGGATGACGGTTAATTACCGGGAGTCCTATGGAATTTTTGCCTGCAACGGCATTCTGTTCAATCACGAGTCGCCCGTACGCGGCGAGACATTCGTGACCAGAAAGATTACACGGGCTGCTGCACGAATTGCGCTCGGGCTCCAGGATTCCCTCTACCTTGGCAATTTGAGTTCACTTCGCGACTGGGGCCACGCGAAGGACTATGTAAGAGCACAGTGGCTCATTCTCCAGCAGGATATCCCGGAGGATTACGTAATTGCCACTGGTGAGCAGCATTCGGTAAGGGAGTTCTGCCAGCGGGCCTTCGAGGAATTGGGAATTGAACTGGAATGGAAAGGGAAAGGCCTATCCGAGCAGGGAATTATTGCTGCACTGAATCCCTCTCCTCTTTTGTCCCAATACTCCGGGCACGGCGACCTCCACTCAATCAAAACAAGCAAGCCCGTCATTTTTGTAGATCCACGTTATTTTCGGCCGGCGGAAGTGGATAACTTATTGGGTGACCCAGCCAAAGCACAAGCAAAACTGGGTTGGAGGGCTGAAATCTCCTTTGACGAGCTCGTAAAGGAAATGATAGCTTTTGACCTGCAGGAGGCTGTCCGCGAAAATGTGTGCAGGCGCAATGGTTTCGAGGTTAAATCCAGTTGTGAGGCTCACATGTAGCGCTGATGAGTTTTGAGTTTTTAGTTTTGAGTAAAAAATGGAGTTTGTGCGAGTATGTATGGCATTATCTCACAGATGCGCAGGGCTGGGGCTTCGTATCCTTCAGTATCGCCGAAGGTCAGGCCAGGAGCAATTCTGGGGAATTCCGGCAGTTTCTTGGAATAGGACTTCCTTTGGCAACTCAAAACTAAAAACTCAAAACTAAGAACTGAAAGGACTCCATCCGCTTCTTTAGACTGAGAGAATAACAGCATGAATTTAGCATCGAGAATTTATGTCGCCGGTTATCGTGGTTTAGCCGGATCTGCAATCTACAGGCAGCTCCAGGTAAAAGGGTCGTAGAAGGTTACATCTATGCCAGTCACAAGAGATGAAGTCATTTGGGCCTATCGACTGCTTCTGGGACGGTACCCGGAATCTGAGTCCGTTATTCAACATCACACGCAATGTGTGAATATTGAGGCTTTAAGAGAAAACTTCATGCTCTCGGCGGAATTTTCCAATATCCTGTTCAGTACTAACAAATCCACTTTTCCTCTTCTGCCACTCGACGTTGCTAAAATTGAGGTGGATACCACGGCAAGCGATGCCCAACTCATTGCACTCATTGGGAAAATCAAGGCAGTCTGGACACATTTGGGAATTAGCAGGCCGCATTTTTCGGTTCTTACTCATCCACAGTTCCTTCCGGAAAACCTTAGCGGTTCCATCAACGAATTTTGGGAGTCCGGTGAACAGGAAGCCGAACGACTCGAACGTATTCTTGCCCGTTATGAATTCTTCTCTCTCGCGACAAAGACCTGTGTCGAGTTCGGGTGCGGAGTAGGCCGCGTCACTATGCCCCTCGCCCGCAGGTTTGCCCGGGTTCACGGTTATGACATTTCGCCGGGACACTTGTCACATGCTGATAAGCGCGCCGCAGAGGAAGCGATCTACAATGTATCTCTCCATCAGTGTTCGGAGACATTCCTCGCGGCTCTGCATGAATGCGATGTTTTTTACTCAATGATTGTTTTTCAGCATAACCCTCCTCCACTAATTTCAAGGCTGATAAGAAACGCTCTCCATTCACTCAAGTCCGGCGGTATTGCTGTCTTTCAAGTGCCGACCTACCAAAAGGGCTACCGATTCGAAACGGCTGAATGGCTGGGGACTGACCATCCTCTGGAGATGCAGATGCACTGTCTTCCCCAGCAACATATTTTCGAAATTGTTGACGAAGAGAAGTGTAAACTGCTGGAAGTCAGAGAGGATGACTCGACTGGCGCCCCTGACCAGATTTCCAATACATTTATAATTCTTAAGAATGAATCGGTTTCCTCCAATATTCGGAAGAAAAAGTCTGGTGAGTAAGATGAACAGGGCGGGTGGCCGGACATAAAGAAGTCAATGGTTTCACGCGGAAACACCTCTCGAGGACGCCGGATAAATGGCTATTCAATTATGCACATGCGATTGCCGAGGCGGAGGGGTACGATCGGCGCCGCACGCGCTCTTCTGGAATGCTATCGGACATGTACTCGTCGATTACCTCGTCAGCAGGGCGGTACCCAACTGCCGAAGTGATGTGGATGAATTACTGTCAATCGGGAACACAGGCCCCAATTATGTGCGCGACGCTCACTGATTCAGGTCCATTTAAGACTTGACAAAAACTAGACATAAAGCCTATCAGACTCTGCTGGGCAGAGCCGGGGGTTTATCCATGATTAGTTCCTCAATGGCGCGGATGGCAACCATCCAATCGAACGTAAGCTCCGTGTTATCGAAAACCAGATCTTTTTGTTCAGCGAAGAGAACAACCGCCTCTTCAACCGGATGGGAAACGCGCCTGCCGGATTGCATGAACTGGTCATGCAGCAAACATAGACAGTCCTCGAGGAGAAAGGCTGCGAGGGCCGGAGCGGCGCGTATTCTCCGGCCCAATAGAGCCACCCGAGCCTGAACGCCTGAAGGATCTCTCCACGCGCCGGAAATATCTATTCCGACCTTAGACAGCGGCGGTCTTCATGCCGCGAGGGTATCGTAATGCGTATTGTCATCGATTTGCAAGGAGCGCAAAGTGCTTCTTCCCGTAACAGTGGAATCGGCCGTTGCACCCTCTCGTTAACGCAAGCGATCATCCGCAACAAAGGACAGCATGAAGTCATCATTGCCCTCAACGGGCTCTTTCCTGACACGATTGAACCTATCCGTGCCACGCTTGACGGCCTCCTGCCGCAGGAAAACATTCGCGTGTGGTATGCACCCGGCCCGCTACGCTATTTCGACCGCGCCGGCAAGTGGCGCAGAAAAGCGGCCGAGCTGGCCCGAGAAGCTTTTTTGAATAGCCTGCAACCGGATGTTGTTCATATCATGAGCTTATTCGAAGGGCTGGAGGATGATGCAGTAACCAGCATCGGCCTTTTCGCTAAGAATATCCCTACAACGGTGACCCTCTACGACCTGATCCCGCTCATTCACAGAAAGCTGTATTTAGAGAATCCGCTTGTTGAGTCTTGGTACCAGAACAAGCTGGATCATCTTAGAAGAGCAGATTTGTTGCTGGCAAATTCAGAGTCCTCACGACAGGAAGGAATGAAGTTGCTCGGCTTCCCGCAGGAGAGAGCAATAAATGTTTCTGCAGCAGCCGATCCGCAGTTCTGTGTGAAGAATATTAGCAGTGAAAAAGAACAGCAGGTTCGAGAGCGCTACGGCCTAAGGAAAGAGTTCGTCATGTGTGGCGGATGCATTGATTATCGCGAGAATGCCGAAGGCCTGATTCGTGCGTATGCCACGCTCCCCAAATCTTTACGCATGCAGCATCAACTTGCTGTCGTCTGCTCGATTCAGGTCGAAACCGGCCGCCAGTTGAAAAAGTTGGCCCAGGAAGCGGGTCTGGCTGAAAACGAAATGATCTTGACTGGATTTGTCCCCGAAGATGATTTGATTGCCCTCTATAGCTTATGCAAGACTTTCATTTTTCCTTCCTGGCACGAGGGCTTTGGTCTGCCTGCACTTGAGGCGATGTCTTGCGGTGCGCCCGTCATCGCGTCCAACACCACCAGCCTGCTGGAAGTGGTCGGGCGGGAAGATGCCCTGTTTGATCCGCATGACGACCATGCGATTGCAGAAAGACTCTCGCAGGTGCTCACCGACAGGGCGTTTCGAGAAGGGTTGATTCATCACGGTCTTGAACAATCCAGGAAGTTTTCGTGGGACCAGAGCGCCATTCGTGCTATTGCAGCATTTGAGCGACTTCACACCACAAGACCAGAGCCGCAGCAAAGTCTTTCTGTTTCCGGAACGCGACCTAAGCTGGCTTACATCTCGCCCCTGCCGCCGGAGCGCAGCGGTATCTCTGATTACAGCGCGGAGCTTTTGCCTGAATTAACCCGACATTACGATATTGACGTGATTGTCCAACAGGAGACCATCACTGATCCGTTCATCAAGGAGAACTGTTCGGTACGAAGCGCAGACTGGTTTATCGGTCACGGCGGTCTTTATGATCGGGTGCTCTATCACTTTGGCAACTCTCCATTTCACCAGCATATGTTCGACCTGCTGGCGCGAGTGCCCGGTGTGGTTGTATTGCATGATTTTTTCCTGGGTCACGTTATGGCGCATATGGAATTGCTGGGAGTAAGTCCCAACTGTTGGGTCCTTGAACTGTATCATTCCCACGGATACAGGGCTGTGCAAGAACGTTTCAATGCTGCCGATATCGCTGATGTCATTTGGCAATACCCTTGCAATAAGACGGTTATCGAAAATGCGCTGGGCATAATTGTCCACTCGAACAACTCACGTCGGCTTGCCGAAAAATGGCTGGGAGAAACTTCTGCCAAAGATTGGACTGTTGTTCCGCTTCTCCGATCCCCCATCCTGACAACGATGAGAGCAGAAGCCCGCCATGCATTGGGCCTGAGCGAAGATGCCTTTATAGTGTGCAGCTATGGGATGCTGGGGCCTGCCAAACAAAACCATCGCATACTGGATGCCTGGTTATCGTCATCACTCAGCAAAGACAAACGGTGCCTTCTTTTGTTCGTTGGGGAAAACCCGAGTGGCAGCTACGGTGCGGGGCTTGTGAACGCGATTGGCAATAGCGGCTGCTCCGACCGCATACGCGTCACCGGCTGGGTTGATACGGTGCAGTTCCGTCAATATCTGGCGGCGGCTGACGTGGGAGTGCAACTGCGCACGCTTTCGCGTGGTGAAACATCCGCTACGGTGCTGGATTGCATGAAGTATGGGTTATCAACCATTGTCAACGCCCACGGCTCCATGGCTGATTTGCCGGCTGACGCAGCGTGGATTCTGCCCGACGACTATGAAGATGTTGATCTGTCCAAAGCCCTTGAGACGCTGTGGAAGGATACCGAAAAGCGCCGCGCCATTGGAGCGCGCGCTCGTGAAGTGATCCTGACTCAGCATGCCCCACGTATATGTGCCGGTCAGTATGCTCAAGCAATTGAGAGCTATTACGAGCAGGCGCGAACTGGTAAGGCCGGCCTGATCACAGCGATCTCCAGCATAGAAGAGGCGCCTGCCGAAAAGCATGAGTGGCTGAGACTGGAGCAGGCCATCGCTCAAAACCGGTCCCCACCGGTAATCAAGCAATTGCTGGTTGACGTTTCCGCGTTAGTGGAACAGGATCTCAAGACCGGTATCCAACGCGTGGTTCGCGGCGTTTTGAAAGAACTTGTCGATAACCCGCCGACGGGTTTCAGGGTTGAGCCGGTCTATGGCTCGCCGTCTGAGCCGGTCTATCGCTATGCTCGGCAGTTCGCCTTGCGGTTTTTGGCTGGGATAAAGGCTCAAAATTCCATTGCCTGGGTCTATCGCCATGCTCGGCAGTTCGCCTTGCGGTTTTTGGCTGGGATAAAGGCTCAAAATTCCACTGTCTGGGGCTATCGCTATGCTCGGCAGTTCGCCTTGCGGTTTTTGGGATGCCCGGACCAGACGCTATTGGATGAACCGGTGGAGGCTTTTACCGGAGACATTTTCCTTGGTTTAGACTTTCATCCGTACCTTGTCTCTCAACAAGCTGCTTTTTATCAGCATTTACGGCGCATAGGCGCAAAGGTATACTTTGTCGTACATGACCTGCTGCCTGTTTCGCTCCCGGAAGCATTCCCGGAAAGTGCGCCGGCGATGCACAGGGCGTGGCTAAGCACGGTTGCGCAAGCCGATGGTGCCGTTTGCATCTCCCGCGCCGTGGCGGATGAGTTGACTGAGTGGCTCAAAGTTTCCGGCCCTGGGCGTTTGCGCCCATTCACACTTGGCTGGTCCCATCATGGCGCAGATATGCAAGAATCTGTCAGCTCAATTGGCTTGCCCGGCAATGCAGGCAGTGTCTTAAGCACATTAATGAGCCGTCCCACTTTTTTGGCGGTGGGGACCATTGAGCCGCGCAAGGGATACTTGCAGACGATAGCGGCATTTGAACAACTTTGGGCGCAGGGAATAGATGTCAATCTGGTGATTGTTGGTTATGAGGGTTGGAAGAATTTGCCGGCGACGCAAAGGCGCACCATCCCGCTTATTGTCTCCACTTTGCGGAACCATCCCGAGCGCGATCGTCGGCTGCACTGGCTGGAGGGCATCAGTGACGAATATCTCGAAAAAGTTTATGCCGCCTCCACTTGCCTGATCGCAACATCTGAAGCCGAGGGCTTTGGTCTGCCGCTTATCGAAGCCGCGCAGAGCAAATTGCCCATCATTGCCCGCGGCATCCCGGTGTTCCGCGAGGTGGCGGGGGATCATGCCTTCTACTTCTGCGGGTCTGGACCAGAAGCACTCGCAGATAGCGTCCATGAGTGGCTGGCGCTGAACAAGGCAGGCGAAGCGCCCCGATCGGACTCCATGCCCTGGCTGACCTGGAAGCAAAGTACTCAGAATCTGCTCAATGTCATCATGGGGGCGCGTTGGTATCGGCAGTGGATGCCGGACGATGCGCACAGCTTCCGGGGTGACGATAATCGACTGGACACGCAGGTGATTATGAAACATATTAAAACTGAAGCGATCTTGCAGAGGGATGTGAATGGGAGGAACACCCCTTCGCCCCCTGAAGCCGATACGATCTTGCATGAGCGGGCTGTCCCGGAGGTTCGGTTGCTGAGTCTTGAACCTATTCACACAATCCCGGCTTTTGAGCCCAAGGGTGACGGCTACCGCCTTCAGGATTTTCTGCTATATTACGATCTCAAATTCGTTACCCATGCATATCGCGGCATCCTGGGGCGCACCCCTGACGATCATGGTTTCCATCACTATTTGAATAAGCTCAGAGAAGGGAAACTGAGCAGGGTGGAGGTCCTGGGGCGCCTTCGCTATGCGCCCGAAGGGCGATCTCGGAGAGTTAAGGTTAAGGGGCTCCTGCCGTATTTTCTTGTCCTGTCTTTCTTAAGAATTCCTGTGCTTGGCTATCTGGGGCGCTTGGCGGCCGGTCTGCTGAGACTGCCGGCATTGATAAAGAATTTGCAGAGTCTTGATTCCTTCACTCATGCGGAGCTTCTGGCCTTGAAGGAACACGTTAACCTGAATACCCGGCAAATCCAGGCAATGCTTAACGATTTGGCGGGACAATGTTTCGCCTCCGCGGAGGCTCTCGGTAAAGGCAAAGCAGATTTTGCCGGCTTGCGGCAAATGCTGGCCCTTAAGGCAGACCGCGACGCACTGGCCCTTAAGGCAGACCGCGACGAACTGGCCCTTAAAGCAGACCGCGACGAACTGGTCCTTAAAGCAGACCGCGACGAACTGGCCCTTAAGGCAGACCGCGACGAACTGGCCCTTAAAGCAGACCGCGACGAACTGGCCCTTAAGGCAGACCGCGACGAACTGACCCTTAAGGCAGACCGCGACGCACTGGCCCTTAAGGCAGACCGCGACGAACTGGCCCTTAAGGCAGACCGCCTCGAATTGGGACCCTTGATCGCTGATATCTCCAAGGGCATGAACAACATTGCTTCTCTGCGCCGGACCGTGGTGGAACAGGAAAGAAGGGTCTGGATGCTCATCGAAGAGGCAAGGAAACGCATGCCGGAACCCTTTACCCCAGAGCAGATCGGCTCGTTTGCCGATGAGGGGCAACACCTCCTTGATGCTTTCTACGTTTCGTTCGAGGATGAATTCCGCGGGACGCGCGAAGAGATCATGGAAAGATTGAGAGTGTATCTCCCGTTTTTGGAACAAGCCGGTGTGGGCGGCCCTGATTCCCCGGTACTCGATCTGGGCTGTGGAAGGGGGGAATGGCTCGAGTTACTCAAACAACATGACTTCAAAGGCATCGGCGTCGACATCAATCGAGTGATGCTGGCGCTTTGCAAAGAATACGGCCTCGAAGTCGCTGAGGGAGATGCACTCACCTTCTTGAGAGGGCAGACGGCAGGTTCCCTGGGAGCCGTGACGGGATTCCACATAATAGAGCACCTGCGGTTAAAAACGTTGATTCAATTAATGGATGAGGTCCTAAGAGCTCTCAAGCCTGGCGGAATGGTCATTTTTGAGTCCCCGAATCCGGAAAACCTCGTGACAGGCGCCTGTAACTTCTATACCGACCCGACTCACAGAAATCCCCTGCCTCCTGCTACCGCCCGCCATCTATTAGAGGTCCGGGGGTTCGGGAGGGTGGACACGCTTCGGTTGAATCCCGATGAGTCCGGCATGATTGGCGATGGAACGCTGCAGCGCCTGTTGTATGGTCCTCAGGACTATGCGGTGATCGGTTATAAATAGCCGCTCGGCCGGAACCCTGGCCGTGCCGTTCCGCCTTTTTTTCAGTCTGGAGAACTTGACCTGCGGCAGCACCGATTGTGTGGCTCGGGCCCGAGCTTCTACGGTGCTCCCGTCCTTGAGGTTTTGTTGGATGTTGAACCTGTCTCTCATCTGGGAATTAACAAAAAGAGATTTTACCGAGCAATTCGCCGGGTCCGCTCTTGGTATGACCTGGGCCGTTGTATTTCCTGTGATCAATCTGGCAATTTACACGATCGTTTTTGGGCAGGTGATGGGTGCCCGCTTGCCGGGGCATTCCGGAGTCTATGCCTACGGCGTTTATGTCACGGTCGGCCTTGTGCCATGGATCGCATTCCAAAACTCCCTTTCCCGTTCCACATCGGTTTTTCTGGAGAAAAAGCCGATCATATCAAAAGTGAGGACCTCGATGCCGGCCCTTCTCATATATATATCTCTCTCTGAGAGCATCACATTCGTTATCACCATGTCGCTTTTCCTGCTATTCCTGCTCCTGACCGGTTACTCATTCCGGATAAATTTACTGCTGGTCCCCTTCATCTATTTCCTTCAACAGCTCTTTGCATTCGGTGTTGGGTTACTGGCGGCGACTTTGAATGTTTTTATCCGAGATTTCAAGCAGCTCATCGGTATCGTGCTGCAGTTGTGGTTCTGGTTCACACCCATCGTTTACGTCCGTGATATCCTGCCGGACGCGATGAAGAGCTTAATCAGGTTTAACCCTGCTTACGTGATAATCGAATCGTATCAACGCATTTTTGTATTCAACGCAGAACCGGCCTACAGGACGCTGATAATTATGACGGTCGTGACCCACTTGATCTTATTTGGCTCCTATGCAGTCTTTCGCGCACTTGAAAAGGATGTGAGGGATTTCCTGTGATGGCCGGGATTGGGATTTTGTTATGGGCGTGTCTTTTTTTGGGTCTCACATACGCCATGTGGAAATCGATCGAAGGTTACACCAAGGTGTACCTGTTGATAGCATTCAGTGCGCTCTTTTTGATAGGAGTCTTCGTGCTTTTCCCTTACCTGAAAGGCTTCACCGTTGCCTCGGCGCAGCAGGGGCTAATGATGTTTTCCCCTTATTTCAGGTAGAAGAGCGTTTGCGAAATTGAATCCCAGAATCCTTAAATTAAGGAATTGAGGAATTGGCTAAATCAATTGAGGAATTGAAGAATTGAGGAATTGAGGAATTCCTAAATCCCTAAATTCGTTTTTGTCCTAAATTCTTAAATTTTCTCTGCATGGACTCTCGATAGATACGGGAGCGTGGCGGTGGCCGGGGCTCACCGGCCACTCAAAATCCCTTGAAAGGAATGCTGCACCGGGACATGATCAGCGCTGTCAACATTTGCAAGACTTTTAGACTGTACAACTCGCCCTCCGACCGGCTGAAGGAAATATTCCTGGGGAGTAAGCACCATCGTGATTTCTGTGCCCTCAGGGGCATTTCATTTCAGATTGAACCCGGAGAGGTCCTCGGCATCATCGGGCAAAACGGGGCCGGTAAATCTACCATCCTTAAAATCCTGACCGGGGTTCTCATCCCCAACAGCGGGACGATCCACGTGGAAGGTAGAATCACTGGGCTTCTCGAGTTGGGTACGGGGTTCAATTCCGAACTCACCGGGCTTCGCAACATATATTTGAATGGAATCTTACTTGGCATGTCCCAAGGCGAAATCCAGGCCAAACTCGACCGGATTACCTCATTCAGCGAGTTGGGGGACTTCCTGGGGCAGCAGCTGAAGACATACTCGACCGGCATGGTCATGCGGCTTGCCTTCTCCATTGCGATTCATGCCGATCCGCAGGCATTTGTAGTCGATGAGGCCTTCTCTGTGGGCGATGCCTACTTCCAGCAAAAGTGCATGAAGAAGATTCGGGAATTCAAGGAACGCGGAGGGATGATCGCCTTTGTATCACATGACCTCAATGCGGTAAAGGTTCTGTGCGACAAGGCCATTCTCCTGGATCACGGCTTAGTGGTGGACGAGGGCACGCCCGAGAAAGTTGTTAAAACCTATAACTTTCTGCTCGCCAGGAAGGGGATGGGAGAAGATCTCAGATGCTGTGGCAACGAGGCACGGTCGAACGGCTACGGGAGCTACAAGGTGGAAATCAACAGCGTCAGAATGCTTGACGAACACGGAAGCGATACTGAAATTTTCACAGCCGGCGCCCCTTGCACCATAGAAATCGGCCTTAAAGCAACCGATGCGGTAGATGGAGTGACCGTTGGAATTCTGATGCGGGACAGATTCGGTCAAGATATTTTTGGGACCAACACGTTCACTCTAAGAATCCCGATTGAACTTCAAGAGGGTGAAATCATCCAGGTTAAGTATATCATGGATGAGTTGAACCTGGGATGCGGGAAGTACACGCTGACCGTAGCCGCTCATAGGGATCTGGTTCACATCAATGAGTGCTATGAATGGGTCGACGAGATCAAGTCGTTCGAAGTTGTTGTCGACCCGGCATGTCTTTTTATCGGGATTGCACGATTAAAACCACGAGTGCAGTTGGAGAGACGCTTTGCGGATAGCCCGATTCCCGGCTGACGTCCTGGCGGCGTTAGCGAAGTTGGTGCGTAACGCGGTCTGGTTGAGGAGAATTTCTTCAGCACAATGCTGACATTGTCGGAGAGTAACGGGCTGCGGGTGTCCCTGGTTGAACGGGGGAGGGAGCAGGCGAAGAAGTTCACCTGGGAGAGTGCTGCACGTACCATTATCGAATGCTATCGGACTTGCGCCCGGTGATTTCATGGGGCTATGAATTGCATTAACCAGGAAGAGGTATACTGTTCGGCGAAGACAGCAGGCGTTGGCGAAACAATAATCCGGAGGGATATCAATGAACCCGTCCATAGAAACCGAAGCAGTT
>Ga0181539_1004609_pt1 | contig 11696 bp, 7 predicted proteins | sample PEATcosm2014_Bin_46_FD_119767 | JGI IMG/M metagenome (GOLD analysis project Ga0181539, IMG submission 119767) | Peatland microbial communities from MTU Mesocosm Facility, Houghton, MI, USA - PEATcosm2014_Bin23_60_metaG | ecosystem: Environmental > Terrestrial > Soil > Wetlands > Peat | place... | reverse complement strand
TACCAAGCGCATCAGCGAGAGCGTGGCTCTGCGCGCCCGCGACCTGAAGCTCGAATTCGTTTATCAGGGCTGCGCCTTCAAGATGAAAGCGATCCGCGAGATCATGGAGAAGGAAGGCGTGACCCTGGACGAGATCGCCTACGTGGGAGACGACGTGATCGACCTGCCGGCGATGCGCCAGTGCGGCCTTGCCGTGGCCGTGGCCAATGCGCGGGCGCAGGTGAAGGCCGAGGCCCACTACGTGACCCCCAGCAAGGGCGGCAAAGGCGCGGGGCGCGACGCCATCGAGTTCATCCTCCAAGCCAAGGGATTGCTCCAGCGGTGCATCGATGCCTCCATCGACGAAGGCAATCCGCTCCCGCCTTCCATGGACATCGGCAAGGGCGGGGATCTGAAATAGGCAGGCAAGACGATGGAAGCGCAACCAAAACGAGCGGTCGTGCTGCTGAGCGGAGGGCTGGACTCTGCCACGGTGCTGGCCATCGCCCGCAGCGAAGGCTACGAGCTGTACGCACTCTCGTTCTCCTATGGCCAGCGCCACATTGTTGAGCTTGAAGCGGCCCGCCGGGTCGCAGCATCCATCGGCGTCGCCGCGCACCGCATTGCGGCCATCGATCTGAGGGTCTTCGGCGGTTCCGCGCTCACCGGCGACATTGATGTGCCCAAGGGACGCACGGCGGGCGAGATGGCCGAAGGCATTCCCATCACTTACGTTCCCGCGCGCAACACCATCTTCCTCTCCTTTGCGCTGGCCTGGGCCGAAGTGCTGGGATCGAGCGACATTTTCATCGGCGTGAACGCGCTGGACTACTCGGGCTACCCGGATTGCCGTCCTGAGTTCATCCATGCCTTCGAGAAGATGGCCAACCTGGCCACCAAGGCCGGGGTGGAACGCCGCCAGGCGCTAAGGATTCACACTCCGCTGATCGCTCTGACCAAGGCGCAGATCATACGCAAGGGCATCGAACTGGGAGTGGACTACGGCCTCACCAGCAGTTGCTACGATCCGTCGCAGGCGGGCGCGCCCTGCGGGCAATGCGATTCCTGCCTTCTGCGGCGCAAGGGCTTCCGCGAGAACGGGATGGAGGATCCGTTGCCCTACGGGCGAGCGAGCGGCGGAGCTTCTTAGAGATCTGCGGGTGCTTTCCAGAAAGTGGTGGCGGACGGACGGAGACCCGGATCAGCCTTCCGGCGCGGGGTTCTCCGCAGCTTCGGCTTCCATGCGGGTGAGGATGCCCTGCATCTCGACGAATTCGGGGCGGCCGTGGAGGGGATTGAGGCGGGGATCGGCGAGCATCTGGAAGAACCACGGGCAGCGGTTCTCATTGGCGGCGCGCAGCTCGGAGATCGCCGCATCCAGGTTCCCGAGCGCGACATGGACGGCGGGATGGAACGCGTTGAGGACGAAGCGTTCCCGGCTCAGCCACTCCAGGCGTTCCAGGATGGTGCGGGCCTCGTCCGCGCGGCCCGCGCAGGCCAGGGCATAGCCGCGGACGGCGCCGGCGAGATCGAAGTATGGCGAACGCTGAACGAGGCCTTGCGCAAGCTCGGCGGCCTCGGCCGCGTCTCCGTGGAAGGCGAGAATCATGGCCCCGTAGAGAGAGGCGCCCTCATGCTCGGGGAAGAGAGCGAGGGTTTGGCGAATCTGCTGGACGCTTTCATCGGCCTGACCAGCCAGGTGGAGCGCCCATGCCAGGCGGGCGTGCAGCCAGGGTGCAAAAGGATCGTGGAGGAGGGCGGCGCGCAGTATCGCGATGGCTTCCGCAAAGCGGTGGCGGCTGAGCGCGAACATGGAGCGCACACGAGTGATCCAGGGATCGTGGGGCAGATAAGCGGAGGCGGAGAAGGCCTGAAGCGCTGCGGGCAAATCGCGGTCCACATGGAAGTTGATCCAGCCGAGCGCGGGCAATATGCCGTCGGCGCGCTGCTGAGGGCCCGGAGCCGAGCTCCCATCCCAAGGCCCAGAGCCAATCCAGGGAGCGGATTCCGCCACCCGGCGGACCATGTCCGCGGCCACGGACGCACACATAAAGCCGTAGAAGGCCTGGGTGACGCACAGATGCGCCAAATCGACCTTGGCGGCGATTAGCAGGGGGTCCAGCTCGGTGGCGCGCAAGAGGAGTTGCAGGCTGTCCTGCATCCGGTGGCGTTGAAGGGTCTGCCACTCATGGTGGGCGCGCTGGTAGAGTTCGTAGGCCTCGCGGCGGTTCGACCCCAGCGACGAAGTGGGCGCTTGGTTGCCCTCCAGGGTCCGGTCATTCCTGCCATCCCAGGAGGCAACGCCCGGTTCCTGGGTACTGCGGTCGAGCTCGGCGGCGGCGGAGATGGAAAGTGCTCCTGAGTGCAGGCGGAAGGCGAGGCGGTCGCCCAGCTCCGATTCGAGTCCGGCGATGCGGCTCTGCGGCACGATCAGGTCTTCTACCCAGATCTGAGCGCCATCCTCGACCCGGACCATCTCCGCCCGGAGGCGGAAATGCGAGGGCAGGGCGCGCAGGGTTCCGGCCAGGACAAGGTCCGCTCTGAGGCTCTCGCCAATCTGCTGTGCGCTGAGACCCTGAGAGGCCAGCATGAAAACCGAATCCCGGGCAAGCACGGTAACGGACGGAGGATGCGCGTTGCTCAGCCGGATGATGGTCTCCTCGGCGACGGCCGGACCTAGATGCTCGGGAATGCCGTAAGCGGTGGCGAAAGGCGCGATGGCCAAACGAGGGAGCGCATTGGCCGGCGCGACGCCTTGAGGGCGCACCTGGGCTGAGAAGCGATAGCCGCGCTTGTAGACGGTCTGGATGCACTGTTCCGGCTCAAGCCGCGCACGCAACGAGGAGAGGCACTTGGTTACGCTGTCGCCGGTAACGTGCACATCGCCCCAAAGGGCCTGGCGCAGCTCAAGGGGCGAAACAATCTGGCCGGCGCGAGCTACAAGAAGACGGAGCGCCGCCAGCTCCTTGGGAGGCAGATGAACGACCGCCCCACCGCGCAGGAGGGTGCCGTCGGCCTGGAGCCGGAAGCCTGCAAAACTCAGCTCTCGATCCCTGTGGCCAGTGTTGGTGGCCGGAAACCCCGGGTCTTTCGATCTGAGCGAAGCGGACGAAAGCGATTTCTGCCGATCCAACGAAACTCCCTCGAAGTTCCGGTTAACCTGCTAGCCAATGTTTTACCATCCGTCCAAGACGAATGGCGCCTGCCCGGAGTGGCCCCGGGAAGCTGCGTGGCAAGCATCGGGGGAAAAATGGCGTTGCAGTCCCTTAGGAACTGTCCGGCTTCTAAGAGCCCACCAAGAATGACCTCATTATGCTGACTCTGAGCGATGCTGGAAGACCTTGATGTCGATATTCTTCCGCTCAAAGTAATCCAGAGTGGTTACTTATTTACTAGATAGATACTAAGCCATTATGAAGGCATCTTGTTGAATATATTTTGTTTGGAAGCGTCTTGCGCAGGTAAGTCTCTACCGCTCGCTGCGACCCCACTGGCGTGCGTCGGGCGGTGCCCGATTCTGCAGGGGGCCTGGGTGCCGCTTCGCCGCTGGGACGAAGTGTGCGCCGGCCCTGCGCGCACTTCAAAGAGCCGCGCCTTCTCCGAAAGCGCCACAATCCGCGGCTAGTCTCCCGCGCCGGGAATGTAATGGTACTCGATCTTGGCGGGCTTCTTTGGCGCGTCGCCGGTCAGGTCGTGCGTGTGCCAGACGACCGACTCCGCGGCCACCTCCGGATGTTTGCGCAGGAACTCCAGCGCATAGACGCTGGCGGTGGGGTCGTCTTTCTGGTCGGCGAATTTGGCGCTCTCGATGGCGGCCTTGGCCTTCTCGCCCAGCCGCCGATAGAGGATGGCGAGCTGGTAGTGCGCGGCCAGGTCGTCTGGATCGACGGCCTGCAGGCGCTCGTAGGCGCTGCGAGCCGCGACGTAGTCGTGCTGCTGGTAGTAGCTGAAGCCGAGTTCGCGCAGGGCGTCCCTGGCGCGGGGATACTTGGCCAGCACGGCTTCGAGGTCGGCGATGGCCTCCGCAACCTGGCCGGCGTTGCGCTCCACCAGAGCCCGGTAATAGAGGGCGCGAGGATCGCCGGGGAGCAGGGCGAGTGCCTTGGCCAGATTGGACTTGGCGTCGTCGTACTTTTCCCAGGAGATCTCCACGACAGCCATATTGGTATAGGCGTCGGCGTAGTCGGGGCGCAGGGCGGCCACCCGCTCAAAGGCATGGACAGAAGCCTGGTACTGCTGCGCGTCGAGCAAACCGATGCCGTAGTTGTTCCAGCGCATCCACTCTTTGTTCTCCGACGGGTCGGGCGGCTGGGGCGAGTTTTCTCCGATCTTGAAGGTCTTGGTTTCCGACGCCATATCGACTACCGGCATCGGGTATTGCTTCTGGTCCATCGCGTAGTCGATGAAGTGCTGATTGAAGCGGCGGTATCTGACGGTGGCCGTCAGGGCGATCTGGCCGGTCATGTCCTTCGGCAAACCGAAGCGGTAGCGAATCAGCTGCGACCGCCCCGACTGCAAGGCGTTGTTGTAGGCCAGCACCCGGTTGTGCCAGATCTGGTGCAGGTCGTTCAATTCGCCCTTCGCGTTGATGAGGCGGTTGGTGAAGGAGTGGGCGGAGGGGTCGAGATTGCCGTCGGGCTGGATAAACCCGCTCTCGGCCAGCGTCTTGCCGGAGCCGTCCTTGACCGTGAAGTCCACCCAGGCCTCGTAGAAATCGCGCTGCTCGGGAATGAAGGTGTGCCCGATGCCCTTGTTCTGAATGACGACGTCGGCGACCAGGGTTTCGCCGGGAGCGAGCGAGAAGCTGGTGAGGCCGAGCGGGGCGACGAGGACTTCGTCGCCAGGCGTGGCTTCGGCGCCCTCTTTTTCGAGGCCGAAGATATCCACGTTAAGAACGCCCTTGCCGTCCGGGCCGTTCTTGAGGAAGGCGGCGAGTTTTTCGGCCTGCTCGGGATAGTTGTAGTACTGGGGCATGAGGGTATTGCCGCCCAGCCAGCGGTGCGAGACGAGCTGGCCGTCCTTGGCGCCTGGGTCGATGGCGCCTGGGGGCAGAGGCTCGCGAAGCATGTGGCAGCTCTGGCAGGTGGAGACCGAGTCCTTGCGATAGAAGGGCAGCGGAGACTGCTTGGTGAAGCTGGCGCCCTGCCACTCGTCGTAGAGGGAGATGGCGCGGAGCCATTTGTAATCGTCGAGCGAGCGCGGGATGGCGGCCTTGTGGCAGGCGGCGCAGAACTCGGCGGTCTGGTAGAGCGGGCGCATCACGGCCTTGGAGTGGCGGTCAAGATGAGCCAGGATTTCAGCGTCGGATGCGGGGCGCGCGATGGGCTCGCCGGCTTCATCGACCAGAACGGCGGGGATGCCCATGACGTAGCTGCCGGTGCCCGTCGCGTCCGTGGACTGGATAGCGTGGCAGGTGGAACAGGTAACTCCTTCGTCCTCGAACGGGCGCTTCTTGGGCATGCCCTGTGACAGGTCGCCCGAGATCAGCGCGACCGGGTTGTGGCAGCCCTCGCAGTGGCGGGAGTACTGCACGCCTTTCTCGTCGATTAGCAGGTTTACGTTTTTCAGATACCAGGGAGCGCGGAAGCTGTTGGAGTGAACCGACTGGCGCCACTGGCGATAGGCCTCCTGGTGGCAGTGGCCGCAATACTGGGCGGAATAGAAGCTCTTGGGGCTCAGGAACTGGCCGTTCGAGGAGGTTGCGTTGGAGGGGAGAAACGGCGCGTCCTTGCCGAAGGCGTAGTTGTAGCGCGATGCGACGGAATCGTGGAAGGGAGTCGTTGGCCCGGTGATGCCGGCGGGTGCGGAGTAGGCCGGAGTTGTCGCGGGAGCAGGCGTGGCGGCCGAGGAGCCTGGTGATTCCGCAGCGGCGCGAACGGTCCGCGCGAACTGCGGCCAGGCGACCGCGAGAGACACAACGATGAGGACGGCGGCCGGCAGCCGGCGAAACAAGACAGTCTTGCGGGCTCTCTTGAGCGCAGTCGTAAACATCGTCCAGTGATCTCCGAGGGGAAAGGTCGTTCCTCAACGGCTGGACTTCAGGGAAGCCGCGGGAACACCTGAACGGTAGCAGGGATGAGGGGTGGGATGCTTCCATCGAAAGGTGGAGGGGCGGAAGGCCGAAAGGAAAAGCGGCGCAACTCCTTCGCCAGAATGGGCCTTGAACTGGTACGTTGATTCACAGAGGGTTCCTTTTCGACGATGGCCTCAAGCCCTTACTTTGCTCTGGCAGTTCTGTTCGCGGCGGCGTTGTGCTTTGGGCTGACCCCGCTGGCGCTGGCGTGGCTGTGGGCGAAGGTATTCTCGCCGGCCAAGCCGAACGCGGTGAAGAACGCCATTTACGAGTGCGGCCTGGAGTCCAAGGGCGACGCCTGGATGCAGTTCCGCTCCGCCTACTACCTGTACGCCATCATCTTTTTGATCTTCGATGTGGAGGCGGTCTTCCTGCTGCCGTTCGCGGTGGCGTTTACCGGGCTGAGCGCGGCGGCATGCTTGGCGATGCTGGTCTTTGTGCTGATGCTCATCGAAGGGCTGGCGTGGGCCTGGGCCAAGGGCGTGCTCACCTGGGTGTGACGGCGGGGAGCAGTCCCTGATCCCTGATCCCTGATCTCTGATCCCTGATCCCTGATCTCTGTAGAATGGCTCTATGGGGTTTGCAAGCGTGAAGAAGATCGCCGAAGCGGATTTTCCCACCCGCTGGGGAGCGTTCCGCATTCTGGGCTTTGAAGGCATCGCCGGCGGCGCTGTCGGCACGGGCGAAGTCGAGAGCCTGGTCGCGCTGGTGATGGGCGACATTCACTCTGCGCCGCCGCTGGTCCGCATTCACTCCCAGTGCCTTACCGGCGACGTCTTCGGCTCCCTCCGGTGCGACTGCCGGCTGCAGCTCGAACTGTCCCTGGGAATCATCGCCGAGGCCGGCGCGGGCATTCTGCTCTACGAGCAGCAGGAGGGCCGCGGCATCGGCCTGATGGCCAAGCTCAAGGCCTACGAGTTGCAGGATCAGGGGATGGACACGGTGGAGGCCAACGTCGAATTGGGCTTTGCCGCCGACTGCCGCGCCTACGAACTGCCCGCCGAAGTCCTCAATCTGCTCGGCATCTCCCAGGTCCGCCTCATCACCAACAACCCAGCCAAGGTGGCGGCGCTTGAATCCGCCGGCATTGCTGTCGTCGAGCGCGTCTCCGCCGAGGTCGAGCCCCAGGAGTCCTTCGAGCGCTACCTGCGCACCAAGCAGGAGAAGTTGGGGCACATCCTTGAGTCGTCCTTGTAGCTGATGAAATCTTTCGGACTCCGAACTGAGCTAGACTTCGGAGGGGACGGCTTTCCGATGCGAATGCTTCTGAAGATTCTTCTGACCGGTTTGGGTGCGTTGGCGCTGGTTCTGGTTGGCATCTTTGCCTGGCTTGAGTTCGACTCAAGTGGCCTTCCCAACATGGGTGATTTAGCGCGTTTTGCGCCAGCGAAACCGGCCCAAGTGAGCGATCCGTGCCAGGGGGCTTGGATTGTCGCCATTTCTTACGAGTCAATCGGGGACAATCTGCGGGCTGCGCTGGAGGCTGCGGAGGTCGGAGAGGACGCCCCTGGAGTTCTTTCCGAGATTCTGCAAGGGTCCAGCAACCATGGTCGCGTCCATACCGCATTGTCTTTGCACATTTCTCGAACGATTTTCTGCGCTCCAGACAAGCCGCTAAAACGCGACCTGGATGAGATTCGAGGTGCGGTCCAATTGGAGCGGCGTTTTTCGCGGCGAGAACTTTTCACCATCTTTGCCAACCGTCTTTACTTCGGCGAGAACACAGTTGGCGTCGAAGCTGCTGCTCAGCACTACTTCCACAAGGAACCGAATCAACTCCAGCTAGGTGAAGCGGCCTTGCTTGCCGGTCTGGTCAAGGCTCCATCCCGCTTTTCGCCCACCAAGCATCCTGACCATGCGCTCCAGCGACGAAACGAGGTCATCGATGAGATGGTTAACGAGCACTTCATCAGTGAATCGGACGCTGCTGCGGCCAAGTCGATGCCGCTTCCGCCAATGAACTGATGCTTGATTGAGGCAGAGACTCAATTGGACGGATGGATCGCCATTTACCGGCTTAAGGAACCGTCTCCGGCTGCAAAGGCGATCCAACAGGACTAGAGTGGAACTGGTGAGGCGGGTCAACCCAGGGGTTCAGGGGCCGCAACGCGGCCGCCGTGCTTCAATCGCTCGACAGCTCCTGGACCTCTCAGCAGGATGAAGTAAGCAAGGTGGGGTAGAGAAATGCCCGAATACAGCTATTTGCCGCTCAAGACGCCGATGCCGCGGAGCCGCCGCCGCGGACTGCTTTTTCTTATCGCCTTGATTGCCGTCATCGTCCTTGGAGGCCGGACCGCGCTCTCCTACTGGGTTGACCTGCTGTGGTTCCGATCGCTCGGCTACGGAGAGGTCTTCTGGAAGACGCTGGGCCTGGAGTGGGGAGTCTTCATCGGCTTTGCCGCCGCCACATTCCTGATTCTCTTCGGGGCATTTTCGGCTCTCAGGCGGGCTCATGCGGCCGATTTGCCAGGCGATTACACGATCTATATCGCCGGAAACGAGATCAAACTCCCCGTCGCCTCCGCTCTGCGCCTGATCGCCGCTGGTTTTTCGCTGGTCATTGCGCTGGCCGCCGGGGCAGCGATGGAGGCGCAGTGGCCGGCGCTGGCGCTCTTCTGGTATGCCCCGCGCGCCGCTGGAAGAGTTGCCGACCCGGTCTTTGGTCTGCCGTTGAACTTCTACCTCTTCACGCTGCCCGCCTGGCATCTGCTCATCGGCTGGCTGCTTGCGCTCTCCGTGATCGGTTGCATCCTCGCCGTTGTGTTCATCCTGATTGGGGGCGGAAGCCGCGTTTTCAGCGGGCGCTTCCGCAGCGCCATCCAAGTGCCATGGCGCGGGGTTTCCGTCGCGGTGGGGATTCTCCTCTTCCTCCTGGCGCTGCATGTATACGTCGGCCGGTTCGACCTCTTCTTTGAGCACCACACGATCTTCGATGGGGTCACCTACACGGACGCGCACGTCACCCTGACCGGCCTCCTGATTGTCTGCTGGGCGCTGTTGCTGGGGGCGGCGATGGCGCTTGCCGGCGCCGCGTTCAAGCCGCGCGGGCGCTGGCTGGTTCTGGCCGTCGTTCCGGCCGCGATCTGTTACGTTGCGGTTGGCGTGGTTGGCTGGTACGTCGAAAGCTTTATCGTGAAGCCGAACGAACTGGAGCGCGAGAAGCCCTATATCGCCAACAACATCGAGATGACGCAGAAGGCCTATGGCCTGGACCGCTTCTCGCAGCGCGAGTTTCCCGCCGAGACCACCGTGGGGGCGGCCGATGCGGCCAACAATCAGCCCACGCTTCAGAACATCCGGCTGTGGGACGTGCAGGCGCTGAAGGATACGCTGCGGCAGATCCAGGAGATCCGCACTTACTACGACTTTCCCAGCATCGACATCGATCGATACCAGATCGACGGCCAGTTGCGCGAGGTGATGCTGGCCACGCGCGAACTGAACGTGGACAAACTTCCCGAGAGCAGCCGCAACTGGATCAACCTGAAGCTCATCTACACCCACGGCTACGGGATCACCATGAACCCCGTGAATGGCTTCACGGCGGAGGGCTTGCCCACGCTGCTGCTCAGCAACATGCCCGTCCAGAGCACGGTGCGCGGCCTCAATGTCACGCGCCCTGAGATCTACTTCGGCGAGATGACCAACACCGATGTCTATGTGAAGACGCGGCAGCAGGAGTTCAACTACCCGGAGGGCCAGGCCAACAACCTCGCCTCCTACGAAGGCAGCGGCGGCATCGTCATGGGCGGCCTGTTGCGCCGCATCCTGCTGGCATTCGACCGCGGCGACATCGCCAAGGTGCCGTTCAGCGACGATGTGAATGCGCAGAGCCGTTTGCTCATGCGCCGCAACGTGCGCGACCGCGTCGCCGCCCTGGCGCCGTTCCTCACCTTCGATCGCGATCCCTACATGGTGGTGGGCGACGATGGCCGCCTCTGCTGGATCATGGATGCGTACACCTCGTCGGACACCTACCCTTACTCGACGCACAACACTCTCGGTGATGAGCCCATCAACTACATGCGCAACAGCGTCAAGGCGGTCGTCGACGCCTACAATGGAACCACGGCCTTCTACGTCTTCGACAGCGAAGACCCGATCCTGGCCGCCTATCGCGGCATCTTCCCGTCTCTCTTCAAGGACGCCGCGGCCATGCCCGCCGGACTGCGCAAGCACGTGCGCTACCCGGAACTGCTGCTGAGCGTGCAGGCGGAAGTTTACGGCCTCTACCACATGACGAACCCGGAGGTCTTTTACAACCGCGAGGATCTGTGGACCGTCGCCACGGAAACCGGAATGGGCGAGGGCGGCGCGCAGACCTCGCAGGCCATGCAGCCGAACTTTGTGCTCATGAACCTGCCCGGAGAGGCTGGCCTGGAGTTCGTCGAGATTCTGCCCTTCACGCCCGCTAACCGCAACAACCTGATCGGCTGGATTGCCGGACGCAGCGACGGCGCGCACTACGGCACTTCGGTGGTCTACGACTTTCCCAAGTCGAAACTGGTTGACGGGCCGCAACAGATTGAGTCGCGCATCGATCAGAATGCGCAGCTTTCAGGGCAATTGACCCTTTGGAATCAACAGGGTTCGCATGTGCGCCGCGGCAGCCTGCTGGTCATTCCCTGCGGGCGCGCGCTGCTCTACGCGGAGCCGATTTACCTGCAGGCTGAACGCAGCCCGATGCCGGAGTTGCGTCTGGTTGTACTCGCGCTGCAAGACCGGCTGGCCTACGCGCCGACCTTCGAGGCGGCGCTGGCGTCCCTCTTTGGGTCGGAGACCTCGTCGCTGAGCTCGAATGAGGCGCCTCGAGCCGCGCCTGCGACCGGGGGACCGCCCAAACCCGCGGAGGATCTGAACGCGCTTATCGTCCAGGCCGGCAAGGACTTCTCCGATTATCAGCGCCTCACGTCGGAAGGCAAGCTGGGCGAAGCCGGGCAGAAGCTGGACGATTTGAAGCGCGTGCTCGACCAACTGAACGCGCATTCAAGGTAGTCGCCTCCGCGGGCGCCGGCTCGGATCGATCCGCCCTCAAGCCGCCCAAGGGGCTTCTCTCGCGCTGGATTGGGGCGGGAGAGAGACAGCCGCCGCTTCAGCCAGTTGGGTCTCAGTTCGGTTCACAGTCGAGTCGTGACGGGCGGGGGGGTGCCGGCTGCGGGGAGGCCGTGCGAACCAAAGTGTCCAACTTCTACCCACTTTGTGTGCACAAAATTGCATGTCCGCGACGCGGAGTGCCCATTATCCCAATGTTTACGTGAAAATCGTTCGGCATCAAGATTGCAATAGTGTTTAAGTACCAAACAGCCAACGCTGTGTGGTATGCATCGGCGGCGCCTTCGCGCAAGAGTGGCAAAGGCCGTCCAGACTTCATGGATGTGGCAAGTATGCCGAAGATCGCGTCCCACGGCAGGCAATGGCATTTGGAAACGGAGCACATGCGTCGAGACATGGCAAGGGCGAACGACCGGCGGGGAAGGCAGCGTTTTAGCCTCAATGCGCCTCTGATCGTGATCGTCAAAGACCGCGAGATCTCGGCCTATACCCGGGATCTGAGCAACCGGGGTGTCTATTTCTACCTGGGCTCGGACGACATTGCCTCGGTCGATCTCGATTTTGACTTTACGCTCGAATTGCCTCCGGAGAT
>Ga0181539_1004605_pt1 | contig 11712 bp, 10 predicted proteins | sample PEATcosm2014_Bin_46_FD_119767 | JGI IMG/M metagenome (GOLD analysis project Ga0181539, IMG submission 119767) | Peatland microbial communities from MTU Mesocosm Facility, Houghton, MI, USA - PEATcosm2014_Bin23_60_metaG | ecosystem: Environmental > Terrestrial > Soil > Wetlands > Peat | place... | reverse complement strand
CTGGCGCGGCGCTTCCAGGTGGTGAAAGTCGATGAACCTACCGAGACGCAGTGCATGGTGATGATGCGGGGTATCGTTCCCGCGCTCGAGAACCACCACAAGGTGCGCATCCTGGCCGATGCGGTGGCGGCGGGAGTGAAACTCTCGCACCGCTACCTGGCGGGCAGGCAGTTGCCCGACAAGGCCGTGAGCGTGCTCGACACCGCCTGCGCGCGGCTGGCGCTGGGACAGAATTCCATCCCGCCCGCGATCGAGGACGCCACACGCGAGCTCGACGACCTTGCCGTCCAGCAGGGGATTCTCCGCCGAGAGCAGGAACTGGGAGCCGACCATGCGGAGGCGCAGGCGGCGATCGCGGAGCGCAAGGCGGCCGTGGAGGCGCGTCTGGCCACTCTCCGGGAGCGCTTCGAAAAGGAAGCCGGCCTGGTGGCGCGTATCCGCGAGATTCAAGCGCAGATCCAGGGCGGCGGGGCGCCGGCTCCGGTCTCGGCCCCGGCCGAGCCCACCGGCGCAGATCAGGCGGCTGCCGTGCCGCAGCCGGCTCCGGACCTCGCGGCGTTGCGCGCCGAACTGGAGAAGCTCGACCTCGAGCTGGCGGCCCTGCAAGGCGACTCGCCGCTGATTCAGGTCTCGGTGGACGGCAACACGGTGGGCGAAGTGATCTCGGGTTGGACCGGGATCCCCGTCGGCAAGATGGTGAAGAACGAGATCCAGACCGTGCTCGAGTTGCCCTCGATCCTCAAGCGGCGTCTGATCGGGCAGGACCACGCGCTGGAGATGATCAGCCAGCGCATCGAGACCTCGCGGGCCAGCCTGGACGATCCCAACAAGCCCGTGGGCGTCTTCATGCTGGTGGGGCCGAGCGGCGTGGGCAAGACCGAGACGGCGCTGGCGCTTTCCGATCTGCTGTACGGCGGCGAGCGCAACATGATCACCATCAACATGTCGGAGTTCCAGGAGGCGCACACGGTTTCGACCCTGAAGGGCTCGCCCCCCGGATACGTGGGCTACGGCGAAGGCGGTGTGCTGACCGAGGCCGTGCGCCGGCGGCCCTATTCTGTGGTGCTGCTCGACGAGGTGGAGAAGGCTCATCCGGACGTGCTCGAGCTGTTCTACCAGGTCTTCGACAAGGGGATGATGGAAGACGGCGAGGGCCGGGAAATCGACTTCAAGAACAACATCCTGATCCTGACCACCAACGCCGCTACCGACACGTTCATGAAGCTGTGCGCGGATCCGGAGACGATGCCGTCGCCGGACGCGCTGGTCAAGGCGCTCAAGCCGGAGATGAACAAGATCTTCAAGCCGGCGTTCCTGGGGCGCATGGTGATCATCCCCTATTACCCCATCCGGGACGAGAATCTGAAGAAGATCGTGGTGTTGAAGCTGGGCAAGATCAAGCGGCGCCTGATGGAGAATCACAAGATCGAGCTGACGTACGACGATGCGCTGGTGAGCGAGGTGGCCAGCCGCTGTACTGAGGTGGAAAGCGGCGCACGAAACGTGGACAACATCCTGACGAACACGCTGCTTCCCGAGGTTTCGCGGCAGTTGCTGTCGTTGATGGCCGAGTGCAGAAAGGTGTCGGCGATCCGCGTCGGTGTGGGAGCGGACGGGAAGTTCGTGTACGAGTAAGGCGCCGTACGTAACCGAGCCGCGACCAGAGGGAGCGGTCGAGAGATAGGAGGGACGATATGCCTCCGGCAGCCCGGATAACCGATCCGGTTGGGCATCCGCTGCCGCCCGTGCTGACGCCCGGCCCCGGCAGTCCGAACGTGTTGATCGGGTTTCTGCCTGCCTGGCGCGGCGTTCCGCTGGCGGCCGTGGCAGCGCTTCAGGCCGCCAAGCAGGTGGCCGACGCGGCGATTCAGACGGCGGAAGCGGCGACCGCGGCCGCGGCCGGCACTCCCGGCGCCCCAGCCGCCTATGCGGCCGAGCAGGCCACCAAGGGCGCCGCTCTGGCATCCATGTCGAGTGCGATCTCGGGCGCCAGCGCCGGCGCGGACATTCATATGTGTGCTACGCCGGTTCCGGTTCCGCCGCACGGGCCGGGAGTCGATATCACGGGCTCGGCGACGGTAATGATCGACAACCTGCCCGCAGGGCGGCAAGGCGACACGATTCTCGAAGCGATCGGCCCCCCGAACCAGATCGCTATGGGCTGCCCGACCGTTACCATTGGAGGCTGAAATGGGCACCAGTTGGACTGAGTCGAAACGTTTCCTCAACTTGCTGACCCCCCTGGGCCCCGACAAGTTGCTGCTGCGCTCCTTTACCGGCGAAGAAGGCATCTCGCAGCTATTCCATTTTCAACTGGACCTGCTGTCGGAGGACCCGGCAATCGACTTCGACGACATAGTGGGCAAGAACGTGACCTTTTCCGTGCGCCTCGCCGATACGGCCAGCGCGCGCTACTTCAACGGTTACGTCAGCAAGTTTATCCAGTTGCCGACCGAGGAACGCCTGACCCACTACCAGGCCGAGATCGTGCCGTGGCTGTGGTTTCTCACCAGGACCGCCGATTGCAAGATCTTCCAGAACAAGACCGTGACGGACATTGTGAAGGACGTCTTTCAGTACTTCAACTTCACGGACTTCTCGGATGAGACCAACAGCTCTTACCCGGTCTGGGAGTACTGCGTTCAGTACCGGGAGACGGCGTTCAACTTCGTGTCCCGGCTGATGGAACAGGAGGGCATTTTCTACTTCTTCCGGCACGAGAACGGAAAGCACACGCTGGTGCTGGGCGACGACCCTTCGGTGCACAAGCCTTGTCCGAACCAGTCCACCGTGCTGTTCGACCGCAGCGCCATGCGGGATTCCCGGCACGAGGAAGACGTGATATTCGGCTGGAAGCAGGAACAGGAGATGCGGCCCGGCAAGCACGCCCTCTGCGACTACAACTTCCAGACGCCGGCCACGCGGCTCAACACGGAGGTGAACAGCCAGATCAACCAGGGCGGCAACATGCGTTTCGAGGTTTTCGACTATCCCGGCATATACGAGAAGCTCGCCGAGGGCGACAAGCTGAACAAGGTTCGCATCGAAGAGCAGGAAGCCGGTCACGCCGTGTTTTACGGCGACAGCGATTGCCGCTCGCTGGCGTCGGGATTCAAGTTCGACCTCACCGGCTACGAGCGCCGGGACCAGAACGTCACCTATGTGCTGACGCGCATCACGCACCACGCCGAGGAGGGCGCTTTCTACTCGGGCGCGGGAAGCACCGGGGACTCCACTTACAAGAACGCGTTTGCGGCGATCCTGGCCCCGGTCGTGTTCCGGCCGCCGCGCGTCTCTCCCAAGCCGCTGATTCACGGAACGCAGACCGCGGTGGTGGTGGGTCCCTCCGGCGAGGAGATTTACACCGACAAATACGGGCGGGTCAAAGTGCAGTTCTATTGGGACCGCCTGGGCAAGCTCAACGAGTCGAGCTCCTGCTGGATTCGGGTGGCGGAGGCCGTGGCGGGCAAGGGCTGGGGGGCGGTTTGGACTCCGCGGATCGGTCAAGAGGTGGTGGTGAGCTTCCTCGAGGGCGATCCCGACCGGCCGCTGATCACTGGCGTCGTCTACAACGCTGTCCAGATGCCGCCGTATCCGCTGCCCGACGAGCAGACGAAAAGCACTTTCAAGTCCTATTCCTCGAAAGGCGGCGGCGGCTTCAACGAAATCCGGTTTGAAGACAAGAAGGGCAGCGAGCAGATCTTTATTCACGGCGAGAGGAACCTGGATGTCCGCGTGAAGAACGATGGCTTCGAGACTTTCGGCGGCGAGAGCCATCTGGTGGTGGAGAAGGACGAGCTCGAGCTGCTCAAGAAGGACAAGCACCTGCACGTCCAGGGCGACCAGAACGACAAGGTCGAGGGCACGGTTTCGCTCACGGCGGGGCAGAATGTCCAGATCAAGGTCGGCCAGGATTACGCCGTCGATGCCGGCACGGAGATTTACCTGAAGGCCGGCACGAACCTGGTGGTCGAAAGCGGCACGAGTCTGACGCTGAAGGTGGGCGGCAATTTCATCAATATCGGCCCTAGTGGCGTGGCCATCAGTGGCACGATGGTCATGATCAACAGCGGCGGCGCGGCCGGCTCGGGAGCGGGATGCTCGCCGACCGCGCCGGCAGACGCCAAGGAAGCCGACACGGCGAAGCCGGGCGATGCGGCGTCTCCGCCGCCACCCCCGCCGCCGCCCACGCCGAGCTCTTATAGCACGCAGGCGATGGTGTTGAAGCAGGCGGCGCAGTCGGGGGCGCCGTTCTGCGCTATATGACGGCATTAGGAGCGACCTGGCCCGTGCGGCCAGGCAAACCAGCATGAAGAGCATCAGCGACGGAGTGAGAGAGTTTCTGTTTGCGGAGGCGACCGGCGTTTTCGCCGTGCTCGACGGGGCGTCCGTGCCTGGATTGCGCCAGAAGTTCCACCAGGTGCGGCCGGAATTCGAGTGCCTCTACCGGGGCGAGCTGGAGCCGGACATGGCGGAGGTCGCGCCTTACCTGGTCCGGCTGGAGCGTAATTCGGAGCTGACCGAATGGGTCCTGACCCAAGGCTGGGGAAAGCACTGGGGCATTTTCGCCAGCACTCAGGCGGACCTGCACGCGCTGCGGCAGCATTTTCGCAGGTTCCTGGTGGTGCACGACGAGTCGGGAAATCCGCTGTATTTCCGGTTCTACGACCCGCGGGTGTTGCGCACCTACCTGCCGACCTGCAACGCCTCGGAGCTGGCCGCTGTCTTCGGCCCGGTGGAGAGCTACGTTCTCGAGGGCGAGGAGCCGGCTGTGCTGCTTCGATTCCGCCAGGCCGCGGGCGCCCTGGTCGCCAGCCAGCAGGCGTTGGCGGTGGAGAAGAAGTAGGGGTAACGGACTCCCGCTACGGTTCAATGAACTGGCGCTGATAGAGGCTGGTCCTATCTGCCAGCGCACGTTCTAGAAGCGTTGCTGCGCGGGCCAGGTCTCCCCTGCTCCGGGCGTCCTTGGCCAGCACGATCTTCATTCCCGTGTCATCCACGATCTTCGGGGTGCTATAGCGTGATCCAAGGGCGTTGATGCCAGAATGGTACGCCTCGATAGCGTCGGGCAGAGTGCCAGCCGCTGCCAGTGCACGCCCGCGTTCCAGCCAAGCCAGGGCTTCGGTGTAATCCAAGTGGCTGACGCTCTCCAGCGCCTGACGGACCGCGGCCAACGGCGCGGTTTCCGTCGCCGGAGACCACGCCAGCCTCACTGCCGCCTTCCCCTGCGGCCGGATCTCCACGGTGTACTCGCCAGCGTCTCGAGTCTGGAGGGGCTGCGCCGCCGCCAGCGCGCCCTGGGCGCCCTCATACTCCCTCGGCACGCCGTGCCACTCGCGCTGGAGCGACTGGCCGGCCGGCGCCAGGCGCAACGAGATCGAGACGGCTCCGGGCTTCGACCATTCGATCACCGCAACACTGGCCGGACGCCGCAGTTGCGCCCACGCCGCCAAAAAACTCTGCTCATTCTGTGCCATGCGTTTCTCGGCTCCCTGCCTCCACCGTCCGGGCTGAGCGCCCGTGGCGGCCACTAGAAGCGCCAGGCTAGCAGCTAACGCGCTCCAGTACACCGTCCTTGCCTTCGTAATACGCCATCTTATGCTTCTTGGCCACCTCGTTGGCTGCCAGCCGCGTGGCCTCTGCGGGGGGCTTGCCCTGGTCCGTACCGTATTTTTTGTAGGCAGCCTTCCAGTCATCCTCATAGTCCTTCGCCGACGGACTGCCGCTCTCCTCGGTCGGCATGATCATGAATTGCCGGTCGCCGGCATCCACGTAAGTTGCCTCCTTATGGTAGCTCGCGTAGTACATATCGGCGTCGCTGAAGCTCACGCCCTTGTAGCCGCCCTCCGAGGCGTCGTAGGGATGCGTGTGCACCGTTCCGATGATGGTCTGGCCTGACGGAACTGTTCGGTTCGGCTCGAAGGCGCCGGACTGTCCCGTGGTGCCCTGATTCACCACGGAGATGTTGCCCTTGTCATCCTTGACCAGGGTGCCGCCGTGTTCCTGGCTCTTGCCACTCGGGAAACTGTCGCCGTATAGCTTCTGGAAGTCCTTGTTCACCTGGTCGGGAAGCTGGATCGTCTTGGGCGCGTCCAGGCACGTCTTGGGGATGCCCGAGGGGCAGGTTCCGGTGGTGCCCGAGCAAGACTGCACGTGGGTGACGCTGTTGGGGTCTTTGCGTGGATCGGCGGGCTTGTTCTTGGGCATGTCAGGCGGACCTTGTGAGACTGGCTGTCGCCGCGGCCATGTACGCCTTGGTACGGGCGGCCAGCTTCTCGATTCGTTGGGGCGCGTCGGCTTCGGTTCCGGTTTCGAGCGTGGCAAGCACCCAGGGATAGAGGGGATCGCTCGTGACGCCGTGGCCGAACGCAAACATCAGGGAGGCGAGCAGGATCCCTCCTTCTTTGGTCGCGACCTTGAGGCGCTTGGCTTCCGCGGCCGCGCTTTGAAGCAGGGTTCGCATTGCCGCGGGCCCGGCGGCGTCATACTTCTGCGGGTAAATGACACGAAACTGGCGCAGGATCGAATCCGCCGTGGCATTGGCCCCGAGGAAATCGGCGAAGGTCGCGTTCGAGCCCCGGCGCAGCGCTTCGACGGCGAAACTTGAATCCGGACCGGCCACGCGATCCAGGTACTCCATGGCCGCCTGGTAGAGCCGGCCGCTGCGCGCCATCTCGTCCTCGCTCTGTTCAGCCAGGGCGGCCGCCGCCCACGGATAGACGGGATCGGAATCGAAGGCCCGTCCCAGCGAAGCCATCAGGTCGACGTAGAGTTTCAGCGGTCCGCGCCTGGCGAAGCCGTGGGACTTGGCTCGTTCCAACCCCGCCGACACGAACTTGCGGACGTTCGCGTCACCCGCCGCCGCGCAGAGCTCGGGCGCAAATTCCGCCAGGTGCGCCTTCAACTCGCTTTCGAAGTTGCGGGCGGCTTGCCCCTGGAACGCGTCGAACTGCTCTTTGCGGATCGTGAGACCGCTCGCGGTATTAGTCATGGGCCCCGGAGTTCGTTTTTCGCAGTATAGCGCTGATGGCCCGGCCGGCAACGCGCTGCGGGGCCCGCCCAGAGCAGAAGCCTTTCTGTGTCGCGCCCCCTCGACTCACGACGCGAACGCCGCGCGGGGTCCGAGTTCATGTCAATGTCCGGCGCGATGGGCGCCGTCCCTCGCGGGCGGCGGCCCCAGATGGGCGGCTGTCTTGGCGGCCTCCTCCACGGCACGCGCCAGCACCGATCGAACCCTTCCGTCTTCGAGCATAAGCAGACCGGCGATGGTGCACCCGGCCGGGGTGGTGACGTCGTCGCGGAGCGCGGCCGGATGGCGTCCGGTGGTCTGCACCATCTTGGCGGCGCCGAGAACGGTCTGCGCGACCAGCGTGAGCGCCAAGTGGCGCGGCAGGCCTACGCGCACTCCGGCGTCGGCCAGCGCTTCCATGATCAGGTACAGGTAGGCCGGGCCGCTTCCGCTGAGCGCTGTAATCGCGTCGAAGTGCGCCTCGTCGACCGGCACGCACTTGCCGACCGCGTCGAAGATGTGGCGCGCCCGCGCCAGGTGAGCCGCGCTCGCGTTCTTGCCCGCGCAGACCACCGTCATGCCTTCGCCGACAATGGCGGGAGTGTTCGGCATGGCGCGCACCACGGGATTGTCCGTCGCCAGCAGGGCCTCGATCCGTTCCGTGGAAGTGCCCGCCAGGATGGAGATCAGTAGCGCGTCGCGCCGCAGCCCGTCATTGCGCAGCGTGGCCAGAACCGCGGCGGCGTCGGCCGGCTTTACCGAAACCAGGATGAGGTCGGCTCCCGGCACGCGGGCGTGGAAATCCAGCTCCACCGGGATCTCGAGCGCCTGGGCCGCGTTCTCACACGCTGCGGCGTTCTTGTCGCCGGCCCACAGCCGCTTGCGCGGGACCAGGCCGCTTGCCAGCAGCCCCTTGAGGAGCGTCTGCCCCATGACTCCGGCGCCGATGACCCCCAGGGTCATGCCGTCGGCAATAACTGGAACTTGAGTAGACTTCGGCTCTTTTCGTTCTCTAGACATGGTGTAACCTTGATTCAGGCGACCAAATCAGCGGAATCCAGCCCGATCCGACTTTTGAAGATACCATACGCGGGTCAGGCTGCATTGGTGGAAGTCGCGCCGACTGGGAGGATTCACGATGTCACGTCTTTTGCCCACCCTCGCCGGTGTGGCTCTTCTGGCAGTCTCGGCCCGCGCCCGAGCGGACACATGGCAGATCGATCCGGTCCACAGCGCGGCGCAGTTCTCCGTGCGCCACATGGGAATTTCCACTGTCCGCGGCGCGTTCACAAAGCTGAGCGGCTCGGTCCAGTACGACGCGGCGGACCCGTCCAGGTCGTCGATCGACGTCACAATCGACGCCTCCTCTGTCGACACGCGAGTTACCATGCGCGACAATGACCTGCGCAGCCCGAATTTTTTCGACGTGGCGAAGTATCCCACGCTGACGTTCAAGTCGAAGCGTGTCGAGCCTGCCGGAAAGGGCATGCTGAAGGTCGTCGGCGATCTGACGATCCACGGTGTAACCAAAGAGGTGACGCTCGAAGTGGAAGGCCCGAGCGCTCCGATGCAGGATCCTCGCGGGAACACCCATATGGGCGCCTCGGCGACCGCCAGGATCAGCCGCAAGGACTTCGGAGTCAGCGGCGCAGCGATGATGGTCGCGGATGAGGTCGCCATCACGATCGACGTGGAACTGATGAAGCCGGCGGTCGTGAGCCACTAAGTGGGGCTGGGGGACTAACCCCTTTGTTTTGGGGTGGACCGGGCAGATGACGGGATTGGCATTTCGCCCGGATAGTGCTATTACTGTACCGATGCATGTTGGCGGCTGTTGAGGAACGCGGGGGATAGTCGCGCGTTCGCGGACGCCGGCCACGGTTTCTGAAGACAGTTTCTGGAGGAGGAGACGATGCGCAGGACGGTGCTGACCCTGATTCTGGCCGCTGCGGTGGTTTCGACCGGGCTGGCCCAGCAGAAGAAGCGCGTCGCGGTCATGAACTTCGACTACGCGACGGTGAAGAGCTACTCTGCCGCGATCTTCGGCACGGACGAGGACATCGGCAAGGGGATCGCGGACCTGGTCGTGGAGAAGCTGGTTCAAGGCGGCCAATACAGCGTGATCGAGCGCAAGGCGCTGGATAAAATCATCGCCGAACAGAACTTCTCGAACAGCGACCGGGCCGACTCCAACACCGCGGCCAAGATCGCCCGGATTCTGGGAGTGGACGCCATCATCACGGGCAGCATCACGCAGTTCGGACGCGACGACAAGAAAATCGGCGTTGGTGGCGGCGCGGCAAACCTGGCGGCCGGGCATTTCGGCTTGGGCAAGGTCAGGAGCGACGAGGCGAAGGCGGTGGTCGCGATCTCGGCGCGCATGATCAATACCGATACCGCCGAGATTATCGCGGCCGTCAAGGGCCTGGGCGAATCGTCGCGCAAAGGAACATCCCTGTTCGGAGCCGGCGGCGGGAACACTCGCGCGGGCGGCGGCGTGGACATGACCAGCAGCAACTTCGCCCAGACCATCATCGGCGAGGCGGTTGACAAGGCGACCACGGACCTGTGCGCCCAGCTCAATGAGCAGGCCGGCAAGATGCCGGCCAGGGTGGTCGTGATCAGCGGCCTGGTGGCCGACGCCACCGGCGGGACGCTGGTGCTCAACGTCGGCAGCCGCGCCGGCGTGAAGGTAGGCGATCGGCTCGAGGTCAGGCGCAAGATTCGCGACGTAAAGGACCCGGCCACCGGCAAGGTGCTGCGGAGCATCGAAAACAAGGTGGGCGAGGTGGTGATTACCGACGTAGACGAGGGGTCCGCCGTAGGAACCTTCAGCGGCGGCACGCCGGCCAAGGCCGGGGACGTGGTGAAGAGTATGTAGCCGTGGGGCAGGCGGTTCCGCCTGCCGCACCGGAAGGGGACCAGCATGGCGATCAACGTAGGCGATACCGCCGGGGACTACCAGATCCTCAGCATTCTGGGCGCTGGCGGCATGGGCAAGGTGTACAAGGCCCGTAACGTTATTACCGACCGTGTCGAAGCGCTGAAGGTGCTGCTGCCGGACCTGGCCAACGAGACTGAGCTGGCGGACAGGTTTATGCGGGAAATCAAGCTGCTCGCCAGCCTCAACCACCCGAACATCGCCGGCTTGCACACGGCGTTGCGGCTCGAGAACCAGCTCCTGATGGTCATGGAGTTCGTCGAGGGGCGGACGATTGAGGATCGGCTGAAGGAGGGCCCCATACCGGCGGGCGAGGCGGCCGGGTACATCTGCCAGGCGCTCTCGGCGCTGGCCTACGCGCACGAGCGCGGGGTGGTGCATCGCGACATCAAGCCGGCCAACATGATGGTGACACGGGACGGCCAGTTGAAGCTGATGGACTTCGGTATCGCCAAGGCCGTGGCCGACCGGCGCCTGACCATGACGGGCACCACGCTGGGGTCGCTGTTCTACATGTCGCCGGAGCAGGTGAGAGGCAGTTCCGATCTCGACGGGCGCTCCGACCTCTACTCGGTGGGCGTATCGCTCTACGAGATGGTGACCGGAAAGCGGCCGTTCCAGGGCGGTAGCGACTACTCGATCATGGTGGCGCACCTGGAGCAGCCGCCGGTTCCGCCGATCCAGATCGATCCGACCCTGACGCCGGAGCTGAACGAGATCATCCTGACGGCGATCCAGAAGGACCGGGAGAACCGGTTCCAGTCGGCGCAAGCGTTCCGGTCGGCGCTGGAATCGGTCGCCGCGTCGCTGGGCCAGCCGGTCCTGCCGTCCGTGCCCGTGGCCGCGCCGCAACCAGCCGCGCCGCCGGCAGCGCCATCGCTGTTCTCGGCTCCACCGGCCCCGGTGCCGACGGTCACTCGTCCGGCGCCGCCGGTCTGGCCGCAACAGCCTCCTGCGATGCCGCAGGCGCCGCCTCCGCCGCCGTTGCCGCAGGCCACGCCGCCTCCTTCGCCACAGCCGCCGGTCGGGTGGGCCGCGCCTCCGGCGGCCGCGGCGCCGCCAGCCGAACACTCGGGCCATCGCGGGCTGTGGATGGCGCTGGGCGGGGTCGTCGTCCTGGCGGTTCTGGTGCTTGCGGCGATTCAGGGGCCCCGGCTGTATCGCACCTGGGCGGGAACTTCGCGTCAATCCGCCACGCCCGTGGAAACTTATGCCCCTGCGACGCCGACTCCGTCGCCGTCGCCGGCGCCTGAGGCCACCCCGGCGTCCGCGTCCGAACCGTCGACCGCAGTCGTGCCGCCTGCGGCTCAGCCTGCGCCAGCGGCAACGGCTCCGCCGCACGCCAGCCGCCCATCCACCGGCGGCCATGCGGCGCGTCCGGACAACGCTCCGGCGTCGGGCGCAGCGGCGCAGCCTGCGGCTCCGCCACCCCCGCAGCCGCCCACGGCTCCGCCCGTGGATAACGCCCGCCTGGAGGAGTTGCGCGACCGGCTCGGCTCGCTCGGCCCGCGCGCCAACGCGATCCGCGGCAGCCTCCAGAACCTGGAGCGCCAGCAGCAGGCGTCCGGTTATGGGCTGCGTGGCGACATCTCGGCGTCCTGGAAGCGCATGGAATACCTGCTCGACGAGGCGCAGGCCGCTCTCAACGCCAGCAACGCCGACCGCGCGCAGAAGAACCTCGACCTGGCCGAAAAGGAAGTCGAGAAACTGGACAAGTTCCTGGGGCGGTAGCTCAAACTCGGGCTCCGCTCCGTCCGCTTTG
>Ga0181539_1004601_pt1 | contig 11723 bp, 8 predicted proteins | sample PEATcosm2014_Bin_46_FD_119767 | JGI IMG/M metagenome (GOLD analysis project Ga0181539, IMG submission 119767) | Peatland microbial communities from MTU Mesocosm Facility, Houghton, MI, USA - PEATcosm2014_Bin23_60_metaG | ecosystem: Environmental > Terrestrial > Soil > Wetlands > Peat | place... | reverse complement strand
AGACCTTTACACCATTGTAACTTCACCTTCTGATGCGCTTAACATTTGGCTTGCCTTCAAACGCACCACGTTTAATGTCTGTGCGTTCTGCATAGCTGCGAGCAGGGTCGCCGCTCTTGCTCAGTCCTCAGTCCTGCTTCTCTGCATGGCTGCGAGCAGGGTCGCCACTCTTATCATGTCAGGCGCATTTTTTTCGAGCAGGGTATTATATAAGTCTATCAACGAGGAGGAAGCCGGGGGCAGAAGTGATTTTGGCGCCCTCGAAGTTGATGGAAATTCACCTGTCGCAGCCGGGACGAATGGCCTCATTTTGTCTTCCACCAACTCCTTCCATGCCGCCCCTCCTCACTTTAATTCAATTTAACGCACAATATCAGAAAATCGGGGCGAATGCAGCATCGCTTTCACGCATAGTCACGCATAATTCGGGTTAAGAGCAGATGGGTCCTTGGCAGATTTCACCTCGGGGTAATCTTCCCGGTACCTTCCCGCTCCGGCGCACATTCGAGTGAATTTCGGCCTCAAAGCTAACCATTGGCGCTGATCGTTACATATTTGAAATATCCAAAACCCGGTTCCGGCTGCAGGGAAAAATAATTGAAATCACAGAAACAAAACGGGTGTAGAATTTTATCTGATTTTTTCAGAATCTCGTTTACAATCGTCAATATCTTCACATTGTTCAGATTCTGCTCCCGGAGAGCATATCATGCGCGAAAAACACAAGATTCTGATTGTTGACGACGAGGCCCCCTTCCGCTCAGCATTGCGCCGACTCCTGGGAAAAACTCATATCATTCTGGAAGCCGATACCGGAGCAGCCGGGCTAATGCTTGCCGAGCGCGAAGATCCAGACCTCGTTTTGCTCGATATCGGACTGCCCGACGGAAGCGGCCTTGAGTTGCTGCCCCGTTTCAAGGAAATGCGTCCTTGCCCGACCGTTGTCATGATAACAGCATACGAGCGGGTAAAAGACGTAGTCACTGCAATAAAGCACGGCGCTTTCGACTACCTGGTCAAACCCGTCGACTTCGATGAATTTGAATTGACAATCCAAAACGCTCTCGAACACGCCGGCCTGAAAAATGAAGTCAACCGCCTGCGGCAGGAAGTCCAGAGGCTCCAGGGAGTAGATCGGTTGATCGGCAATGATCATATATTTCTGGAAGCCCAGGTACTCGCCATAAAGAGCGCGCAGAGCCGTGATGCGGGTGTTTTGATACAGGGCGAGAGCGGGGCCGGAAAAGAGCTTTTTGCCAAGCTCATTCATACCAGGAGCCCTCGGGCTCCATATCCATTCGTGGCTCTCAATTGTGCTGCTTTTTCAACTGAAATCATAGAGAGCGAGCTTTTCGGGTATGAAAAGGGAGCTTTTACGGGCGCCAAATCAGAAGGCAAAGAAGGGTTGCTCCAAGTTGCCGATGGCGGGACCCTCTTCTTGGACGAGATAGTGGATCTCCACCCTGAAATCCAGGCTAAGTTGCTTCGGGTAATGGAAGAAGGGGAATTCTTCGCCGTGGGGGGAACCCGGCAAAAGAAGGTGGACATCCGGATTGTCTCAGCCTGCAACAAGGACCTCTGGCATGTGGCCGAGCAGGGCGGCTTCCGCAAAGATCTCTACTTCAGGCTCGCAACGATAAAGATCAACCTGCCCCCTTTGCGCGAGCGGCGCGAGGATATCCTTCTGCTTGCGCGTATATTTATGGAGGAGTTCAACGACAAATACGGAAAGAAATTCCGAGGCTTCAATCCCAAGGCCGAACAACTTCTGATGAATCATTCGTGGCCCGGCAACGTACGCGAACTTCGCAACACCATCGAACGGGTCGTCCTGCTGGAAAATGACGACATGATCGTTGGACGCCATCTTTACTTTCTCGAGCCGGACCGGATCGAGCCGGGCGCCATTCAATCGGAAAAATTCAGCATGGTCTTGCCCGATGGAGGCGTTGGTCTCGAGGAGATAGAAAAGGAGGTCATCCTTCATGCGTTCGAAAAATGCGGCGCCAATAAATCCAAAACGGCGCGATTCCTCCAACTCCCCCGCCACATACTCCTCTATCGCCTCAAAAAGTATGGAATAGAACTTTGAAGCAAATAAAGCGCGGCCTCTTGCTCTCTTGCCACTATTTGCTTTGAACAAAATGCTCCAATATCTTGCTGATGTGGACAATATCCTACATATTAGAAGCAAGGTGTTGAAGTAATTGCTTTTTTTAAGCAGCCCCTGCATCTCTGGTGAGCGATAACCTGAAAAGATGTAGAATATTATCCAAATAAGGCCCTACCCCCGATCAAAGAGCCACCCTTCCAGATGCGCGCTGTTGGCCGCGATCTTGATGATTCCGCTATCCTGGCACGCTGCTTGCTCTCAGGAAGATAACGGAGGCGAAAGTGCGTGTTGAAAATCTTGTGCTCCTTGTCGAAGACGATGCTTCATTGAAACGCTCTTTGGAAAAATTCCTGGATCGGGCCGGATATGCCTTTCATAGCTGCTCAACAGCCTCTCAAGCGCTGGCTCTTGCTCAGAAAGCTCCTCCTCATGTCGTGATTCTTGAATATCATCTTCCCGATGCTAATGGCCACTCTCTTATCGAAAAGCTCAATCTCGTTGCTCCCGAGACCGTTGCAATTGTTCTATCTGAATATGATTTTCAAGCTGTAGCTGATGATCTGCATCGAGTGAAGATCCAAACGTTCCTGAAGAAACCCTTCGATCTCGTTGATTTTGAAGCTGCTCTGTGCTCTGCCTGCGCTAAAGCCATCAGGAATCAAGGGAAGGGTCAATGGCGGCCGGAAGTAAAACTCGAAGGCGCATCCGCCTCCAAATTTGCACGGGGAACTCTCGGAAACCGAACTGGACAGTAACACCGAATCGCGCTGAAGCTCAAATTTCCAGGTGAAGGGAGATGCTGAAAAAGGAAAGCTCAAGTTCATCTTACCAAGCTCAGGTTCATGTCGCTCTGAAATTATCTCCAAGCTGGACTCGAACGGATGCTGAAACTCCTGTGACCAAGTTGATTCGAATGCTCGATCTGTAGTCCCGTTAGTGGTAGAAACTTTTCCTCTGTCTTAATCGATTCTGTGAGTCTCCTCTGTTTCAAGGCCATAAGGAAACCCCTTATGGCCTTTCACTTTTTGTACCCTTGAGAAGCAATCGCCTGTTGGAGTCCCAAACCCCGAGGTCCATATCTTATTCCATACAGGTGTCCATCCGGAAATCTTTGCTCAGGACTTGTTTTTTTGAAGAAAGGTATGCGATATTGCCCAAGTCTTTGATTTATCCGACACAAGAGTCTGCAATGGAACAACGAAAGCTGAAGATCATTGAAAAATGGAAGAAAAAGGGATGAGCGTTGCAACGGTTGCTGATGCCATTTCCTTCAATCCCATGGTACTTGGACTCTATCTTATAAGGGACGCCTATCCTATGCCGATAAGTCTCCTCGACAAGTTGGAAGGCACGCTGGCGAACTGATTTGCCGATTCCATTGGAGTGAAACCATGAGCATAAAGATGCCTTTGAAGTTTGTCGGCAGCTACAAGGTCATTACCCGCCGGGGCGGGGCGGAGAAGCAAGAGTTTTGCCAAAAGCTGACCATGGCGCCCCTGGCGCGCGGCGAGCAAGGCGCCGGGGACAAAGAGAACTCGCCCACACACCAGATAACCTACTTTTGCTTTGGTTGCAGGAGAGTCCTGGAAGGCAGGATAAAGGAGAACCTGGAAGACAAAGTGGTTTTTCAGGTCGATGAGCGTGAATACGAGTTCCGCCCGTCTGTCTAGAAAAGGCTTTGTGGGCGGGGCTCCGCTTAGCCCACCACCTTGCGGATCTTTTCATGGTTAAGGGTGTCCCAACGGAAAGTGTGTTATTGCGATGATCGCGAAGTGGTGCAAATCGCTTCGCAGTGGCGCAATATGCCTCACCTTTGTAACATATAGATATCTATTAATATTTTTTCAAAACAAGGAGTTCAGGATAATTACCGGCGCAATATGCGCCTTTTTTATTCCGCCCCACCCATGGCGTTATTCGCCGCCCGTTGAAGTCATCTATTAAAAATATCCATCATTTCAGGCGGTTGTATAATTCCGTCAAACAAAAAGACCGTTTGGCTTGAATCCTGCTTTGCCGGAATGCAAACGCAATTGCATGAGTTCGGTGAGGGAAGCTTTTTCATGGCCGTTTCCACCATAGCAGGAGCAGAAGGAGAGTCATTATGGACACCAAAGACCGTAAGAAAACAATGCAACCCGTGATCTTTGCGATGGAAAACGACCAGTGCGTATGGGGTCGCGCGGGGGTGATAAAACCAACCAAGTGCGTAAATGCATTCGACTGTCTGGGCTGCGCCCTTGATCAGCGTGTGCTGAGCAATTTTGATGAGCAGCGAAAAGCCAGCGGCCAGTCAGACAGCCGGCCTCCCAGGATGCTGCTGATGATGCGCAAGGGCAAGTGCCGCCACATGCTGAGCGGTCGTATTCCCTACGGCTCCTGCTCGTATGCCTATGATTGCGTGAGGTGTCCATTCGACCAGATGATCGAGGACACGAGCTACCTGCCCAATCTAAGGCGCCCGGAAGTGGAAAGGGCATCCGGCTTCGACGTTGCGCGAAATTACTACTATCACCACGGCCATAGTTGGGCTCGGGTCGAATACGGCGGGCGGGTGCGTGTGGGCCTCGATGATTTCGCTCTCAGGCTTCTGGGACCTCAGGACGAGATACAGATACCCAGTCTCGGGTCCACGGTGGGCCAAAGTCATCCAGCCGCTGTGTTGAAGCGTTCCGGTAAGGAAGCTGCGAGCCTGTGCCCGGTGGATGGCCAGGTAGTGGCAACCAATCATAACCTTCTGAAAAGAGCGACCACAGCAAATGATGCGCCATACGCAGAAGGGTGGCTTATGGTAATCCAGCCCAAGTCCCTGCGCAATAATCTAAAAAATCTGTTTTTCGACTCGGAGGGTATGGCCTGGATCGACGATGAGGCCTCGCGTCTGGGCGGCCTGTTATCGGGCATTACCGGTTATCCAACGATGCCAACCGGTGGTGAGGCGCTCAAGGATATTTACGGAACGGTTCCGGAGATCGGCTGGGATCGGCTGGTGCGTGAATTCATGCGATGACCCTGGCTCCGGATACATGGTGTCTGATGATACGTATTCTAATCACCCGGGTTGTATCCATATAACTCGAGGGGCTGATCCCATGAAGGGGTGAGCCCCTCTTTTTTGCCCAAAGCACCTGCCGGTGTGCGTCTGTACCCATCCGAGGTTCACTCGTTTCAGGTGCGGCCGAAGATATGCTTGAGGCTTCTGGAGATTTCATAGTTGCACGCAGTGCAGAATCTCGAAGGCAGACCATCGAGTTTCTCGACGCTGCTCACGAAAGCCATCAGGCAATCCGGAGTCCGGCAATGCCCGATTCCTAGCAGATGCCCGGTTTCATGAAGGCCAATCTTGGCGGCTCGCAGATATGTGCGTGCCGAATCTTTATCCAGGAGCCGATGAAGAGAGATTACGGCAGCCTTGCCTCCAAGCTGGGATTCGCCGAATACGAATTTAAGAATCGGTGTGCACAGGTCGCACTTGACGATTCCCAGCTTGAATCGTGCTCCCTCATCGATTGACTCGAGCGCTTTGATTATTTGTCCTGCCGCATATTGGCTGCGCAGGGGAAGGTAGGCATACTCGGGATCCGGTTGCGACGGCAAGGTAGCAGCATTGAGGCCGATCAATGTCTGCAGGTTTGCCGCAACGACCGAAACGGCCAGCGCATCCACCCATCCGATGGGAACAATATCTATGTGGCTTTCCTCGGACGTTCCGCGTCGATCGCGCGTCAATTGCGGTTACCTCTATTGGGGATAAAAGACCCCTGGTGATTGCTGCGGCGCCTTCGGCAGCGGGGCCCCGGAGTTTCGCGTCAGCAGCGGCCAATGTGATACCGCTTCATTTTCCGCATCAGTGTGCTCCGGTCGATTCCCAACTGCTTGGACGCCCGGAGGATATTCCCGTTGCAGGATTCCAGGGTGGCTTTTATCTGGTTGATTTCATGTTCCTGCAGCGTCATCGACACCATTGAACCTATATCGGCGCGTGGATTCACGAAGGTCAGTTCTTCGGCCCCGATCATCCTGCCCCTGGCAATGACCACGGCCCGTTCTACCACGTTTCGAAGCTCCCGGATATTGCCCGGCCAATGGTACGAAGTCAAAAGATCCAGCGCCTTCTGTGTAAAACCACCCAGGGATTTTCCGGTTTCTTCGTTGTAGCGCTTGAGAAAGTGATCGGCGAGTACGGGGATGTCATCCAATCGCTCGCGCAAAGGCGGGACGTCTATGGTGATCACGTTGATGCGATAGTAAAAGTCGTCTCTGAATTGATTTTCTTTTATCAGAGAAAGCAGGTCTCGGTGGGTGGCGCTGATGAGTCGAAAATCCGACTCAATGGGCTGGCTGCCCCCTAACCTGAGGAAACTTTTCTCTTCCAGCGCCCGAAGAAGGCTCACCTGCATTTTAGGTGAAATCTCGCCAACCTCGTCAAGGAAAAGCGTGCCGTTGTGAGCCATCTCCAGGCGTCCACGCCTGGCTTTGATAGCACCGGTAAAAGCCCCCCTCTCGTGGCCGAACAATTCGCTTTCCAGGAGGGACTCGGATAACGAGCCGCAATTAACTGCCAGGAAAGGACCACAGGACCGATCGCTTCTAAAATGAATGGCCTTGGCGACCATGTCCTTACCAACCCCTGTTTCTCCGGTAATCAAAATGGGTGCGGACGAAGGGGCAATTTCCTCGATCTTGGCGAAAACGGCCCGCATAGCGTTGGAGTGGGCGATAAAGACATCGAAAAAGCCCTCGTGGCGTTCGCTCAACAGTTCCTTGAGGACGATGTTTTCTTCACGGAGCGCCTTATTGGCAAGAAGGCGCTCCATAAACAGTGACAGCTCATCGGGATCAAAAGGCTTGCAGAAATAGTCCGTGGCCCCCCGCTTCATGGCGTCGACAGCCGTTTGCACGGTGCCGTGAGCAGTCATCATGACTACTACGGCATTCGGCTGGTGTTCCTTCAATCGAGAAAGAAACTCGATTCCATCCATGCCCGGCATTTTGATATCCACTAGATAGATCTCGGCGGGAAAAGTCTCGACAAGTTTCAGAGCTGCCACGCCGGACAACGCCGTTTCCACCTGATAGCCGTCCTTCACAAACCAGGCCTGGAGCGACTCGCAGATCATCTCTTCGTCGTCCACAATCATGATGCGTGTCGATAATTTCATACGGAGGCTTCTCCTCCCTCCTTCAATGGACTCAATTCCTTCGCCTGGGACTGGTCCGGCTGCAACGCGGTGGAAACCTTGCCCGGAACATGCCCGCCATCCCGTCCGTCCACCGGGTTCCGAGGCAGCTTAATTCTGAACGTCGATCCTTTGCCAGGCTCACTTTCGACCTCCACGTCTCCATGGTGTTCGCGTATGATGCCGTAGACCATTGGCAATCCGAGGCCGCTGCCTTTCCCATCGGTTTTGGTGGAGTAGAAGGGTTCGAAAATCCGCGGCAGCTCTTCAGGATCAATTCCACACCCTGTGTCGGCGACCGCCAGGCAGATGAGATCGGCGTTCTCGTCGATTTCGCCGGAGATCGTTAAGGTCCCTCCGTGTGGCATTGAGTCAATAGCGTTAAATATCAGGTTCAACAGGCACTGTTGAATCTGGGCGTAATCTCCGCATGCAGTGAACGGACCCGACGGGAAATGGACCTCGAAGCGTATATTGGCAAGTTCGAGCTGATGCTCCGTCAGGAGCAGAATTGTATCGACCAGTTCGGGAATCTCTATAACCTTTGCTTCCACGTTTTTTGGCCGGGCGAAGGTAAGCAGGTTCTTGACAATAGACCCACAGCGCATCGCTTCACGAAAAGAAAGGTCCAGATATCGCGCCACATTCGACATCTCAACATCGGACGGCACACTCTGCCCGATCTTGGACTGCAGAATACTCTGGACAAGCCTGTTGAAGGTCACGATACTCGTGATCGGGTTGTTGATCTCGTGGCAAACGGAAGCAACGAGCCGCCCCAAGGAGCTGAGCCGATCTTCCTGAGCCAAACGGGCGAAATCTTTTTTGAGCGCTACGGTGCGCTCTTCGATCTTTTTGCCCAAATCCTGGGTAATGTCCCGGATCGTCAGCACGAACTGGGCGATCTCCCCACGCCGGTCAAGAATTGGGTATGCGGTAACCTGGCGAAACTGTGAGGCATTGTTCAAATCGCCAAGTTCATATATCGCGCGGGCCGGCTTACAGGTCCGCAGGGCTTCCCGAGCGACACAGATCGTTGAAGGAAACTGGCACGGACTTGATTTGCGATACAGCACCTCGAAACAATGTTTGCCAATGATGTCGTCCTTGTTTGCACTGCCGAGGATCTGGGCCGATTGGTTACAGTCTGTAATAAGCAACTTCGTGCTGATGACAAGAACACCATCCGGCGAGGCCTCCAGCAAGGTGGAGGCCAGCGGATTGTTTGCATAGCCCTTTGCCATCTCAATCAACCGCATGGAAGCCTGTCGGTCGAGTAAACCCACGGTGGGCCGTTTCCGGCTCATAATGTCGCATAGAATGTGTTCGTCGCCGGTGCACTCCAGGATCAGGTCCAGGCACTCTATTGTCAGCAGATCCAGATAATCATAGAATACCTTTATCCCCGCTTCTTCGACATTTTTATGGCGCGAGACAGGTTTTTGAACATCGGCGACCGCCACCAATCGCATACCCGAGGATTGGACGGCGGGCAGATTTTTCATAATAGTCTTGAGACAGGACCCGTTGAGCACCATGCCTATGTTGAACTTACGGCTATTTGAGGAAGTTGCGGAATTCATGACGCATGCCCTCTGATGGTGGAACCGATGGGGTTCGCAGATTAAAAAACCCGGCGCACTCCTTTAAGTCGATCAGGCCCCCGGAAACCTGAAGCGCAAGTGCTATGAACTTGATGGGGAAACCTACGCCGATGATATAGATATTTTTCAAACAGGTCAATACTCGGCAGGTAATCCCGCCAGTTGTTTGAGGGTGAATACCGGACCGTTCTTGCACACATGGCGGGCCCCCACATTGCATCACCCGCAAATGCCTATCCAGCATTTCATGCACATCCCCAGGCTCGATATGGTCCGCCAGGACCAAACCCCAACTCGGTGAGAACGCGGCAGCTTAAACTTGATCACGATCGGCGGCCCGCGAATGATCGCACGGAAGTTTTCGGCGCATGGCCCTTCCCAAAATGCACAACGCGGGTGGAAAAATCACGGGCGCCAAAAGAAGACGCACCTTCACAAAAGTTCTTTCAGACCAATAAAGTCAATTCATTACAATATGTTAGCGAATATTGATCTATTCTGGCGGAAATTCTTTAGTGTGTGAAATGTTTTACTTGACATTTCGAAACGCCTATTTTCTAATGGGAAAAACAGGACGAAAGCCTCTGCTCTTTCAAAAACTATCTCTGGGCGTATCCACCTGAAAATCAAGATTTCAGGTGCATGTATTCTTCGTATTCGCTGATGTGCCTCGACCTCGGATGTGAATTGCTCCGGGCTTTCCGTTAAAGCCGGCGGGGCGGCGATCTATCCGGGGAAGGCTCCTGTTGCCTGGTTCACACTTCCAATTCTGCTCAATCGCTGTTTCAGATTTCCAAAATGGACCAAATTAACAAGGAGATAGGATTATGACTGATGGAATGATGGCGGTCGCCATCTTGCTACCGGTAGTGGCTGGCTTCCTGATTCTCGCAATTCGCGATTATTTTGCGCGAGGGGTCGTTGTTGTTGTAACGGCTATAGTGCTCATCGCAAACAGCATCCTATTCGCCGCAAAAGGGCCCCTGACCTATACTCCCCCTGCAGGTTTCGATTGGGGCACGCTCATTTCGGTCCTGGACTATGCCATTCTTGTCACCTACCTTGTACTGGGCCTTAAATTACGCAACTGGCTGGTCCTGATTTTCTCCGTGACCCAGATCATACCAATTCTCTACTTTGAATTTTTTATGAAGGCCCATGCGGATCTGAGACCGGCTTTCGTGGTCGATAATCTGGCCATAGTGATGACTTTGATCATTTCTATTATCGGTTCTCTTATCTGTATCTACGCCATCAGGTACATGCGTGACCATGAGGAGCATGCTCATGTCGATAAGTCCAGGCAGTCCAGGTTTCTGTTCTGGCTTGTTTTGTTCCTGGGAGCCATGAACGGCTTGGTCTTCGCCAACAACCTTTTCTGGCTCTACTTTTTCTGGGAAGTCACCACACTGTGTTCCTTCATGTTGATTTCGCATGACAAGACACAGATAGCCCTGGAAAATGCCGCGCGAGCTCTCTGGATGAATTCCACCGGTGGAACGGCATTCATCCTGGCCATCATTTATCTTTACATGACTCAAGGGGGTGCTTCGGCCCTGTCGGTTCAAAACATCATTGGAGGAGGCCTACATAGTGCGGCCTTGATCCTGCCGGTAGCTCTTCTTTGCTTCGCCGGGTGCACCAAGTCTGCACAAATGCCGTTTCAATCCTGGCTTCTTGGAGCAATGGTTGCGCCCACGCCGGTTTCAGCACTGCTCCATTCCAGCACCATGGTTAAAGCAGGGGTGTACCTGGTGCTCAGGCTTGCCCCCGCTTATGCCGGAACTCTCTTGAGCACCGCCATAGCCATAGTCGGGGCATTCACCTTTTTTGGCACCTCCGCGCTGGCAATCAGCCAGACAACAGGTAAGCGGGTCCTAGCCTACTCGACCATTGCCAACCTGGGCCTGATCATAGCCTGTGCCGGCATAAACACCCCGTTGTCAATAGCCGCAGCGATTCTGCTCATCATTTTCCACGCCATTTCCAAAGGTATGCTGTTTCTCTGCGCCGGGACGATCGAGCACCAGATCTGGAGCCGCGAGATCGAAGACATGGAGGGCCTGGCTGCCAAAGCGCCTCTTGTCACCCTCATTACCGCAGTGGGAATGCTGTCCATGTTCCTGCCTCCATTCGGGATGATGCTTGGCAAATGGATAGCCATAGAAGCGGCCTACAAAGTTCCCCTGGCGGCAGTTTTCTTTGTACTGGCAAGCGCTTTGACCATCGTTTTCTGGACAAAATGGCTGGGAAGGCTTCTGCAGGTCGTGCCGAAACTGGGATGGCCGCTTGAAAAACTTTCCCCCAGCTACTCCTTTCCCTTGTGGACTTTATTTATAGGTATCTTTGTAGTCGGTTTCGGGATCGGGCCGATTTATCATTACTTCATCGCATCAGCCACCAGCGACGTCATCCCTGGTATCAGCATGATCGGTTCGGGCTGGGCTAACGTCGTGCTGGCAGGCTCTTCAGCCGTGCAGACAGGGGCTGCGGTCCGGGGATCTTTCCCCGTGTGGGTGCTCTACCTGGTATTGGGTATTGCCTTGTTCCTGCCCATGTTGTTCTTCGGATTGAAGTCCACCCAGTTGCGGCAGGTCTATCTGTGCGGCGAGCAAACAGGCGGCACCGATACAGATGAATGGTGCGCTGAAGCCGATATTAAGACGAAGTTCATACTTGGCGGCTACTACTTCCAGGGAACACTCGGAGAAAAAGCTTTGAATCCCTGGGTAAATACCGTAGCCATTTTGCTCCTGGCCATCATGATTGTATGCGGGGTGATCTCGAAATGAATCAGTTCATCATAGTCATCGCAACAATAGTTCT
>Ga0181539_1004600_pt1 | contig 11725 bp, 8 predicted proteins | sample PEATcosm2014_Bin_46_FD_119767 | JGI IMG/M metagenome (GOLD analysis project Ga0181539, IMG submission 119767) | Peatland microbial communities from MTU Mesocosm Facility, Houghton, MI, USA - PEATcosm2014_Bin23_60_metaG | ecosystem: Environmental > Terrestrial > Soil > Wetlands > Peat | place... | reverse complement strand
TGGACCGCCATCAATCTCCATTTTGTATCAAGTCTCAGGCACCCAAAGCCTTCGCGCGTCTTTTCGATGGGGTGCGTCGATTAGGCGTCCCGCTCGTGCTTTCATACTCACCTTTGGCTCAAACGACGAAGCCGCGCCCGCGCGTAATTGACGCCACCGCTTTGCGAGAAACAGCCTCAAAATTCTTCAAACGGGTTGATTTGGTTTCAGCGGGCCGAATGAGCCATAATAAATTTAATAGTAGTTCGATGAATTCTGAGATGTCTTACGATGCCGAGCTTTTTCTCGTCTGTACTTAGGGCCACTGATCCCATAACGGCGAATTTGGCCAAGCAACTTTTAAATTATCCGAAGAAAGGATTAGTCGTTGGAGCCGACCTGGGCGGGCGTTAGAGTTTATCTGGAGATATTTCGAAATGGCGTCGTAATCTGCATCGCCAGGCATGAGTAATCTATAAAGAAAATCGCCATTCGGTTTCTTAAGAAACACGGCAATTGGACGTGTTCCCCTCCCAGGATAGGCCATGTTCGTCGCCGCGCCCAACTCGAAGCACCAATTGCTGCTATTTGGCTTAAAGATACACGGTGGCGTTTCTACACCTTGCAAATTGCCATTTGCCAAAACGTGCCAGAGGCGGATTGCGTAAGGCCTATCAGGAGCGGTCCCAAAATAATTTCGAACAACATCAAATGTGAACGCAATTTGGCTCCAACGACCCGCGCCGCCCACCTGGGCGATCAGCGCTTCGTGACCCTGAGAACTTGGCATGGAAACTTCTCCCAGTAGGCTCCTCTGCTTTACATCCATGCGTGTGCGGAATGCAAACGGCGGCTAAGAGTAGCGCGGTAAGACGGGTCGAGCGAAGCGAGGGTGAGGGGCTGGCGCCGCGATTCTGAGCTTGGCAAATAATTCTGAGCCCAGCGGAAGCGCCCCCTCACCCCACCCTCTCCCCGCAAGCGGGGCGAGGGAGTGCGAAGCTCGGCGGCGGAAGACGTTGTCGATGTTTGCGCGAGCTTTGCGGCCGCAGGCCCCCTCCCTACCCTCCCCCGCTCGCGGGGGAGGAAAGAAAATTCACTTCTGGCACACCGGACAATAAAACGTCGAACGCCCATTCTGCACGATGCGTTTGACGGTACCGGTGCAGCCGGAGGTGCGGCACTTCTCGCCTTCGCGGTCGTAGACGCGGAAGCTATGCTGGAACATGCCGAGGTCGCCGTCGGTGAGACGGTGATCGCGCAGCGACGAGCCGCCGTCCTTGATGGCTGCGTTCAGCACCGCCTTGATGGCTTCGACCAGCCGCTCGGCGCGCTCGTTCGGCGCGCCGTTGCGGCCGGCAATGGTCGCGGCGAGACGTTTCGGCGACAGCCGCGCCCGGTGCAGCGCTTCGCACACGTAGATATTGCCAAGCCCCGCGACCACCCGCTGGTCGAGCAGCGCCGCCTTCAGGCTTGTCTTCTTGCCTTTACAGGCTTGCGCCAACATCGCGGCGTCGAAGGCATTGCCGAGCGGCTCGGGGCCGAGCCCCTGCAACAGCGGCTCGTCATCGAGCCGTTCCCGCGCCACCAGCTTCATCGAGCCGAAGCGGCGCGGATCGTTGAAGGTCACGCGGGTGCCGGACGACATATGGAAAACGACATGATCGTGGGCCAAGTGTTTTCCAGCCATGTGCTTTTCGCGCGCGTGACGATAGCGGCCGAGCTGCTTGTCATTGCCCTGAAAGACGTGAAACGAGCCGGACATGCCCAGATGCATGATCAGCACGTCGCCGGTGGAAAGATCGACGAGGAGGTATTTGGCGCGCCGGCCGATGCCGGTCACGGTGGCGCCGGCGAGCCGCCGGGCAAAATCCTTCGGCAGCGGCCAGCGCAGATCGCCGCGGCGAACCTCGACCTCGAGGAAGCGTTGTCCCTCCATGGCCGGTTGCAGGCCGCGGCGCACGGTTTCGACTTCGGGCAGTTCGGGCATGGCTGGATCCGGCGCGCAGCGGCAATGTGGTTAATTTCAAACACATAGCGCCGCTTGCCGCGCCGCGCTATGCTGCCGCATCGAAGGACGGAAGATGACGGAAAACACCCATTTCGGATCGCGCCAAGTGCCGCTTGCCGACAAGCAGGCCATGGTCGACGACGTTTTTCACAGCGTCGCGCGGCGCTACGATCTGATGAACGACCTGATGTCGTTCGGCCTGCATCGCGCCTGGAAACAGGCCTTGGTCGCGGCGGTCAATCCGCCGCGCGACCGGCCGTTTGCGCTGCTCGACATTGCCGGCGGCACCGGCGATATCGCCTTTCGCGTGCTGGCGCGCGGCGGCCCGGCGACCCGCGCGACCGTCTGCGATATCAACGCCGACATGCTGGAAGTCGGCCGCGAGCGCGCCGCGGCGCGCGCCCCCTCCCAGCCCTCCCCCGCCAGCGGGGGAGGAACGGTGGGGGAGATCACCTTCACCGAGGGCAATGCCGAAGCTTTGCCGTTTGCCGACAAGAGTTTCGACGCCGCCACCATCGCGTTTGGCATCCGCAATGTGCCGCGCATCGACCGGGCGCTCGCCGAAGCCTATCGCGTGCTCAAGATCGGCGGCCGCTTTCTTTGCCTGGAATTTTCCTCGGTCGACGTCCCCGGGCTCGACCGGCTGTACGATCTTTATTCCTTCAACGTCATCCCGACGCTCGGCCGCGTGGTCGCGGGCGACGCCGAATCCTATCGCTATCTGGTGGAATCGATCCGCCGCTTCCCGGCACCGCAGAATTTCGCCGCGATGATGCGAGCGGCGGGTTTTGCGCGGGTGTCGTTCCAAGCCATGAGCGGCGGCATCGTGGCGTTGCATTCGGGCTGGCGTTTGTGATTTCGGCTCCCGCGCATCTCGTCCGCCTCGCTCGGGCCGGCTTCGTGTTCGCCCGCGAAGGCGTTTTCGGCAGCATTGATCCGGCGCTGGCGCCGGTCCCGGTGCGCCCGCTTTTGCGCCTGGCGCGGCTGTTCGAGCGGCGCTCGCCCGGGGCCGCGGCGACGCCGCTCGCCACGGCGCTGACCCGGCTCGGCCCCAGCTATGTGAAGATCGGACAATTCCTGGCGACGCGGCCGGACGTGGTCGGCGCGGCATTGGCCCATGACCTCGAACGCTTGCAGGACCAGATGCCGCCGTTTCCGCAAGATCAAGCGGAAGCGGCGATTGCCGCCGCGTTCGGCCGGCCGGTCGCTTCGGTATTTGCAAGTTTCGGCCCGCCGGTTGCCGCCGCCTCGATCGCGCAAGTGCACCGGGCGACGGTGGCGACCGGGACCGGCCCGCGTACCGTCGCGGTCAAGCTCTTACGGCCCGGCGTCGAGCGTCGCTTTCACGCCGATCTGTCCGATTTCACCTTTGCGGCGCGGCATGCCGAAAATCTTTCCGCCGAAGCGCGGCGGCTCCGTCTCATTGAAGTGTTCGACACGCTGCGGCGCTCCGTCATGGTCGAAATGGACTTCCGCCTCGAAGCGGCGGCGCTGTCGGAAATGGCCGACAACACCAAGGACGATCCGGATTTCCGCGTGCCGGCGGTCGACTGGGACCGCACCGCCAAGGAAGTGCTCACGCTGGAATGGATCGACGCGACGCCGTTGTCCGACCGCGCCCGGATCGAGGCCAAGGGTTTCGACCTGCCGCAGCTCGCCCGCACCGTGATCCAGACGTTTCTGCGCCATGCGCTGCGCGACGGTTTCTTCCACGCCGACATGCATCCCGGCAATCTGTTCGTCGACGACGACTCAAGGCTGATCGCCGTCGACTTCGGCATCATGGGCCGGCTCGGTCCCAAGGAGCGTCTGTTCCTTGCCGAAATCCTGCACGGCTTCATTACCCGCGATTATCGTCGCGCCGCCGAAGTCCACTTCGAGGCCGGCTATGTGCCGCCGCACCATTCGATCGACGACTTCGCGCAAGCGATCCGCGCCATCGGCGAGCCGATCCACAACCGCACCGCCGAAGATATTTCGATGGCCAAGCTGCTCAATTTGCTGTTCGAGGTGACCGGCCTGTTCGACATGCGCACGCGGCCGGAACTTTTGCTCTTACAGAAGACCATGGTGGTGGTCGAAGGCGTGGCGCGTTCGCTCGATCCCAAACTGGACATGTGGCGGACGGCCGAGCCGGTGGTGCGCGAATGGATGACGCGCTATCTCGGCCCCGCCGGCATGCTCGAAAATGCGGCGTCCGGCATCGCCGAATTCGGCCGCCTGGTCGGCAACGCGCCTAGCCTGTTGACGCGCGGCGCCCGCGTGCTCGACCAACTCGACCGCATTACGCGCGACGGTCTCGTGCTGTCGCCGCAGACCGTGGCCGAGTTCGACAAGGCGGAGGTTCGGCGCAGCCGCTCGATCGCAGCCGCGCTGTGGGCGATCGCGGCGCTGTTGTTTTGGATCGTCCTGCGGCACCATTGATCGCATTGATTGCAATGCAATCACGGCGCTGCTAAACTCCGTCGTCGCAGGTGAGGAGGCGGCATTGGCCAGTCTCACGGTCCGGCAGCTCGACGACAGGCTGAAGCAGCTGTTGCGGCTTCGCGCGGCGCGCCATGGCCGCTCGATGGAGGACGAGGTCCGCGTCATCCTGCGGCAGGCCGCGGACGACGCCGGGCGCGACATGCTCGATCGTTTCGAGCCGCCGCGGCAAGCGACCGGCCACGCGGCTGCGGTGGGCGAAGGCCCGCGCGTCCTTCTCATCATCGGCGCCGGCATCGCCGCCTATAAATCGCTCGATCTGATCCGGCGCCTGCAGGACCGCGGCGCCCGATTGCGTTGCATTCTCACGCCGGCCGCCCGGCATTTCGTCACGCCGCTCGCCGTGGGCGCGCTCGCCGGCGAACCCGCTCATACCGAGCTGTTCGATCCGCAGGGCGAATTCGATGTCGGTCATATCAGGCTGGCGCGCGATACCGACCTCGTCGTGGTGGCGCCGGCGACGGCCGACCTGATGGCGAAAATGGCGGGCGGCCACGCCGACGATCTCGCCACCGCGGTGTTGCTGGCGACCGACAAACCGATCCTGATCGCACCGGCGATGAACCCGCAGATGTGGGCCGCCAAGGCGGCCCAACGCAATCTGGCGCAGCTTACTGCCGACGGCGTCCGCGTGGTCGGTCCCAATGCAGGCGAGATGGCCGAACGCGGCGAAGCCGGGATCGGCCGCATGGCGGAGCCGCTCGAGATCGTCGCTGCGGTCGAGGCGCTGTTGCGCCACGCCGGAGCGCTCGCCGGCAAGCGCATTCTCGTTACTTCGGGTCCGACCGCAGAGCCGATCGACCCGGTGCGCTTCATCGCCAACCGCTCATCCGGCAAACAGGGCCATGCCATCGCGGCTGCGGCCGCCGCCGCCGGCGCCGAAGTCGTGCTGGTGCGCGGTCCGGTCACTCTGCCGGATCCGCCCGGGCTCGCCGTCGTCAAAGTCGAGACCGCGCGGCAGATGCTGGAAGCGGTGGAAAAAGCCCTGCCGGTCGACGTCGCCATCTTCGCCGCCGCGGTCGCCGACTGGCGCACCGAACAGGTGAGCAACAGCAAGATCAAGAAACAACAAGGCCGGATACCGACGCTCAAGCTCATCGAAAATCCCGATATCTTGGCGACCGTGGCGCATCGCAAATCCGGCCGGCCGCCGCTGGTCATCGGCTTCGCCGCGGAAACCGATCACGTCATCGCCAACGCCAAAGCGAAACTCGCCAAGAAAGGCTGCGACTGGATTCTCGCCAACGATGTCTCGCCGCAAACCGGCATCATGGGCGGCGACAGCAATACCATTCACTTGATCACGGCGTCGGGCATCGAGGACTGGCCGCCGCAATCCAAAGACGAGGTCGCGCGCATGTTGGTGGAACGCATCGCCGCATGGGACGGAGCCCCGCGGTGAGTATCGAGGTCCGCATCATGCGGCTGCCGCACGGCGCCGATTTGCCGCTCCCGGCCTATCAGAGCGCGCTTGCCGCCGGCCTCGATCTTGTTGCTGCGGTGACCAAGGACGCGCCGGTGGAGATCGCGCCCGGCGGGCGCGCTTTGATTCCGACCGGCATTGCGATCGCGCTTCCGCCGGGCAGCGAAGGCCAGATCCGTCCGCGCTCGGGCCTCGCCGTCCGCCACGGCGTGACCGTGCTGAACACGCCGGGCACGATCGACGCCGATTACCGTGGGGAACTACAGGTTCTTCTTGTAAATCTTGGATCCGAATCCTTTGTTGTTCTGAGAGGAATGCGTATTGCGCAACTCGTCGTTGCGCCGGTCCGTCACGCCAGCCTGATCGCGTGCAATAACCTGGACGCCACCGAGCGCGCTGCGGGAGGATTTGGTTCCACCGGCCTCACGTCGAACTTGGTCGACAAATCCAGCTGAAGCGAACTTCAGCTAGACCGCATCACGCTTGTAAGATATGAGCGCTATGGGCGAACCAAGTCCCATCAAACAACGTATCCTTGGCTCAATGCCTCTGCTTCCCCGCAAAGGAGTCCTCGCCGTCGCAGCGGTCATCGATGTCGCAATGCAGGCGCGTGGCGAACCGATTTCCGCAAAAGCGCTGGCCGCGCGTCACGGCCTGCCGCCGCGGCATCTCGAACCGGTCTTGCAGGCGCTGGTACGCTGCGGGATTTTGCACGGTATTCGCGGCCCGCGCGGCGGTTACGAACTGGCGCGCGACCGCCGCGACGTGACCGCCAACGATATTTTGCGCGCCGCCGGCACCGTCGACGACAACGAAACCCGACACGCCGGCTCCGAGTTGTTGGACAAGATCGTGCTCCCCGCCATGGCCAGTGCCGAAACCGAATTCGGCGCGGCGCTTGCCCGCATCACGCTCGACGATATGGCGCGCGAGGCGCAGGCGCTCGACAAGTGCGGCGCCAGACCCGCGGTAAGGTCGTAAAGCCGATTTCCGTTCTGCTTTCCCGTTCACGATCTGGACTCTTTCGGCGCGATTCCGCTTGAGAGTAAAGTCATGCGATTCGCGGGCTCTTCCCCCTTCCTTCCCTTTCCCGCAAGCGGGCGAGGAAATGGAGGGGGCTGGCGAAATGGCGGTGGTAGCCAGCAGAGGCGAGGGGCATGCCGGACACGATCCGGATCGAACGAGGCAATGCGCGGCGGCGGCAAGGAATCGGCGAATTCCTTGCGTCGGCCGCCGCAATCGTCGGCGCCGCAGCGGGCGCCTTGTCGCCGCGGCCGGCCAGCGCGGCCGAGCAGCCGGCGCTGTCGTTGCAGGAACTGGTGCTGAGCGCGCATCGCAGCATCGATCAACATGAGCTGGTATTTCTGGCGCTGGTCTCCGGCGTCGTGCTGTTTGCCGTCGTTACCGCGATCATGCTGGTGCGCAGCTGGGCGCGCGCCGCGCGACTGGAAGCCTGGTCGCGCGACGAGATCGCGCGGCTGCGCGACGAGGTCGATCGCGCCAACGCGCTCGCGCTGTCCGAGTCGCAGGTCGTGGTGGCTTGGCGGGCGGGCTCCGACGAGCCCAGCATCGACGGCGATCCGCTCGTCGTCGGGGTCCCGGACGCGCACCGCGTGCTTGCTTTCGGCTGTTGGCTCGATGCCGGCAAAGCCAGCGCGATGGAACGCGCCGTCGAGGCCCTGCGCGGGCGCGGCGAAGCCTTCGCGATGACGTTGACCACGATATTGGGCCAGTCGATCGAAGCGCACGGCCGCGCCATCGGCGGCCGCGCCGTGCTCCGCCTCAAGGACGCCGACGGCATCAAGCGCGAACTGGCCGAACTGATCGCGCGTCACGAAAAACTGTCGGCGGAAGCCGAATCGCTGCGGGCGCTGATCGAAGCCTTGCCGTCGCCGGTTTGGATCCGCGACGCCGCGGGCCGCCTGACTTTCGTCAATGCCGCCTATGCGCGCGCCGTCGAAGCCAAAAATTCCGCCGACGCGGTGGAACGCCGCCTCGAGCTTCTCGACAGCGCCGCGCGCGACACCATTGCGCAAGCGCGCGGCAACGGCGGCGGCTATGCCGGCCGGCTGCGCGCCATCGCCGCCGGCGCGCGCCGGACCTTCGACGTGCTGGATTTTCGAACCGCGACGGGCTCGACCGGCATCGGCATCGACGCCACCGAAGTGGAAACCATGCGCAGCGTGCTGGCGCGCCTCGCCGACGCCCACCGCCGCACCCTCGATCAGCTGTCGACCGGCGTCGCCATGTTCGACGCCGATCACCGGCTGACATTTTACAACGCGGCCTACCGCGCGCTGTGGGATCTCGATGCCGGCTTCCTCGATCAGGAGCCGACCGATTCGGCGGTGCTCGAGGTCTTGCGCGTCGCCCGCAAATTGCCGGAGGAACAGGACTTCCGGCAATGGAAGGCGCAGCTTCACGAAGCCTATCGCGCCATCGAGGACAAGGAATACACTTGGCATCTGCCGGGCGGACGCACGCTGCGGGTCGTCACCACGCCCAATCCGGACGGCGGGGTGACCTATCTGTTCCACGACGTCACCGAGCGGCTCGATCTGGAACGGCGGTTCGAAGAGCTGATCCGCGTTCAAGGCGAGACGCTCGATAATCTTGCCGAAGGCGTCGCCGTGTTCGGCAGCGACGGCCGGCTGCGCTTGCACAATGCCGCCTTCGCGCGGATGTGGCGGCTGCCGCCCGAGGCGCTCGCCGACCGGCCGCACATCGAAAAGATCACGGTGTTATGCCAGCCGCTGCACGGCGATGCGCCGGCCTGGCGGGCGCTGCGCGCCGTCGTCACCGCGATCGACAGCCGCGAGCCGGTGCCCGGCCGGCTCGAACGGCGCGACGGCAGCGTGGTCGATTGCACCACCGTGCCGCTGCCCGACGCCGCCACATTGGTGACGTTCCACGACGTGACCGATTCCGTCAATGTCGAACGCGCGCTGCGCGAGCGCAACGAAGCGCTCGAAGACGCCGACAAGATCAAGATCGATTTCGTCCATCACGTGTCCTACGAGTTGCGCTCGCCGCTCACCAATATCATCGGCTTCGTCCACCTTCTGGGCGACCCGGCAACCGGCCCGCTCGGGCAGAAGCAGCGCGAATATCTCGATTACATCACGGTCTCGACCAATACACTGCTGGCGCTGATCAACAACATTCTCGACCTCGCTACGATCGATGCCGGCCGCATGCATCTCAATCTCGCGGCGGTCGACATCCGCGAGGCCATGGCGGCGGCGGCCGAAGGCGTGCAGGACCGGCTGGTCAGCGCGGGGCTTTCGCTCGACATCGGCGCGCCGCCGGACATCGGCAGCTTCATCGCCGACAAATCGCGGCTGCGGCAAATCCTCTTCAACCTGTTGGCCAATGCCGTGAGCTTTTCTCCGGGCGGCGCGACGATCACGCTGCTGGCCGAACGCCGCGTCGATGCGATCGTCTTTTCGGTCACCGATCGCGGGCCCGGCATCCCGCCCGAGGTTCTGGAAAAGGTGTTCGACTGGTTCGAGACCCATTCGCTGGGCTCGCAGCACCGCGGCCCGGGAATCGGCCTGTCGCTGGTCCGCTCGTTCGTGGAACTGCACGGCGGCAGCGTCGCGATCACATCGGCGGTGGGGCAAGGCACCACCGTCACATGCACGTTCCCGCTCGGAGCGACCGTCGCGTTGACGGCAGCCGAGTAGCGGAGCGGCGCGATGCTTCTGACCACCGCCGGTGGCGCAAGCTTTACCTCGACCTTGCCGAACGAAGAGGCGACGCTGCGCTTTGCGGCTGACGTTGCGGCGGCGCTCGAACCCGGCGATCTGGTCACGCTGTCGGGCGATCTCGGCGCCGGCAAGACCACTTTCGCGCGGGCGTTGATCCGCATCCTCGCCGGCGACGAGGCGATCGAAGTGCCGAGCCCGACCTTCACCTTGATTCAGAGTTACGACCTGCCGCGCTTCCCGCTGGTCCACGCCGACCTCTATCGGTTGTCGGGCGCTGCCGAACTCGCCGAACTCGGCTTCGACGACCTGCCCGACGGCGCGGTGGTGCTGATGGAATGGCCCGACCGCGCCGCCGGATTGCTGCCGCCCGATCGTCTCGACATCACCTTTACCCTCGCGCCCGCGCTCGGCGCCGAAATGCGCCACCTCCGCTATGTCGGCTACGGCGCGTTCGCGCCGCGCGCCGCGCGCATGGTGCAGGTGCGGAGCTTCCTCGACGAGGCCGGCTTCGGCCAGGCCAAACGCGCCAGAATGCAGGGCGACGCCTCGACCCGCATTTTCGAGCGGCTGACGCTCGAGGGCCAGACCGAGATCCTGATGAACGCGCCGCGCCGGCCCGACGGCCCGCCGGTGCGCGACGACAAGCCCTATAGCCAGATCGCGCACCTCGCCGAGGACATCGTGCCCTATGTCGCGCTGGCGCAGGGGCTGCGCAGCCTCGGCCTGTCGGCGCCGGACATCCTGCACGCCGATCTCGATCGCGGTTTGATCATCATGGAAGATCTCGGCGACGAGCATATCGCCGCCGGCCAGCCGCCGACGCCGATCGAAGCGCGTTACGCAACCGCCGTTGATCTGTTGGCGGCGTTGCATAGCCGCGATTTGAGCGACACGCTCCCGGTCACGGCGGAGATCGACTATCGCCTGCCGCCCTATGACATGGAGGCGTTTCTGATCGAGGCGGAGCTCTTGCTCGACTGGTATCTCGTCGGCGCCGGCGCTCCCGCCACCGCCCCGGCGCGCGCCGAATTCGTCAGGCACTGGCGCGCGGCGCTGGCGCCGACGATAGCGGCGCCGCCGACTTGGGTATTGCGCGATTATCATTCGCCCAATCTGCTGTGGCTGCCGCATCGCGACGACATCGCGCGGATCGGCCTAGTCGATTTCCAGGATGCGCTGATTGGTCCCGCCGCTTACGACGTGGCCTCGCTCCTGCAAGATGCCCGCGTCGACGTGCCGGAGGCGATGGAAGTGACCTTGCTGAGCCGCTATGTGCGCCGGCGCCAAAGCGAGGATCGCAGTTTCGATACCTCGGGCTTCACCCGCTTCTACGCCACGCTGGCGGCGCAGCGCGCCACCAAAATTCTCGGCATCTTCGCCCGGCTCGCGCGGCGCGACGGCAAGCCGCAATATCTGCGTCACATGCCACGCCTATGGAACTATTTGCGACGCTCGCTGGCGCACCCTGCGCTCGCCCCGCTCAAGGCCTGGTATGCGGCGAATGTCCCCGCTCCAAAGAAATTATGATATCGGAAGGCGAGCGGGGGCGGTGGCTGGGCCGGTCATGGCGAGAATGCCGAAAAGCGCGATCGTATTGGCGGCGGGTCTCGGCACGCGCATGCGGCCGTATAACGGCCACATCCCCAAGCCGCTGGTCGCAGTCGGCGGCAAATCGCTGATCGATTACGGGCTCGACCGACTCGCCGAATCCGGGGTGGAGCGCGCGGTCGTCAACGTGCATCATCTCGCCGACGCCGTGGAGCGGCATCTGGCGCCGCGCCGGCAGCCGCGTATCGTCATCTCCGACGAGCGCGCCGAACTTCTCGGCACCGGCGGCGGCATCGCCAAGGCGCTGCCGCAATTGGGCGATGCACCGTTCTTTCTGGTCAATTCCGACACGCTTTGGCTCGACGGCGCCAAGCCGAATTTCGCGCGGCTGGCGGAAGCCTTCGATCCCGCCACCATGGACGCGCTGTTGCTGTTGGCGCCGACCACCGCCAGCATCGGCTATTCCGGCCGCGGCGATTACATGATGCTGCCCGACGGCCGGTTGCGGCGACGCGCCGAGCAAGAAGTGGCGCCTTTCATCTATGCCGGCGCGGCCATTCTTGCGCCGGCGCT
>Ga0181539_1004594_pt1 | contig 11743 bp, 6 predicted proteins | sample PEATcosm2014_Bin_46_FD_119767 | JGI IMG/M metagenome (GOLD analysis project Ga0181539, IMG submission 119767) | Peatland microbial communities from MTU Mesocosm Facility, Houghton, MI, USA - PEATcosm2014_Bin23_60_metaG | ecosystem: Environmental > Terrestrial > Soil > Wetlands > Peat | place... | reverse complement strand
GTCGCGGTTGGGGTCCCAGCCGGGCTCTTCGCCGATGAGCGGAATCTTGCACTCCCAGAGGTCTTGCAGGCTGCGATGCTCGATCACCGCCGGTTGGCCCTGGCGCAGCAGGCCCTGGCGGTACAACAGCGCGGCGGCGGGGAACTGCCCGATCTGCACGGGCGTCGAGTAGGTCCACTTGGTTCTCGGGTCCTGCTGCCAGTCGGGCTCGACGCCGTTTGAGAACCAGCAGGCGGCCCCCAGGCCGGTCAGGGACTGCTGCGCGGCGACCAAAAGCGCCGCCTCCGACTGGTAGAGATTTGGCGGGCACCAGAGGACCTCGGTGAGGATGAAGGGGTGCCCCAGAGGCTGCTTCACGTTGGTCGGCATTTGCAGCGGGCTTTGGAGCATCGACGCGTCGGAGTAGTAGTGGCCGGCAACGATCAGCCAGCCGTTGCCGCCGCCCTGGTGCATGCCGCCCGTGTAGATGTTGCGCGCGATGACGTTGGTGGCCGAGTCCGACCAGTACTCGGCGTCCTGGGTCGTCACGAGGTCCACGGTCCGCCAGTTATTGGCATTGATGAGCTGCTTGCAGCCGAGGTCCCGGCGGAGATAGCCGACCATGTCGGCATTGAAGCGGCGCATGGTGCGGGCGAGGAACTCCATCTGGTCGGCGATGCGGGCCTTGAAGCCGGGGGAGCCCGCCTTGAGGATGCCGATGTCGCGGCTGAAGTCCCAGAGGTTGAGCATGCCGGGCAGGCCGGCGGCCCAGTCGTCGCCGCCGAGCATCTTCACGCCCGCGTAGTTGTGCCAAACGTCGCGGGTCTTCTCCAGCGAGCCGTGCTTCGCGATGAGGAAGTCGGCGTACTGGCCCAAGAGCAGTTTCAGGGCGCCGCCCTTCAGTCCCATGGTTCCCCACCAGATGAGGCTGTCTTCGTTCTGCAACTGGATGACGGCCACGGCCGGGTCGTCGGCGATCCGCAGGCCGGTGTAGGGATTCTTCCGCGTGCAGAGGGCTTTCATCCATGCCTTGTAGCCGACCTGGAACTTGGGGTCGAAATAGACGAGGTCCTCGCACTGGCCGCGCTGCGGGTCGGTCGCGCCCCAGCTCTTTTGGAGCTGTGTGGAAACAGGCCAATAGGCGCCGGTGAAGGTGTAGATGCCCTCGGCCTTCATGGCCGCCTCGGTCATGAAGAGGGAGTCCAAATCCTCTTCGTTGACGTCGGTCAGCTTCGAGTGCTCGCCCGTGGGCGGGAGCATGGCGAAGACGCGGATCGCATTGACGCCATGCTTGGCGAGGAACCGCGCCTCGCGGCGCAATTCCTTCATGTCGTGTTGCCCGGTGCGCAGGCCGGCGGCCCAGAAACGGATGGGCTGCCCATCGCCGCGAAGGAAGCTATCGCCGTCCGCGCTCTGCTGGACGAAGCCGTGCTCGCCGGCCGCCTTCTCGTTCAACGAGCGAAGATCGAGCATCGCGGCGGGGTCGAACTTGTCCGGCCCCGGCTTGAAGTCCCAGGCGTGCGCCGGATCGAAATCGCGGACCGGCTGCGGCGACTTCTCGCCGGGCTTGTACTTGCCGTTGGGCACGAACTTGCCCGTCGTGAGCACGAAGCAGTCCAGACCGCCGTAGCGGTCCGGGCTCTTCAGGCCGCCCAGGTACCAGGTGAGCGTGTGCTTGCCCTGGGTAAGCTCCAGCGAGCCGGCGTCGAACCAGGAGGACTGGCCGGGCCAGAAGGGGTTGGCGTCGGCGGAGATGGGGATCGGGTCCTGGCCCCTGTCGACCGCCACCTCGACGGGATCTTTCGCGTCGTCGACGCGATAGGCCAGCCCCGAGCCGGGCATGGCACGCGCCCAAACGCGATACTTGCCCGCCGCCGGGACCTCCACGGCGTACTCCGCGGTGCCGGTGGGCTGGCCCGGATGGGAGAAACTTGCGATCCATTTGCCGCCGGACAGCGCGTCGGGATTGACGTCGTTCATCGGCGCGTTGTCCACGAGCTGCCGCTTGGCGGCCGCCTCCGCCTCGACCCAAATCAGCGGTTCCGCGGCGGCCGCCACGGCACTCGAGCAGGCTAGTACGCAAACCAGCGGCAGGTGTCTCAACATGGTGCTCTCCCTTTCGTTTGACGGCGTTCACACGGCGACTCGATACGGCGACTTTGGCAACTCGTAGCAGTATACAGCGTTTTTATCGCGGACGTACAACCCTTTCCAATAATCCCGTTCTCGTGTCCTGTCAAGGAGTTGCGGAGTTTGATGCTCGGCGGCGTGCGGAGCAGAATCGCCTTGTTCCGTCAACCGCGGGCGGCCCTTGATGAAGTCCCGGCGCCCGACTAGAATCAGCTTGACGTCCCGCTCTGACTTGAGCAGGACCTAGCAGTGGATCGCAGTATTACCCGCTGAGCCGCGGTTCCGTTTTGCAGCCTTTCTTGAGAACTGGGTTGGCCGTCTCCCTCGACCAGGAAGTGATTTATGAATACCTCCCGGCAGCTCGTCGTTTCCGTCGCTCTGTTCCTCGTGGCCCCGGCGGTCCTGGCCGGCGAGCCGGTGGTCCCCGAGAAGCCCATCAAGCTTTTCAACGGCAAGGATCTGACCGGCTTCACCACGTGGCTCCGGGCGACCGGCCGCAAGGATCCGCACCACGCGTACAGCGTGGTGGACGGCGCCATTCGCATTTCCGGCGAGGGCCTGGGGTACCTGGCCACGGACAAGGCCTACGAGAATTACCACCTCACGCTGGAGTACAAGTGGGGCAAATACACCAGCAGCCCGACGTCCGTCCGCAACTCAGGGTGCCTGCTGCACGCGATCGGTCCCGACGGCGGCGCCGACCCCTGGATGACCTGCCTGGAGTGCCAGATCGCCCAAGGCTGCGAAGGGGACTTGATCGTCATTCGCGGCAAGGACGAAAAGGGCCAGGTCATTCCCGCGACCGTCAGCAGCGAAACGGAGACGGCTGCCGACGGCAAGACGCGATGGAAGAAAGGGGGCCGGAAGACGGTCTATTCGGGCAAGCAGTTCTGGTGGTCGAAGCACGAGCCGTTCTTCGAGGAACGGCTGGACAACCGCGGCAAGGACGACGTCGCCAGCCCCAGGGACGAGTGGACCCGGGTGGAGTGCATCGCGGCGGGCGACCGCGTGACGATCAAGATCAACGGCGTTACCGTGAACGAAGTCTTCGACGTGATGCCCGCAGCAGGCAAGATCCTCTTGGAGAACGAGGGCAGCGAGATCTATTACCGCAACGTCGAATTGCTCCCTCTGAAAAAGTAGAACAGCTTCACACCCAAATCCGAAAGAGCCGGAGGACGTGTCATGGAAAAATCCGATTCCCCGCAACCGCGCAGCGTCGGGCGGCGGGATTTTCTCAAGGCCTCGGCCCTGGCCGGCGGCGGCATCCTGGCCGGCAGTGGAGTCCTGGCCGGCGCCGGACAGCTTGCCTTCGGCGCGCACGTCGGCGGCAGCGACGTCTTGCGCCTGGGGCTGATCGGCTGCGGCGGGCGCGGGACGGGCGCGGCCGCCGACGCCCTCCAGGCGGACCCCAACGTGCGGCTGGTGGCCATGGCCGACCTCTTCGAGGACCGGCTCAAAGGCAGCCTGGCAAGCCTGCGAGAGAACGAGACCGTGGGCAAGAAAGTGGCCGTGACGCCGGAGCGCCGGTTCGTCGGCTTCGACGCCTACAAGCAGCTTATCGCCAGCGGGGTGGACGTGGTGCTCCTGGCCACGCCGCCGCACTTCCGCCCGGCGCACCTGAAGGCGGCCGTCGACGCCGGTCTGCACGTCTTCGCCGAAAAGCCGGTTGCCGTGGACGCCCCCGGCGTGCGCAGCGTCTTGGCCAGTTGCGAGGAGGCGAAAAAGAAGAACCTCTCGATCGTTTCCGGCCTCTGCCTGCGCTGCTCCTATGCCTTCCGCGAGCTGGTCCGCCGCATCCATGACGGCGCCCTGGGGGAGATCCACACCCTCCAGGCCAATGATTATCGCGGGGCAATCTGGACCAAGACGCGCATCCCGGGCGAAACCGACATGCACTGGCAGACCCGCAACTGGTACTACTACACCTGGCTCTCCGGCGACTTCAACGTCGAGCAGCACGTCCACTTCCTCGACGTCTGCGCATGGATCATGAAGGGCCGCTATCCGGACCGGGCCATCGGCATGGGCGGCCGGCAGGTCCGCACCGGCCCCCAGTTCGGCAACATCTTCGACCACCACAGCGTGATCTACGAGTATGACGACGGGGTCAAGTTCTTCAGCAACACGCGGCAGATGGCCGGGTGCGCCGGCGACATGAGCGCCGCGGCCGCCGGCAGCAAGGGCCGGGCGATCTTCGCCGAGCGCAAGGACGGCGCCCAGATCGTCGCCGGCGACAAGAAATGGACCTACCGCGGCCCGGACAACAACATCTACCACACCGAGCACGACGAGATGTTCGCCAGCCTGCGCAAGGGCCAGCCGATCAACAACGGCCAATACATGGCCAAGAGCACGCTGCTGGCGATCCTCGGGCGGATGGCCACCTACACCGGGCAGGTCATCACCTGGGAGCAGGCGCTGAATTCGAAGGAGGACCTCTCGCCGCCCAAGTACGAATGGGGCCCGCTGCCGGAGCCGCCGGTGGCCGTGCCCGGCATCACGCCCTTTGTCTGAGGGCCTGCGCAAGAATAACTTTGCCAATTTCAATGTAGTCGGCACACGCCGTGTGCCGTAAACTACCGACAGCACACGGCGTGTGCCTGCTACAATCGGAGTCCTGCTCATGTCCGTTCTGGAAATCCCCCGGCGGTCCTTCTTGCGTCTGGCTGCGGCAGCGGCGGGCGCGGCGCTGGTGCGGCCTGCGGCGATGCCGGCCGCCGAGCCGGCAAGACCGGCCGAGCCGGCCAAGCCCACGCAGTTCCAAATCGCCTGCATGACCTTGCCCTACTCGCAGTTTCCCTTGCAGCGAGCGTTGGCGGGCATTCAGGCGGCGGGCTACCGCTACGTGGCCTGGGGAACCACGCACAAGGAGCCGGAGGGCCCGCAGACGCCCGTGATGGCCGCCGACGCCCCGCCGCAAAGGGCGCGCGAGCTGGGCAAGCGCTGCCGCGACCTGGGCCTGGAGCCGCTGATGATGTTCTCCATGATTTATCCCGAAGATCCGCGGGGGCTGGAAGTCCTCACCCAGCGGCTCAAGCAGGCGCAGGCGGCCGGCATTCCCCAGGTGCTCACTTTCGGCCATACCGAGGGGGGCAGCCGCCCCTTATGGATCGAGCGGTTCAAGAAGCTCGGCCCCATCGCCCGGGACCAGGGCGTGCTGCTGATCGTCAAGCAGCACGGCGGCACGACGGGAACGGGCGCGGCCTGCGCCGAGATCATCCGCGAAGTGAACGACCCGGGCGTAATGATCGGTTATGACGCCGGGAACGTGCTGGATTACCTGCACCTCGATCCGATCCCCGACATCCGCAAGTGCGCCGACGTGGTCCGCAGCTTCTGCATCAAGGACCACCGCAACTGGCCGAAAAGCCAGGATTGCGGGCCCGGCTTCGGCGAGATCGATCACTACAAGCTGCTGGAGACGGTCGCCTTCAGGGGATTGAAGATGCCGCTGTGCTGCGAGAACATCTCGGCGCCGCTGGTGCCTTATCCAAGCGAGCCCGAGGGCGTGGACCGCCTGGCCCGCCGCGCCCGGGAGTTCCTCGAGACCGTCATCCAGGGACTGCAGAGCATTCCGCGAAAGAACTCCTGACTGCAGTAGCGTTGGTGACGAAGTACGGCCTTTTTTGCGAGAAATAGTCCTTGCTTGGCGCTTGTGGTCTCAGCCCCAAAGGGGCGCAACATGTCAGCCCAGGGAAAGCGCAGCGCCGCCCTGGGTAGCGGGGAACACGAATCGCCAGCCCTGAAAGGGCGAAACAACCGTCCAGGCGTCAAATGCCACAACGAGGGTCAGTGCCTAGCGGAGGGTTAATACCCGCATGTGCCGCCCTTTCAGGGCTTCTCTCCCTAAACAACCAAACCCAGGGCGGCGCTTGGCGGCCGGCGCCGCCGCGCTTGCCCTGGGCTGATATGTTGCGCCCCTTCGGGCTGAACAGGAAGTGCGTCGATTTCGTTCTATCACTTGTGGCCGTAGCCGCTTATCACTTGTAGCCGTAGCCGCTAGCTGTGCTCCAGGCAGCGGGCACCGGGGAACAAGCGTTGTAGTTGCGCTCGATCAGGGCGCGAGGCGTACTCGCTGATCTCATAGACTTCGGCGGCCTCGATTTCCGCTCCGCGCTGCGGGCCAAAGGCCGCGATCAGCTCGGGACGGAACCACTGCACCCGCCGGCGCATCTGCTTGAGGTACCAGCCGCGGAGCCAGGCGGGCTTGTCCTTGTCGTCCGCGGGGACCTCCTCCAGCACGCCCCCTTCATAGGGCAACCACTCGAAGACCTGCGTTCGATGGCAGGCCAGCATGGCCAGAATCGCGTCCAGCCGCTCGGTCACGTCCAACACCACGTCGGGCGCCATCCGGTTGGGCTTGCTGAAGATATCCGCCATGTAGGCGACGACGGGATCTTTCCGCAGCGCCGGCGCGTCGGGGAGCACGTTGGGCACCGTCACCAGGTAGGAGGCGTCCTGCACGAGCTGGCCGACGGCCCGATGGTCGGGATGATAGTCGCACGTGCGGTGGGTGAGCACGAGATCGGGGGCGAAGGTGCGGATCTCGCGGATCACCCGCCAGCGGACTTCGAGGGTCGGCATCAACTGGCCGTCGGGGATGTCCCAGGTTTCGTAGGCGGCGCCGATGACGCGTCCGGCGGCGGCAGCTTCCGCCCGGCGGATCTGGCCCAACGTCGCCAAGGACCGCCAGTGGTGCCCGGCGGACCCGTCGGTCAGCGCAATCATCCTCACCACGCTTCCCAGCTCGCGGTAGACCTTCGCCAGTCCGCCGGCGTGGTATTCGGCGTCGTCGGGGTGCGCCCCGAGAATGAGCAATCGCGGCAGTTCTTCCATCATGTTCGGTCCTTGTCGGAGAAGAGCGTGAAGAAAATGGCTGCGGTCACGGCCGCCATCAGCGCGGGCCAAAGCCAGATCGCCCGCCAATCGTGGATTTTGCTCACGGGGTTCTGATAGTGATCGAGGAACTGGCCGGCGAGGCACGTGCCGACTAGCGAGCCCAGACCGAAGGTCACCAGCGCGAGCAAGCCCTGGGCGCTGGCCTGCAGTTGCTTGGGCGCCCGGCGGTCGGTATACATCGGGCCGGTGACGAAAACGAAGGCGAAACAGGCGCCGTGGAGGATCAGGCCCAGGTAGAGCATCCACGCCGATCCTTCCAGGTTCCCGAAGGCGAACAGCAGGTACCGGCCGGCCCAGGCCAAGAGCCCGATCGACACGACGAGCTTCAAACTCAGGCGGGCCAGGAAGAAGGGCAGAAAGAACATGAAGAGCATCTCCGACATCTGGCCGATGCTCATCTTGAACTGCACGGCCGTCATCTTGATCTCGTTCAAGAAGTCGTCGCAGAAGGTCCAATAGAACGAGGCCGGGATCATGATCAGAAAGGAGCAGGCCATGAGCGCGGCCAGATTGCGGTCCCTGAGCAGGCCCACGGCGTCCAGCCCCAGGACCTGGCCGACGGTGACCTTCTTGCCGGCGGCCTGCGGCGGCGTGTGGGGCAGGAAGAAGTCGTAGATTCCCGTGACGATCGCCAGCCCCGCGCCGATCCAGAGCGGCCACACCGTCTTTTCGATGTTCCACTCGTAGTACGAAGCAACCAGGCTGATCGCGCTTACGGCGATCCAGCCGATCGTGCCCATCACGCGGATCATGGGGAACTCTTTGCCCGCGTCGCGGACGTGGGCCAGCGCCACCGAGTTGGTCAAGGGCCAGGTGGGCATGTAACAGACGCAATGCGCCAGCAGGACCCAGAAGAAGAGGACCGGCCGCGGCGCGCCGTCCGGGGCCACGACCACCAAAGTGGCGAGGTACAAAAGCACGCCGCCCGCCAGGTTCAGCACGGCCAGCACCTTCTCGGCCGCGAAGAAACGGTCGGCGATCATGCCCACGAACAAAGGCGCGACGATCGCCGCCCAGGCCAACGTGGTGTAGGCCAAGGCCACCTGCGGATCGCTGTAGTGGACCTCTTTCAGGTAAGTCACCAAGGGGATCGTCCAGATGCCGTTGATGGCGAACTGGAGGAACATCATGGTTCCCAGATGGATCTTCACGTGCAGCGGCGTGGCCGGCATCGGCGGGGATTCCTTTCAGGACGGCAGCCGACGGCTGCGGGGCGACCGGCGGGTGAGGAAAAACGGCGGAACATCCGCATAGGGTCCCGGCGCGCGTCGGCAGCGGCTCCCCGTATCCATAATGACATCCGCAGCCGCTGTCAAGGCGTCCTGCGCCCGTGAACGAGCTCAGTAACCGGCCACGACCGTGATCTTGCCGGGCAGGCCGCCAAGCTCGACGGTTTCCTTGTCCCGGCGGAAGGAGCTCCAGGGTTTGCCGTTCACCGCGACGCTCCGGATGGGCAGGGCTTTCGGGTGCCGGAACCGCAGCAGCACGCTCTGCGGCGGCCTGCGGGAAGGCATCTCGACGGTGGCGGTGATGCGGCCGTGGTCCACGTCGGAGACGATCTCGTAACTCGCCGCGCCGAAAAAGGTGGGCGCGCTTCGCACGGAGATCTTCTTGCCCTGTTCCAGCCAGGCCCGCGGCGTGGCCCGCGCCAGCCAGAGGTCCTTGCCGTCTTCCATCACCAGCATCGCGCGGACGCGCTCGAGGAACGCCGCCTCCTCGAAAGTCTTGTCCCTGGCATAGCTCCGGTTCTGCACTTCCCAGAAGATGTATCCGAGCTCCGGATCGACTTCCGCCGCATAGGAATGGTACATGCCTCTCAGGAATAACGGCACGTCGTCCAACAGCAGATAAAGGGCCGGGGCGTCGTTGTAGCCGTTCTGCCCGTTCTGCCCGTCCTGGACGAGGCGGTCTTCGTACACGTCGAACATCTCCTGGACCACGGGTTCGTTGACGTCATAGATTCCGCACCTGACCAGGAGCAGGCTGCCCATGACGAACTCGAACCAACGACCGTCCGCGTAGCCGGAGAAACCGGTATCCATCTCCGTTCCCAGACCGCGCATATAGGGCGCAAAGGGCACATAACGGCGATAGGTGCCGTCGCCCACCTTGACCACCGGCGACAGTGCCATCGAGCGATCGGCCGCCTTGCGGATGTCCCGACGGAAGAGTTCGGCCTCTTTCACAAGTCCGGCATATCGGGCCGCATTTTGCCCGGCAAGGACTTCCGCCGCCCGCTTCAACCCGGCGTAATACCAGGCGTTGACTGAAAAGAACAGCCGCGTGTCGCTGCCGTCGCAGACATCGATCGGCGGCTCCAGCCCATGACACCAGGCGTTGGGCGGAATGTTTCCGTTCCACAGTTTGCGCTGCTCGAGGATCCAATCGCAGGCCTTCGCCATCCGCGGGCCGGCCTTGTCCAGCCAAGCGATGTCGCCAGTCAGGAGGTAGTGCAGCGCGCAGCTTTCCAGCACGCGGCCCTGGCCGCCGCCATGGTGCTGGTCATAGTGGGAGTCCATGCGCTTCAGGCTATGACCGGGGGCCGTCAACGGCCCGTCGCCCAGGTCGGCGAGCATGCCCCAGGGATTGGCGTGCTTCACAAAGAACAACCACCAGTTCAAGCCGCCTCGTGCCACGTCGGCGGAGCCCATGAGGTCCAACGCCCGGATGTTGGTGGACGACTCCAACCCAATCGCCGTGTATCCCATAGACTGCCCGGGGTCCCAGATGCTGACGCAATAGGTGTCGTCCTTCACTTTCTGCGACCAGCGCTTCAGATGCCAATCGCCCAATCGCCACTGGGCGACAAGCTGCTCCTCGGGCACGTCGATCTGCATGGCCGGCTCGTAAGGCGGTCTGGGGAAGGCCGGCAGCGCACTTTTTCCCTGGTAGCGTTTCATGGCCGACGTCCAGCTCACCTCGGGCTCTGCCCGCGCCTGCTGACGGACCGTGCGCAGACGCTTGGCGGCAAGTTGCGACTGGAACTGCTCCGCGCTCAGGCCGCTCTGAGCGTCGGCGATATAGATCCCCACGCTGGGGATGAGGATTGGCCCGCTTTCAAGGTCCCGGGGAGCGAAGGAGACGTTGCCGTAGCTGGTCCGGAGCGTCACGATGGTCCGGCTGTTGATGTCTCCCGCCGTTTGTATCACCGGCAGCTTGATGCCTCGCCGGGCGGTTGTTCCTTGCCCGTCCTTCCAAGCGTGCTCTCCGATTGCCTCCACGCCGCCGCCGATGGAAAGCGGCGTAACGCGACCGACGTATCCGTTGTACACTTCCACACAGCCGTCACAACGCCGCCCGGCCTGATGCGGCGGAAAGGCCCACTCGATTTCCACCGTCACCGGTTTCTTCCACGACGCGCGGCCGAAGGCCCGCACCATGGGAACGCCGACCTTGGGATCGCTGCCGGAGTAGAGCACTTTCACGCTATTGATGTCGTTCTGGGACGCGAAGGTGAACACGGTCGCGCCCCGGGGCGTCACGATCGGATCCGCGACGGGCCTGAGCGTAAACTCCTTCTGCGGACCGAGGCCGAACCCGGGGGCCGACGCCTCCTCGAAGGGTGCGGCGGCAGTGCGCGTCAGCAGCCGCAGTTGTCCGGCGCTGGGAGCCGTTGCCCCGTCGGGGGAAAATTCGACTTCGATGCGCCGGACACTCCGGCGTTCTTCCCACAACAGACCGCACAGCAACTCGGGCGTGGGATTCAACCACCGGGTCTCCATCGGGTTGTTCGCGGCGCCCTTGCGATAGGCGTAGGCCCACGGCGCGATGTCGGACGTCTGGCCTTCGACGGCAGTCGTCGGTAGATCCCCAGCGAGCGTAGCGCCCGCCGCCGCGCCGGCATGACCAGCGTCGTCAGCGCCCGCAGACAGACCGGCTCCCGAAAGCCCGCAGAACAGAAATGCAACGAGCAGCCTCCCCCTCGGATCGTGTCGAGTCACCGGCATGGTACCACCTCGCAAGGATTGCGCCTTCCACAGGTTTCATCCATGGTAGTACCCGCCGAACTCGTAAGCCGCGTCGAACATGGCACGGATGTTTTCCGGCGGGACGTTCGCCTGGATGTTGTGGACCTGATTGAACACGTAACCGCCGTTGGGGCCGAAGATACGCTCCGAGCACCGATACTCCCGCCATGTTAACAAAGTGACTCACAAACTTCCAGGTCCGCCAGTCGCCAAACACTGCCGTTATTCCCCCCGCCAGGGCTATGGCGCGCGGCTTCGAGCCGAACGAAAATAGCTGCCAAACCGTGACTCACGATTTCCACTGGGCTCAGCCTGGGCAACTTGCCAGGATATCGGCGGTAGCCTGGCGATGTGGCGGACATCGGCGGCCCTGGCCCAGGCACATCATCTTCCTGTCCTCCCGCACTTCTACAAGGAGTACGATGTCCCGCTCCTGATGACGATCCCAATGGTTTGGGCGCCGAGTGCTTCAACCGGGTCGATCCCCTGATGGAGAATGCTTTCGCGTTCATAGCCGACTCCATGGTTTGTGAGTCATGGTAATTCCTTCGCGGGGACAGATGCGGCGCCTGGGGTTTTCTCGTGCAGTGGGATCGGTCGAACGTTGCGGATGGTCAAGAGGATCCAGAGAAATCCCAGGATGTGAAACGTGCTGCCGATCACGAATAGCATGGGATAGCCTGCTTCGCGGCCGACGCCGTGAAACAGGGAGCCGGCAAACTTGTTCAGCAGCGTCCCGCCCGTCATCAGGGAGCCGGCAAACT